>Ga0268298_10005367_pt1 | contig 12042 bp, 9 predicted proteins | sample WWTPWeurt_MetaG_FD_194462 | JGI IMG/M metagenome (GOLD analysis project Ga0268298, IMG submission 194462) | Activated sludge microbial communities from WWTP in Nijmegen, Gelderland, Netherland - WWTP Weurt | ecosystem: Engineered > WWTP > Aerobic digester > Activated sludge | place: Netherlands...
CGAATTTGCCTGAGAAAAGAATGATCGTGTGCGAGCTGTTTAGATACGGCGCGAGTTTTTCCGCTACATCGCGATATGCGGTAGCGACAGTGGCGACAAAAATATTCTTGCATTGTGAGGCAAAAGCGCTGGCATCAGTGTACGCACCGCATAATTCAAAGCGCCCCAGTATGCGATCTTCCGAATAGACATGACCTACAGAATTGATGTGCTCTGCTTTGATCGGGCTGCGAGTGTAAATGCGAACCTCGCAACCGGCGGCAGCCAGATATGACGCGAGAGCGTGCGCGGAATTTCCTGTACCGACAATTCCTGTAGAAATAATTGACTTGTCGTGATGAGCCCGCAGCTCGGGAATGACTATACCGGCAGCAGGAGACACGCATGCCGTGCGCGAATTGAGCAATTCGGCAATCTGTCGCTGCGTATCGGCAATCGTGGACAAACGCGCCTGCAACGTAGATACGTCGCACTGGCTGCGGATTTTTTGAGAAACAGCAAATGCTGAGACGTCAACCATAGACGCACCTCAGTTTATAAAGCTTACCGCCAGCTAATTCAGTATATGTGAGGACTATCATCAATGGTAATTAATTCCGGGCTCGAGCTTGTTGTTGCCAAGCAATTCTCCAACCAATTGTTGACCGAAAGAGCTGGAAACGTGACGGGCGCCGATTTCCAGAATAGGAGTCTAGCGTACTACTCTTTCATTAGTCTTGTTTAAGTTTGGGGGTGAGGAATATTGACCAAAAATTTGCTTCCTTTTCCGATTTCGCTTTCCACTGAAATAGTGCCTTTGTGTGCATCGCAAATCAGTTTGCAAATAGCCAGACCGAGCCCTGTTCCTTCTGCTTTTTGCGCCGTTTGCGGCGTTTGCTCAAAAGCTTCGAAAATTCGCTTTCGGTATTCTTCGGCAATGCCTGGACCACTATCGATTACAGCCAATTCAACACTGTCGGCAGTCTTATGCCACGCCACTGAAATTTGACCATCTTTGGGCGTATAGTGAATTGCATTGGCAAGCAAATTGGTCAGGAGTTGAGTCAACTTTTTGGGATCACACCATAAAGTGATGTCTTCTCCTTGCGCTGCGATATGAATGTTTTTCGCTTGCAGAGCGGGTTTTACAAAGTCGATTGCTGCCTGCACCAGACCTTCTACGCCGGCGTTATCATAATCCAGTTGCAGTCCGCCCTGTTTCAATTTCTGAAAGTCGAGCAAGTCATTTACGAAATCCAGCAACCTATCGAGATTTTTAAGCGCTCCTGCAACCTCTTTATGTGCATCCTCACCAAGGTCTCCATAAGCGCCTTGGGCAATCATATCGAGCGCCACTTGCATTGACGAAAGTGGGCTGCGCAAGTCATGACTGACCATATCGACGAAATCTTGCTTCAATTTCTCCACTATCTTCTCTTGCTCGATATTGTGCACGACGGCGAAAAGCTCCTGCGATTCGCTCGAATATAAGCAGGACCAGCGCGTGTGTACCGGCTCTCCATTGCAGGTGATTCGAAACTCAAAGGCCTTGCTCTCGCCACCGCTAAAAGCATCTTCTATACAGCTTCTTGCATTATCTCGGTCCTCCGGCGTGACAAATTCCAGGAAGGATTTGCCGACGATTGACTCGGGCGCCTGAGAAAAGAGCTGTAGTGTGGACCCGTTTGCCCGCAGGAATTTGCCTTCACGATTCAGAGAACAGATCAAGTCATTGGTGTTTTCCACCATTGATTTTTCTCTTTCTTGTTCTTCAATTGTGGCTATTCGTATGCCGTGCAGAATGGCATCGATTTGTGTGAATTCGCCGCCATCGGCTAAGACCGGCAAAAGCTCTTCTTGCTTGGACAAACGAACGCAGTTGGCGCTCAGGTGCTTCAAAGGAATGAGAATATCTCGGATGTAAAAAGCAGCCATGACAAAGGCCGCTACAATCGTTACTCCGATCGCACTGGTCAGAAGAGTGCTCAAGTTCTGGAATTGTGCATTAGTGGCTTCTTCACTGCCTTGCCTCTTTCCTTCCTCGTACTGCACAACATTGTCTGCGGCATTTAGCAATCGGTTGCATGCATATATCAGTGCGAGTTCGTAGCGCTGATGAACGTGCTTCCAGTAAATCCATCCTTTTAGCTGGTTGTCTCGCAATTCAGTCAGGCTGCGCATAGTATCCTGTCCTGCCGTGACAAGGGCTTCGATTCGATTGCGCTGTAATTGATCCGGCTCGGGGCGGGAGCTTATCTGATGCAATTTCTCGTTGAGAATACCGAACATTCGCTGATCTCTTGTCACTGTCGCCAGGCGCCAGTGATTCGGTGCAATAGATATTTGCGGCTGTCTGTTTATGTAGCCCAGGTTGATTGAGTATCCAATCAATGAAATTGTTTTTGTGATCAGCTCACATGAGCGAGATTGTCTCATGATGCTCGAATGAATATTGAATAGTTGCGCGGACAAAAAGATGACAAAAGCAATCTGGCAAGCGACTGGAAACATCACCAGTAAAGTTCCTCTTGTTTCCAGGCTCAGCTTTTTCATCAAGCGTCGCTCTCCGGAGAGCTGGATAGTCTGGGGATGCTCAGGAAAAAGATGCTGCCGCCGCCTGGCGCATCCTTGACGCCGGCTTCGCCGTTATGTGCCTGGGCAACAGCTTTTACAATCGCCAGACCGATACCGCTGCTCTTGCCCTTTAAATTCGATTTGACCGAAGTCTGCTTGAATTTATCGAATACATGAGCCTTTTCATTTTCGGGCACTCCCGGTCCTTTATCTATGACCTGCAGCTCTGCTTTACCATCCGTGAGTTCTATTTCGATGCCCACCGTGGAGCCGCGTGGTGAGAATTTGATTGCATTCGATAACAAGTTAGTCAGCGCTTGGGTCAGTCTTAATTCATCGGCCCAGAGCGAACAATCGCTGCTTGTCGCGACCAGATTGATTCCGGCCGATTCAGCCAGCACCGCAAGCGAATCACGTGCTCTTATACAAATGTCTCTGGCGCTTACAATCGATGTGTTCAGAGACATCTTTCCCGCCTCTAATTTATTCAGGTCGAGAAGTTCATTGACCAGGACCGTCAGGGTGGAAAGACTGCCCTCGGCGCGTTCCAGCACGGAAGCAACTTTCTCAGGCAGCTCTCCGCGTTTTCCTTCGGAGAGCAGATGGAATGAAATGCCGATTGATGTAATCGGTGCTCGCAGATCGTGGCTTACGATGGAGAGAAATTTTTCTTTCAGGCGCTCTACGGCTCTCAATTCCGTTACATCATGAACAGTGCAAAAGAACCTTCTTTCTTCTTTCGACCAACGCACGCTCCATTGGAATTCGGCTTGCCTGTCTTGAGGCAAGGCAATCCGTGTCTCGAATTCACCCTTGCCCTCTTTCGCAATCATTTTTAGAGATTCCAGGGTTGCCTCGATCGAATCTTTTTTCAAAATACTGGCTATTGGAGCACCGATTAAATCATTCTCGGATCTGTGCCAGCGCTGTGCGGCGACAGCACTGACTCCTACGAATCTGTACTTGGCGTCGAGCGAACAAATTACATCGGCAGCATTGTGTAAAATGGCTTGTTCTCTCAGCCTTGCCAGTCGATGTTGCTCGGCTGCTCTATGTAAAGTCTGATCTAGTCGGGCGATTTCATCGATGCCCGTCTGCGGTCGGCTCAGAGTTTTTCCTTGAAAAACATTTTGGGCCTGATTGGAAATGGTCTTTAGTCGAGTGGTAATGTCCTTTGAGAATGCTCTGAGCAATAACAGTGATAAGAGTATCCCGATTGCCGTGCCCACTGAAAGTATTGTCATCAAACGATTTTGAACCGCCGCGAGCTCCGCCGGGACTCGTGTTTCAAATTGTTCTTCTACCAGGTCGACTTTTTGTGTGAAGCGGCGATTTTGAGCAAATGCACTGGCCATCAGCAAAGGATTGAGATGCTGATTGCGCCTTCCTGAAGGTATCGTCGGATCTTGAATGACTTCTTTGGCTGATTGAAAAGCTTCGGCAACCAGGCTCAATATGCGGTCGAACTGCTTGCAGACTTCACCTAGCTCTTTGGAGACGGAAGGAAGATGAGCAAGCTTCGTCTGCATTTCAGCGGCGCGCCTTGACTGGTAATCAATCAGCCTGAGCGCCGCCGGGTCGTCCTTTTGACCGGGGGTGAAAAGCTGAATCATTGTGCGCATCAAAGAGACATTGATCTGATTCAACTGAACTATGATGTTGCGTTCTTTCAGAATATTCTGCAGTTCGCTCTGCGCTCTGGTCAGTTCTGTCGAAACCAGAAATACAAAGAAAAGTTCGAATACCACTGGTAGCAAAACCAGCAGGATGCCTTTTTGGGTGACTGTGAGTCTTTTGAGCAAGGGATTAGAGAAACGCTCGGCTACCGGCTTAATTTTAGTCGGATTGCGTACGGGATTGCTTCTGTCTGTTCCATATAGATAGGAAGTTCCGGTTTGCGGCTTTTGCACAGACTTGCAATAGCGATGGCTTGCTTATTGAAAGGAATTGTCACTTCTTGTTGTCTTGTGAGATTGGGTTTTTCGGCGTCGGTGGGCGAGTTGCGCTTTGCTTATTTATTTTGCTCGGACAACTATCAGTTTTAAGTAGACAAATTCGGTAAATTAGTTGAGAATAGGTCTCAACAAATCGAATTGGGCTGCGGCAGAATTTTCTCTGTCATGGTGGTACTCGCGCTTGTTGGTGAACGCATCGCGTGTGTCTTCGCTCGTCCAAATTTCCTCGGAGGCATAAATGGGAAAACTTTTTTACGGAACACAGACTGGCACGACAGAAGGTGTAGCTGAATCTATAAAGAGACATTTGCCCAACCTGATATCGGAGATCAAGTGCATTCAGTTCGCAAAAAAAGAGGAGCTTGAGGCTTGTGATTTGCTTGTCCTCGGTGGCTCTACCTGGGGCGATGGCGAATTGACAGACGACTGGCTGGATTTTTTCCCGCAAATGGACAAGATTGATTTCAGTGGCAAGAAAGTGGCGCTTTTCTCCCTCGGTGATCAGGTGGGTTATTCCTACAATTTTGTCAGCGCCATGAAATTGCTTTATGACAAAGTGCTGGAGCGGGGCGGTGAGGTCATTGCCAGCCGAGTTTCAAAAGACGGTTTTGAGTTCGATCATTCGCAATCAATTGTCGATGGTCATTTCGTCGGTCTGGTCACCGACGAGGTCAACGAACCTGAATTGACCGAAGCGCGTATCGCTGCTTGGGCTGATCAAGTTTTGACTGCTTTGGCAAACGCGGCGGTCGCTGTTTGACCCCGGTTTTGGGGCGAGTCGATAGGAGGTGCTTCATGAACGCAACGATCACTTTCGCCACTCGTGCTCGCCCTGGTAGAGCGGCGTTGCATAAAGAACCCCGGCATGCACGCCGCTCAATTTTTCTTGTGATTGAGACTGCGATTCTCAGCTGGCTTTTGTCCTACCCGATTGAGATTGTCTAAATGAACGAAAAAGGTAGTCACCGCCTGTGGTTTCATAATAGTCGCATTGCTATGCACAGAAAGGACGAGCGGCACAGATCGGCCTTACTCATTAGTGCTCATGGGAGTTTGAAGACTTATCTCGAAGGCATTAGGCACCACGTATGCAAGGCATAGCTTGTACCAGAACACCGGAAGCCGGATTCATTGCCTGGTTGGAAGCTTTTCCCGAGTCTTCCATAGCCAGGCTTAGAGCGATAAACAGAAGCACTTCGTCGAGCCGTCATATTATCTTGGCGCTCGCCTATGGTCTTACCGACCTGCGCATTGCGAAATTGAACGGATTGATTACCGGCCTCATGCTCCGCCGCATGCAGGCTGAGAGGAAGGGCGATTGCAGACGAACCGAGCGCATCGAAAACGTCTTGCATTCTTTGCACCTGGCGATCGACAAGGTGACCGGATTTCCAGGCTCCAAAATCAATGGCGATGAGCAAATCTGCCGCGCTCGCAACCCGGTAAAACGCGCGTCCTAGGACATTTGTCCAACGCCTATTGCAACACCGTGCCTATCGATTGTTCCAAATCAGTAAATGCTTGCTGATAAGAGTTCACCGCGTCGAGATATTGATTGCGAATTTGAATATTTGCTTGTTGCGTCAGCAATGTGGACGTGATGTCCGATTGCCCGACTTCATAACTGCGTCTTGCCAGTCTGGCGACTTCATTCGAGTCATTGAGCAGCTTCTCCTGATAGGTCAAGATCCGCTGTCTTGCGGCCAGCACCCTTTGATAGGCCGCAGAAACTTCCTGCTGAATGACGTTTTCCTGCGAGACTACTTGTGAGTTCAAGGCTCGAATCGTTGCTCTGTATTTGCTGATGTCGCCCTGATTCAAATCGAAAATGGGCAGGGGCTGGAATACCTGAATGAAGTAGCCGTGGAAAACGTTCTTCGGTAATACCGAGCCCGGCTCGATTTGACTGGGATCGAGCGGCGGACCGTTTACGACTGAGCTGCCAACCCCCAGCGTGGGGTTAGGAAGGATTTCACCGTACGCTACTTTCAGCTGTGCTTTCGCCGTATCGATTGCGCGTGCCAAAACCTTCAGCTCAAGCCGGTTCTGCTTCGCAGCTGCCAGCAATACATCCAGCTTCGGCATCTCTTTATTGAAGTCGGGCAGCAAATCAATTTTCTCGGCACGCAACTGAAAGGGCTGCAAACGAGGCACCTGCACTTGAGTGTCGACAGTTCTGCCGAGCAAAATCGCCAGCGCCTGCCGGGCTTGAGTAACTCTTCTGGCCCCCACGTCTCTTTCGATGGCATTCTGCCCGTTCAATAGCCTGGCTTTGAGAACGTCCAGCTCCGGCACGTCCCCGGCTTGAAAGCGTTTGGCTGCCACCTCGTAGAGTCTGGCGCTCAATTCATACAAATCAACAAGAGTTTCATATGTTTCTTGAGCAACAACCAGCTCGGTATAAGCCTTTCTGATATCTCCTCTTAGTTGCCAAAGAGCATTGCGAATTTCAAAATCAGTTTGCTTGATTTGCTTTTTAGCAGCCAAAATCCTAAAGACGAGTTTCCATGGTGGCTCGACTGGAATCGTGACGCCGTAGCGGTAGGTAAATTCAGCTTTGTAGCCGCTGTCCATGAAAATTGTTGGATTCGGCAATTCAGTCGCACGATACAGTTCTGATTTTGTAATTCCTAAGTTGAAACGAACAGCCGCTGCCCGGGGGCTATTAATGAGAGTTTCATTCATTGCTTGCCCAATGCTCAGCGAGTCGCCCAGAGGTCCTCTCAAATTGAGCGCATCCTTGGGGTCGATCGAAGGAGGCGTATGGGCACCCTGTTCCGGAATTCCCGAAGGATTGCTGTCGCCTCGAGAGGCCGGCCCGATTGGCGATGTCACAGGCGTGTTTGTCAGAGGAATCGTTTCAGTCGGCTTGGGAGTAAATCGTTCTTTGGGCTCGACAGTGCTGCCTGGACCTCCAGGACCTTCTACCCCTTCCGATGGCACCTGGGTGCCCCCGGACGGAATACCGATGGGCAAGTCAAGAGATGGTTTGGAGGGCGCCTCCACAGGCTTTATCACCTGCGGGCTGGCTGACGGCAGCACTATAGGCGGAGCATCCGTATATGAATAGGTGGGCGGTGAGGTTCTTTTGGCCGCAGCAATTCGCAAACGCGAGCCGAGGCTGAGAGGGCGCCTGAAATTTGGGCTGAAAGTCTTACTGGTATTGGTGTTAGCGGAAATTGCCGCTTGCGAATTGGCAGCAGCGAGGGTACCTAGAAGTAAGAATCCAACGAAACGTTGTCTGGTAAAGGGGCTCATTATCAAGGTTAGTATAGCCCAGTGGCAGTGAAAGGCCCGGGAAAGAGGCGCGCCGAAGCCGCCCGTGTAGCGAAGCTTGATATGAATTTGAAGCCAAAACAGTGAAAAACCTCAAAACTCTGCTGTTACACAGCGACCAGGGTGGGAAAAACGCCTGCATGTGCGTGTTTCCTGCCGGACCCCGGGAAACACGCCTGCGCCAGCGCACTTATAATTTGCTAACATTGGGCCGGTCGGCGCTTTGCTCGACTTTCTAGAGGATGTCCGAGATTGACTGAAATCCGTATATACATCCTTGATGCGTCGCCGGGCAGACGGGGGTTATGAAGGACAGCGAAAGCAGGGCTTTTCTAAGAGGGGAGATGGATTTTACTCCCCAGCGCATGATGCGATACATTCGATCACGCGCCCGCCTTGCCACGGATGAAGATATCGAAGATATCCTTCAGAATGCGCTGGTGCTTGTTTGCCAGCACTTTGACCCGACCCATCCGGACGCCAACCTATCTTTATATTGTTTGGGCGCCTGCAATAAGGCCATAGCGCAGAATCTCGAACGCTATCACAAGGTCCAGCTCAAAAAGCGCGACCCCAGCGCCAAAGACAAGCCTCGCGTAATGCCTGTGCCTATTTATAGCTCCGATTCGAGCCAGACCGAATTGGATGGTCAGTCCATGAAAGTGACAGGGCTTGCTCCTGGCAAGTCCTTTGACGATACCCCGGGCAATGCGACCCAGTGGCGAACCACCTCTCTGGACAGCATGTTCGACGAGGATGACGGGCGAAATCCCGAAGACATAATGGGCTGGGAGCTTTCGGTTCTTGCCGGAGATTCCGAGACATCCGACCCGGCAGTAAAGGCCTTAATTAATGATCTCATTGAGCAGATTTTGGCCGAGCTGCCGACCCAATTGCACCGCACCTGCTTCCTTTTGAAGTATGTGGAAGGTCATAAAAGAGAAGATTTGATTTCGTGTCTAAAAATGGACCCCAAGAGTATAGATACGGTCGACAAGAAGATCGTCCGAACGCTGAAAGCATTCAAAGAAAAACTCGATAGGGACGAGGCACGAATTTAGGAGATGACCATGAACACCCTTCAAGAAAAACTGGCGAAGATTCTCTCTATAAAGGATGAGCGTGCATGCGCTGAGACTTTCGAATCGTTCTGCCAGGAGCATGCAGATGTTTTGCCGATGCCCGGCGAGAACAGCATGTTCGACAAAGCGATGTGGGCTGCTTCCAAGCACACAACTTTGTCCAAGAAGGACGAAGCGATTCTCAAGCGTGTCACCGGTCGAATGATCTCTGAGTCTGTCGTCAAGCCTGTCGTGGCAAAGGCAGAGTCGGCAGTGCTGATGATCAAGGACCTGGTCGGCAGTACGAAAGAAACAGCAATCGGCGCATGGCAAGACATGCTGAGCGCTATGCAGTGGCAACAAATGGTCCCGGCTGGCGCGCTCAGGGGTGTGGGAACTCAGTTGGTTTCTCTGGGTACTTTCCAGAAGGAGATTGATGATGCAACAGTGCAGGTCAATCTCGGTTGGTTGGTAGACAAAGATCAACTGCGGGTTCTCTTGCAAGCAAAGGATAAAGATGAAAATGCCCTTGCTGACGTGGAAGTGAGAGTCACAGAGATGGAACGTGGCGTCGTTTTCTCTCGCAAAACAAACGAAGACGGCTCTGTTGTTGCACCCAGCGTGCAGTGCGGACCGGGTCAATACCAGATCCAGGTGATCTGGCTTGATAAAGTCGTTGAGACTCCGTTCTTTAGAATTTAGAACTCTAACTCTAAATCTAGATTCTCAGTTGCATCTACCTCGGCAGCAGATGCGACTAGATACAAAGTCCTCGGTTCTCCGGGGACTTTGCCTTTTGGGAGGCGCCGCCCTTGATTAGGTGTCGCAGAATTTGTGACAACCAGTACAAAATTTTGTGAGATTAGTGACGGGCCGACAGCTTTCGGGAATGAGTATATGGTGAATGACTAAACATGAGTCTTTCGGAGTCATAGTCCTGGCAATCACGGCAACACTGGAGGCAGATTGGACAGAAATGTCGTCGAGCGCCCCATTGGAGACTGGCTGGTCGAATGGGGGTTGATATCCGAAAAGCAACTGCAGGTTGCTCTCCATGATTCGCGTACTCATTTGTTGCCGGTTGGAATGTGTCTCGTTCTGCGCGAACAAGTCGATTCAGAAACCATTCAATCGGCTGTAGGTGCTCAGTCTTATCTGCGAGATGGTGCTATTACCCCTCAGGAAGCAACCAGTGCAATCGCCCTCGTGAAGAAAAAGCACATCTCTCTGGGAGTGGCTTTCAACTTGCTTGCCGTGCAGCCCGAGCCTATTCCTCGTAATCGCCTAGGCGATCTTCTGGCCGCCTCCGGTGCAATTTCCGGCGGAGAGTTGAAGGTTGTATTGTCGCTGGCTAAAGCTACCGGTTTGCCTCTGGGCAGAATACTACTCAATCATGGCAGCATCACCGAGGATTTGATTCAGCTGGCCCTCAGCCTGCAAGCGAATATACGCCGGGGCGACATAGACCGTAACGGCGCTTTTGAGAAGCTCAGTCAGTACGTAGAGGACGGTGCCCGCAATTCCATTTTGGCTGGTATCGGTTTGCATGCTGAAACCCTGACCGGCTGCCTGCTGGTCAAGTCGGGTGTGATCTCGGAAGGGAATATCAAGGACGCGCTTAGCTCCGGGTCGAAGGAAGGCGCTAGGCTAGGCGAAGTGCTGGTCGGCAAAGGCATGATCAAGAAGGAGATGATCGAATCGACGCTGGAAGTGCAAAAGTTGATACGGGCGCATAAATTTACTGTCCCTCAAGGCTTGAGCGTTTTGAGAAATGTTCATGCGGCTCAGCGCCGGGAAGAGATAAGATTGGATGCCATACCGCACGGGCAGCGCAATAAGCCTCTGGTGATGTCTTTCTACCGGTATCTCAAATTGACGCGTGCACTGCCCGATGTGATCCTGCGCGGCGGCGCCAATCACGACGAATTGACCCGTGAGGCTGTGCAAAGTGAAATGGAGATGACTTGGCAGGAGTTGAGAGCGGTTTCGCCGCTTGCAGAGCCGGTTGTGCCCTCGCTTCCGGAAGATGTGCGTTCGCTGCTTCAACGCTGCGGTTTCATCTCGGATGAACAACTGGTAATTGCTCAGAGAGCCGCCTATACATATAAGCTCGCCCTTGATCAGGTTCTTTCCATCGAGCAAGCATTGATTGAATTTCATCGCTTGAAGATGGAGGAAGCACAGCCGAAAGACTGGACGGGCACCTTTCCTAACTTGTCGGCCATCTAGGCTTTAATTTGGTTTTATACAGATAGGGGCGGCGCTTGATAGACTACGGGATTCGCTGCCGGAGCAGCACCTGTGAGTGTTACGGCTGGTCCCCAATTGAATTTGTCTATCACAACACCGGAAGTGAAAGTCGAAGAGACTAAAAGGAGCAGCGCGCGAGGGTCCTTGTTGACTCGTGCGCTTCCATATCTTTGTGTGTTTCTGGTCGCCCTTTTTGCCTCGATGGCTCACAATTTCCTGGAGCCCAACACTCGCACTGTCTTCTTTGCCGACTCGAGGAATTATCAGAAAAGTTCCAACTATCTCTGCACTGCGTTCATCGATGTGCTCAAGGGCAAAGACGTGCGTCCTTATTTAAGTCAGCCGCACATTACTGCCCGTATCGAGAATGACGGTCCTATTCTGTCCACTATTCTGGCGACGATATTCACTGTAATCGGTCATCCGCCCGAGTCAAACGACTGGAAGATTTTTGTCGCCATACAGTGCTTTGTACATGCGATTACTGCTGTGCTCGTTGTCGCTCTGGTCCTGCAAATGATCGGCAGTATTCGTTGGGCAACGGCTACCGGTCTGGCTTTTGCGCTTTATCCTGGGGCTCTCATCGCGTCCGGGCGCGTGATGACTGAAACGCTCTCCTGCTTGCTGTGCGTTGCCTACATCCTCTTGTTGCTTGCCACCACCCGGCGCCTGATTTGGTCGCCATTGTGCGGCTTTGTCGCGGGTCTGGCCTGGACGATGAAAGTTGTTTTGCTGCCGTCCGTGATTGCTGGGATTCTTTTTCTGAGCGGTTTGAAAAAACTGAAACCTGCAGCTGTAGTGGCTATCTTTGCAGGCATCGTGCTGACAATTTTGCCCTGGGCTCTTTTTTCAAATTGTTTTTTGCATCGAACAATGATCACCACCGAGCGAGCCTCGGTTCACAATGCTTTTATTGGCTGGGATACGGAGACTGACGGTTTTCAGGC
>Ga0268298_10005368_pt1 | contig 12041 bp, 10 predicted proteins | sample WWTPWeurt_MetaG_FD_194462 | JGI IMG/M metagenome (GOLD analysis project Ga0268298, IMG submission 194462) | Activated sludge microbial communities from WWTP in Nijmegen, Gelderland, Netherland - WWTP Weurt | ecosystem: Engineered > WWTP > Aerobic digester > Activated sludge | place...
GCTCGTGCAGCGCGAGCAACGACGGCGGCGGCGGCTCGGCAGCGAGCTCCGGCGCGGGTGGCGCGGGCGGGAGCTCCGGCACCGGCACCGACGCGAGCAGCGGCGGCAGCGGTGGCAGCGCCGCCGTGGACGGCGGCGGAACCGGCGGCGGCATCAACCTCGACGGCAGCCTGAACGACGGCAACGTGAATCCCGACGCCGCGTGCGATCTGCAAACCTACCAGGCGACCATCACCAAGCAGCCGATGGACATCATCTTCGTGGTCGACAACTCCTGCTCGATGTCCAACGAGGCGGTGGCGATCCAGAACAACATCAACGTCAACTTCGCCCAGATCATCGCGCAGAGCGGCATCGACTTTCGCGTCATCTTGATCGGCGAGCACGGACCTGCAGCTTCGGATCAGTCGATTTGCATCGGTCCTCCCCTGGGCGGCGCCCCGTGCACGAGCGTGACGGCCAACACTCCGCCCTCGAACAACCCGCCGGTGTTCTACCAGTACGACCACGACGACGTGGAGAGCTGGGACTCGTTCTGCAAGATGAACGACTGGTACAAAAAGCCCGATCGCTACAATCTCGCTCCGGGCGGCTGGAGCGAGTGGCTGCGCAAGGAGGCCTTCAAGACCTTCGTGGAGGTCACCGACGACCAGGTGAACTGCGCGAGCCCGGCGCCGCCGAGCACCTACTATCCTTCCTGCTCCACGCCAGGATCGCCCGGCTGCTTCACCGATGGCAACAGCGCCGCCTCGGGACAAACCGCGGCGCAACAGTTCGACACCGAGCTTCTGGCCATGGACCCGGTCCAATTCGGGACCAAGCAGGCGCGAAACTACGTCTGGCACAGCGTGGTCGGCATCGCGAAGAATGCGGCGAATCCCACCGGCGTCTACGAGCCCACCGACCCCATCACGACCAGCGAGTGCACCACGGCCGTGGCTCCGGGCACCGGCTACCAAGCACTCAGCATCTTGACGGGCGGGCTCCGCTATCCGGTGTGCGAAGGCGTCGGCTTCGATGTGCTGTTCAAGAAGATCGCGGAAGGCGTGATCCAGGGCGCCAAGATCCAGTGCGACTTCCCCATGCCCGCGCCACCCGCTGGCAAGGAGCTCGATCCCAAGACGATCCAGATCCAATACACCCCGTCGGGTGGAGGGAGCCCGCAGAAGTTCTCGCAGGTCCCGGATGCCAGCCAGTGCACGGCGGGCGCCTTCTACCTCTCGGGCGATCTCGACGCTTCGACCGACGGCGGCGACGGCGGCGGCGCGAGCCTCGTGCTCTGCCCCCAGACCTGCACTCAGGTGCAGTCCGACAACCAAGCCAACATCCAAATCCTCGCCCTCTGCAAGAGCGGTGGGCCCATTTGAGCGACGAAGACGCGAGCAATGAGCACATCGGTTCGATATTTCGGGTACGCAATCGCCGGCATCGTGATCGGCGGCGCGTTGGGTAGCGCTTGCAGCGCCGCGGACGACGGCGGCGGCGGCAATGGCGCAGGCGCCACTGGCGGCTCGGCGCCGCTCGGTGGAACCGGCGGCATCGACGCGTCGAGCGGCGGCAGCGGCGGCAGCGCAGCTCAGGACGGAGGCGGGACCGGCGGCATCAACCTCGACGGCTCGCTGAACGACGGGAAGATCGATCCCGACGCGGCCTGCGACCTGCAGACCTACAAGGCGACCATCACCAAAGCGCCGGTCGACGTGATCTTCCTCGTCGACAACTCCTGCTCCATGGCCGAAGAAATGAAGGCCATCCAGGACAACATCAACGTCAACTTCGCCCAGATCATCGCCTCGAGCGGCATCGACTACCGCGTGATCCTGGTGGGCGAGCACGGCGCGTACGACCAGCCGATCTACGAATCGTCGATCTGCATCGGACCACCGCTCGGCGGCGCACCGTGCACCAACGTCCAAGCGAACACGGCGCCGGTGAACAACCCGCCCGTCTTTTACCACTACGACCACGATGACGTGGAGAGCAACGACGCCTGGTGCAAGATGCTCGACTGGTACAAGAAGCCCGACCGCTACAATCTGGCTCCGGGCGGCTGGGGCGAGTGGTTGCGAAAAGAGGCGCTGAAGACCTTCGTGCTCGTGACCGACGATCGCATGGACTGCACCTGGCCGAGCACTGCGAGCCTCTACCCGTCGTGCTCCGCCAACGGCACGAAGTGCTACGACGACGGCACGACCAGCACATACCCCACCCAAGCCGTCGCCGCGGCCCAGGCGTTCGACCAGGACATCTTGAGCCTCGACCCCGTGCAATTCGGCACAGCGCAGAGCCGCAATTACGTGTGGCACAGCTTGGCGGGCGTCCCCAAGAACACCGCCAGCGCCACCGGAGAGTACCAGCCGAGCGATCCCATCGTGCCCTATTCGACCAAGTGCACGACCGCCGTGAACTCGGGGCCTGGCACCCAGGCGCTGAGCATCTTGACCGGCGGCCTCCGCTACCCGGTGTGTGAAGGCCTCGGCTTCGACGTCGTCTTCAAGAAGATCGCCGACGGCGTGATCCAGGGCGCCAAGATCCAGTGCGACTTCCCCATGCCGGCGCCGCCCGCCGGCAAAGAGCTCGACCCGAAGACGATCCAAATCCAGTACACGCCGAGCCAGGGCGGCTCGCCCGAGAAGTTCCAGCAGGTGAAGGACGCCACCGAGTGCAAGCCGGGCGCCTTCTACATCGAACCTGGGGTCGATGGCGGGGCCGACGCAGGCGACGGCGGCGGCAACGATCGACTCGTGCTCTGCGCGGACGCGTGCAAGAAGGTCCAGGGCGACGACTCGGCGAACATCGAGATCCTTGCGCTCTGCAAGAGCGGCGGCCCCATCTGATCAGCGCCGACGCGCTGGCGCGACCAGCCGCCGGTGTACGCGATCCACCAACGCGAAGCCGTACGACCAGAGCTCGTGCACGACCGGTAGGTAGAACGCGGGTTCGACTTCGAGCCGCGCCACCCATTCATCGGGCAGAGCGCGGAGCCGCGCCCCCTCGATAATCACGGACAGGTAGCGGCGCGAAGGGGCCCGCCGCAGACGCCGCCCGGCGTTGACGAAAATCTGGGCGGCTACCCTGCCCTCGGCGCACTCGACCTCGACGACACGCTGTTCGTACGCGACCCCTTCGAAGCTCCGCAAGCGGGAGAGCGCTCCCGTATCGAGCTCGTAGAGCGCACCCCACACGTGGTCCTCCGCCGGCTCGACGCTGGCGAACACCGGTTCGACCAGCGGAATGCCCGGCATGTCGAACACCAAGCGGTAGCCGTCGAGCCGGGCCGGGCGAGCCGAATGCGTCTCCACCCCGCGCCGCTCGAGGGTCGCGGGGTGGACGTTGGCCCCGAAGGCGAAGTAGCGCTCGCTCAATCCGTGGCTTACTTCGCGCTCTTGAGCTGCTTGGCTACGAAGTCCCAGTTGACGAGCTTGTCGCAGAAGGCTTCGAGGAACGCTTTGCGGTTGTTGCGGTGATCCAGGTAGTAGGCGTGCTCCCACACGTCGGCCGTGAGCAACGGCGTGGCCGCGGTGGTGAGAGGCGTCTCGGCGTTCGGCGTGTCGATGATCTTGGCCTTGCCGTCGTCGAGCACGAGCCAGACGTACCCCGAGCCGAAGCGACCGATACCCCCCTTGACGAAAGCTTCGCGGAACTTGTCGAAGCCGCCGAAGTCGCGGTTCAGGAGGTCGAGGACGTCGCCCGCAGCGGGCGCACCGCCGCCGTTCGGCTTCATGCCATCCCAGAAGAAGGTGTGGTTGTAGACCTGAGCCGCGTTGTTGAAGACGCCGCCCGAGCTCGACTTGATGACCTCGATCAGCGACTTCTGCGCCTCGGGCTTGCCTTCGAGCAGCCCCTTGAGGTTCGTCATGTACCCCTTGTGGTGCTTCTCGTAGTGAAACTCGAGGGTCTCCTGTTTCATCACCGGCTCGAGCGCACTCTTTTCGTAGGGAAGCGGGGCGACTTCGAAGTCCATGGGGGTCTCCTTGTTGACGTGGAACGCTTTCGTTGGGCCGCTCTCTGGGTCCCGCAAGGGGTGGAATGCGAGACTCGGGAGAGCTCGAGGCCGAAGTCTTCTCACGATCGGATCGCGCGCGGCAAGGGTGTCGGTGACCCGATTCGCTGCTCGTCCGGACTTGTCCGCCCGGGCCGAACCGGGCACGCTCCGGCTCGCCGTGAGCGAAATCGCCCAAGACTCCGCGCCTGACTCGGACCGAGAGGGCTCGCACCTCGCGCCCCTCCGGCACGAAGACGGCTCGCCCATCGTCGCGCCGCGCGTCGTAGCCCGCGCCGTGGTCGTGGCCGAGGCGCTGTTCTCGACCGCAGACGGTCCCCCGCCCGAGGCGCGCCTCGCCTGGCTCGCCCTCGAGCTGGAAGACTTCCTGGCCCGTGCCGGCGCCCGGAGCCGTTTCGTGGTCGGGCTTTCGCTCTTCGCGGTTTGGGTCCTCGCACCGCTCGTGATGCTGCGCTTCACGTCACTCGCCCGCATGCCGGTGGCGGAGCGAGCGCGCGCTCTCGCGCGACTCGAAGACACTTTCGGTGCGCCCGTCCTGGCCGTGAAGGCGCTCTTGTGCGTCCTCTACTACGAGCATCCCGATGCGGCGCTCTCGGTCGGGTTCGACGGGCAGTGTTTGACGGGCGACTCCCCGCTGCGCTTGCCGGTGCGTTCATGAGCGACTCCATCGTCGAAGGGCGATCGCTGGGCGGAGACCTCGAGCTCGACACCGACGTGGTGATCGTGGGATCGGGGGCGGGCGGCGCCGTGGTCGCTGCCGAGCTCGCGGAGGCGGGTCAGCGAGTCGTCCTCCTGGAGGAGGGCCCCCACGTGCCACCGGAGCGCTACGGGCGCATGCGGCCGAGCGAAAACATGCGCGAGCTGTGGCGCGACGGAGGACTGACCTTCGCGGTCGGCCTCGGCGACACCCCCGTCATCAACGTGATGATGGGGCAGTGCGTCGGCGGCTCGTCGGTGCTCACCGGAGGCGTCTGCTTCCGCATCCCTGGCAGCGTGATGCGCGAGTGGGAGGTGGAACACGGCCTGACCGGTCTCGACGAGAAGAGCATGGAGCCCGTGTTCGAAGAGATCGAGCGACGCATCCACGTGGAGGAAGTCCCGCCGGAAATGCGCTCCCTGTCGACCACCCGGTTCCTCCAGGGGCTCGACGCGCTCGGACTCCGCTGGCAGCCCCTGAAGCGCAACACCCACGGTTGCAACGGCTGCGGCCGCTGCAACTTCGGCTGCCCTCACGGCGCGAAGCTCAGTGTGGACGTCACCTACCTACCGCGCGCGTTCGCCGCCGGCGCAGAGCTCTACTCCGACGCCCGCGTCGATGCCATCGTCAGCAAGAACGGTCGCGCCTGTGGAGTCGTCGGACGCTTGCTCGACGGCCCGCGCCGCAAGCCACGCGGCAAGCTCAGCGTTCGCGCGAGGCGGGTGGTGCTGGCGGCGGGCGCCTACGCCTCGCCGCTCTTGCTCGAGCAGAGCGGCATCGGACGGCGCTCGGGCCAGGTGGGGCGAAACCTGACCGTTCACCCCGCGTTTCGCGTGATGGCCCGCTTCGCGGATCCGGTCTACGGCTGGAAGGGCGCGTTGCAGAGCGCTTATTCGGACGCCCTCGAGCACGAGCGCATCACGATGACCGGGCTCTACATCCCGCCAGGCGCCATGGCCGGCACGATGCCCGGCATCGCTCGCACCCATCAACTGAACGCGGAGAGCATTCCAAAGCTCGCGATCTTCGGCGGCATGATCCACGACGAAGGCGGCGGCCGCATCCAACGCGTCTTCGGCAAGCCGGTGATGACCTATCGCATGGCGCCCAAGGACCGAGCCGCCGTGCCCGTGCTCATGCGCCGCATGGCCGACGCGTTCTTCGCAGCCGGCGCCGAAGAGGTGTTCTTGCCGGTCCTCGGCCTCGGAGGAGTCGACCGAGACCGCCTCGGAAAGGTCGACCTCGAACACGTGCCGGGCCGGTCGCTCGAGTGCGGCTCCCAGCACCCGCTCGGGACCTGCCGCATGGGTGTGGCGCCGCAGAACTCGGTGGTCGACGCCTGGGGGCAGTGTTGGGAGCTGCCCGAGCTCTACGTCGCAGACGGCAGCATTCTGCCGACGAGCTTGGGAGTGAACCCCCAGCTTTCCATCATGAGCATGGCCCTGCGCATCGCCTGGCATTTGCGCGAGCGCAAGCTACCGTCCTAAGCGCGTGATGGAGCTCTCCCGGCGCAAGCTGCTCTGGCTCGGAGGCGCGGCGGTGTCGGTCGCGGCGTTGCCGCTCATCTTCCGCTCTCGCCGCCCCCCGAGCTCGCGGCTCGTGCACGACCCGGAGGGGCTCTTGGATCTGCCGCCCGGTTTTCGCTACCAAATCCTCGATCGGGCCGGCACGCCCATGAGCGACGGGTACCGGGTCCCGAGCCTGCCGGACGGCATGGGCTGCTTCGAACGCGGCGACCAGCTCGTGCTGATGCGCAACCACGAGGTCACGCGGCACATCGGACACGGCGCCTACTCCGCGGGCAACGCTCCCAAAGAAGCCTACGACCCGACGTGTTTCGGCGGCGTCACCCGTCTCGTCGTGGATTCGAACCGCCTCGAGCGCACCTCGAGCAATCTCGTACTGACGGGCACGCTGAAGACTTGCGCGGGTGGACGCTGCCCGTGGGGCTGGCTCGCCTGCGAAGAAATTTTCGAAGACCGCCACGGCTACGTGTTTCTGTGCCGCACCGAACACGAGCGCGTCGCCGAGCCCGAACGCATCGCCGGCTACGGGCGCTTCGCGCACGAAGCCGTGGGCTTCGACCCGGAAACCCACGTCGCCTATCTGACGGAGGATCGAGCCGACTCCTGCCTCTACCGCTTCGTGCCGACGCGGAAAGATCGCCCCTTCGAGGGCAAGCTGCAAGCGCTCGTCATCGACGGCCAACCCGGGATCGAAACGGCGATCCGGCTCTCCCCGGGCGCGCGGCACTCCGTGAGCTGGGTCGACGTGCCCGAGCCGGATCCCAAGGAAGACACGGCCCGCTTCGGAGCGCGCGAGCGCGGCGCCGCTGCGTTCCGCCGGGGAGAGGGCGGCTTCTTCACCGGTTCGACCTTCCATTTCGTGACGACCTTGGGCGGCAAGAAAGACCGCGGCCAAGTCTTCGCGCTCCGCGTCGGCCGAGGGGGCGCAGCCGACGAGCTGGTGCTGCTCGCCGAATCCGCGGACCCGAACGTGCTCGACTGTCCCGACAACGTCACGGTGTCCCCGAACGGTCACGTGTACATGGCGGAGGACGGCACCGATGGCAATTTCATCCGCGGGCTCACGCCCGACGGCTACGTATACGACGTCGCGTTCAATCGAGCCGGTCCGGGCGAGATGAGCGGCCTGTGCTTCGCGCCGGACGGCAATACGCTGTTCGCGAGCTTGTTCCTCGAAGGCATCACGCTGGCCATTCGCGGGCCGTTCTCGACGCTGGGCAAAGGCAGGGTTCGGAGCTGAACGCCGATCCGAGGCGGAGCGCTCGAACGTTCACGACCCTCGCCTCATCCGGGACCGGGATCGCGAGGGAATCGCTGATCGATCGCAGAAGCCGGCAACACCTCGCGCACCGAGTCGGCGGTGCGCCGTGCGGCGTAGGCGAAGAGGGAGAGGAGCGCGCAATCGGCCGAACCGAAGACTTCGGCTTGAGCGGCGTTGGCCGCCGCTGCCGAAGCGGCACCTGGGTCGTCGATGGCGAGCAAGCACATGGCCGCCGCAGCGACCAGCGCCGCCTGGGCCGGATCCGGGGGTGAGAGTGCGAGCAGGCGCTCGGCCTCGGCACGGCAGCGCTCGAGGTCCACTTCCCCCCGCGCCCAGGCTTCGGCGAGGTCGAGGCCGCAAGTCGCGTCGACAGGACCGCCCGTGGCTGCATCGAAGCCCGACCGGGCCGCGCGGACAGCGGCCAGCACCAGGCGCTCACGCGGGAGGTCCATGCGGGCGGCGATGGCGAGCAGCCAATCTCCGCGCGGGCACTCCGCCCAGAACGTGCGCCAGTCGTTCGCGTGCGAGCTGGCCCACGCGACCACGTCGTGCTGTGCTCCTTCGCGTTCCAACCACTTCACGACGGGTGACGGCGGCATGTCGGGCAGCGCTCACGTTAGCACGGACACGCGGAGGCCCCCGCGCGAGTCCGCGCGGTTTCGCTACGACGTCGACCTCGCGAGACTGCCGCGTGCGCTCCGCGAGCGGTTCCTGCCCCTCGAGTTCGATGCGGAGACCCGCGAGTTCATCGAACAGCGGCCGCTTCTGCGTCACGGCCGGGTGAAGGATTTCCTCCACCGAGCGCTGCGACCGTTGCTGTCGGACTTCGACCTGAACGGTCTGCTCGGGACGTATCCTCTGTTCCTCCTGAGTCGAGTCCAGTGGGAGCGACTCCTGGGCTCGGCACCGCGCGGCAGTCTGCTCGACGTGGGCGCCGGCGCCGGCGACGTGACGGCGCGCATCGCTCACGGCTTCGAGACCGTCGTCGCCACGGAGACCTCGCGCATGATGGCGCGCCGCCTCCGCCAGCGGGGATACCGCTGCCACCTGGGCGAACTCGCGGACGCGCCGCTCGCTGGGCGCTTCGACGTGGTGTCGTGTCTCAACGTCATCGACCGCACGTCGAGGCCGGCAAGCTTGCTGCAACGGATCCGCGAGCTCGTCGCCGAAAACGGCCGTCTGGTCCTCGCGACACCGCTCCCCTTCGAACCCTTCGCCTACGCCGGCGGGCGGACGCTGCCGCCCGAAGAAAAGCTCGCCGTGACCGCGCCTCGCTGGGAGGAAGCAGCCGTCGAGCTCGTCGAGCGAGTGCTCGGTCCGCTGGGGCTCGAGCTGGAGAGCTTCAGCCGCGCTCCCTATCTGTCGGGTGGAGATCCACACGAGCCGTACTACGTGCTCGACGACTTCGTCGTGGTGTGCCGGAGACGGCCCGCCGTAACATGAGACCAGCAAGGCAATGCCGCACGTCGAGCCCCGGAGTCTCTTGCGTTTCGCCGAAATGGTGCTCGCCAGCGTGCAGCGTGAGTACCCGAACAAGATCTCCCACGGTCTCGCCAGCGACGCCGACGTCGCCGCACCCCGCCAACTCACTCCGGCGTTCTTCGGCTGCTATGACTGGCATTCGGCAGTCCACGGTCATTGGACGCTCGCTCGACTCTGCCACCTCTACCCCGACGCGGACTTCGTCGAGCGGGCCAGGAGCGCCCTTCGCCGCAGCCTGACGGCGGATCACCTCGCCCGCGAGCTCGCCTACCTCTCGCACCCCGAGCACGCGGGCTTCGAAGTCCCGTACGGAATGGCCTGGCTCCTCACGCTGCACCGAGAGCTCGAGGAGTGGGCGGATGACGAAGCAGTCGCCTGGGCACGGCGGCTGTCGTCGCTGGCGACCCTCGCAGCCGAGCGCATCGAGAGCATGCTCGAACGACTGCCTCATCCAGTACGAACGGGCGAGCACACGCAGACCGCGTTCGGGGCGGGCCTCTACCTCGATTGGGCGAGCGAACGCCGTCCGCGCGAAGCCGAACGCGCGCGCCACCGCCTGCTGGCCCTCTATCGGGCGGACCGCGACGCGCCGCTGCACTTCGAGCCTTCCGGCTACGATTTCCTCTCGCCGAGCCTGGGCGAGGCGGACCTGATGCGCCGACTCTTGCCACCGCCGGAATTCGCCGAATGGCTCGCGGGCTTCCTGCCCGGGCTCTCGCGACCCGATACCGAGCTGCTTCCACCACCGTGTTCGCCGGATCCGAGCGACGGCAAGCTCAGTCACCTCGATGGCCTGGCGTCGAGCCGCGCTTGGATGCTCCAAGGGATCCTCTCGGGGCTTCCCGGAGACGACCCGCGACGCGCGGCGCTCGGTGCCATGGCGCGGGTCCACGCGGACGCGGGTGTGGCGCGCACGACGGGCGATCACTATGCAGGAAGCCACTGGCAAGGCACCTTCGTCATCTACCTCCTGACCGGGCGTGGCCTGCCTCGAGGCGTTTGAGCGAGCCCGGACGCGAAATCCACGCTAACCTCGCTCGTCATGCAGACGACGGCTCGGGTCGGGTTCGCGTTCGTGCTGTGTGCCTCTCTCGCGCTTCCCGGCTGCGGCGGCGACGACGAGTCGGATGACTCCGGCGGTGGCGGCAAACCGAGTGGTGGAGCCGCTGGGAGCGACGCGGGTACGAGCGGCGGCAGCGGCGGCGCGTCGGGCGGCAGCGGCGGCAGCGGCGGCTCCTCCACGGGCGGTGTCGCCGGCGCCACGGGCGGCGCGGCGGGCGCGGCGGGCACGGGCGGGAGCTACGACCTTTTCGCGGCCGAACGCAAGAGCTGCAAGTTCACGTCGGGCTCGAAGACCACCGAGACCATCGGCCCGAAGGTGCCCCACGGCGACGCCATGCCCTTCGAGCACATCGTGGTCTTGATGCAGGAGAACCGGAGCTTCGATCACTACTTCTCGAACTTGGTGAAATACGGAGTCGCTGGTGTCGACGTGCCCGCGGACAACGCGTCGAATCCGGATCCCGACGCCACCACGCCCGGGAGCCCCATCGCGCGCTTCCACGAGACGCGCTACTGCGTGAAGGACGTGGAGCACGACTGGGAAGGCGTCCACCAACAATACGACAACGGCAAGATGGACGGCTTCGTCGCCACCAACAACCCGGGTGGCGCGCGGGCCATGGGCTACTACACCGAAGCCGATCTTCCCTACTACTACTGGATGGCGAAGTCGTTCGCCATCAGCGATCGCCACTTCTGCTCGCTGCTCGGCCCGACTTGGCCGAATCGCTTCTATTTCTACGGCGGCACGTCGTGGGGAAACATCAAGACCAGCGACTTCGGTTTCCTCACCAACAACGTCTACCTGAGCTCCGACAAGCTCCTCGACACGATGGACAAGGCGGGGCGAAGCTGGAAGATTTATCGTGACGGCATCACGTCGTTCGCGGTGGTGTTCGGCCTGAAGTACCTCGGTGTCGCGCTCAGCGAATTCGACAAAGACGTGGACGCCGACAAGCTCCCGGCGCTCTCCATCATCGACCCGAGCTTCACGGGCGGCAGCCAGAACGACGAGCATCCGCCCTCCAACATGCAACTCGGCCAGGCGCTCACGGCCCGGGTGCTGAACAAGCTGATGAGCAAGCCCGCCGTCTGGAACAAGACCGTGTTCATCCTCTTCTACGACGAGCACGGCGGGTTCTACGATCACGTTCCGCCCCCGGAAGCCTGCGAGCCCGACGGGGTGACTCCGCCAACCTACAAGTTCAATCGGCTCGGTATTCGGACGCCGCTCGTCATCGCGGCGCCGTGGGTGAAGCCGGGCTACGTGAGCCACGTCGACACCGACATCACCAGCGTCACGCGCTTCATCCAGAACCGATTCGATCTGCCGGCGCTGACCGCGCGAGACGCCAACGCCTGGCCCATGCTCGACTTCTTCGACTTCGAGCAGCCAGCGCTCGCTACCCCACCCACCGGAGCGCCGAGCGCCCAGCCGAGCCAGGCCGGAATCGATTGGTGCAAGAGCCACCCGCCGGGCACCGGCAAGCCCTGAGCCTCGAGCTCAGAAGTGGTAGTCCACCACGTAGGGCTTGCAGCTCGTCGCCTCGTCGACGCGGACAGTGATCCGCGCCGAGTCGTCATCCGACGGGCTGCCCGAGCAGTCGTAGGTGATCTTCACTTCGTTCGGCGCGTAGACGCAGCAGCCTGGGGCGCCTTCGGTCTCCGTAGCGAGCCCGCCGGGGCACGCGCTTACCTTGGTGGCGCCTGCCGCGCACGCGGCGAAGATGCAGAGACGAAATCCCGAGTCCTTCGTCTTGGCGGTGGCGTCCACCTGGCACAGCCCGAGCTTGTCTTTCCCATCGAAACGGAAGTGATCGGAGTCGTTCGGTCCAATGACCCCGCTGATGCTGGGATGGCTGCCCGAGTAGCCCTTGGAGCCGTCGTTGTTGCAGTCACCGATGTCGCAGGTCGGAACGCCGCACGCACTGATGGCGAGGATGAGACTGTCGTTCGGCTCGGGACCAGGGTCCACGCAACCGCCCCCACTGCCGCCACTCGAACTGCCGC
>Ga0268298_10005369_pt1 | contig 12039 bp, 8 predicted proteins | sample WWTPWeurt_MetaG_FD_194462 | JGI IMG/M metagenome (GOLD analysis project Ga0268298, IMG submission 194462) | Activated sludge microbial communities from WWTP in Nijmegen, Gelderland, Netherland - WWTP Weurt | ecosystem: Engineered > WWTP > Aerobic digester > Activated sludge | place: Netherlands...
CATCCTGGCGGGCCAGGAGCACATCACCATCGGCTGGGGCCGCGACTTCGAGGACGTGACGCCGCTGCGCGGGGTGCTCCTCGGGGGCGGCTCCCACACGGCCGACATCTCCGTCACCGTGGCTCCCGCGTCGGAGTTCGAGTCCTTGTTCGGGTCGAAGGCCGTCTGACGAGGAAGTGCCCCCCACGTGCGCGCTTCGCGCGCCTCGCCCCCCAAACATGCTCGCGCGCCGGCGCGCTGCGCGTGTGGGGGGCGCCCCGTCAGCCGGCCACGAGCACCTGCGCCTGAGCGACCTGCGTGAGGACGCCGTTCGGGGCGTTCGCGTTCGAGCCATTCTGCCCGGTCGCGCACGTCAGGTACACGACGGGCTGCCCTTCGATCTTCACCTTTTGCGAGCCCTTCTTGAAGCACGCAGGCCCCTTGATCGTGCCCGACTGCTGCCCGCCCAGCGGACCCCCCTCGTCGCCGGAGGTCATCGTGAGCTGCGTATTCAAAAGAACCACAGCTTGGTTCAGGATCTTCACCTTCTTGGAGGCTGTCCCTGGATTGGCCTGGACGAGCTGACCCATGTTCGGAAAGGGCGCCACGACGGGTGGTCCGGGCGGGGCGGGCACCTTGCAAGGGTCCGGAAAGGCCATGCACATGCCGCCCTGGGCCGTCGCCACGGGAAATGTCGGATCAGGCATCTTGTCACCCGAGGTAGATGTGCTCGCCGTCGATCTTCACTTCTTCGTCGGCCCGGATGGCCGCGTGCCCGGCCTCCAGGCGATACGATGTCTTCACGACCGTGCGCTGCCGCCCGATCGTGGCGTGCTCGGTGTCTTCGACCGTGCGAAACACCTGCTTCGCTCGGGAGAGGAGGCTCCCCGCGATCGCCTCGACGCGGGCGGCGACGTGCCGGATCTCCTCCGCGGCGACGTCCACCGAGAGGCCACGAAACTTGGTGTTTGCGATCGTCAGATCCGCCCTCTCCGCGGCGACGCCGAGGGTCTTTCCCCCCAGCCGGACATGGCCCTTCGCCTGAAGGTCGATGTCGCCGTCGGTGCGGAAGGCGATGCCCCCGGGCGCCGTGATCGTGGCCTTTCCCGTCACCGGGTCGAAGGAGACGACGACGCGATCTTCGGCGTCGCGCACGAGGATGCGCTCGCCCTCCACGGTCCGCGCGACGCTGCACGAGGCCCCGTTCGAGGCGCGGAGCCGGAGCCCTTCGCGCGGGCCGCTCTCCGGAGGACACGCGTCATCGTCAATCGGTGGGAGCGCATGCGCGCTGGAGGTGGCCATGGGATCATCCTTTTTGCGGAGGGGTCCAGTCTTCGGCTTCGGCGAGATCGACATCCGTGAGGCGGACGTTCGCGCGGTTAGCGCCGTTCCACGTGGTGCCTTGTTCGCGGACGCGGTGCAGATTGGCGCCCTCGAGGTCCGCCTCCGTGAAGTCCGCGCGCTCGACGCGGGCGTGGGAGAGATCGGCGTACACGAGGGAGGCGCGGTGGAGCGAGGCCCGCGACAGGTTCGCTCGAACGAAGAAGGCCTCTTTCGCGTCGGCGTTCGCGAGGCCGGCGCCTTCGAGATCCGCGCCCTCGAAGTAGGCCATTCGAAGGCGCGCGCCGCGCAGATCCGTCTCGCGGACGCGGGCGCCCCCGAACTTGGCGGCCGTGGCGTCGCAGCGACCGGCGCTGGCGCGCACGAGGGTCGCCTCCGAGAAGTCGGCACGAACGAGCGTGGCTGTCGTGAAGATCGCGCCCGTGAGGTCGGCGCCCGAGAAGTCGCTGTCCGTGAGGTCGGCGCCCGAGAGGTCAGCGCCCTTCATGGCGGCTCCGCGAAATATGCACCGGACGAAGGCGTTCTTCGCGAGCTTGGTCTGGGCGAGGTCCGCGCCGGAGAAGTCCGCGGCGGTGAAGGCGGCGCCGCTCAGATCGGTCCGGAGGAGCCGCGCCCCCGCGAAGCGAAGGCCCTCGCCGCGCGCGCGAGAGAGGTCGGCCCCCGTGAGATCGGCGCTCGAGAAGTCCACGTTGTCCATCGCGGCCTTCGTGAGCTTGGCGTCCTTCAGGAGCGCGCCGCTCATGTCGCAGGACAACAGCGTGCATTCTACGAGGGAGGCGGAGGCGAAGCTCGCGCCGCGGGCGTCCGCGCCAAAGAACGTGGCCCGGTCGATGGCGGCGCCTGACAGGTCGGCCCCGGCGAGCTGGGCCCCGGTGAAGTCCGCCTGTTCGAGCACGGCCTTGGGCGCGCGCGCTCGCAGGAGAGAGGCGCCTGCCAGGGAGGCCCCGAAGAGCCGTGCTCCGGTGAGATTGGCTCCATCGAGCTGGGCTGTTCGGAGGCTCACGCCGGTGAGGTTGGCGAAGGAGAGATCGCTCCCCGCGAGGATGGCGCCTTCGAACGAGCACGCGGCGAGGTCGAGCCCGGAGAGGTTGCACCGGGCGAGCTTGGCCCCGGAGAGGTCTCCCCGCAGGGCGCCGAGCGACCGGAGATCGGCGCCGGTCAGCGAGAGGTGGTGAGTCTCGGCGCCGCCCAGGGGCAACGCGGTGGGGGTGACCTGATCGAAGGTGACGTGGCGGAGGACAGCCCCCGTGAACACGGCGCCTGTGAGGTCGGCCGAGGAGAAGGTGGTCCGCTCGACCCGGGACTCTCGCCATGTCGTGCTGCGCAAGTCCGCGTCCTCGAACGTGACGTTCGTCACGCGAGCCCCGTCGAAAGACGCCCCCTTGAAGGTCGTCTCGTCCGCGTACGCGCCGTCGAGCAGGGCAGTCCGAAACGTGGCGCCGTCGAGCCGGGATCCCTTGAAGATCATCCGGGACAGATCGTTGCCTTCCAGCGACAGCCCCTCCGCCTGGACGCCCTCGAAACAAGCCCCCACGAGCGATGCCCCTTTGAAAGACGTGCCCCGGAGATCCAGCAGTCGGGGGCGCGTCGCGCGGACGCCCGCCTCCGAGAACGGCCTTGTTCGCGCGTCGGAGAGGCCGAGTCCGGAGAAATCGAGATCTTCGACGTCGCTGTCCGAGGGGGCGACGTCCAGGGACGTCCACATGGTGCCGCGGAGGTTGGCCCCGTCGAGCTTCGCCCCCTCCATCTGGCACCCGATGAACATCGCTCCTTCGAGCGACGCGCTGGTGAGGTCCGCGCCGCGCAGGTCGACCTTTTGAAATGCCACGCCGTCCGCGCGGATGTGGCGAAGATCGAGGCCGGCGAGCTGCGCCCCGGACACGATCGCAGGGTCCGGCAACGACCCTGTCTTGAGGCGCGCGACGATCGCTTCCGCGTCGAGTTGGAGCAACATCGTCTATCCCGCCAGCTTCGTGGACTTGAGGTTGGCGCCGTCGAGCTTCGTGCGGACGAGCGTCGCGTCCAGGACCTCACACCCATAGAGGTTGGCGCGCGTGAGGTCCGCGTCCGTGAGGTCCGCGCCCTCCAGACGAGCTTGAAACAGGTTCGCCTCGGCGAGGCTCGCGCCGTTCAGCATCGCCTGCGAGAGGTCGGCGTGCTTGAGCACCGCTCGATAGAACACCGCGCGCTCCGCGCGGGCGCCGGTGAACGTGGCCCGGACGAGCTCCGCGCCCCGGAAGCTGGCAGAGGTGAGGTCGGTGCCATTCCACACGGACGCGTTCGCCTTGGTGTCGCGCAGATCCGCGCCGGTCCACGCGGCCCCGTCCCCCAGGCGAGCTTCGGTCAAGTCCGCGCCTGTCATGGAGATACCTTGTCCGCGCGACCCGAAGAAAGCGCATTCCTTGAGGGACGCCCCCGCAAAGCGCGCGCGATCGAGCGTGCTCCTGACAAAGTCCGCCCGGAGGAACGCAGCTCTTCGAGCATCGCAGTCAGTGAGATCCGCCTTCAGGAACACGGTGCTCTCCCCCCGGGCCTCCGACAGGATCGCTCCGGTGAGATTGGCGCTCTCGAACACCGTCCCCTGGAGCGACGCGCGATCGAGCCTGGCGCCCGCGAGCACCGCCTTGGTGAAGTCGGCTCCATCGAGGTCGGCGCCGCCGAGGTCCGCGTCGCGGAGGCCGGCTTCGCCGAAAAAAGCACCTTTCAAGTGGGCCCCCTGAAGGTGGCTCGCGAACAGCTCCGCGGAGGTCGCCACCGCCCCGCGCAACGACGCTCTCCGCAGGTCCGCGCGCTCCATGTGGGCCTTTGTCAGATCCGCGCCGTCCAGATTGGCGTGCTCCAGGCTCGCCTTGGTGAGGTTGGCCTCCGTGAAGTCCAGTCCGGAGAGGTCGAGATCGGAGAGATCGAGATCGCGGAGATCCTGCCGCGCGAAGCTGCCTTTCGCAGCGGCGTGCGCGACGACCTCCTTTCGTGTCCAGGCGCCCCGAGGCTTCTCCGGAGCCTCGTCTTCGCCGCCGGAGAGGTCCACAGCGTCCGCCGCCGAGGGATCCTCCGCGTGCTCCGCGATCAGGGACTTCAGGCGCGTCTCGGTCTCGCCTTGCAGGCGCTCCGCCGCTGTCGGGTCGTGTTTCAGTTGAGCCAGCAGGATGGCCAGAAACTGATCCGGATCGCGCACGCCCTGGACCTTCGCTCGAATGTCCGCCGGCACGTTCGCCTTTTCCAGGAGCTTGTGGGCTTCGTCGATGCCCGCGGCGATCTCCGCGTCCACGCTCTCGGGCTCGCCGCCGCCGCTGGGGACGTCGACGCCGCCCGAGAAGGAGGGTTGTTCGGCGGGAGCGGGAGGCGTCCAGTAGCGATCTGCCTGGTAGTGGTCCCGCGGGAGGGCCTTTCCCGACAGGGGCTCGGCGACGACAAGGAGTCTCTCGAGCTCCTCGTAGCGCCGAGAGCGCACCTCGGCGATGCCGCGCCAGAGGCACAGGAGCTGGCGTGCCTCGGTGTCGATCCAGATCGTGTCGAGCTGGACCTGCACCTCGCGAAAAGCCGGCCCGAACGCGGGCGATTGGCGCAGAAAGCAGCGGACGCGAAGGCCGGGGAGCCGGGTCGCCACGTGAGGGAGGTCCGGGTGCAGGTTCCCGAGCGACACCGCTTCATCCCCGCGAAAATAGCCGTCCACGCGTTGATCGGGAGGCGCCGCCTGGAAGTACGTCAGATCGAAGTCGGCGGGCAGCCCTGGAAAGCCGCCCGCCTTGAGCCACACGTCGTCGAACGTGCCTCTCGGAGAGCAGCGCGGCGCCCAGAGGCGATGAAGGGGCCCGAACCCGGCGGGGGCCGGGCGGTCCTCGGGCTTCGTGACGAGCCGGCTCGGATCTTCGATGTTGGGGAGCGCGACGGCGAGCGCGCCGCCGACAGGGATCTTCGCGATCCCTCTCCCGGCCGGGTTCTCGGCGAATCCGGGGCCCCCAAAGGCGCGCTCGGCGACGAGAGGCATCGTGTGAAAGGGGACGGCCTCCGTCGCTCGGACGCCCGCGGCCACCTGGCGCCAGTAGCGATCGCCCGAGATCGCGAGCTGTTTTCGCACACTGCCCACCTCGAGCAACGCGGTGACGAGGGACCTCGGCTCGGCGCGGGGCGTGTGGCAGCTCCCCAGGACGAGGATCTCGCCCCTGGGTTTGAACGGGGCAAAGTCGGTGTCGTAGAGGGCGCTCGCGGAGAGGTCGCCGCCGAGGTACCGATCGCCGCCGAAGTATCGATCTCCGCAGAGGTGCTGTTGCGCGGCCTCCGCGACGGGGGTGGCCTCACCGCCCGGCGCGAGCGCGAACGTGCCCTTGACGACGATGGTGAGGACGTCGCGCCTCGGGCGGAGCCGGGCGGAGGCGAAGCCCGCGCGAAAGGGCGTGTTGTTCGAGAGCTCCATCGGCGCTCAGAGATCGTCGTCCATGATGACCTCGCCGGGGGCCATGCCCGGCGGCGGCGGCAGCGCCGGAGGAGGACCGATCACGGGAGGCGGGCCCAGGACCTGAAGGACATTGTTCATGCTCACCTGCTGGCCGTTGAGGTTTAGCTGCTGGGCCTGCATGCGGATTGTGTTCGGGATGAGGGTGAGCGAGGCGGTGCCGTCGGTCGTGGCCAGGAGGACCTGGTTCGGCGCGCTCGCCGTGAACCGGCCTTGAGGGGAGAGCTCCAGTCCGCTCTGGGCGGCGTTGGCCATCCAGATCTGACCGGGCGCGCCGCCGGGCACACCTCCCGTGTTCCCGACGTGAAGCGCGGCTTGCCTCACGCCCGCCGCGGAGTGCTGCGAGAGCTCGGCGCCGTTCATCGACAGCTTCATCTGCGTCGGCGGCTCGAGGGGCACCGCCCCGTTTGCCTGCTCCTTGAGGGCCAGGAGCACCGAGGCGACGAGCCCCACGCCGAAGGCGATCGCCGCCAACCCGAGCCCCGCCGCCGCGCCGGGGCTGACCGTGCCGTCGTCGGTCTTCACGGTGTTCCCTTTGACGGCCCCGGCCGTCGCCGAGATGATGGCGAGGCTGCTGCCCACGCCGAGGGCGCCGAGCGACTTGAAGACCCTGCTCCATTGAGGGTCGCCGAGCGGGTGCGGCCCCTGCACGCGCAGGCGCACCGACGTCCGGGCCTTCAAATCGTGCTTGCCGACCGTCTTGAGGTCCTTCCCGTCCACGGCCGCGAGGTTCACCGACTTCGTATAAGACAGATTGTATCCAAGGCTCACCGCGGTGTTGACGGACGCCGCGAGATCGATCTTGCCGCCGACGAACATGCTGCTCGAGATGCCGAACGTGCCGTCGAACTTGTAGCCGCCAAAGAAGCTCTCGACGTCGCCGAAGGAGTACGTGTCCGTCGACGTGTGGGTCATCACCGTCTGGCGCCAGCCCGAGGCGCCGGCGGCCTCGGCGCCCTTCTTGAACTGCATCCAGAACACCGGATCGGCGTTGGAGGTGATCAGGGTGCCGCTGCCGATGTTGAGGCGGTATTCGCTGCCGATGTTGTCGACGCGCTTGCCGCCGACGGTGATGTTCTGATCCTCGACCACGTAGGTGCTCTCCGAGCCTCCCGTGATCTCCACGCGCGCCCCCCGCGTCACCTCGGTCCGCACGCCGTCCGTGTATTCAAACCACCCATCGAACGTCTTCGTGACGCCGTTCGCCGTGCTCTGCGCGGCGTCCGCGCTGGGCGTGCCCCCGTGAGAGCCGAGGAGGTCGTTCTCCTCGCTGCTGTTCGCCGCGCCCTCGCGGAAATAGCTTGTTTGCACGCCTTCGGCCGTCTCGTCGTAGTCAGGCGTCTTCAGGATGAGCCACTTGGCGGCGCCGGACGCCGCGAGCCAGATCGACGCTGTCACCGTCGTCGTGTTTCCGGCGGCGTCCTCGATCTGCATCGTCACCGTCTTGGTCCCCACGCCCAGCGTGAGCGACCAGCTCTTCTCCGGGGTGACCGTCTCGAAAGGACCGTAGTCGCCTGCCTCGTTCTTGAATCGCACGAGCACGGGCGTCGTGGCATCCGCCGCCGTGACGGACAGCGTCACGCTCGCGGACGCGGTGACGGGCGCGCCCTTGTTGATGAGGAGCGCGCCTGTCGGGGCCACGGTGTCGAGGGTCGTCTGCGCCGTGACGACGCTCGACTCCGCGCCGTCCGGGTGCATGCGGAATTTCGCAGACACCGTCTTCAGCCCGTCGCCGGAGGTCAGCGCGTGCGTCACCTTGCCGTTGTTCGCGACCGACTGAAAGGCTCCGAACGTGACCCCGTCGTTGGACAGGGCGATCTGATCGGCGTCCAGCAGCGTGACGGTCACCTCGATCGCCGTCGTCTTCGTATACTGCGGGGTCGAGATCGTTCCACTCGCCATGACGATTATCCCTTGTCCGTTGTTCTTGGGGTGTCGGTGGCCGGAGGCGGAGGCGGCGCGAGCGCGCGCTCGATCCTCTCGCACGCTTCGCGGATCTGCCGGATCACCTCCGGGACCGCATAAAACGTGGTCTTTTTGTCCTTTCCGCCCTCGCGGGTGCGGAGCGTCATCAGCGCGAGCGGCATGTCCAGCTCCGCGCGGCTGTCGGAGGCCACCATGCGATCCACCCGCCAGTCCAGGCCCACGAGCACGCTCCCGTGCTCGAACAAGGCCTCTTCCGCCATCGAGCGACGCAGGCCCTCGCGCACGGCCTCGTAGCCTCCGACGAGCATCCCCGCGATCGTCCCGTCGGCAGCGCCGAGCGCCACGAGATCCTCGGCGAGCGCCCGGGCCGGCAGGTTCTGGGCCGCCGCCCGCGTGAGGAGGAACCTCCCCACGCGCAAGCTGGCCTTGACATCCGAAGGGGGCAGCTCGTAGAGCCGACAGAACGCCTCGGCGCGCCGCTCCATCTCGGCGTCCACGCCGCCCAGGCTGGGCCCCAAGATCTCCCAGAGCCCTGCGCGGGCCCGCTCGGGGAGCGAGAGGAGCCTTTGCCAATCCGAGACCACCTCGGCCGGCGCCGGCTGGCCGCTCAAGCAAGAAAGACGGGGAGATTGTGACACGGGACCCACCTACTCCAACGCACGAGACAAAAGAAGGATACGTTCAGTCAACTGCTCTTTTCGAACGACCCAGGAGTCGGCCGAAAGGCTCGTTGCCGGCGCTGTCGTCGGCTCTTCCGCGAGCGGGTCATGGCCTGTCCGCGGTCGAGCGATCGCCTCTCGCCGAGGGTCAACTGCCGAACCGACCATAGAGCTCCTTTCGCAGCTCGGCCTTGGGCGAAGGCGGAGAAGGCGGGCGACCCGGCGAAGGCCGCGCACGAGGAGGGCTTGGTTTGGGGGCCGGAGGCTCGGGCGCGGCCGCCGGCTCGGCGGCGTACACACGCGTCGGCGCAGCGGCGGCGGGCTCGGCGTGGGCAGGCGCGGCGGGCGGAGGAGGCTCCGCGCGGACTTGTGCGGCGGGAGGCGGCGAGTCGATCTGGACAGGGACCTTTTCGGGGCCAGCGGGGGCGGGAACCTTCGCGGGCCGCGGGCCTCCCCGAAAGGGCGTGCTCGGGCGCACGTCCAGATCTCCGGGGGCCACTTCGAGGGTGTCGCCCACGCCGCGCTTGGGCCGGCGGGAGCGCGGTGAGCTCGCGATCAAAGCGGCGGAGCCCGCCTGAAAGGGCAGGGTCCCCTGCGCGCGCGGAGCGGCCCCGACCGAGGTGATCGTGCGATCGAGGGGCGAAGGCGAGCGCCACGGCGAGGCGCCCCGCGCGAGAGGCGCCGCCGGGCCCGGCGAAGCGGCCATCTCCTCCAGAGCCACAGTCTTTCCGAGCGAGGCGCGCGAGGCAACCGACTCCTCGTCAAGGAGCTCGACGTCTCCCTCATCGAGCGTCACCGAAGAAGCAGGGGAGTCTGCGTCATCGCCTCCGGCGAGGGGCAAGGCAGCGATGTGCGCGAGCTCCCATTGCAGCGGCGCGCCGTGGATCTGCACGCCGACGACGACGCGCACCCTGTCGAGGACAGAGGGATCCGGGAGGAGGACGTTGCCGCGAAAACCGATCACACAGCGCTCCTCGTCCGCGTCGATCCGCAGCGTGTCAGGGCGGAGCGCGATCACCTGGCCGTCGGGCGTCCCGTGGGCGGAGAGGCCGTGAATGCGCGCGAGTCCCCGGAGCTGGGGCAGCCGCGTCGTCAGCGTGGGGTACGCGGGGCTCATCCCCTTGAGCTCGATCTCCTCTCCGCCCGTGAGCCGCTCGACGCGCTGATCGGGGGGGGCCGCCTGAAAGAAATCCCACGAGAGATTGGCCGGCAGATCGAGCAGCAGCGAGCGCAGCGCGCCCTTCGGCAGCGAGCCCTGGAGCGCCCTTCGTGAGCGCCAGTGCGGGGCGATGGCGCCGAAGCAAGCAGGCGTCGTCGGGCTCGTGGGGTGAAGGACGTTCGGGGCGTTGTCGCCGTCGCGCGCCCCCGTGCCGACCGGATTTTCGGCGGCCCCGATGCCGCCATACGCTCGCTCGTATACAATCGGTAGTCTTTGGAACGGCTGATCCGCGCGGACGATCAACGCCTTGTCGAGCAGGACGCGCTCCCCCGAGCGGAGGGTGAGCTGGACAGGCACCGTCGTCGCCGGAGCGCCTTGCGGGGCCCAGGCCTCGGCGTTGACGACCACGTCCACGCGGGAGAGCGCGGGGACCCGATCCCGGGGGATACGGATGCTCCGAAGGGGGTTTCCCTGGTGAGGGATGTCCTCGTCGGCGATGGGCTCGGGCTCGATGAGGCGCAGCTCGCCGCCGTGCACCATGGCGAACGTCGCTTTGGCGACGATCGTCGCGTGCCACCGGCCGCTCTGCCGCCAGACAACGGCCGTCGAGACGCACCCGGGGAGCGGGACGACGAGGTGATGAAGGGAGTCTTCGAGGTTCATTGTCCGGTTTCGTGGGGGCCGCGCGAAAAGGCGCGACGCTCGGCTCATCCGTCCTTCATTTCGATCATGATGCCAGTCTCTGTCACGATGCGATTCGCCGTGATGTTGTGGCGGGACACCGGCGACGGCGTGAGCGGGTTGGGCACGGAGCCGACGATGATGGGCCGATCTGGATCGCCGTCGAGGAACGCGAGCAGCACCTCGACCCCGGGCTTGAGCGGGAGGTGCATTCCATAGCCAGCCCCCGAGTGTGGCTGAACCATGCGGATGGGGCGCGAAGCCTTGCGCTCGCCCGCAGGGACAGTGTCAAAGAGGAGCCGCACGGTGTAGCGGCCCATCTCGTCCAGCTTGGCGAAGCGCCCGTCATCGCCAAAGAGCTCCGGCTCGACGATGCCAGTGAGCAGACCGGAGATCCGCGGCTTGGGGGTCAATCGAGGTGGGCGATAAGGCACGGAGGCGTCGATCGCGGTGAAGGAGCACTCGTATCCTTCGCCGCCCTCGTCCTGGTGGGCGCCGACGATCTGGGAGAGGCGGTGCTCCACGGAGGTGACGAGCACCGTCAGGTCGCCGAGCAAGGGGTGCTGCTCGATCGTCGCGAGGGCGCCTGCGGAGATGCCGCAGAGATCGCTCTTGCCACGATAGACACAGTGTGTCGCGTCGGCCTCCTCCGCCCGAATTCGGGCGAGCGCGGCCGCTTGTTCGGGCGACTTGACATGCGCCGCAAAATCGATCACGCCGCCGACGCGCCCGAACGAGGACGAGGCCGTCCCCGTCAGATCCACGAGCGGCGTGCGGTAGTTGTAGTCTTGCTGGGCGAAGAGGCGGGGGATGCGCTGCCTTCGCGCCGACAGCTCGAAGACGTCCGTGCGGTCGCCTCGGGGGCGGAACGGCAGCGAAGAGAAGCCCAAGGCGGCGCGGAAGCCCTGCGGGTGATCGGTGAAGACCACCTTGTCCGGGGCCGCCGGATCGAAGAAGTAGCTGATGCCCGCGTGCTCCGCGATCCGCTGCACGAAGGCGAGATCGGACTCCTTGTATTGCACGACGAACTCGAGGGCGGGGTAGTCGTCGCGCAGCGCCATCTCGAGCGCCGAAGGCTCGCTCAGCCCGACGCGACCCAGCTTCTTTCGCAGGAGATCGGGCACGGACAGACCCATGAAGATCTCTTGCGTCTGGACGAGCGTGAGCCGGTGAGCCCGCGGGACGAGCACCAGACGGACGACCCGCGCCTCGTCGTCCAAGTTGTCGTCCACCTCGATGATTTCGCCGGAAATGCTCCGCACTTCCATTCCGTCCACGTCGAAGTGGAGGGTGGCCGCCGCGCCCTCCCACGTCGCCACGTCCGGCTCGCCGGAGGCGACGACGACCTCCACGTCGAAGCGCAAGAGCTGAGAAATAGCCTCGACCCCGTGCACCGTGCGCACCCGCACGTCGGCGTCCCCGAAACAGTCCCCTTCGAGCCGAGCGATCGGCACCCGCGGTTTCACGAGCCGATAAGACCAGCGCGCTCCCGCGACGTCAAGCGCCGCCGCGAGGACGATTGACGTCGCGCGGGCGCTTGCCTGGGCCCGCATCCGACACCGGCAAGACCCGCCGCGCTGTCAGCCATGACGCGTCGGGGGCACAGCCTGACTCAGTCCCGGGACGAGACTGCCAATCTCCGCAGAGATCGACCTCGTTTCTGCGGCATCCGGGTTGCACAGGGATCGAGCATGAACCGCTCTTCCCTGTCCCAGGCCCTCGCTCGCTGGCACTTCGTGACTGGCATTCTCGTGCTCTCCACGACAGCGCTCCTCGCTTGTGGTCCGAGGATCGACGGCGGGGGGGACGGAGGCGGCGGGGCAGGGGGCAATGGCGCCGGG
>Ga0268298_10005370_pt1 | contig 12039 bp, 11 predicted proteins | sample WWTPWeurt_MetaG_FD_194462 | JGI IMG/M metagenome (GOLD analysis project Ga0268298, IMG submission 194462) | Activated sludge microbial communities from WWTP in Nijmegen, Gelderland, Netherland - WWTP Weurt | ecosystem: Engineered > WWTP > Aerobic digester > Activated sludge | place...
TGGCCATCAGCGCGCGGTTGGTGCAGGCCATGGGCGGTCGCATCGACGTGCAAAGTGCGCCAGGCGAGGGGACGCAATTCCAACTCAGCCTGCCGTTGCCCCTTGCGCGCTCCCCGACCAGATCGCAGCAAACCCTTGGGCTCGAAGTGGTCGTGATCGAGCCACAGCCTGCCGAGGCAGAGGCTGCGCTTGCGATCCTGGAACGTATGGGATGCACGGTGCGCGTGGCGCGCGATGCAGCCGAGTGGCATGCGTTGTCCGCCGCGCTCGAGACCCGCGGTGTGGTGCCCTGGCTACTCGTCGCGCTCGACGATGACGCGTTCGTGTCGCGGTGGCGTCAAGCCGGGCACGCTTGGCCGCCGCATTGCATCGGAATGCGCCGCGGGGCACCCGGACAAGGCGTGGACACGATCGGAACGGACCCGTCGCAGGTCGTGCGCAAGCCGCTGTTTCGCGACGATCTGGCGCGACGCATGGGTACCGCGCCATCGACGGCGCCCGGTGCCTTGTTCGACGCTGCCTCCACCACGCCAGCGATGGGTGTTTCCGGCGGCTCACGACCCGTGGCCAGCGATGGTGCTGTCGGCGGCCGCCGCATCCTCGTCGTGGAAGACGACCCGGTCAACCAAACCATCGTCGAGGCGATGTTGTCGGCGGCCGGATGGTCGGCCCACATGGCCGATGATGGCGCTGCCGCGCTGAGATCGCTGACAGAGCGTGCGTTCGATGTCGTGCTGATGGACTGCCAGTTGCCCGACATCGACGGACTTGAGGTCACGCGACAACTGCGATCCGGGGTCGCGGGGACCCTGAACTGCCGTGTTCCGGTGGTGGCGCTGACGGCCAATGCGTTCGAGCAGGATCGCCGCCAGTGCATGGAAGCGGGCATGGACGATTTCCTGACCAAGCCGGTGGTGGCGGCTGACCTCGAGCGCGTGGTCGCCCGCTGGGCGCGACCTTTGGTGCGCTGAGCACGGGCCGATTCGTCGGGCGTTGCGGCGCTGCGCCTTCAGCGCGCGCTGTCCAGCCAGTCGCAGCGCAGCCGGTTTGAAACGTGCAACCGACGGCGCCAGGCCACGTAGGCCCCTGGCGCGTAGAACAACGCCACACACAACAGCACGCCCAGCGGACTGCCCAGGAGGATCGCAGCCGGCAAGCCCATCCAGCCCAGAAGCCAGCAGGTCAGTACCAGGTCCCAGACCTGAAGCTCGACGCTGCCGGCGCGCGGATGGCTCTGGTGCCAGCGCTTGATGGTGCTCAGTTGATCGAGAGTCATGGTGAACTCCACCGTTCGAGGGGCTGCGGTGGCGGCGGCGGCGCCTGGCGCGCCGTTCGACCGCATGGCACCGATGATAGGGGTTTGTCAGTTTGGTGTCAGGGAAATCTGAGCCCCAAGACGGGCTCAGATCGGCTCCAATTCACGGCGCAGCGGCCGTTTGGCGGCACCTGCGCGACCGACCCTGGAGCACTGCCGATGCCACATCTGTCACACGCCCACGAACGCATGGCCGCACTGCGCGCGACGGATCGGGGCAAGGTGGTCAGCGCCGCCGAAGCAGTGCAATTGCTGGCCGATGGCGACACCCTGGCCACAGGAGGCTTCGTGGGCATCGGATTCCCCGAGAACCTGGCGGTGGCGCTGGAACAACGCTTCATGGCCACCGGCAGCCCTCGCAACCTGGGCTTGGTGTACGCGGCCGGGCAGGGCGACGGCCACGGCCGTGGCCTGAACCACCTGGGGCATGCCGGTTTGGTGGTGCGGGTGGTGGGCGGTCACTGGGGCTTGGTGCCGGCGCTGCAGAAGCTGGCGGTGTCTGGGCAGATCGAGGCCTGGAACCTGCCCCAGGGCGTGATCTCGCACCTGTTCCGCGACATTGCCGCGGGCAAGCCGGGCCATTTGTCGAAGGTGGGTCTGGGCACCTTCGTCGATCCGCGCCATGGCGGTGGCCGCGTCAACGAACGCTCCACCGAGGAGCGCGTGCGCCTGATGCCCATCGACGGCGAGGAGTACCTGTTCTACAAGGCCTTCCCCATCGATGTGGCCTTCATTCGCGGCACCACGGCCGACACCGACGGCAACATCACCATGGAGCGCGAAGCGCTGACGCTCGAGGCGTTGGCCATCGCCATGGCCGCACGCAATTCGGGCGGCATCGTCATCGTGCAGGTCGAGCGCCTGGCCGAGCGCGGCTCGCTGCATCCGCGGCAGGTCAAGATTCCCGGTGTGCTGGTCGATTGCGTGGTCGTGGCCGAGAAGCCCGAGTACCACATGCAGACCTTCGCCGAACCGTACAGCGCAGCCTTTGCAGGCGAGCTGCGCGTGCCCGCCGGAAATGTGTCGCCCATGCCGCTGGGCGAGCGCAAGCACATCGCGCGTCGCGCCGCGCTGGAGCTGCGTCCCAACACGGTGGTCAACCTGGGCATCGGCATGCCCGAGGGCGTGGCCGCCGTGGCCGCCGAGGAGCGGGTGATCGACCTCATCACGCTCACCGCCGAGCCAGGCGTGATCGGTGGCATACCGGCGGGCGGGCTGAACTTCGGCGCGGCCGTCAACTGCCAGGCCATCATCGACCAGCCTTACCAGTTCGACTTCTACGACGGCGGCGGGCTCGACGCGGCCTTCCTCGGTCTGGCGCAGGCCGACGCCGAGGGCAACCTCAACGTCAGCAAGTTCGGCCCGCGGCTGGCCGGTGCCGGTGGGTTCATCAATATCAGCCAAAATGCGCGCAAGGTGGTGTTCGTCGGCAGCTTCATGGCCAACGGCGAGCGCAAGTTCGTGCGCCAGGTGGAGCACCGCACATTCTCGGGCCGCGAGGCGCTGCGGCGCGGGCAGGACGTGATGTACGTGACCGAGCGCTGCGTGTTCCGCCTGCACGAACGCGGGCTGGCGCTGGTGGAGATCGCCCCGGGGATCGAGCTGCAGCGCGACATCCTGGCGCACATGGACTTCGAGCCGGTGATCGAGGCGGCGCCGGCGCCCATGGATGCTGTCATCTTCCGCGACGAACCCATGGGGCTGCGCGCGCGCCTGCTGCTGGTGCCGCTGCCCGAGCGCTTCACACTGGTGGCCGGGCAGGGCGGCCAGCCGGGCACCCTGTTCGTGAACTTCGAGCGCCTGAGCATCCGCACGCGCGACGACGTGCAGGCCGTGCGCCACGAGCTGGAGCGCCTGCTGCACACGCTGCCGGACAAGGTGAACGCCGTGGTCAACTACGACCACTTCGTTCTCGACCCCGAGGTGCAGGACGACTGGGCCGAGATGGTGCGCGAGATCGTCGACCGCCACTACCTGGCCGTCACCCGCTACAGCACGTCGAGCTTCGTGCGGGCCAAGCTCGGCGCGGCGCTGGCCGCGCGAGGTGTTCCGGGTGCCGTGCTGGACCCGGCCACCGCACGGCGTCACGGATCGCAATAGACGGGCATGGACTGGTCGTTGAGTGCAAGCGAATGCTTGGCCACGGGTACTGCCGCGCTGCGGGACGCGGCCGCGCTGGTGTTTGTGTTGGTGGCCGTGGCCTATTGGCACCGAGGCAGCCACCTTGTCGGCTCGCGCCAGCGCAACCTGCTGCGCGAGTCGACAAGGTGAACCATCCAACGGTCGCTCCGACTCTACCGGTTGGCGGGTGGCAACCCCTCGCACCGGCTTACTCCCGTGGGCCAAGTCGGCGACGCGCTTCGACGAGGCGCGGGCCGATCTGTGCATTGGGCGTGGCGTTGAGCAGGAAGCGGCCATAGGCGGCCGGCACACTGCCTTCGCAGTGCTGGGTGAAGTCGATCTCGAGCACCTGTGGGATGCCGCCGCTGTCATACTGGGCTTGGTGCACCGTGAACTCGCCTGTCAGCGTGTTGCAGCCGCGTCCGTCACCCGATAGGTTGAGGCCGGGTGCTGTGGGGGGTTGGAATGGAAACCGCTGCGCACCACTGTAGGTGCCTTCCGTGAGAGGCACGTTATTCGGTGCCGCCATATCCAGGTACCACCAGGTGTCGCTTGTGACGCTTAGGCTGACGCCGTTGTCGAAGTTTCGCGAGACGTTAAACACTGCGTCGCGGCCGTCGTAGTGCCACGATCTGCCGGCTGAGATGTAGTCACCCGGGTCGCCCGTGAAGCTCAGCTCGGTGCGCGGTGCCGTCTCGTTTTGCACGAGCACGACCACGTTGTCGGTGGAGGACTGGCGACCACGATCGTCTACCAGCAGGTGGAATCGCAGCGAGTCGCCAGCCTGTGGCACCGGCGGAGCGGTAAACGTCGGGTTGACCGCTGTCGGATTGGCTAGCGTGACCGTTGGTCCGCCAGTCTGGGTCCAGCGGTAGGTCAGGCTGCGTGGCGCACGCCGCGAGAATGACTGGCTGCCGTCCAGCGTGACCGTTTGTCCTGCATGGACCGCGAAGTCGACACCGGCCACCGCTTCCAGGCTGGGCACTGCGAGCGGGCGGGTGCTGTTGATGCGTACCGATCCGAACAGCGGCGGCATCGTTACCTCGCAGTTCTGCTCGAAGTCGATGGCCAGTCTCTGGATTGCGTTGCTGGCATCGATCTCGAACTCCAGGACCTTGAACCAGCCCCTAAGCGTGTTGCAGCCACGGCCGTCGCCGGAGACGCTCATGCCGGCGCCCAATGGAGACTGGAACGGGTAGCGTGCCGCGCCGGCATACCCACCTTTGGCCAGCGCCTGACCCTCTGGAGCGGCGAAGTCGAGGTTCCAGGTGTGCGCACCCTCGGTGACGGTCATGTGCACCTGATTGCGGTCGCCGTGGGCGGCAACCGTCGCCGTCGGCGTTGTGTACGTCTGCGTGGTGCCGCCGCCGACGAAATCGCCCGGCGAGCTGATGAACTTCATGCCTGTCGTCGCTGCGTCCGCAGCTGCGGCTCGGACCGCGACGCAAAGCGCCAAACCCAGTTTGAAGATGGGCTTCATGGTTCTAACTCCCTGGTTGAGTGGATGGCATGGCGAGTCTAGCCTCGTGGCATGGCTGTCATCACTCGGTCTTTGTGCGCGATGCGCTGCACCGGGCGCCGACAATGCAACCACCTGAAACTGACTCCTGGCGTTCCCCCTTGAGGGATGGGCCCTTCAACAGGTTGCATGGTTTGGAACACCAGAGCAACTGTGGCGCCACCAACTTGGCGGTCACTCGCCGGCGCGTGTCCGGTCTCGTCGATCTAGGTGGTGCCCTGGAAGCTCACAGTGTCGCAGGGGCAGCGGCTCGTGCTGTCGCCGCACCGGTGGTCTGACCTGCACGCCGGCCTTCAGGCCCGGTGACGAGCCTGCGACTGACCGTACACGAAGTCCTCGACGCGGGTCAGCGTGATGCCGCAGCGCGCCTCGAGTTCGGTGGCGCCATGGAAGTGTTCGTCGTGGGCATCGTCGGGCCGACTCAGCAGGGTCATGATCCTCGGTATCCAGGGGTGTGGACCGGGCGCGCCAGCAGCTAGTGCAGTGTTCGACGCCATACGGCAAAAATAGCCGCGCCTTTGCCGCCCTGGCATCGTTGCAAATCCGTGCGATGCCACGAGGCATCGCTGTGGTTTGCGCCTAGCCAGGACGACAAATCGATCGGCTTTCTGCTGTGCCGCATAGCGTCGAACGCTGCACGAGATGAGCCGCTTCGCGCCACGTGCAGGTGCGACTCCCGTTGCGAGATGCCGGCGCGGGGCCAGCGCTGCCACGCCTCGTTCGCGCAGCCGCCGAACCATTGGACGACCGGTGTGCCGGTGGCGCCGACGATCAGAACGTTGCCGACAGGGGCGGCGCCTCAGGGCAACGGATAAGTGCCCGGCAGCAGGATGCTCGCGTCCACCTGCTCGACCCGGGTGCGGCCGCAGAAGGCCATCGTGAGGTCGAGCTCCTTGTGGATGATTTCCAGCGCCTTGGCCACGCCGGCTTCACCCATGGCGCCCAGGCCGTAGAGGAAGGCGCGGCCGATGTAGGTGCCGCGCGCGCCCAGGGCCACGGCCTTGAGCACATCCTGGCCGCTGCGGATGCCGCCGTCCATGTGCACCTCGATGCGTGAGCCCACCGCCTGGGCGATGGCCGGCAGTGCCTCGATGCTCGACTGCGCGCCATCGAGCTGGCGACCACCGTGGTTGCTGACGATGAGGGCGTCGGCCCCGCTGTCGGCGGCGATCCTGGCGTCTTCCACATCCTGGATGCCCTTGAGGATCAGCTTGCCGCCCCATCGCTTCTTGATCCACTCCACGTCGCCCCAGTTCAGGCGCGGGTCGAACTGCTTGGCCGTCCACTCCGACAGCGAGCCCATGTTCTCCACGCCCTTGACGTGGCCGACGATGTTGCCGAACTGCCGCCGGCTCGTGCCGGCCATGCCCAGGCACCAGCGCGGCTTGGTCATCATGTTCACGATGTTGGCGATGGTGAGCTTGGGCGGTGCCGACAGGCCGTTCTTCAGGTCCTTGTGGCGCTGGCCCAGGATCTGGAGATCCAGCGTGAGCACCAGCGCGCTGCAGCCGGCAGCCTTGGCGCGGTCGATCAGGCGTTCGATGAAGTCGCGGTCGCGCATCACGTAGAGCTGGAACCAGAACGGCGCCCGGGTCGCGGCGGCCACGTCCTCGATCGAGCAGATGCTCATGGTCGACAGCGTGAACGGGATGCCGAATGCAGCCGCCGCACGGGCGGCCAGGATCTCGCCATCGGCGTGCTGCATGCCCGTGAGCCCGGTGGGCGCGATGGCCACCGGCATGGCCACCTGCTGGCCCACCATCGTGGTGGCGGTGGTGCGGCCCTCCATGTTCACCGCCACGCGCTGGCGCAGCTTGATCTTCTGGAAGTCTTCGCTGTTGGCGCGGTAGGTGCCCTCGGTCCAGCTTCCGGAATCGGCATAGTCATAGAACATGCGCGGCACGCGTCTCTGGGCCAGTACGCGCAGGTCTTCGATGGTGGTGATGACGGTCATGGTGGCGTTGTCTCCTTGCAGGCGCCCATGCTACGGCGGCGGCGCGCCCATGGCCGGAATTCGGCTCAGGTCAGCCCGGAAAGCCATTCCGCCGCATGGGCACGCGCGCGCGCGCAGACGTCATCGAGCCAGGCCACGAACGCAGGCGCTGCCGGGCTGTCGTCGCGGCTGCGCACCTGGTAGGGGTGCGCGGCCGGCGCGGTGATGGGGAACAACGGCCGCAGGGTGCCGCTGTCGAGCCAGTGGCGCGCCAGCGTGGGCCGGGCCAGCGCCACGCCCTGGCCGCTGACGGCGGCTTCCAGCGTCAGCCCGAGGTCGACCAGCCGCGGCCCGGCGTCGGGCTCGGGCCAGTCCAGCCCGGCGGCGCGCAACCACGGCGTCCAGGGTTCCAGCGGCGTGCGCAGCAAGGGGGCACCGGCCAAGTCGGCGGGTGTGCGCAGGGGCTTCAGGCGCTCGATCAGGTTCGGCGCGGCGACAGGCAGCACCCGGTCGTCCAGCAGCACGCGGGTGCCGGGCAAGCCGCCCTCGCCAGCGCGGATCTCGACGTCGCAATCGGGAGCGGCCGTGTCCAGGTAGGGTATCGACAGCAGGAGCTCCAGTTCAACATGCGGGTGGGTGCGGGTGTAGTGCTCAAGCTGCGGCACCAGGATCTGCCGCGCGAATGTGGGCGGCGCGGTCACGCGCAGGCGCTCGCGGTGCTGGGCGCGCCGCTGGTGCAATGGCATGGCCGCCAGCAGGCCGAGCGCGGTGCGCACCTGCGCCAGGTACTCCTTGCCGGCAGCCGTGAGGGCCAGGGTCTTGCCCGTGCGCACCAGCAGGCCGGTGCCCAGCAACTCTTCCAGCGTCCCCACCCGCTTGCTCACCGCGCTGGCGGTGATGGCCAGCTCGTCGGCAGCGCGTTCGAAGGTGCCCAGGCGCGCCGCGGCCTCGAAGGCGCGCAGGCCGTCGATCGAAGGCAGTCTCAGGTCGCGCGATGCCGGGCCCATCGGGTTGCACTGTAGGCCAAGCGGCGGCGTGTCGGGGCCGGGCCGCGACCCGTTAGCATGCCGGGATGTCGATCGCACCCCTGGCCCTGGTTGAACGACCCCTCTGGCAGCGCTTGCTGTGGCTGGCCGCAGGCGCGGTGAGCCTGGTCACCGGCATCGTCGGCATCTTTCTGCCGCTGCTGCCGACCACCCCGTTCGTGTTGCTGGCGGGCTACTGCTTCGCCCGCAGCAGCACGCGCTGCGAGCGGTGGTTGCTCACCCATCCGCGCTTCGGCCCCATCATCGCCGACTGGCGAGCCAACCGCGCCGTGCCGCTGCGCGCCAAGCAGCTCTCGGCCGTCACCATGGTGATCGGCTGCACCTGGGCCGCGTTCACCCTGCCCCTGCCAGTGGCCTGGGTGCCGACGGCGTTCTGCCTCGTCGTGGGCACATGGTTGTGGCGGCTGCCGACGCGGCACACCCCGTGAGCCGGGCGTCGACCGACCGGGGCACACTGCGCGATCGACTGGCGCGAACTTGACGACGGGGTTGTGCTTGTGGGCAGGACTGGCAACCTTCGGGCTGAAGCGAGCGGGCGTATGCGCGGCGGGCTGGCAGTCCGGGTCTGGATGCTGACGATCGGCGCCTGGCTGCTCGCGTCGTTCGCCCCGCTTGCCGCCGCGGCCGGTGGCGACCCGCCGGGGCTGCGCATCGAGCGGCTGGCGCCGGTCGCCGCCGATGCCCCGGTGTGGGTTGTGCGTGAGGCCCGCGGTACCCCCGTGGTCACTCTCGGAGGCAGCGGTGGCAACGGTTGGTGGCGCATCACCATCGACGACCCTGGCGACCGTGCGCGTGTGCTGGTGCTGGCCGATACCTACGGTGGCACCGTCACTTTGGTCGCAGCTGATACTGCGGTGCCGGTGCGCGCGATGCGCTTCGATCCACAACTGCGTCAACCCGGTTCTCGGCACCGACTGGTGTTCGACCTGTCGGCGGCGGCCCAGCGTGCGCCATTGCTGCTGCATCTGGATGGGTTGCGTTCGGTCCCGATCCGAGCCCAACTCGTCGCTGCGGACGACTACGCACGCGAGGACCGCATGCGCGTGCGGCTGTCCACGCTGGTCCACGGCGGCCTCCTCGTCATCGCCGCCACGGCCATCACCAACAGCGTGGCACTGCGCGCCTGGCCGCTGCTGTTGTTCGCCGGTTGGGCGATCGCCATGACCGGCTACCTGTTGGGCATGAGTGGCGAGATCGAGGCCATCCCGGGCGGCGCGGTGCTGCTGCCGCACTCACTGCGCGTTGCCTACCTGTCGGCGCAGGTGGGCGTGGTACTGGCATTCCCGTTCTTCGTGTGGTTTCTCGGCCTGCGTCAGAAGATGCCCCGCAGCGCCGCGGCCATCCACGGCTGTGCGGCGGCGGTGCTGGTGATGTTCGTTGTCACCGCCGTCTCGCCGGCACTGCCCTCGTGGATCGCCAACATCTCGAATACCGCCCTGATGATCGGCCAGGCGGTGCTCGTGTTGGCTACGATGCGCCTGGCCTGGCAAGGCAAGCGCAACGCGCGCTTCCTGCTGCTGGCCTGGGTGCCGACGATCCTGGCCACGCAGTTGCGCGCCGCCGGTTTCGCCGGCTGGATCCCGATTGCTGACTGGACGGAACTGGTGTACCCATTCGCCGTGCTGTTCGCGGCACTGGTGCTCAACCTGGTGCTGGCGGCATCGGCGCGTTCGGTGGCCGATTCGCACCGCTCGCTGGAGGGTCGTGTGGATCGCGACCCACTCACCGGCTTGGCCAACCGCGCTGCCCTGGCGCGTGCCGCCACGCAGCAGCTGCAGCACGCCGCCGCGACTGGTCAACCCCTGGGTGTGCTGTTCCTCGACGTGGATCGCTTCAAGCCGATCAACGACAACTGGGGCCACGCCTATGGTGATGCCGTGCTCAAGGCGTTTGCCGATGCTGTGCGGGCCGAGTTGCGCAGCAGTGACTTGCTCGCGCGCTATGGTGGAGAGGAGTTCGTCGTACTGTTGCCGGCCACGCAGCCGGAGCAGGCCGCCCGGATGGCCGAACGCATCCGCTTGCGTGTGCAGCGCCAGTGCCGCGAGGTCGATACGCGGCGCGTCGATCTGACGGTATCCATCGGCGTGGCCTCCAGCCGCGATGTCAGTGGTTCGGTCGAGGCGCTGCTGCACGCCGCAGACAGCGAGGTCTACCGAGCCAAGCGCGATGGTCGCAACTGCGTGCGCATGCACGAGCCCGGGCTGCTCAATGCAGCCGGTTGAACCACCACCTCTTGCCACGTGATGCACCCGACCTTCGATCCTGACGCCCTGCGACCTGGCGACGTGTTGCTGATGAAAGGCATCGGTGCGGTCTCCGACCTGATTGCCTGGTTCGGCGACAGCACCTACAGCCATGCGGCCATCGTTGTCGACGACGGCATGTTGGTCGAGGCCGCGTCGCCGCGCTCGCGCCGGGTGTCGGTCGCGGCGCGCTTGGGGCAAGGCGCGTACTACGACTTCGTCGACGCCTTCAGACCGACCCGGCACGACGGCACGCCCACACTACCCGCTGACCGCACGGCCGCTGTCGTCTCGGCGCAGACGCTGCTGGAGGTGCCATACGCGCTCGACGGGCTGCTGCAGATGGCGGTATTCGCGGCGCTGCGTGATCGCGTTCCGACCCATGCCGGTGTGCGCTGGATCATCCGTGTGCTCATCGATCATCTGGTTGAGGACGATCCGTCGCAGATGGTGTGCAGCGAGTTGGTCTACCGGGCTCTCGACGGTGCGACCACCGCGCCCGAGCACCTGCTGCGCCCGAAGGTCATCGTGAGCGCAATGCTCGACGCGCCATTTCCGACGGTGGACTGGATCGAGCTGTGGCAGGAGTTCGAACAGGCGCGCCGAAGCTCTGTGGCCTTGGCAGGCCGTGTCGCCCCTGTGGTCCCCGCGGCATCGACGGCCTCTCCGGACGCGCTCGAGTCACCGACGGTGAGCGACCCGGAGCTGCTCGAGTGCTATGCGCGGTTGCGCGACACCCGCGCCGCGCGAGCGCCGGGGCTGCTCAGCGCGCCCGTCGATCCGAACCCGAATCCGAAGCTCGTGATGCCAGTCGACCTGGAGACCAGTCCATCGCTGCGCCGTCTCGGACGCCTGCCGCTTACCGAAGTGCCGAGCACCCCTGCCGGTGACGCGCGCACACTCGAGTAGCCTGCGCCCTGCAGGCTGCGGGACTCGCGCTTGGGAGCGGCCCGTCGCGCGCGGGGCGCTGGTCGACGCTGCGAGGCCTGCTGGTCTCGGCGCCGCAGTACGTCAGACCCGGGCAAGATGGCGTGCGCGCCTGGTTCGAGATGCTGGCCGACAACAGCGAGTTGCCGCTGGTCGTCTACGACATACCCTACCGCACAGGTGTCACGATAGACCGGTGCACGCTTCTGGCGCTCGCCGCCCATCCGAGGATCGCGGCAGTCAAGGATTGCGGTGGCGATCTGGGCAAGACCATGGCGACTCTGTCCGATGGACGACTGTCGGTACTGGCGGGCGAGGATCTGCAGTTCTTCTCGCACCTGGCCCTGGGTGCCAGCGGCGCGATCTGTGCCAGTGCCCATCTGCGTACCTCGCACTTCGTTCGGCTGATGCGAGTCATGGCCGAGGGTCACCTGGTCCAAGCGCGCGCCATCTGGAACGAGCTGATTCCGATGATCGAGATGCTGTTTGTCGAGCCCAACCCTGCACCGGTCAAGGCGGCGCTGGCCGCCGCGGGCTGGGTGGCCAACGAGCTACGCCTGCCCATGCAACCGGCGTCGACGTTTCTGGCCCGGCGGCTCGCCAGCTTCGCGGTCGAGTGATTCGGGCGATGCGAACTTCAGGGGGCGGACGACTGCGTCCGTAGCGGGGCAGGAACCTGACCTGACAGACCGACCAGGTCAATCGCGGGCCTTGCCCACAACGGGGTGAGGTCGGCATAGCGACGAGCTGTAGCCGGCACTGCGTGTGGCGCCAGCGGTGCTCTCGGTCGCGGTAGGTGTCCGAGCGCGTATCGATTGTTTCCACATAGTGGCGCGTTCGCGGCGCGACCGGTACCTGCTCACGTGTGATCAGCGGAGTTGCACGTATTGCGTACATGTACGCTTTCAGGTGATACTGTTCTGAGGTCCTACTTA
>Ga0268298_10005373_pt1 | contig 12033 bp, 10 predicted proteins | sample WWTPWeurt_MetaG_FD_194462 | JGI IMG/M metagenome (GOLD analysis project Ga0268298, IMG submission 194462) | Activated sludge microbial communities from WWTP in Nijmegen, Gelderland, Netherland - WWTP Weurt | ecosystem: Engineered > WWTP > Aerobic digester > Activated sludge | place...
ATAATAAGACTGCCAAACGTGGCATGTTTAACGAAATGACAGGCCTGGCAGAGAAAAAGGAGCGAGTTGTATTTTTTGTGCCACCCAAATTAGTGACACACCCAGAGGCGAGACTCGCTAAGTATGAAATGCAATATTTACTCAAGCCTATCTTGCCGATTGAGGCTGACATTGTGTTTGGCGCATATTCCTTTATGAGTCATGTGTTACTATTGGCAGCAGCTAAAATGCCGCTCTCTAATTGACACGCCCCATAGCTATTTGCTATGTTAGTCATACAGTATTATTTTCCTGCCCGGGAGAAATGAAGTATATGGATACTAAACTTAAGCAGTTGTTAAAAACTATAAAGCTCAATGAGTCCATGTTATCTATGTTATTTGGCGTGGTAACGGTGCTACTAATTGGAATACTAATTGTTCGAATGTACTCGGCTAATAAACCTGCAGAAATAACTCCTCAAGCTGATCAAACTGAAATGGTAACCGAGAAAGTGGGTGACGTGGTGGTGGAGAAGAAGGAAGATGGAACTAAAGTTCCAACCGAGCTCCCTGAAAAAGTCACGGTTGAAAAAGGCCAACATCTTTGGGCAATAGCCACCAAATACTATGGGAGTGGTTATAACTACGTCGATATTGCGAAAGCCAATAATCTAAGTAATGCCAACGCACTCGAGGTTGGTCAAGAGCTAGTACTACCTAAAGTCGCGGTTAAGGAAGTTGGAGCGGCCGTAGCTACGACTACAGTTGAGTCTGAGAAGACTGAGGTTGTTAATAAAATCGATGGTGACTCTTACACGGTTATCAAGGGAGACCACCTTTGGAACATTGCAGTACGAGCTTACGGTGATGGTTACAAATGGGTAGAGATCGCAAAAGCAAATAACATTGCACACCCCAACTACATTGAGGTGGGTCAGGTACTTAAGCTTAGTCGTTAAAGCCGACTTAACCTAGATTGATTAATTAAGCTAATTAAATACAAAAAGCTCCCCGTTTGGGGAGCTTTTTTTAGTATTGTATTAAGACTACTACTTAAGCGGTCATAATGGCGAGCGCGTTAGTGGTGCCTGATTTCTTCCAGTGTTGGCCGTGGATCACCAAGATGGTGTCTCCAGCGTGCACGTAGTCTGCTACTCGAAGAGATTTGATAACCTCGTCTGCTCCAATGTAGTCCCCAGAGGGAAGATCGGCAACTACTGGAGTAATACCATAACCAATACTCATGGCTTCGGCTGTCTCTTTTTTCTCTGTGACAGCGATTACGGGAACTGGTAAGCGATAGCGACTAATCGCGTGGGCGGTAAAGCCTGACTCGGTAAAGACAATGATTGCATCAATCTTCGGCTTTAGCGCAGAGGTTGCGATCTGCATTGCTGCTTCGGCGATGATGGTTGTGGCATCGCTACCTGCGTAGCGTGCGGCGTCGACGGGACGCAATTTTTCGTTCCATTTAGCAATGCGAGCCATAGTTTCGACGCTACGAATGGGATAAGAACCACCTGCGCTCTCGGCAGAGAGCATGATTGCATCGGTTCCATCCATGACAGCGTGGGCAACGTCGGTTGCTTCGGCGCGAGTTGGACGGGGGTTTTTAATCATGGACTCGAGCATTTGGGTCGCGGTAATGACGGGCTTATTGGCATAGCGACATTTTTCAATAATAGTTTTTTGCCAGTAGGCGAGTTGCTCGATTGGGACTTCAACACCTAAGTCACCGCGAGCGACCATAACGGCGTCGGCGGCTTTGATAATCTCGTCAATTCGGTCTAGTGCTGGCTGGCTCTCGATCTTGGCCACAATCTTACTCTTCATCCCTCGTTTCTCCATCTCAGCTCTTAAGAGCTTAATGTCGGATGCAGAGCGAACAAAGGAGAGACCCACATAATCGACTTTGTTGCGAGCATTCTTTTCGATCTGAGCAATGTCGTTATCTATGAGACTCGGGAAATCAACGTCAATTCCGGGCAAATTAACGCCTTTGCGATGCTTGATGACGGCGTCGTTTTTGACTTTGACAACGATAGTCTTAGAGGTGACTGCCATGACCTCGGTTTCGACGAAACCGTCGTCGATTAAAAGGTCGTTACCTTTTTTGAGAAGACCGAAGACCACGCTGTGGGGAATGATGAGTTGTTCGTCCCCAGTAAAACTTAGGCCTATACTGAGTTCTTGCCCAGTAATAACCTTAATGTCGGCTTTGTCTTTGGTCTCCAACCTGATTTCTGGTCCTTGAAGATCGAGGAGGATGCCGAGGGTAACCCCTTTTTCATCAGCAACTTTTTGAGCCATTTTAATGTGTTCATCGTGCCACTCGGGAGTGCTGTGTTTAGTGTTAAAACGGAAGATATTGGCACCCGCATCGATTAACCTCCCCATCATTTCGGATGACTCGGTAGCAGGACCAATCGTGGTGACGATCTTGGTTAATTTATAGGTGTGCATAGATTAGTTCCTAAATATTAAATAAAGCTATTGCCAGTCATGTCCTTGGGGATTGATAAGCCCAAGGCAGTAAGAATGGATGGGCCAACGTCCACAAGACTGCCCACGTAATGAGTGAGTCTAACTTTTTCACCAATATAGATGAATGGTACCAGATTAGTGGTGTGCGCAGATAACTGAGCACCTGTTTCTTTATCTTTCATCTCTTCGGCGTTTCCATGATCGGCTGTAATAATAACCTGATAGCCATGCTCTTTAGCGGTTTCGACAATTAGCTTTAGGGCTTTGTCGATTGTCTCGACGCCGATGACCGCTGCGGGGATGTTGCCAGTGTGGCCAACCATATCCGCATTACAGAGATTAACAAAGATGGCATCATGGGTTTTGGATTTGATAACACCCTCTAAATAGGCGGCAATATCAGGAGTGCGCATCTCGGGCTTTTCGTCGTGCGTTTTGATGTCACTATGACTATCAAACATCATGCGATCCTCTCCCTCGTAAGCCTCTTCCCTTTTGCAGTTTAAGAAGAAGGTCATGTGAGGGAACTTCTCGGTTTCGGTAACCCGAAGCTGTTTAAGACCAGCCTTGCTTATAACCTCCCCGACAGTACTACCCGCGTCTTCGAGAGGATAGGCGACTTCGACCTGATACTCTGGCTTATACTCGGTCATGGTCACATAGAGGAGGTTATCGATATTACTCTCGAGGAAGCGTTCGGTTAGCTGACGGGTCCTGTCATTTCTAAAGTTTACAAAGATGACGGCGTCGCTACTACTAATCGCACCCTCTTCGCCGGGCCCGACTTCTACTACAGCTGGAACTACGTATTCGTCGGTTACACCATTTTTGTAACTATCCTGGAGCGCTTCTTTGGCTGATTTGTATTTTTTACCTTCTCTTTTAATTAAGACATTAAAGGTCTTATCGGTCCGATCCCAGTTGTGATCACGATCCATCGCATAGTAGCGACCACTAATACTCGCGATTTTGCCGAGCCCGATCTCGTTTAACTCTGCTTCTAGGTGATCGAGGTACTTTTCGGCGCTAGTTGGCCTAGTGTCGCGCCCGTCCATAAAGGCGTGAATATAGAGCTTGGTTACCCCATGTTTTTTGGCCGCTTTGACTAGCGCGATCAAATGATCCTGGTGCGCGTGGACGCCGCCTGTCCCAATTAAGCTTTTGAGATGGAGCACTGAGTTAGCTTTTTTTACGTGCTCAAAGGCCTTAATAAATGCTGGGTTATCGGCAAAACTACCGTCTTTGATTTTGTTGCTAATTCTGACTAAATCTTGATAGAGGACTTTGCCTGCACCGATGGTCATGTGATTGACCTCGCTGGTGCCCATTTGGCCATCTGGCAGGCCTACCGCCTCACCCGAAGCTTCGATAGCGGTACTCGGGTAGTTGTCTCTTAGATAGTTGTAGTAGGGAGTCTTGGCGCTCGCCACAGCGTTGCCACCATAGCGATTGGTCACACCCCAACCATCTAGAACTATTGTTATTAGTTTATTCTTTTTGGCTTTGGTCATAATTTAACTTTCGTTACTCAGCTGTCGCTCAATCGCCATCAAGCGGTTGTACTTACTGACCCGCTCACCACGAGTGGGTCCAACCTTAATGAAGGCTGAGCCAACGGCAACAGCAACGTCGACCATGGTTGCGTCATTGGTCTCTCCCCCACCACGGTGAGAGGTAGTGGTCATGAGGCCGTGCTTTTTGGCGAGGAGACAGCAATCAACCGTCTCAGTTAAGGTACCAATCTGGTTTAGCTTGATCAGAATCGCTGAGATCGCATTTTGATCGATAGCTTTTTGGAGTCTGACTGGATTGGTCACTGTGAGGTCATCGCCGATTAAGGGAATGCCATATTTGTCGGTTACGACCTTGAGTTTGGTCCAGTTCTCCCAATCGTCTTCGTGGAGACCATCCTCGATAGTATTGATTGGGTATTTTTTAAACCAAGATTCGTAGTAGGCGATGAGTTCGTCCGCAGTAAGAGTGCGCTTTTCAACAGCGAGATTGTACTTACCCTCTTGGTAGAACTCACTGGCAGCAGCGTCTATCGAGAAGCCAACCTCATCTTTGGGTTTGTATCCGGCGAGATTGATGGCTTCGAGCATGTAGGTAAAGGGAGCTTCATTAGTGGGGATACCGTTCGGGGCGAAGGCTCCTTCGTTACCAACGTTGGTGCTTAGCTTATTTTTCTTTAGCACTTTGGCGAGCGCGTGGTAGCACTCCATGATCATACGGACGTTTTCGGTAACACTTGCTTTGCGACTCGCGGAGAAGCAGAATTCTTGAAGGTCGGTTGTTTCATCGGCGTGTTTGCCACCTTCGATGGCGACGACCATAGGCTGAGGGAGAGTCTTTAAATCGACACCAGTTTGGAAAGTATCAATGATATGGCGATAGAGCTCGACCTTTTTACTACTAGCAGCAGCGTTGGCGACGGCGATACTGAGCGCGAGGATTGAGTTGCCACCGAGCTTCGCTTTGTTTGGGGTACCATCAAGATCCAGCATGAGCTGGTCGATGGCTCTTTGATCGTAAGCATCTTTTCCAAGGAGAGCGGGCGAAAGGACAGTATTAATGTTACTGATTGCCTTTTGCATACCCTTACCATTCCAGCGACTAGTATCCTCATCCATCATGACGGTTGCTTCGTGTGAGCCAGCAGAAGCGCCATAAGGGACGCTAGCGGTAGCACGGCTACCATCTTCGAGTTCGACATAAGCTTCGATTGTGGGGTAACCACCTGAGGCCAAGATTTCATAAGCGCTGATTTTGGTTATTTTCATAAATACCCTTCTTGTTTTTATATAAATTTACTATACACACAAACGACCACATTATGTGCCTGGTAACATACTGGGTCAAGACTACAGTGAGTCCTTATTTGGTGATACAATAAAAAGTTACAATATCTAAAGTTACTAGGACATATTAAAGGTATAGTTTGCACTTCAGGCATTAGCCTGAGAAATGTGAACTTCAAGTCCAGAAGGGACATGAGAAATGTCTCCAGAATATATCTCTGGTCGACCCTCCAGAAACGAAGTAATCTGGGAGGTCATCGGTAGACTAAATACTTTAATAGCTTAGAGATAAGTAAAAAGTTAATACGTGCGGGTATAGTTCATCGGTAGAATGATTCCTTCCCAAGGAATAGAGAGGGGTTCGATTCCCCTTACCCGCTCCGAACGGAACTTTTAAGTAATTTACTAAGTTTTCCAGATCAGTGACAGGTTTGATCCAATTATTATGTTGTTGATATTCTAGCCTGGAGACAATTTTACTAGAAACGGGAATCGAACTTAGAGGTATTTTAAGTTTCTATAGAGCTTAATTCCAGGGGGTGTTAACTTCAATTTTGACAGATTCTCCTTACTACACCAAGTTATATCCTGACGTTGATTATTTTGATTTAGAAGGACTTCTGATGCTAATTTGTCGGCAATGGTTAGAATAAAATATCTGAATTTGAGAAGATAACATTTTCCTTTGTTTTCCACACAATCTTCTCCCTGCATGCCCAAATCATTGATGGGATATTGCTTTAGATCAAGTCCAGAGGCATTATTTATGATTTTGTAAATTCTCTGGTAATAGTTGCTATCTTTATCTATAAGTTCCGCCAATATTATGCCAGCATCCATCATACAAACCCCCAGTGTCTCTTATTAAGAGTAGCTTGGAGTCTCCACTAAGAATGATTATAGAGTATATAATCTTTTCTCTTTCTGTTTGATTCATGACTTAATGATAGCAAACATTAACACAATATAATTCAGATAGCTGGCTAGCCAAGATCTCTGCCTCCATACACCCATCCCTAAACCAAGCTATAAATGGTTCTACGCTAAGACCGTTACCCGCTCCAAAACTGAACTTTTTGAAAATCAATCCTTGGAAGACTCATAATCTGTAGGGCATCTCGTCTCCCACTTAATCATTTGTACGCTTCTCAATCTGCAACGGGCTCGATCTTTGAATATTATTCTGTAAAATCTATACCTATTTTTATAATATGTCTATAGAGTTAACGTATCAAAAAGGTCGGTAGCCATTCTGCAAGCTAAAACTGTATAAGGGTAACTAGGTCTGTTGATATTTACCCCTATTACAACACCCCCACGAGTCTTTTTTGAATCTTCCTCATCTAATATTTGAGACATAATGTTATTCCTAAGTTCTTTATCCAATGTTGTGTATGGATAGCCGGCTATTGCATAACGTCTTCTCTCCGGCCCAGATAAAAACATCACCCAATTATGAGGTTTTTCTACCTTCCCTCGCTTAATCATCCCTACTAATTCACCAAACTTCTTTTCAAACTCTTCCTGATCTTCTTTGGTTGAGTTAAGCAAAGCAAAGGAAGTTTCCATCCATCCGTGCATTCTTTTCGTTGCGATTAAATTAAGTAAATCTCTCCACCACTGGATCATTGATCGTTCGGGTTTTTCAAGATCTCTGCCTTCAGCGGTACCTATAATGTACGGATCCAGTTCCTTTGACTTAAGTCCTATATTCATCATCAAATCTCGAGAATACTCAGCATCACCAATATTAAAACCGTTGCCCAAATAAAAAGCTAATAAGTCTAGTTCATCACCTTCATATTCCATATGCGCTTCAAACTCTCGACGACGTGCCAAATAATGAATCTTTTCTGACTCTAGCGGAAGTAATTGAAAGACCACTTCAAGGTCTGTAAAGCTCATTGAAGGCGCAAGGTCTTCGATAGATTTAGCTACTACCTTGGCTTCAATCAACTTTTTAAGGTTACTGCCAATCATTCCCAAATGATGGAAAGTTATTCCAAGTGGGATGTAATATTTTATTTTTTTGAGATCTACAACCGTACTTACTCCATTTTTATCTTTCAAAATAACTTCATTATTTTGTCCTTTTAAGTATTCAATGAACTTCAATGATTGCTCAGACGGCTCTTCTATTAGCTTTTTCAAGGTTTCTGGTAAGTCCAATGGTGCTCCACGTCTGGCGGTTGGGCTCACAAGTCTAGCTTTCTCCTCAACAACTATTGCAAACGTGTCAATTATTACTAATAAATCGTTTTCATATTCTCCCCAAAGACTGCCTCTTATTACTTGTGCGTTAGGGAATCCTTTAGTAAATATTTCCTGAACCCGATCTTCCAAATAGGAAGATTTTATTTCGTTGAAATATTTCTTTCTCAACGTAGTGCTTGCCGAAATTAAACTCTCGAGTATATCTAGTGCTATGTGAGACATTACTCCCCAAATCGAGGAATAATACTTACCTTTCTCTACTCTAATGAAAGGCTTATGGTGTACTGGGTTATCCAAAATAATATGTTCTTTGTTGAAATCTTTTAGTCCACCGAAATCAAAAGTTAAACAATCAAACAAGGTTTCAAGCTCCTTCTTAGCAGCTCTTTCGCCACTCAAAGACAATGCATGATTAATGGAAAAAGAAAAAAGATTCTCCAACTTCAGGTCTGAGTGGTATATAAGCATTGCCTTAAGATTTTTTAAGCTCTCCCCTGCAGCCTTCCAAATCTCTTCTACATCGCTCCCAGATATCGGTTTATTTTCTGGAAAGGCCTTATTGTATTCATCAATAACATCTTTGTAATTAGTTTTTTTGTAAAAGGCTCTTACCTTATCAAGGTGAACATTGAGCAAATCATTCCTCTCCTCAGTGAGCTCGAAAAGTATCTGAAAGAAATCGCGTGAACCAACACCATAAATTTTTTTGAAATCAGTATCTACTTTCAACGCCAAATCTAAGACAACTTGCTTTATCTGGTGATAATAAGCCCAATTTCTTACTACTGTAGTGTTGGCAATCATCTCAGTTCGAAGATGGTAAGTCCTAAGTTCTTCATCAGTTGAAACACCATCAGGAACATCTGCCAATCTAAGTATCATCAACTCGCCAATCTCTTTCATTTCTTTATGGATTACCTCAGCTTTATCGAGTAAAGGCTTCGCTGTCAGTTGACGTTTTTGACAGAGGGAAAATGCTTGCATTATTTCTAGGAAATGCATTGGAAAATCTAGTTTCCCACTAGCTTCCGGATCAATACCTTCTGGAGATGAGGTAAGATACATGGCACAAAAAGATAGCACGTAAAGTGCATCATACTCTTTAAACCAATTTTCAATGGTAGGATACTTTTCTTCAAAATCCTTTTTAGCTTTTGAGCCAATTGATTTAATCACCTTGATACGCTCTTCTTGCGTCATGCTTTTAGGGAAAGGATTAGGAAACTGGAACATCTTCATCTTCACTGGTTGCCAAGGCTGAGGCTCACGTCTTTGTTTTTCAAATCTTAGTCGTCTCCTCATTTTATGTTCTTTAAGCTTTTGCTTCTTCCTTTTCCTTTTTTGATCGCGAGTAAGTTTTGACTTAACCATGAATATTATTTTATCAACTTATTACAACCTATAACGAATCATGTGTAGTATGACATGTGTTCTCCTATATTTAGGAGACTATTCAGGTTTACTAGAAAATTTTAGAAATTCACGCTTCAACCGGATAAAATGTATCAGGAGCTCATCATAGAAGTCGGGTTCAAAACAATTTGTGTCTCTCGCTCCAAATCACTACAATTTTGATACTCTCCCTACTCAAGATAAAAAGATACGCTTGACCATTACGCCACGTAATAGTTTATACTCCGCAATATGAACTATACAGTGAAACAGCTCGCTAAAACTGCTGGAGTGAGCGTACGGACTATCCACTACTACGATGAGATAGGGTTATTAAAGCCGGCCTTCGTCAAAGAGAATGGTTACCGTGGGTATACTGACGCCGAACTACTCAAACTTGAACAGATCTTATTCTTTAAGGAACTAGATTTTCCATTAGAAGAAATAGTGCGGATCATGACCGCCTCGAACTTTGATACCATGGCGGCTCTCACAGACCAAAAGAGGTATCTAGAACTAAAAGAGGCCAAGGTTAAACGCCAGATTGCCACTATAAGTAAAGCAATAAATAACCTAAAAGGAGGTGAAATAATTATGCAAACTACAACGACAACCATTCAAAATAAAATGGAGGAGTATAAGAAAGAAGCCAAAGCACGTTGGGGTAATACCGATGCTTATAAACAATCACAGAAGAGAACAGCGCACTGGACAAAAGCAGACTACAACCGTCTGGCAGAGAACACCACGTCGTTGACACAAGAGCTCGCTGACACAATGGATAAAGGATTTGATAGTCCAGAGTTTCAGGTACTAGTAGACCAACATCACCAAGCAATAGAGTTATTTTACGATTGTTCGCCCGAGATGTATCGAGGACTCGCAAGCATGTACGTTACAGACCAGCGCTTTAAGGACTTTTATGACAAGTTTCGCCCAGGGCTAGCCGAGGCTTTGCAAAAAGCGATCAACTACTACTGTGATCAAAAAGAGAAATAGGATAAACCTTTAACCTATAAACTGCAATTTGGGTAGCCTAACTAATATGGGTGTGCTGTTTATTTTTTGTTAAACTTAATTACTTAGTTTAGGGTACCCTGGAGGACATGCATGATACTTGATCAACAGCAGTTAAATGAGGAATTTGATAGACAAGTTGCTAACTTAGTCGCTAAGGGTTACCCAGAACTTGCCAACTTATCTGAGGAGGAATTAATTAATGAGATCGCCCCTTTAAAAGAGAAGTTAATCGGCTTATCTCTACCTGCAGTCGACCTGGAGCTAGGGAAACTGCCTTTTGTAATAGTGGTTAATAATGAGCTAATCTCACCTGAACTTATGATGGAAAAGGCTGAGAAGAATGGAAAGAGCGGGGTCACAATACTAAGGCCACATACTTCGAAAAAATTCCACCCAATAAACGAAGTTGCGATACCTAAGGTATATGCCTACCTACTCTTAGATATAGATCGTGGGAAGGAGAGCCTTAACTTACCACCCAATGAAGCAATTAAGCTCATAAAGAATGAGGGTCGTTCGCCGCTTACTATATCTGAAGGGATTGCGATCGTTACCCAGTTCCCAGAGCTTTTAATCAAAAATAATTGTTTCTCCCTATTGGCATCTAGAACAGGCAAGGATCAGCGAGTACCAGCAATATGGATTAATGCGAAGAAAGAGCCTAACCTTGGGTGGTGCTGGGATGGAAATCCACACACCTGGCTAGGATCAGCTTCATCCAACGGCAGAATTGCATAATATAGTAGAATCGTGCTTATGGGATCAACCACTGCAAAGACGGTCGAAGAGTATAACGAATTAATGAGTGGTGAAGAGAGGATGATTTGCAGTACTCTTTCAAATCTCATTAATACGAATTTAATAGGAGCTGAACATAAGATTTGGCATGGCGCACCGGTGTGGTTCCTTACAGGTAATCCGATTGTTGGGTACAGCAAAATAAAGGCAGGAATAAAGTTGATGTTTTGGAGTGGTGCGGACTTTAATGAACCTACGCTTCAACTAGGGAGTGGAAAATTTAAGGATGCAGCGATCATTTACAATAACGAATCACAAATTAGTGCTCAAGACATAAAGAGATGGCTTACTAAAGCAAGGACTATTCAGTGGGATTACAAGAACATCGTAAAGCGACGAGGCGAACTAGTTAAAATCGAAGTAGCTAAATAGAATCTGAGGAATTCACTATATGATTGTTACGCTAATTGGAATGTCTGGAGTTGGGAAGAGCTACTGGTCTAGTAGGCTTGAGAAAGAAGCTGGATTTAAGCGGATTTGCTGTGATGATCTGATTGGTGAGTCTCTAGAGAAGAAGCTCGTTAAGCTTGGAGTTAAACCTGACTTAAACTCAATTGCCAAGTGGCGTGGATTACCTTATGAGGAAAAGTATCAAGCGAATGAGCGATTACAAATCATGAATGAACAAGAAGTAATGGAGGCGGTATGTGAGGAGATTGAAAGAATGGAAAGCGAAGATATAGTTGTAGATACGTCAGGGAGCATGGTTTATATCGATCCAATGGTGATTGCAAGACTAAAGAATCATTCACTAATGGTATATATAGTCGCCAATGAGGAACAGGTTACTGAGTTATATAACGATGAAGTAATCTTTCGAAGACCACTAGTTTGGGGGGCAGCATACAAACAAAATCAGAATGAGAACTCAACTGAGGCGATGCGAAGATGCTTTGCTGACCTTATTAAATGGCGCGCTAGTCAGTACGAACGGTGGTCCGATATATCTATCCCATACAACCAGCTAAGAAACGAGACGCTAAATACCGAGCAATTCCTTGCATTACTATCTAAGTCTAAGATTAAATAGTTACGCAAATTCTGAAAAAGTACGATAAAATCTGCCTATATGAAGATGAATCCCTACAAGAATATAGACGAGTATATTGCTAACTTCCCGAGTGAAACTAGGGCAATACTTGAGAAAATAAGAGGAATGGCAAGAGAATTCATGCCTAGTGGGTCAACCGAAGCGATAAGGTATGGGATACCAACTATCCAAGTTGCAGGGAAAAATGTTGTCCACTTCGCGGGATATGAATCACACATTGGTTTATACCCTGCGAGTGATGAGGTAATTAAGGAGATACCAGAGCTTAAAAAGTATCGAACGGGTAAAGGGACTT
>Ga0268298_10005374_pt1 | contig 12030 bp, 10 predicted proteins | sample WWTPWeurt_MetaG_FD_194462 | JGI IMG/M metagenome (GOLD analysis project Ga0268298, IMG submission 194462) | Activated sludge microbial communities from WWTP in Nijmegen, Gelderland, Netherland - WWTP Weurt | ecosystem: Engineered > WWTP > Aerobic digester > Activated sludge | place...
CATTTCCTGGAAATTGGCGCCCAGGGGATGAGCAAGTGGTTGGTTGTAGTGTGTATAGTTGGAAATGGTATCGTTGTGTGAATACGTGAATGGACGAACGCGGTTCGCTTCCACCTGTATGTCGAGGTTCGGAATGCCAAAAGCGTCTACGTATTTAACGCCGAGCTGAATGCCCCACTTGTTTACCCAGCTCTTCGGTCTGTTCCTGATCTCCGAGAGGATGAATTCATCCAGCAACAGTTGTCCGTACAATTGCGCCCGGTTGGCGATATTGGCCTTGAAATCAAAACCGGCCAGCGCATTGTCGGGACTGCCAACGGTTCCTTCAATATGCCGGTAGAAGATGATCGGGTTGAGGTATTGGAAATCGAACCGGTTCTTGCGGCCGAAGATCACACCTTCGAAGAAACCCACGTTCAGCCATTTGGTGATGTTCATGCTGAGGTGGTGCATGGCCGCATATTTCCGGTCGAGCAGGGTATCGCCTCCTTTTTTGAACTGCGGCATAAGCTCCATGAACAGGTTCTGGTAATTGATCTTCCAAATGCGTGTATTGAGTTTCAGGAACAGATAACTGTTGCCCCAATCGCTGAGGAACAAACTGCGGTAGCCGTTGCCGATGAAATTCTTGTCGTACCCGAACTGGATATCGATGGCCTTGGCCGCGTTGAACGTGATATAACCCCTTGCGTCGAAATAATCGGTACCGGTTGTCTTGAAGGGTTTATAGAAACCTACGCCGGGCACGGCCTTATAGGTGTTGATATTGTTCTGGAAGAATTGGGGTCCCCGTTCCTGGTTGTCGGTGAGGTAGGTGGAAAATCCCACTTTCTTCCCGATCATGCCCCGGGCGGTAAGTCCGCGGCTGTTGAGGTAAACGTACTGGTTCTTCGCCCCGGTCTCGTAGCCGGCGCTGAACTGCAGCACCGGGTTCACCGCCAGGAAGAAATTAGGGGTCTTTACTTCCAGAAAATTCGGTTTGGTAACGTAGAAGGTTTTGAAGACCGGGAACCGGCTTTTGAAATCGCTGGTCTTCCCGGTTACCCATTCGGTATTATTCATCAACAATCGCTGCAGGTTGTATTCATCAATGGCAGTGAGGCCCTGGTCCATCCAATCGGGATATTTGTCGCGGCCGGTAAGTGTGTCGATATAACCCAGGCGGGCGCTGTCGATGAATTCGGCCTGTTCTACAATGTACCGGCGGTTAAAGGGTTTTAATGTTGAGAAGTTGAGGTGTGTGTTCCGCTGCTGCTTGATCTCCATCCGTTCTACAAAGTGATTGTCTTTCGAGCCTTGCATCAGGTAGGTTCCCTGGGCGGTTGCCCAAACAGGGCTGCCGATAAAAATGAGCAGTTTGATCAGGCTTTTAATAATTTGCATCGGATAGTTTTAGTTTTTACAGGTATCTTCAATTCAAGATATGCAAAAATACCTTTTTAAGAATATACAAGTGGTGAATGAAGGGAAAATTCAATCACTGGATGTACTCACCAACGGCGATCGCATTGAGAAAATTGCGCCGGCGATTGATACCCCGTCGCGGGTTACCGAAATAAACGGCGAAGGCAAATATCTTTTCCCGGGCGTTATCGACGACCAGGTTCATTTCCGGGAACCGGGCCTCACGCACAAAGCGTCGATCTACACAGAAAGCAGGGCCGCTGTTGCCGGCGGCGTCACCAGTTTCATGGAAATGCCCAACACCATTCCCAATGCGCTTACACCGGAATTGCTCGAAGCGAAATACGATATCGGCGCCCAGACATCACTGGCCAATTATTCATTCTTCATGGGTACCAGCAATACCAACGCGGAAGAAGTACTGAAGATGAACAAGCGTAAGAAGGATGTATGCGGGGTGAAGATCTTTATGGGCGCCAGTACGGGCAATATGCTGGTGGATAGTCATTCCACGCTCGATCGTGTTTTCCGGGAGAGCGAGATGCTGATCGCCACGCATTGTGAAGATGAACGGATCATCCGTTCGAATTACGAACGGATGAAAGCGGAGAAAGGAGAACTCCGGGCTTCGGATCATCCGCTGGTTCGTGACGAGGAAGCCTGTTTCGAATCATCCCTGGTGGCGATCAAATTCGCCCAGAAATACAACAGCCGCCTGCACATCCTGCACATCAGCACCGAAAAGGAATTACAACTCTTCGGTAACATGATGCCCCTGGCGGAAAAACGCATCACAGCCGAAGTATGTGTGCACCACCTTCATTTTACCGCCGATGATTACGACCGGCTTGGCTATAAGATCAAATGCAACCCTGCCATCAAGGCCCCGCACAACAAAGAAGCGCTGTGGAAAGCATTGCTTGATGACCGGCTCGATATCATCGCTACCGACCACGCCCCGCACCTGCTTACCGAAAAAGAAGGCCCCTACGAACATGCGCATGCCGGGCTTCCGCTGGTGCAGCATCCGTTGCTGCTCATGCTCTATTATCATAAGGAGGAGAGGATAAGTCTTGAGAAGATCGCGGAAAAGATGTGTCATGCGCCCGCTCTTTGTTTCCAGGTAGCGAACAGGGGCTTTATACGCGAAGGTTACTTTGCCGACCTGGTGGTGGTGGATCCCGATCGCCCGTTTACGGTAAACACGGAGAATATTTTTTACAAATGCGGCTGGAGCCCGTTGGAGAATTTCCACTTCCCGGCATCTATAGCAGGCACGTTTGTAAACGGGCATCGGGTGTACGACCAGGGCTCCTTCGACGAATCGGTAAAAGGACAACGGCTCACATTCAACCGCTAACACAAATCAACCAGGGATAGGGAATGGATATCGACAAAACGACGCTTGACGACCTTTCTGTTTTCCGCCATGGCGATGAGATCGCCGTCGCCGATAAACTCGATCGCTGCACCACCACGCACGGAAGTGAACAACTGCGCATTAATTTCAGCACAGCCCTCAAAACACAGGAGGAAGTGATCGCGGTGCAGCAAACGCTGAAGCTCATTCTTGCCTGCCAGGCGCAATGGCCCCGCACGATCAGCAACGGTACGGTGATGGTGGTGGAGAAATATTTCGACTCCAACATCAGCGTTATTCCTTCCAATCCTTCTCCCTTCCAGGCGTATATGTACAAGCTGCTGCATAGTCCCGACTATGCGCTGGTAACTTACTCCGCCAAACATTGTTTCGACTTCATCAAGGGGTTTCAACAGCTGCTGCAGTTGTTCGACGGGAAGGAGCAACCCGCCCCGCTGAAACAGGTGCTCGGTAATATCCGACAGGCAATCAGCAAGCCGCAGTTCGATATCGTGACACGGCATGCAAATGCCGAGTCGTTGCCGAGAGCCCAGTTGCTGCACTTTGCGCATTTTGTACGCTATCATTATAAACACCACATGCACGACCTCGTAGTTTGGTATGCCCAGCTGGATGCCTGGTATGGCATGGCCATGGCGGTTCAGCAGTATGGCCTGGTATTCCCGGAGTTTGTACAAGCCACCGGGCCGGTGGTAAAGGCGCAAGGGCTCTATCACCTCCTGGTGGAAGAACCGGTGGCCTACGATGTGTTGCTGGACCGGCAAACCAATTTTCTTTTCCTCACCGGGGCCAATATGGCCGGCAAAAGCACCTTCATCAAATCGGTTGGCGTTGCGGTTTTCCTGGCACATATCGGTATGGGGGTGCCGGCGAAACAACTGCGACTTGGTTTTTTCGACGGGATGCTCAGCAATATCAATGTGGTGGATAATATCACCCGGGGTGAAAGTTATTTTTACAATGAAGTGAAACGTATCAAGGCCACCATCAGCAAGATCAGCGACGGCAAGCGCTGGCTCATACTCATTGATGAACTGTTCAAAGGCACCAATGTACAGGATGCGATGAAATGCAGCAGCGCCGTGATCGAGGGCCTGCTGAAAATACAGAACTCCCTGTTCATCCTCTCTACCCACCTTTACGAGATCGGCGATGGATTGCGTAAATACCCCAATATCAGTTTCCGCTATTTCGAAACCACCGTTACCGATGAGCAGCTGAAGTTCAGTTATCATCTTAAAGAAGGCATCAGCAACGACCGGCTCGGTTACCTGATCTTAAAGCGGGAAGGCGTGGTGGAAATGCTGGAGCGACTTTGAAAGCTGGAAGCATCTTGTTGAACATTGATCATTGAACATTGGGTAGTGAATATTTTAATAATGCTCAACATTCAATGCTCAATCGTAAACCGTAAATTTATTCAATGAAACGAACCTTACTGCTTATCACCGGTCTGCTGTTGCTGCTGGCCACCGAAATACTCCGGGTTTATTTCATTATGCCCTTCCCCGGGAGCCAGAAATCCAACACGATTGATACCGCGTATTTCATCAGCAAATACATTTGGTGGATACGGGCCCTGGGACTGATCCTCATCCTGCCGGCCGCGGTTACCGTATTCCGCAGCGGCAAGGTTTGGAAAAAAGTAGTGCTGGGGATTTTTGTTCTTTTCTATGTATATGTTTTCTACCTCTTCAATTTTAAGTTCCTTGCCGATAAAATGTTCTACCAGCCGGAGCATAAACTGCTGGCGGCTGTTGCGGCGAACAAGGTAGATAGTAATAAACTGGTGATCGGTGTACAGATCAACGGCGAAGCCAGGGCATACCCGATCGAGATCATCGGCTATCATCACCAGGTACAGGACACGGTAGGGGGAACACCCGTGATGGTGACCTATTGCACCGTGTGCCGTACCGGCCGGGTGTATAGCCCGTTTGTAAACGGCAGGTACGAAAGATTCCGCCTGGTAGGCATGGATCATTTCAATGCCATGTTCGAAGACGCCACGACGAAAAGCTGGTGGCGCCAGGTTAATGGTACAGCGATCGCCGGGCCGCTGAAGGGAACGGCGCTACAAGAAATCCCTTCGGAACAAACACGCCTCGCCGCCTGGATCAATGCCTATCCCGGCACGAAGATCCTGCAACCCGATCCTGTTTTCGCGGATCAGTATAAAGGACTGAAAGGATTCGACGACGGTACGATCCCGAGCAGCCTCGAGAAAAGAGACAGCGGTTCCTGGCAATTCAAATCCTGGGTAGTGGGCGTGCAGATCAATGGAAAAGCAAAAGCCTACGACTGGAACGAACTCGTAAAGCAACGGATCATACATGATACAATTGACCATACAGGAATTGTGCTTGTGCTGGAGAAAGACAATGCTTCTTTTCATGCATGGGCAAGCACTATCGGGGATACTACACAATTGCGCTTCAGCCTTAATGAGGAGGCCACGGTGCTGAAAGATAACACAGGATCAGTCTGGAATATGAACGGTGACTGTATCGAAGGCGAATTAAAAGGGAATAAACTACGTGGCATACAATCTTACCAGGAATTCTGGCATAGCTGGTTGAGTTTTCACCCGGAAACAATTCGTTATACTCCGGAGAAATAAGTATGCTGGTTCATACATAAACCACATTTTGTTTCCCGGGGTACTATAATAACGCTTTCTTCATGTTTGGGTGAAGATTCGTTTATATGCCTGTTCCATCTTTGCGGCATAAAAACGTATCGTTATGAAAAGAATCATCTTCAGCCTGGCCATGATTATGGCCTTTTCCACCTTGCAATCTTTTGAAACCCCCGCCCAGGGTGTACAACCTGCAACCATCACCTATCTCGGTGCCAGGGAGAACGGAGTCGTATTTGAACTGCGGCTTGATGTTGCCAGGGGCAAGCGTTCCGAACTCGTGATCCGTAACCGGAAAGAGGAAATCATCTACGAAGAGTACATTAAAGAGAGCAAACTCGTGAAACACTTTGTTCTCCCGTATGATGAAAATGATGAGTATGTCTTTATTGTCCGGAACGGTAACAGCCGGTATGAGAAGAAATTCACGGTGAGCCGCGTACAAACCACCAGCATTACTGTCCAGGAGGTCATATAATGTCACTCCCTGTTATGTCTGGCCGGGCTGCCTTTTCAGGCATGGCCCGGCATTTTTCGTGTGGCTGGTTTGTCAAGTGAAATGACTTTTTTGCCGTTGTTGGTCGCCCGACCAACAACAAACATCACGGTTAAAACTCCAAAAAATCACCGGAAAATACCCAAGGCCAGTTGATCATTGTTGCTGACTTTATTGACTAATTCATCCGCATGTTAGTCAAAACCTTCGGCAGCGCTGTGTATGGCGTGGATGCCGTAACCATTACGGTAGAAGTAAGCGTCAACAACCAGGGAAAGGATTATTTCATTGTAGGCTTGCCCGACAGCGCCGTTAAGGAAAGTCTGCAGCGGGTCGAAAGCGCCATCAAGAGCAATCATTATTTCATGCCCCGCACCAAACTCGTGGTAAACCTGGCACCGGCCAATATCAAAAAATCAGGTACCGCCTTCGATCTTCCCATTGCCATCGGAACCCTGGGCGCCACAGAACAGATCGGGCATCCCGAAAAATTAACGGAGTATGTGATCATGGGCGAGCTGAGCCTGGATGGAGAGATCCGCCCGATCATCGGCGCCCTGCCCATTGCCATACAGGCACGCAAGGAAGGATTCAAAGGCCTGATCGTTCCCCGGCAAAATGCACGGGAGGCGGCCATGGTAGGCAACCTGGATGTATATGCTGTATCGCATATCAGGGATGTGATCGGGTTTTTCGAGGATGCGGATTCGTTACAGCCCGTCATCGTCAATACCCTGGAAGAGTTTGCACAGGCGCAGAGCGATTTCGAGATCGACTTTGCCGATGTAAAAGGGCAGGAGAATATCAAACGTGCCCTGGAGATTGCCGCGGCGGGAGGGCACAACGCCATTCTTATCGGTCCGCCCGGCGCCGGTAAAACCATGCTCGCCAAACGATTGCCCACCATACTGCCGCCCCTGAGTTTGCAGGAAGCGCTGGAAACAACCAAGATTCATTCGGTGGCCGGCAAACTGCCCGAGAATGCCACGCTGGTGTCGAAGCGGCCTTTCCGCAGTCCCCATCACACGATCTCGGATGTAGCATTGGTAGGCGGTGGCGGAAATCCCCAACCGGGCGAAATATCGCTTGCTCACAACGGTGTTTTGTTTTTGGATGAATTGCCCGAGTTCAAGCGTCAGGTACTGGAAGTGATGCGCCAGCCAATGGAAGAGCGAAGAGTTACCATTTCCCGGGCGAAGATCGCCCTGGATTTTCCCGCATCGTTCATGCTGATTGCTTCGATGAACCCATGCCCCTGCGGTTTTTTCAATCATCCCGAAAAAGAATGCAGCTGTGCGCCCGGCGTGGTGCAGAAATACCTCAATAAGATATCCGGTCCCCTGCTCGACCGGATCGATCTGCACGTAGAGGTAACGCCGGTGGATTTTAATGAATTGTCATCCAAACAGGCATTCGAGAGAAGCGGCAGCATCCGCGGACGTGTAATGAAAGCAAGGGAAATACAATATGAGCGGTATAAAAAAGCGGAGGGTATCTATGCCAATGCGCAGATGAACAGCAAACAACTGAAAGATATCTGCCAGATCAGCGCTGCGGGTCATGCCCTGCTCAAAACCGCGATGGAAAAACTGAATCTTTCCGCACGTGCCTATGATCGTATCCTGAAAGTGAGCCGTACCATTGCCGACCTGGCGGCTACGGCCGATATACAGCCGGCACACCTGGCAGAAGCCATCCAATACCGGAGCCTCGACCGGGAGGGCTGGGGAGGATGACAGCAACAAAACTGAAACTATATGGCAAATAAGGATATACAGGTACTTGTATTGGAACAGAAAATACTGAGTAAAATATACGTGATCCGTGGACAGAAGGTAATGCTCGATGCAGATCTTGCTGTAATGTATCGGGTAGAGACCCGGCGCTTGAATGAGCAGGTAAAGCGGAATAAAAGACGATTTCCGAGAGACTTTATGTTTACACTAACCGAAGGTGAATATGCTAACTTGATGTCGCAAAATGCGACATCAAGTGTGCCCAATGAAGAACCAAACTGGGGAGGCAGAAGGAAGCTTCCGAATGCCTTTACAGAACAAGGGATTGCCATGTTGTCGAGTATCCTGAACAGCGATGTGGCTATTGAAGTCAATATCCGGATTATCAGGGTATTTACAAAAATGAGAGAATATGCCCTTACACATAAAGAAGTACTGATTCAACTGGCAAAACTGGAAAAGGAAGTAAAAACGAATAGCCGGGATATTGAAAATATTTTCATTGTACTTAAGGAGCTGATCGAAAAGCAGCCTAGGCCTGTTCCGCCCCGAAGACGTATTGGTTTCAGGAGGAGCAATGAAGAAGAATAGGTTCGCGATCCACCATTTGGGCCGGGAACCGGAACGTTTCTATGCCAGTCTGGCACGATTCCCTAACTTGTCCGATATTTGCAGCCTTACGCCCCTAAATCTTTTTTTTGTGAAATTACTGCTGCAATACCTAAAACCATATAAATGGCTGGTGGTGCTCACCATGACACTCGCTGCCATTAACGTGGGCTTTTCGCTTATCGATCCCATCATATTCGGTAAGCTCATCAACCTCGCCAACTACAACCAGAACGTGCAGGGCCTCACCGACCCGGATTATTTCTGGGGCAAATTCGTATGGATCAACAAACTGGGCAACCACGAAGCGCTATATGGTGTGATGTGGCTGCTGATCGCTTCGATCACCGTGGCCATGGTGAGCCGGATCGCCAAAAATTTCCAGGATTATTTCCTCAACGTGGTGATCCAGAAATTCGGTGCCCGGGTATTCACCGATGGATTGCAGCATGCCATGAAACTCCCTTACCAGGAATTCGAAGACCAGCGCAGCGGCGAAACCCTTTCGATCCTCACCAAAGTGCGTACGGATGTGGAACGCTTCATGAATAGCGCCATCAATATCCTCTTCGGCGTGGTGGTGGGTATTGTGTTCGTATTCGTGTACGCGGCGATCTACATTCACTGGAGCATACCGGTTGCCTACATTGTAGGGATCGTGGTGCTTACCCTGATCACCAACCTGCTGAGTAAAAAGATCAAATCCATTCAGAAAACGATCGTCGGGCAAACAACCGCCCTGGCAGGCTCCACCACCGAATCGCTCCGTAATATCGAACTGGTGAAAAGCCTGGGGCTTACCACCCAGGAAGTAGGCAGGCTGAATAAGAACACTTATAAGATACTGGGATTGGAGCTTACCAAGGTAAAACGTATCCGCAGCATCAGTTTCATCCAGGGAACCCTGGTAAATACCCTGCGGCAGGTGATCCTCTTTATTTTGATGTGGCTGATCTTCCACAAACAGATGGACGCGGGTCAATTGGTAACGATGCAGATATTTTCCTTCTTTGTGTTTGGTCCGCTGCAGGAGATCGGCAATATCCTGCTTTCGTACCGCGAGGCCGAAGCGTCGCTGAACAATTTCCACGCCCTGATGAAAAAAGAACCCGAGCCCGTACCCGCGAGCCCGAAATCACTGGGTAATATCGAAACGCTTTCTTTTGAGAGCGTTTCGTTCAAACATAAAACGGCGGCGCAAAAAGCCATCGACCGCATCCGCTTCAACGTTAAGACCGGCGAAACCATCGCTTTCGTGGGCCCCTCGGGCTCCGGCAAATCAACGCTGATGAAACTGCTGGTGGGCTTGTACCGTCCGCAGGAAGGAAAGATATTATACAATGGCCTCGATGAAACCGAGATCCATTTCGAAGACCTGCGCAAGCAGATCGGCTTTGTTACCCAGGATACCAACCTGTTCAGCGGCACGATCCGTGAGAACCTGATGTTTGTAAATCCATCGGCCACGGAGGAAGAACTCAACGATGTGCTGGTGAAAGCGAGTTGCACCAACCTGCTGGCCCGGGCCGAGAAAGGCCTGGATACGATGATCGGGGAAGGCGGGTTGAAATTATCCGGTGGCGAAAAGCAACGGCTGTCCATCGCCCGCGCCCTGCTGCGTAAGCCGCACCTGCTCATCTTTGATGAAGCCACTTCCGCACTCGATTCGCTGACCGAGGAAGAGATCACCAATACCATCCGCGGGATATCCTCGCAGAAAGAACAGATCACCATACTCATCGCCCATCGCCTCAGTACCATCATGCACGCCGATAAGATCTACGTGCTGGAACAGGGTGAAGTGGCCGAAACCGGTACGCACGAAAAACTGCTGGAAGAAAAAGGACTATATTACGCCATGTGGCGCCAGCAGATCGGCGAACGTAAAAAACAATCAGCACCCGCCTTAAATTAATACCATGACCCTTGTTCAATTCTTAGGACTGGCAGCCGGCACCATCACATCCATCACCTTTCTGCCCCAGGTGATACGCATCTGGCAAACCAAATCGGTGAAAGATATTTCGATGATCATGATGATCCTGCTGCTGGTGGGTACATCCTGCTGGCTTACCTACGGCATCCTGCTCAACGATGTGGCCATCATTTATACCAACGTAATGGTGCTTCTCATGAGCCTCATCATGTTCTATTTCAAGATCCGCTACCGTTGAGGTGTAACTTTTGTTACGCAAAAGCCTGGGCCCTTTAATACCTTTGCCGCATGGAAAATAAACCGAAGCCGAACTACTACTGGAGCATCCTTGCCATGAAATGTCCCCGTTGCCGCCGGGGGCCCATGTTCAAAGACAGTAATCCCTACACGAATCTTAAACTGTCGCACATCTTCGATATGCACGATAACTGCCCCGTGTGCAACCAGAAATACGACCTGGAACAGGGATTCTGGTATGGTACCGGTTATGTGAGTTATGCGCTGGCGGTGGCGGTATCGGTGGCTACTTTTGTAGCCTGGCTGGTACTGATCGGTATCTCGGCCGATGACAACCGCATCTTCTGGTGGCTGGGATCGAATACGGTATTGCTGGTGCTCCTGCAGCCCTGGCTCATGCGGTTAAGCCGGGTGATCTATATCCGTTTCTTTGTGAAGTACGACGATAACTACGAACATACCAAACCGAAGGAATTCGATTAATCCTCTCCCTTGCGGAAAATATCGGTAAAGATGTTTTCCTTGTTCAACTCTTCAATATCGCTCAATACGAGCTCGATGGCCTTGGTGCTTTTGTTGATCTCCAGCAGGGATAAAATGATCGAGAGCAGCAGGAAGATCAGGCTTGCCGCGAAGATCCAGTGCGCCATCTCCGTCCACCCCCGGAAGATCACATACATGCACAATACGCAACAGAGAAAACTGAGTACGCCCAGCGCCTGCATATACCGGATGAGGTTGATGCGGGAACGCAGGTTTTTGATCTGTTTAAGAATATTCTTTTCCCGTTCGCCGCGGCTGTATTCTTCGTGCAGTTTACGTACCAGCGAAGCCAGCGATAAGAAACGATTGGTATAGGCCAGCATCAGTAAGGTAATGGCAGGGAACAGCAGGGCGGGAGTGTTGATGTCTATGTCGATCATACTACAAAGTAAGTTTCTTTTTGCTTCTTTGTACACAGGCACCCCGCACTTATAGGGCTGCTTCAGCCGCTATTGCGTAATATTGCAGTTTAGCCCCAGGAAATTCAAATGACTGTCAACAAACGCGGAATTCTTTTTACGATCCATCACCTGGCCGGATTGTTCACCGGGCTGTTCATCCTGCTGATGTCGCTTTCCGGATCGGTATTGATCTTTCGCCACGAATTGGATCAAAAGCCGGTTGTTGCGCAAACTTCATCTCCGGACATACCGGTCGACAGCGCCTATCGTCTTATCCGGCAGTATTACCCGCATGCGCAGATCAGCAGTTGTAATCTCCCGGATGGTCCGGCCGATCCGCTTTCTTTTTTCATCTACGACGCTTCCTGGCAAAACGGCGAAAAGGCGCTCGAGGTATTCCTGCATCCGCAAACCGGCAAACGGTTGGGAAGCCGGGGTGGCAGCGATGACCCTGGTAACAATTTTATGAGCTGGTTGTCGAAGTTTCACAACTCGCTGCTATTGGATAAAACCGGTGAATGGTTGCTGGGATTTTTTGCGATGCTGTTCCTGGTCAGCCTGGTTACGGGCCTGTTCCTGTTTCGTAAAAGCCTGTTACCTGTTTTGCTTTTCCGCCGGTCGGCCTGGCGTACAAACAATCTTCATCAGC
>Ga0268298_10005375_pt1 | contig 12028 bp, 10 predicted proteins | sample WWTPWeurt_MetaG_FD_194462 | JGI IMG/M metagenome (GOLD analysis project Ga0268298, IMG submission 194462) | Activated sludge microbial communities from WWTP in Nijmegen, Gelderland, Netherland - WWTP Weurt | ecosystem: Engineered > WWTP > Aerobic digester > Activated sludge | place...
AACGTCAACGGTGCGCCGCCCTTCCAGGTGGCGCTGGCTGGCGCGGCAGACACCCTTGTTGAACCCTTCTCCGGAACGCTGGCATGGCCACCACTTACAGCATCAGTGATCTCGCGCGGGAATTTGACCTGACGACGCGGGCGATCCGTTTCTATGAGGACATGGGCCTGCTGCAGCCCGGACGCTCCGGTCCCGGCGGGCGCAGCCGGGTGTACACCCCGCGTGACCGCACGCGCCTGAAGCTGACCTTGCGCGCCAAACGGCTCGGTCTGTCCCTGTCGGAGGCCAAGGAGCTGATCGACATGTACGACAGCCCGCGCGACACCGGCCCGCAGCTGCGCAAGTTCCTGGTCGTGCTGGCGGCGCACCGCCAGCAGCTCGAGGAGCAACTGGCCGAGGTGCAGGCCAATCTCGACGAGGTGAAGGTGCACGAAAAAGAGGCCCGCGCGCTGCTGGCGCGGACCGACAAGGCCGCATTGCCCGCTGGCGCCGCCGGCAAGCTGGCCGGGGTTGCGCCATGACCGCCATCTTCGAGCGCGTGCAGAAAAGTTTCGAGCGCCAGGGCATGATGCAGCACCTCGATGCGCGCCTGGTCAAGGTCGAGCACGGGTTGGTCGAGCTGGTGCTGCCCTATTCGGACAAGGTCACGCAGCAGCAGGACGGCTTTCATGGCGGCGCCATGGGGGCCGTGGCCGACATCGCAGGCGGCTACGCCGCCCTGACCGTCACACCCGAGGGATCGGAAGTGGTGACGGTGGAATACAAGATCAACTTCCTGGGAAGCTTCAAGGGCGGCGAATTGCGCGCCACCGGCCGCGTGGTCAAGGGTGGCAAACGCATCATCGTGACCACCGCCGAGGTGGTGCATGTGGACGACGAGGGCAAGACCTCGCCCTGCGCCGTGATGCAGCAGACCCTGGTTCCGGTGCCCAAGAATTATTGAAACCCTGCGGGACAGCGCCATCCGCGCGCGGGCGCATGGCGCTGTCCCCATCCAGCCGACTATTTTGAAAAGGAGACCCTCATGACCAACCTGCCCGGACTCAACTTCCAGCTTGGCGAAGACATCGACGCGCTGCGCGATGCGGTGCGCGAATTCGCCCAGGCGGAGATCGCCCCGCGCGCCTTCGAAATCGACCGCGACGACCAGTTCCCGATGGACTGCTGGCGCAAGATGGGCGAGCTCGGCGTGCTGGGCATCACCGTGCCCGAGCAGTACGGTGGCGCCAACATGGGCTACCTCGCCCACATGGTGGCCATGGAGGAGATCAGTCGCGCCAGCGCCTCGGTGGGCCTGTCCTACGGCGCGCACAGCAATCTGTGCGTGAACCAGATCAACCGCAACGGCACCGAGGCGCAGAAGCAGAAGTACCTGCCCAAGCTGATCAGCGGCGAGCACGTGGGCGCGCTGGCCATGAGCGAGCCCGGCGCTGGTTCCGACGTCATCAGCATGAAACTGAAGGCCGAGGACAAGGGCGGCTACTACCTGCTCAACGGCAGCAAGATGTGGATCACCAACGGCCCCGACGCCGACACCCTGGTGGTCTATGCCAAGAGCGAGCCCGAGCTCGGCGCGCGCGGCGTCACGGCCTTCCTGATCGAGAAGGGCATGAAGGGCTTTTCCATCGCGCAGAAGCTCGACAAGCTCGGCATGCGCGGCAGCCACACCGGCGAGCTGGTATTCCAGAACGTGGAAGTGCCGGCCGAGAACATCCTGGGCGGCCTCAACAGCGGCGCCAGGGTGCTGATGAGCGGCCTGGACTACGAGCGCGCCGTGCTCACCGGCGGTCCGCTGGGCATCATGCAGGCGGTGATGGACAACGTGATCCCCTACATCCACGACCGCAAGCAGTTCGGCCAGAGCATCGGCGAGTTCCAGCTCATCCAGGGCAAGGTGGCCGACATGTACACCGTCCTGCAGGCGGGGCGCAGCTTTGCTTACACCGTGGCCAAGAATCTGGACCTGTTGGGCACCGAGCACGTGCGCCAGGTGCGCAAGGACTGCGCCAGCGTCATCCTTTGGTGCGCCGAGAAAGCCACCTGGATGGCGGGCGAGGGCGTGCAGATCTTTGGCGGCAACGGTTACATCAACGAGTACCCGCTGGGCCGCTTGTGGCGCGACGCCAAGCTCTACGAGATCGGCGCCGGCACCAGCGAGATCCGCCGCATGCTGATCGGCCGCGAGCTGTTCGGCGAGACGATGTAAGACCCGCCCCGACCTTGGGCCTGGCATCCCGTCGACCCCGGCGGGGCCGGCCTTTCGCTACCATGCGCGCATGACCTCCAATATCCAGCTCCTCATCGACAACAACCGCGCCTGGGCCACCCAGATGGTGCAGCAACGCCCCAACTTCTTCAGCGACCTGGCGCAACAGCAGACACCCAAATACCTGTGGATCGGCTGCTCGGACAGCCGGGTGCCGGCCAACCAGATCACCGGGCTGGAGCCGGGCGAAGTGTTCGTGCACCGCAACGTGGCCAACGTGGTGGTGCCCTCGGACTTGAACGCGCTGTCGGTGATCCAGTTCGCCGTGGACCACCTCAAGGTGGAGCACATCATGGTGGTGGGCCACTACGGCTGCGGCGGTGTGCGTGCGGCCCTGCGTGGCACGCGGGTGGGGCTGGTGGACAACTGGCTGCGCCACGTCAGTGACGTGCGCCTGCGCCACCGCAAACGGCTGGACCACCTGGACCCCCAGGCCCAGGAAGACGCGCTGATCGACGTGAACGTGATCGAGCAGGTCGGGCATGTGGCCACCAGCACGGTCCTGCAGGACGCCTGGGCGCGTGGCCAGAACGTGGCCGTGCATGGTCTGGTCTACGGCCTGTCGGACGGCCTGCTCAAGGACCTTGGGGTGTCGATGGCCCGTGCAGAGTCCGTGGTCGAAACGTTCCGCAACGCGCTCAAGCGCTATCCCCGGGCGGCCGCCATCCGCCCCTGACCACGCCCGGCCGTCCATGCTGCTGCAGAAACTCGACTCGCCGCTGGCCGGGGACATCGCCCGGGCCATGATCGACGGGTTCAACCGGCATTACCAGCTGTTTCGCACCGAGTCGGCGCGCGCACGCCACCGCTTCGAGACATCGGACTGGCACGGCCAGCAGCGCGGCCAGCGCGAGCGCATCGAGTTCTACGACCTGCGCGTGCGCGAATGCTCGCGGCGGCTTGAGCGTGAGTTCAAGGCCGCCGAGCAGCCCATGGAGGTGTGGCAACAGGTCAAGCTGCTGTACATCGGCATGCTGGTCGACCATCGCCAGCCCGAGCTGGCCGAAACCTTCTTCAACTCGGTGACGACCAAGATCCTGCACCGCAGCTATTTCCAGAACGACTTCATCTTCGTGCGTCCGGCCATCAGCACCGAGTACATCGAGCCCGAGGACCCGGCCCGCGGCGCCACCTACCGCGCCTACTACCCGCGCCGCGACACCATCCTCGCCGAGATCCGGCGCATGGTGCGTGACTTCGGCCTGCGTGTCGATTTCGAGGATTTCGAGCGCGACACCCTTTTCGTGCACGAGGCGCTGATGGGCCTGTTCGACCACGGGCACCTGCGCGCCAACTTCCAGATTCAGGTGCTGTCCAGCCTGTTCTACCGCAACAAGGGTGCGTATGTGGTGGGCAAGGTCATCAACGGCTTTCAGGAGTTGCCGTTCGCATTGCCCATCCTGCATGCGCCCTCGGGCAAGCTCGTGATCGATGCGCTGCTCGATGGCGAGGACGAGCTGCTGATCCTGTTCAGCTTCGCGCGCGCCTACTTCATGGTCGACATGGAGATTCCGTCGGCCTACGTGCAGTTCCTGCGCAGCCTGATGCCGCGCAAGCCGCGCGCCGAGTTCTACAACGCGCTGGGCCTGGCCAAGCAGGGCAAGACGCTGTTCTACCGCGACTTTCTCTCGCACCTGCGCCACAGCACCGACCGCTTCCGCATCGCGCCCGGCATCAAGGGCATGGTCATGCTGGTGTTCGACCTGCCGAGCTTCCCCTTCGTGTTCAAGGTCATCAAGGACTTCTATCCGTCGCAAAAGGACACCTCGCGCGAGCAGATCCGCGGCAAATACCTGCTCGTGAAGCAGCACGACCGCGTGGGCCGCATGGCCGACACGCTGGAGTTTTCCGAGGTGGCTTTCCCGTTCGACCGCTTCGAGCCCGAGCTGGTCGCCGAGCTTCAGAAATTTGCGCCCAGCCAGCTGGAAATTTCCGACCGTGACGGCGACGGCCAGACCGAGCTGATCCTCAAGCACCTCTACATCGAGCGGCGCATGATTCCGCTCAACATCTACCTGCAGGAAGCCTTCGACGTGCTGCGTCCCGGCATTGGCGCCCCCGACGGCGCATTGCGCCGCGCCCAGGCGCAGATCGAACATGCCGTCGTCGAATACGGCAACGCGATCAAGGACCTGGTGGCGGCCAACATCTTCCCGGGCGACATGCTCTGGAAGAACTTCGGCATCACGCGCCACGGCAAGGTGGTGTTCTACGACTATGACGAGATCGAGTACATCACCGACTGCAACTTCCGCCGGGTCCCCGCGCCGCGCAACGAGGAGGACGAGATGAGCGGCGAGATCTGGTACAGCGTCGGCCCCAAGGATGTGTTCCCCGAGACCTTCGGGCCTTTCCTGCTGGGCAATCCGCGCGTGCGGGAGGTGTTCATGCAGCACCATGCCGACCTGCTGGACGTGGTCTTCTGGCAAAGCCACCAGGCGCGCATCCGCGAAGGCCATGTCTACGATGTGTTTCCCTACGAACAGCACAAGCGCTTTCGCCCGCTGCCCACCGACGCCCAGCTGGCGGCCTCGATCTGAAAGGAAGAACTTCTGTTTTGATAGCTGACCATGACCATCCCACGCCGGGAAGGTGCCATTTTTTCTGAAAATTTGACTGAAAGGACCTGAAATGAGTGATTCCATCGTGATCGTCAGCGCTGCCCGCACCCCCATGGGCAGTTTCCAGGGCGACTTCGCCTCCCTCGCCGCGCACGACCTCGGCGGTGCGGCCATCAAGGCCGCGGTCGAGCGCGCCGGCATCCAGCCCGCTCTGGTCGATGAAGTGATCTTCGGCAACTGCCTGATGGCCGGGCAGGGGCAGGCCCCGGCGCGCCAGGCCGGCTTCAAGGGCGGCCTGCCCAAGAGCGCCGGCGCCGTCACCTTGAGCAAGATGTGCGGCTCCGGCATGCGCGCGGCCATGTTTGCCCACGACATGCTGCTGTCGGGCAGCGCGGACGTGGTGGTGGCTGGCGGCATGGAGAGCATGACCAACGCGCCTTACCTTCTGCCCAAGGCGCGCGCCGGCTACCGCATCGGCCACGACCGCATCTTCGACCACATGATGCTTGACGGCCTCGAAGACGCCTACGAGCCGGGCCGCTCCATGGGCACCTTCGGCGAAGACTGCGCCGCGAAATACAGCTTCACCCGCGCCGAGCAGGACGCCTTCGCCACCGCCAGCGTGCAGCGCGCCAAGGCCGCCACCGAGACCGGGGCGTTTGCCGCCGAGATCACACCGGTCACGGTCAAGGGCCGCGCCGGGGATACCGTGATCGCCATCGACGAAGGCCCTGGCAAGGTCAAGCTGGACAAGATCCCGACGCTGAAGCCTGCGTTCAAGAAGGACGGCACCATCACCGCCGCATCCAGCAGCTCCATCAACGACGGCGCCGCCGCCCTGGTGATGATGACCGCCGCCACCGCCGCCAAGCTGGGCTGCAAGCCGCTGGCGCGCATCGTCAGCCATGCCGTGCACGCGCAGGAGCCTGAGTGGTTTGCCACCGCTCCCGTGGGCGCCACGCAGAAGGCGCTGGCCAAGGCCGGCTGGAGCGTGGCCGACGTGGACCTGTGGGAGGTCAACGAGGCCTTCGCCGTCGTGCCGATGGCGCTGATGAAGGAGCTGAATCTCTCGCACGAGATCGTCAACGTCAACGGCGGCGCCTGCGCGCTCGGTCACCCGATCGGGGCGAGTGGTGCGCGCATCATGGTCACGTTGATCCACGCCCTGAAGGCCCGCGGCCTCAAGAAAGGCCTGGCGACGCTGTGCATCGGTGGCGGCGAAGCCACCGCCGTGGCGCTGGAGCTGCTTTGATATTGATAGCAAATTGTGGCCATTCCACGCTTGGATGGTCGTGTTTTTATTCAAATATTCACCCATGAGCACCGTTCTCGTCATCGGCGCCTCGCGCGGCATCGGCCTGGAACTGGTCCGCCAGTACGCCGAGGCCGGCGCGCGCGTCATCGCCACCGCTCGGGATGAGGAGGGCCTGGCCCGGGTGCGGGCGCTTGGTGCCCAGGGTCTGAAAGTGGATGTCGCCCAGCCGGCCAGCGTCAGCGGCCTGGCCTGGCAGCTCGATGGCGAGGCCATCGACATCGCGCTGTACGTGGCCGGTGTCATGAGCCGCGCCAGCGCCACTGAGCCGCCCACCCAGCCCGAGTTCGACCGCGTCATGCATACCAACGTGCTCGGCGCGATGCAGGTCATCCCGCAGGTAGCGCCGCTGGTGGCCGCGGCCAGCCAGGGCCGGGGCGGGCGTTTTGTCTTCCTCTCCAGCGTGATGGGACAGATCGGCACCGTCGCCAGCAGCGACTGCTGGCTGTACCGCGTCAGCAAGGCCGCGTTGAACATGGCGGTGGCTTCCGCCCAGCCCAGCTACACCGGCGTGACGATGGTGGCGATGCACCCTGGCTGGGTGCAGACCGACATGGGCGGCGCCCGCGCGCCGTTGGGCGTGACGGACAGCGTGCGCGCCATGATCGCCACCCTGGACGCCCTGACCCCGGCCGACCGTGGCCGTTTCCTGCAACACGACGGCACGCCTTACCTGGGCTGGTAGGCGTCCCCCATCCACCACCAGACGAAAGTAACTCCATGCTGCTGACCCAAGACCAGGAAATGATCCGCGACGCGGTGCGCGCGTTTGCCCAGGAAGAGCTGTGGCCGAACGCCGCCCGGTGGGACAAGGAACACCACTTCCCGAAGGATGTGCACCGGGGCCTGGCAGCACTCGGCGCCTACGGCATCTGCGTGCCCGAGGAATACGGCGGCGCGCACCTCGACTACCTGACGCTGGCGCTGGTGCTCGAAGAAATCGCCGCGGGTGACGGTGGCACCAGCACCGCCATCAGCGTGACCAACTGCCCGGTCAACGCCATCCTGATGCGCTACGGCAACGAGGCCCAGAAGCAGCAGTGGCTGACCCCGCTGGCACAGGGCGAGCTGCTCGGCGCCTTCTGTCTCACCGAGCCGCACGTGGGCAGTGACGCTTCGGCCTTGCGCACCACGGCGGTGAAGGAGGGCGATGGCTACGTCATCAACGGCGTCAAGCAGTTCATCACCAGCGGCCAGAACGGCGACGTGGCGATCGTCATCGCCGTCACCGACAAGGGCGCGGGCAAGAAAGGCATGAGCGCCTTCTTCGTGCCCACCAGCGCGCCCGGCTACGTGGTGGCGCGGCTCGAAGACAAGCTGGGCCAGCACAGCAGCGATACCGCACAGATCAACTTCGACAACTGCCGCATCCCGGTGGAGAACCTGATCGGCGCGGAAGGCGAAGGCTACAAGATCGCGCTGTCGGCGCTGGAAGGCGGGCGCATCGGCATCGCCGCGCAAAGCGTGGGCATGGCCCGCAGCGCGCTCGATGTGGCCATCGCCTACGCCAAGGATCGCCAGAGCTTCGGCACCGCCATCTTCAACCACCAGGCGGTGGGCTTTCGCCTGGCCGAGTGCGCCACGCGGCTGGAGGCTGCGCGTCAGCTGATCTGGCACGCCGCCAGCCTGCGCGACGCCGGCCGCCCCTGCCTGAAGGAAGCCGCGATGGCCAAGCTCTTCGCCAGCGAAACCGCCGAGGCCATCTGCAGCGCCGCCATCCAGACCCTGGGTGGCTACGGCTACGTGAGCGACTTCCCGGTCGAGCGCATCTACCGCGACGTGCGGGTGTGCCAGATCTACGAAGGCACGTCCGACGTGCAGAAGATCATCATCCAGCGGGGGCTGTGAGGGGCGGAAGTCCTGCGATTGATGGTTGAAAACCAACCGTTGAGTGGATGATTTTTAGTCACTCAAACAGCTTCGGCTACATTAACCTCAGACTCATTTCCCCGAGCGAGACCCGGTGGCTGGCTGCAAGACTGCGTTATTTCTTGTCTTTTTCGGCCAAATAGCAGCCACCTTCATAGGTAACGATGGCTCCTGCCGTTATTGCTGCAGGAATGATGACGAACGGCGACAGAAGGACGGCCCCGACGCTGCCAATGGTGCCAGCGGTACCCGCCAAGATCCCTGCCGTCCCGGCTGCTGAGGCGCCCGCCGCAGTAGACCCAAGCATCGCAGCGCCGGTAACCCCATTGGTAATGGCGTACAAACCGGCCGCTTTCATACCTACGCCAACCGCCGCCGCAGCACCGGCACCCGTGGCGACTGAGCCCGCGACGGGAGCGCCTACAAGTTTGCTCGGTGCGTAATCGCAGACTGCAGCGCTGGCGATATGGGAGCCCGCAATTGCCAGCAGGTAGACAAGAATCTTGCTCATATTTCCCTTTCGACGGACGACGCATTTACTGTACTCATCTGCTTGGCAAAACACCAGCCCAAGAGCGCTAGAAGATGACTTTGTGCGCCAGAATGGAGGCCTCTCCTCAGATCTTTCTCTCACACGAAGTTCTCGAGTGCCTCACCAAACTTGCCATTCCTTCCAGGGCGTCCAAGTATGCCGTTGACTGAACATCAAGCGCAGCAGGTCACCCTTGTTCGCGTTCTCGAACAGACGCCAAACAATGGGTCCGTCTGGTCAGCCAGCGATGCCAAGGAAGCGACCCGCGCCGCCAGGGATTTGGTGGGCACAAGAGCATCCTTTACCGAGTTCGTCGCCCGCAGGGCGCAATGGGCGCTGGAGGAAATTAACCGTCGATCACCTGATCGGGCCTTCAACCTTCAAGCACCAAAGTGGCCCTTGGTTGCCGGCCAGGCAATATTTGCGATCGCAATCCTTGCCGGATTCTGCGCGCACCTCTTGGGAACATTGCTCATGCCCGGCTACGTTTACGGGTACATGCACGTCATTCAACCGGCTGTGTTGGCGCTAATTGGGTGGAACTTGTTTTTCTTCGGTTGGTTTTTTTTCCAATGGATTTTGCACCTTTTCAAGGGCCACAAAAAGCCGACCGGCCCATTGATTGAATTGTTCGGGAGACTGCGCGCCTCTGAGTCTCTCGGGTTCGACAAAGTGCGTCGGACACCTTGGGTCACCAGCTTCAAGGAAACCTGGAGCCAGCTATCGGGTCCTATTAACGAGGCTCGTCTCAAAATGGTGGCGAGCATGGCATCGTTGTTTTTTACAGCCGGTGCGATGGTCGGCCTAATCGCCCAAGGCTTCGGCAAGGAAATCCGGATGGGCTGGGCAACCACCTACCCCTGGATAAATGGCACGTCTATGCATTGTGTCGTCAGTCGTGTCCTTGCGCCCGGAGCTTGGCTGACAAACATCCCGATACCTGATGCCCAACACATAAACAGCTGGCGCTTGCCTCTGAGCAACGAAGAGGTTGCATATAAGTGGCTCTATCTGTACGTTGCTTCCGTGTTGGCCTGGGTCATCATCCCACGGCTCTACCTTGTCGCACTGAACGCCTTCTCCCGCTGGCGGATGTGCCGCGATTTCCCTTTGCCCATGAATGGCGCCTACTTCACCACGCTGCGCGCCGCTTGGCGCGGTCAACGCATCGGTGTTTCGGTCGTACCGTTCCGGTATGAGTTGTCCCCGGCGCTGCGCAGCAATCTCGGCGCCATGCTGGAACGCATCTATGGCCTGGCGGTGGACATCACCGTCGAGCAAGCCGTCCTGATGGGCGAAGACGCCACGGACTGGAAGAAGACGGTCAAACGCGAAGGCCACGTTGCCGTCATCGTGATCTTCAATCTGGCGGCAACGGCGGAGGCCGACGCGCACGGTGCCCTGTTGCAGCGATTGCGCAAGAGCATCGAAGACGGAACACCTGTCGTCCCCATCGTGGACACGGGTGCCTATCGCCAGGATGATCCCGAACGTTTTCGGCAACGCTGCAATCAGTGGCGGCAAATTCTGGACAGACTAAAGTTCAAGCCACTGTTTCTGGATCTCCACAAGGCCGCAGAAGACGACCTGAAAACGCTGGACAACCGGCTGAACCAAGATGACTGAATCCGCTGCCGCGCCACACCTGCCTGAGTTTGGCATCTTCCTGGTGGCGCATACCAACGTCGGCAAGACAACGCTGATTCGCACGTTGCTGGGCAAGGACGTCGGCGAGATCGAGGACGCGCCGGACGTAACCAAAGCCGTGACTTCGTACGATCTGGTCGTCGATCGAACCGCCGGCGCCTTGCGGTTGTGGGACACCCCGGGGTTCGGCGACAGCTTCCGCCTGGCCAGACGGTTCCGGCAGCGACATCGCTGGGTCGCCTGGGCGATTCGAGAGTGTTGGGACCGCGCCTTCAACCAGAAACTGTGGCGCGGTCAGCGCCTTGTCCTTGATCTTCGGACACGGGCGAGCGTGATTCTCTATCCCGTGAGCCTGCTGGAGCGACCCGTCGATGCGGTGTACGTGGCGCCTGAACTGGAAATAATGGCCTGGGTGGGCAAACCGGTACTGGCCATCTTCAACCAGGGCGTTGGACTGCAGAGCCAAGCGTCGGAGGTCGAGCGAGTCAATGAGTGGCAACGTCATTTGTCGGGATTCCCGGCAGTAAGGAGTGTGCTGCGCCTAGATGCCTACACGCGCTGCTGGCTGCAAGAGTTGGCGCTTTATCGCGAAATCAGCCATGTTCTGCCTGAAACGGAAAGAGCAACCTACAGCAAGCTGGAGGCCGTGCTCGGTCAAAGCTATTCGAATCGTTTCGATGCGTCGGTGTCAGCCCTATCGGCTTACTTGCTGCGCCTGGCGACGGATAAGGTAGAACTTGAAGCTGGCTGGTTTGAAGGGATAAAAGACGTCTGGACTTCTTTGCGGAAATCCATCCCGTGGGGCAAGTCCAAGGATATGACCCCGTTTGAAGTGGCGATGCAGGGATTGGCGCAACGTTATGCCGAAGGAACCAAGGCTGTGACTGACAAGCTGATTGCCATTAACCGACTGGACGGCGTGTCTGCTTCGGAGATCGTGGAAACTGCAGATGCCAAGCTGGTGACCGATAAGCCCGTGGACGGAGGGAGTTCTGCCCTTGTCGGTGGGGTGATTTCGGGGATCCTTACGGGTCTCGGCGCTGATCTGCTCACCGGTGGCTTGACACTGGGCTCGGGTGCTTTGGTCGGCGGTGTTCTGGGCGCGATGGGAGCTGCGGCGCTGGCCAAGGGCTACAACGTCTACACCCACAAGAACATGAAGATGGTCGGCTGGAGCGGTGAATCGCTGACAGAAGCATTTGGAAAGTCGGTGATGTTGTATATCTCCATCGCGCATTTCGGACGCGGTCAGGGCCAGTGGCGCCGCAAGGAAGATCCCACGAACTGGACCATTGCTGCAAACGAGGTGCTCCAGCGTGACGGTGAAAGGCTGAAGCGGTTGTGGGCCAAGGTTGGCGCGCCTGCGAGTTCGCAGCGTGAAGAAGGGGAATGCGAGACCGAGGTCCGCCATTTCTTGCGAGAGGTGCTGCGGCATCTTTATCCAGAGTCCAGAACAGTCCTGCCAGAAGAGCGGTTCGGCGCAGGCAAGTCGGCCGCGCAGTTGAATCTGCCAATAAAGGAAAAGTCGTCATCATGAATCTGCAACGCTGGCTTCAAGTTCCGGGCGTGCGCTTCGGGGCGCTGGTCCATGGAGTCGTTTTCGTGTGCCTGGCGGCCGTCTGGTATGCGCTGGAGCCGCGCTCGGGCGGGACGCGAACGGCCGACACCGGCGCGATGGATCTGCTGGCGCCGGTCGTGTTTCTTTTGACGGCCTCGGTCGTCGTGGCCCTGGCGGCGGCGTCGTCGGTGCTGGGGGCTTTTGCCGGCTATTGGGCAGCCCGCACGGGCAGCCCGGTGGTGGGGGCGCTGGCCGGGCTGGCGGCGGGCGCTGTAGTCGCCGG
>Ga0268298_10005376_pt1 | contig 12027 bp, 1 predicted proteins | sample WWTPWeurt_MetaG_FD_194462 | JGI IMG/M metagenome (GOLD analysis project Ga0268298, IMG submission 194462) | Activated sludge microbial communities from WWTP in Nijmegen, Gelderland, Netherland - WWTP Weurt | ecosystem: Engineered > WWTP > Aerobic digester > Activated sludge | place: Netherlands...
ATTTTTCGAGGGGTGAGAAATTTAAGGCAGGCCTGGCCCGGAGGCACCCGCCTAAAACCCTGTATGGAATTCCGCCGAAGATTTCAGCTCCCCGTAATATGATATAAATGATACAATTTTTCGCATTAAGAGGAGAATTTTGTGACCGATCGTAATGATTTTGATGTCGTAATTTGTGGAGGAGGGATGGCAGGACTGACATTAGCCCGCCAGCTTCATCTTGAACTACCTGATTGCAAGGTGGCGATCATCGACCGCCTGGCTTCGCCGCTGCCGGATGCAGCTTTCAAAGTGGGTGAGTCTTCCGTTGAGCTGGGGACTTTTTATTTTGGCCAGGTGCTGAAGATGGAGAAGTATTTTCGGGCCAACCATCTGCAAAAGCTTGGGCTGCGTTTTTTAATTGGCGATCGGCACAGCCCATTCGAGAAACGTTCGGAAATTGGGATTGATCTGTTTCCGCCTGTGCCCTCCTACCAGATTGATCGGGGTTCGCTGGAGAATTATCTGCGCCAGATGATGCCGGAAATTGGCGTGACATTGTTTGAAGGTGTGCTGGTGGATGATATTGACCTGACAGATGGCGGTACGCCTCATCTCATCCGCTGCCGGCGCAAAGATACGGCGGAAACCTTCACCCTCAAAGGGCGCTGGGTGGTAGATGCCTTGGGACGCCGGCGGATGCTTCAGACGAAACTGGGTTTACGCCGCGAGAGCGGTCACCGCGCCTCCTCGGCCTGGTGGCGCTACGGCGGGCGGGTTGATATAGACAAGATGGCTGATCCAGCCTGGAGCAAGGATAACGTGGAGGACCGCTATTTTTCCACCAATCATATCATGGGGCGCGGGTACTGGATCTGGTTAATCCCTCTGGGAACCGGCAATACCAGCGTGGGTATTGTCACCGATGAGGATATTTTCCCGCAGAATACGTATGGCAAATCATATGAGCAGTCGCTCGATTGGCTGAAAGAACATGAGCCGGTGCTTTGGAAGTATCTCTCTGAGCTGACCCCGCTGGATTTTCTGAGTATCAAGAATTGCAGCTACACTTCTGCACAAGTTTTTTCTCATCAGCGCTGGAGCTGTGTGGGTGAAGCTGGTTTTTTCCTGGATCCTCTTTACAGTGGCGGGGCGGATTTTATCGCCATCACCAATACCCTGACCATTGATTTGATTCGCCGTGACCAATCCGATGCTCTGAATGAAAACATTGTTCGGGATTATAACCGGCTGGTGTTGGAAAATTTCTATCCAATGTACCTGGATTACTACAAAGGCATGTACCGCGCATTTGGGCACGCCCCAATTATTGCCGCCAAGATGTGCTGGGATACGGCCATGAATTGGTCCTGGACATACCAGGTGTATCTGCAAGGATTGATCAAACAACCCTCCGAGGAGCTTTTCGAGCTTGGGGCAAAGTATCTGGCTTTGAATGCGCACGTCCAGCAGCTTTTTGCAGACTGGTCGGACAAAGTCCCCCGCCGGCCCCTTCATATGGTAGTTGATATGACCCGCATGCACCATATTATGCTGCTGGGTCTCGACCTGGCAACACGCCGCAGCCCTGCCCAAACGATTGAGATTGCCCGCAAGAACCTGGACCGGTTTGAAGAGCTGGCGGTAGGGCTTTTCTGGCAGGCAGTTGTTGAATGCTATCCAACCCACCCGGAGCTGATTCGCAAGCCATGGATCAACGCCTGGCGCATGGTTCTGGATCCAGCAGCGTGGGAATCTTCAGGAACATTACAACCTGAAACGCCCCCGCGGCCCTACCAGCCGATGATGGCCAATTATGCTGGTATTTTCAACCCGATGACCTGGGCCGAATGGCTGAATTTAGAGCTGCCTAATCGATTGTTGCATTGGGGGCGGGGCTTTCTATACTACCATCTTGCATTCTGGATTCGCAAGCAAATCTTTGTCAACAAGCCAGCCATGTGGGCGAGAGCTTCATTGATTCGGGATTATCCTGTGCCGAAATAGTTACGCAGACATTGCATAATCTGTTCTTCCAACAGTATCAACCTTTTAGAGCACCCAATTCGCAGGCTTTTCTCAAAGTCTGAAAACCCTGCCGCCAACGTATCGAAAAGATGAATTTGGGGTGATTGTTGCGGGCGGTAGCCCGCAACAATCACCCCAAACCCCGACTTTAAGAAAAGCATGACCCAATTCGGACAAACAATGACCTAATTATACAAATCAGGGTATAATTGTCGAAATAATTCAATAAACCAGACTGACCATATCGCTTCATTATGCCTTGGGGGGAAGAATGACTCTCGGGTGGTGGCCAGACCGGGTGTTTGTCGTTCGATGACAAAACAACAGGTTCTGTTCAAGGAGTCCGATATGGCCAAGAAGGTCTGGTATTACGTTGGCTTTTCAGCCGCAATTGTTCTTGTATTGGCTTTGCTGGCTGCCAGCCTGCCTGTTTTACTAGTCAACCGGCCCTCTGCGCCGGCCGCAGCCCTCGGTGAAGGCGCTGCCGGCGCTGCGAGCGCCAGTATGGCGGAGCAAGCGGTCCAGCGCAGTTGGCTTTTGGCCCAGCAGTCTGGGGCATACAGCTTTCGGACGGAGATTGAGCAGACCACGTATTCCGCCCCGGCGCTGACCAATGTCGGCCGGCCGGCCATGGTGGAACAGCTCAGCATGCAGGGCAAAACCGATCTCAAGGCTCAGAGCCTGACCATGACCCTCTGGCAGAACGGGGCGGGTTCTGCTGCGGCCCAGGCAAATTCGGATCAGGCCCTCGAAATTCGGGTGGTCAAGGGGGCGGCGGAAGGCCGCACCAGCGGCGGGGAATGGCGCCCGATCAACACTGCAGCGGGCAGTTTTGCGCCGGGCCAGAACCCGCTGGCCTATTTGAGCGGGGCAAGGAACATCCGCGAGGCGGCCGATGGGTCCGGCCCCGGCCGGCATTTCAGCTTTCAGTTGGACGGCCCGGCCCTGGCCGGCTTTATGCGCCAGCAGTTGGAGACCGAGCTGCGCCGGATGGGCAGCCTGCCCGCAGCCCTCAACCTGGATATGACCAACCTCTACCGCAGCGCGGCCGGGCAGGGTGAGCTCTGGCTGGCGGGCGATGGCCTGCCGCAGCGCCTCGAACTGCAGATTGCTTTTCCACAGCAGACGGATGGCAGCCGGGTGAAGGCCAAAATCCAGACCAGCTTTTCGCAGTTTGCCGTGATCGAGGCCCGGACGCCTTTTGGCGACCCGCTGGCGAGTGTGGTTTTGAACCCCGCTGCGCCGGTCTGGCTGGCAAACCTGGCCGGCAGCCTGCGCCTGGTGGACTGGCTGGCTGTCTGGGTCCAGAGCGCCCTGCTGGCATTGATCGTGCTGGGCCTCTTCTACCTGGTGTTCTACGGCCGGCGCTCGCGGGTGTATGCCGCCTTTGCGCTGGTGATTATTGTGAGCATGGTCTTTGGCCCGCTGGTTGAAAGCGGGCGGGCCCTGGCGTTCAGCCAGGAGCAGGCCGCGGCCCAGCAGGCCCGGGATGCGGCCCAAACCGCACAGACCCGCCAGCAGGCCCTGACGGAACGCCTGGCCGGCGCCGCCTGGGACCCCACCCAGGATCCGCTGGCGGCGGCTGAAGCCAGAGCTTTGGCTCAAGCCAGAGCTTTGGCTCAAGCCGGAGCTGCGGCTCATGCCGCAGTTGAGGAAGCTGTGCAGCGCGTCCAGGCTGATCTGCCGGGCCAGAGCGGGATTTTTGCGCCAAGTGCTATCAGCACTGCAAGCGCTGCCGGCGCCTCGCCGGATGCCGTGCTGGATGTCGACCTGGACGGGGTCCCGGATACGGTTGAGCCGGCGGCCTGTGTCGGCAAGCTGGACTGCGACGGGGATGGTTTGACCGATTTGGAGGAATACCGCCTCAATACCAGCCTGAATAACCAGGACAGCGATGCGGATGGGCTGCGGGATGACCTGGAAGTGGGCGGCTTTGGCTCAGGGTCGGGTCTGGGGGCCGGCGGGCGCTGGTATTCGAACCCGCTCAGCATCGATTCAAATTCGGACGGCCTGCCCGACAACCTGGAATGCTGGCAGGACGACACCCTGGCAAAAATCAACAATCTCTTTCCGGCGGTCGTCCCTTGCAACCGCGACAGCGACGGAGATGGGACTCCCGATCTGTTTGCCCAGGACAATGACGGCGATGGGGTGGATGACGCCAGCGACCTTTCGCCCTTCAACCGCACCCCCGCCAGCCTGATTTACAACAAGAACAATCCCTTAAAATTTAATCTCGACGGGCTGACCCCCAATGAACCTCTGTTTGTCGATTTTCAATTCGTCCCAACCAACCCCAACCAGCTTTCATTTTCGCGCAATGTGCTCGATTGGCCGATCAACGATACGGTTGGTCAGGTGCAGCGCAGCCTGAATACGACCTTCGCCAGCGGGCTGAGTGCCAAGAGCTTCCCGGACAGCAGCCTGAACGGGGATATGCGGGTGGTGCCGCTGATCGAGATCAAGATCCCGGCAGGCGATTCGAGCAAGGTCCTGCCGGTGACCAAAGTCATGACGGTTACTCGCAGCCTGACTGGTTTTCAGACGGTCAAGGTGGATGAAAAAGACCAGCAGCAGCTCTGGCTGCAGGCCAGCCTCGATCTGCACGCCGAAAACGGCAGCACCCGTCTGGCCTTCACCAGCCTGCAGGACGGCGGGGGGGCGGCGATCTCGGTGGACCGGGTCAAGATTTACCCGCAGACCATCTGCCCGGTTTCACCGCTCACGGTGCCGACAGATGTGACCGCCAGTTACCAGAAGCTGACCACCACGATCAGCGGCACGGCCTGGACCCTGCCCGGGGCGGCCCTGACCGGGATCATGGATGGCAAGCATATCCTGGTGCTGGAAAAAGACAGCGCCGGCAAGGTGCTGATGGGCTGCCTGCAGCCCGGCGATCTGGCCAACGGCTCTCTGCCGGCAGGCGAGATGTTCGACACCCTCAAGCTCGATTCGTACGGGGTCAGCGTGCGGGATGATTTCGACACCCAGGGCAACCTGACGGCGGTCCTGGCCTATGTGCCGGCCAATGTGGTCAGCGGGCGGACCGGCGGGGAAAAACAGGCCTTCGGCGTGCGCATGCCCTATTTCATGCGCGGCGCCGCCACCAGCCTGGGGGCAGCCCAGGAAATCCGGCTGATCTGGCTGGTGCAGCTTTTGAACGACGATGGCAGTCTGCAAATTATCCATGCCTATCCCAATGAAGGCTGGCGCCTGGCCGGGCTGAACGCCCGCCAGGACCTGGGGATGCGCAGCGCCGTGATGTACCAGAACCCCGACAGCGCCGTTAACAACAGCGATCCTAACATGCAAAAGCTGCAGAACCGGACCTGGGCCGTGGCTCAGGTGATGTCGCAGCGCTTTCTTTATGCGCCGGTCACCGCACCGCGCCTCAAGCTGGACAGCAGCCTGCGCCAAAACCTGGAAACCACCTACACTTTCCCGGCCGGCAGCCTGGGGATTGAGCAGACCGCCTACCAGACCCAGGATGAGATCGCCCGGATCCCCTCCGAAGTCACGCCCAGGGCCCTGGCCCACTTCATTTTAAACAATGCCATGAAACCTGGCTACACCCATGCCCTGCTCTTTTTCGCCCGCGAAGAAGATTATAAGGCGATCGCCTGGAGCGGTCAGGACACCACCGGTCTGCACCTGCCGGCCGAAGTCAGCACGCTGGCTTCTTTCAACTGGAAACCCTTCCGCTATGTGGCTGGCAAATGGGAAGCTTATCCCATCAGCGCCTACCACGATGAGCTCAAGGTGCGCCTGACCGATTCACTCCTGGCCGCCAGCCCGGCCGATTCGGGCATTCCGGCTTATCTCGACCCGGTCGATCATGATCTGATCCTCAAGGGCACGGTTTTGGCTGACCAGTCGTATGCCCTGGGGATGCTGTTTGGCGGCAGCCGGATCGTGGAGACGGGCGGGATCACAATCCCGAGCCCGGAGGAAGACGATTCGGACAAAGACGGCAATATCGAAGATATCGGCGGGCACAGCACCACCATACTTAAAATCGCTTCCAGCACGGCTTTGGACGCTTTTGGCCCGGAGGATGACCTGCCGGCGGTGACGTTCGAGCCGGCGACCCTGACGATCACCAAGGCCGGCACGATCGGCCCGCTGACACGCCAGCCGCGCCAGTACCAGCTTACCTCGCGCCTGGAACGCCAGAAAGCCCTGGGCAGCCTGGCAGACGGCTTGAAAGCGCCGGGAGAACTTGGCAAAAAATCGGGCAAGATGTTCGAAAACGCCAAAAACGGGCTGACGGGCGTGCGCTTCGCAGCCGGGGCGACCTCCCTGGGGCTGACGATTGCCGCCCTGGCAGGGGCTGATCTGGGAGAGGCCGGCGATATTGCCATGGCAGTGACTACTAGCCTGGAGGCGGCCGGGGCAGTGATGGACCTGGTGGACGCCGCCCGCTCTGCCAAGGATGCCGGCGGTTGGACCAAGTCGCTGAACTCGGTGTCCAAGTCTGCCAAGATCGCCGCGGTGGTTGGCCTGGTGCTGGATATCGGGATCGCCGTTGGCGTGTTCATTGCCAAGTGGGCTTCAGGTTCTTTCGGCATAACCCAACTGGCCTTCAGTTCAACCCTGGCAAACACGATTGCGACTGTGGCTGTGGCGGTATTTATGTACTCGCTGGCCCTGGTCGTCCCGGCTGGCACAATTCTGGTGCTGGTAATTGGGATCATCGACGGCCTGATCAAGGCGATCTGTGCGGTGGCCAAGGCCAACGGAGCCGACTGGGAGAAAGACACCGAGCAAACAAACCCGACCACCGGCGGCAAGGTTTCGGCCTGCTCCGGCATTTCCGGCTACCTGACCGAAGCAGTCACCTGGCTGATCTTTGGGCAGAACGTGCTGGTGGCGAATATGTACGAAAAAGACCGCCTGACGACCAGCGACTTTGCGCTGGGGATGGTGGACACCAACCAGGGTTTCCAGGTTGGCAACACGGCCCTGCCCTCGATTGTGGTCGAAAACCAGATCAAGCTGATTAAGCAGCCCTCCGACTGGAAGAGCCTGCTGTATTTCTGGCAGATCAATTGGGATAACCTCGATGACGCCACCTTTGTGTATGACCTGGTCACCAGCAAAGACGCCACCCGGGATGTGGGGACGGCCTGGATGGAGAGCAAGTGGCAGGAGCAGGACCCGGTGACCAAACTGCTGACCGGCAGCCACCGCTCGCCCGGGGTGCAGTATTCCGACCCTTTGATTATGGTGCCCGCCAAAGCCGGCATGGCCGGCGGCGACTCGGTGAAATTTACCCAGCCGGGGATCAACGTCAGCATCCCGCTCTACCTGCGGGAGGCTTACGCCAACCCGGCCCAGGAATGCTGGTGGATTCCGCCCGTGCCGCCCGTGCCCTATATGCCGCCGATCTGCTTCATACGCTCCAGCAAGGGCAACAACCCGGTCGATTTGGCCCTCAAGTTCGATATCTTCCCCAACAGCCTGGATGGATTTTACAGTGCTTCCCAGCCGACGGCGGCTGGCGGCTATACCCTGGCCTGGGGCGGCGAGACACCATTCCCGCTGATGAAGGACTTTGACGGCGACGGCCTGCTGAGCACCGCTTCGAATGGCAATGACCCCAACGACAGCCTGTGGGATACGGATGGCGACCGGCTGGGTGACAGCTTTGAACTTGACAACGGCACAAACCCCAAGCTGCTCGACAGCGACGGCGACACCCTCAACGATCGGGATGAGCTGATCATGGGCACCGACCCGGCCCGGGTGGACACCGACGGGGACGGCCTGACCGATGGGCAGGAAGTCTTCCATAAGGGCGCCCTGACCTGGAGCGGCGGCTGGCAGTATGTCTATGACCTGAAGAACGGCGTGCCTCAGACGACCTGGGTCTTCAGCGACCCGACCGCCATGGACCGCGACAACGACACCCTGACCGATTACCAGGAAAAGCTCTACGGGCTGCACCCCCTGGTGGTTTCGGACCCGAGCGTGCTGAAATTAAACAGTCAGTTACGCGAGGCGAATGCGCCCGGGCTGCTGCTGCGCCTGGATGAGCGCGGCGGGGCGGGCCTGTTCAGCGACGCTTCGGGCCTGGCGAACAACGCCACCTGCAGCGCCGGCGCCTGCCCAACCGCCGGGTTGGAAGGCCGCTATCTCAATGGGCTGGTCTTTGACGGCGTGAACGACCAGATCCAGACCCGCGAATCCATTTCGCTGACGAACGCTTCGTTCAGCGTGGCATTTTGGGCCAGCCACAGTCTGGCCGGGAGCGAGCAGAGCGTCTTCAGCAGCGGCAGCCCGGCCGCCAACAAGGGCCTGCAGATCGGGTTCCTGAGTAACGGCAGCTTCGCCTGTTCGTTCTACCCGGGCGGGCTGACGGCGGCTGTGCCGGATACCGCCTGGCACCATTGGGCCTGCACCTTTAACGCCGCCAACCGCCAGCGCAGCATCTATCGGGATGGCAGCCTGGTGGCCCAGGATACGGCTGCCAGCGCCTACCAGGGGTTGGGCGGCTGGCGCCTGGGCTCGGCGGCCTGGGGCGGGGCCTTCTACAACGGCGGGCTGGATGAAGTCGGGGTCTTCCCGGCAGCCTTCAGCCAGGCTCAGATCCAGGCCGAAATGCAGGGCCGCTATAACCCGGGCGGGGCCCAGGTTGCGGTGGGCCGCAATGACCAACTGGCCTACGCCGCCATCCTCGAAAACAACCTGCTGGGCAAATCCCTGAATGGGCTGCTCTCCACCGAGACCACACCTGGTCTGACAACCAACAACGCGGTGGCTCCGGCAACCTTTTCCTTAACCCCTGGCGGCTACCAGACCCTGAATGGGGGCCTGTCGGTGGCTTCAACTGCCGCCAGCGGGTCCTACTCGCTGACCCTGACCGCCGGGGCGGCGGTCAATGACCCGCGTGAGGCCACCAACTATGCCGCCCTCTACCTGCCCCTGGATGGGAACTATCAGGATGGGGCCGGCAGCCAGCCGCCCCTGAATGTGACTTCGGCCGGCACAACCCCCAACCCCGAATTCGACTGGGGCTACCTGGGCAAGGCCGCAAACTTCAACGCCAGCCGGACCTTAAGCCTGCCAACCAGCCTGACGGCCGGCAAAGATTTCAGCTTTGCGGCCTGGGTTTACTGGCGCGGCGGCACGGGGGCCCAGTATCCCTTCCTCTTCAGCCTGAACAGCACCACCATGTTCCTGGACATGAATTCCGCCGGCAAGCTGCGCTTCAGCCTGGCCGGCCAGGAGCTGCTGACCACCTCGCCCGCCCTGAACACCTGGGTCCATTTGGCCGTGACCCTCGACAGCAAAACCAAAACCGGTCTGCTGTATGTCAACGGGACGCCGGTCAGCCAAAACCTGGCCCTGAGCGCCAGCCCGGCGGATTACGCCTGGAGCGCCGCCTCCCTGGGGAATACTTTTAACGGCCTGCTGGACGAAGTCTATTTCTATAACAAAGCCCTGACCGGCAGCCAGGTTGCCAGCCTGGCCGGGCCGAGTGTTAATTTCGCCTTCGATAACGCCGCAAGCCGGCTGGCCTATGCCGCCGCGCCGGGGAAATCGGCCAGCGCCAAATACGGCAGCCCGGCCTATGTCGAAGGGGTCGGCAAGACCCAGGGGCTAGCGCTGAACGGCAGCACGGTTATGGAGGTGCTGAATGACCCGACCTTTGATGTCAGCAAGGGCGCCTTCACCTATTCCTTCTGGATGAAGCCGGCCGGGGCTGGCAGCGGCGGGGCGGGCGTGCGGGCTGTCTTTGGGCAGCCCTCCACCGGCCGCGATTGGCAGGATACCAACGCCGGGGTCTTTCTGCTGATCAAGGATGGCGCAGAGCTGGAATTTGGCTGGGGCAACAGCGACCCCGCCAGCAACGCCGTCCGCTCGACCAATAACTGGAACACGGGCTGGCTGGTTGGCGCAGTCCAGCCGGATGCCTGGAACCAGGTTCTGATCACCTCGGATGGGGCAACGGTTGCGGTTTATGTCAACGGGGCTGTGATCAACAAACAAAGCTACCCGGCAGGTCAGGCGCCGCGCTCCAAAACGAACCTCTCGCTGGGCGACAACAATTACTGCGGCCGGCTGGATGTGCGGAATGTCTTGACTGTGCAGGAGCAGGGCAGCGATGCCGGCTCCGATTCGGAATATGTGTATGATTTTTATGACGAAGCCGGGACATGGTCGCGGATTGTGTATGACGACAATGCCGACTCGGGCGAATGGGAGCCTGGTGATGGCCCGCCTGGGGATACCTTTACAACATTGAATTACGTCTTCTGCGGGAGCGGGGCGCGGGTCAATGTCTACGAGTACGATTCGGCCGGCAGCAGCGACAGCATGGGGCCGGACACCGTCTTCGGCATTGACACCCCGCAGCGCCTGGGTTACCCGGCCACGCCCTATGGGTTGTTTGCCGACCAGTTCAGCGGGGCCGGGGTGGTCAACATGTATTATGAAATCCACAACCCGGTGCTGCCGTTCAACGGCAGCCTGGACGACTTCCGGCTGTACCACCGACCGCTCAGCGCCCAGGAAGCGGATCTGCTCTATGCGGCCCAGGCCCTGCCGTACAACTTCAGCTTTGACGACCCGCCGGGCACCGGTCTGAATGCCAGCCTGTTCAACTTTAAGAACGAGGGCAGCATTGCCAACAGCCAGGCCAGCGGGTTCTGCAGCCCGGGCGCCTGCCCGACCAGCGGCCTGCCGGGGCGGATTAACCAGGCGGTCTTGTTTGGGGTTGGGCAGAGCGTGCAGGTGCGTGATTTTGGGATGAACTTTAACAACGATTGGCCCGGCTTTGGGGTCTGGGTTAATCCGGCGGCCGGGAGCAGCGGGCAAATCTTGAAGGTCACCTCCCTCTACGGCGGCAGCAGCATCACCCTCAGCCGTTCGGGCAGTTCATTCTGTGTGGCTGCCAGCCTGACGCCGGTTTGTTCGGCGGCCAATTACCCGGCGAACCAGTGGCACTATCTGCTGCTGCGCCTGGTGGACGCCAGCCCGGACCAGGCCCTGATCTATATCAACGGCCTGATCGGGCCGGTCATCACCGGTTCCTTCTTCAACCTGGATGACCACTATAACCTGGATGCCGGGGGCGGTTTCAGCGGGCTGCTGGATGACCTGCGCTTCCCCTTCTCGACCAAAGTCGACACGGTTTCGATCGCCGACCGGATGGCCCAGGCGCCCCAGGTGCTGCTGCATCTGGAAGAAACCGGCGCCAGCCAGACCCAGTTTGGCAACCCCGCCAGCCCGAGCGCCTCTGCCGCCTGCAGCGGTGCGGCCTGCCCGAAGGCCGGCGTCAAGGGCAAGTACGGCCAGGCGGCCCGCTTTGACGGGCTGGATGATGTCCTCTCCGTGCCGGCCGCCAGCCTGCCCAACCTGACCAGCTTCAGCCTGGCGGTGTGGGTCAAGCCGGCCGTCCTGGACCGGGCGATGAACGTGCTGACCAAGGTTGGCACGAATGGGGCCTTCGACCTTTCGATCGCGGCTGGCGGAGCGCCAACCTTTGCCCGGGCCTGCCCAACGGCCTGGCTGTACAGCGATCCGAACAATAAGCTCCCGGTTGACCAGTGGAGTCATCTGATGGTGACCTACGAGGCCGGCAGCGGGCGGCTGGTGTATTATTTGAACGGCCTCCAGCAGCACAGCGAGGTCAAGGCCTTTGGGGCCTGCACCAACAGCGCCAACATCCTGGTCGGCGGCGGCAGCCAGCCCTTTAGCGGCAGCCTGGATGAGGTTCAAATTTATACCCGGGCCTTGAAAGACTATGAAGTCCGGGATCTGTTCGACATCCAGGCCAACTGGGTGGAAGAACACCAGAGCTACACCATCCTGGTGGACGCTGACCCGCCGGCTTCCAGCCTGGCGGGGACGCTGCCCAACCCGCTGAATTACTATCCCAACGCCGATAAACAGGTGGGGGCCAGCGCTTCTGACCCCACCACCTCGGTGGCGATGCTCGAACTGGGGGTCAGCCGTAACGGCGGGGCCACAACCTGGACGGCCGCCGAGGCCTGCCAGGATGCCGGCAGCTCGGAT
>Ga0268298_10005377_pt1 | contig 12026 bp, 10 predicted proteins | sample WWTPWeurt_MetaG_FD_194462 | JGI IMG/M metagenome (GOLD analysis project Ga0268298, IMG submission 194462) | Activated sludge microbial communities from WWTP in Nijmegen, Gelderland, Netherland - WWTP Weurt | ecosystem: Engineered > WWTP > Aerobic digester > Activated sludge | place...
CATGAAGAGGAACGGCAGCCAGAGCAGCGCCTCGCCGAGGTGGCGCCACGACGGGCGTTCCCAGATGCGCGCCAGCGCGAGCACCACCCCGATGCTGAACACCATCGTGTCGTTGTGGCCGGTGGTGTGTGGAGGGTACTCGCCCGCGGGGAAGGCGACCCGGTACATGAACCAGGTGCCGAGGAGCGACTTCACCACGCTCCCCACCACCAGCACCCGGCCCACCAGCCGCAGGTCCTTCGGGAAGTCGAAGGCGAGCAGCGAGAGCATCGCCACCACCGGCATGAAGAGCAGCGCGCGGAACTGCCAGAGCGCCTCGCGGAAGACGCCTCCACGCAAGACGCCCCAGGCGACGAGCCAGCCGATGGTGAGGAAAGACACGAGGAGCGCCGTTCGCAGCGGACGCGGGCCCGGCGTGCCTGGCGCTTCCATCGCGCTCGAGCGGCCCACGATGCGGCGGAGCAACGTCAGCCCGGTCAGGCCCATCACCGCGAGCTCGAAGCCGGTGAACCAGGCGACGTTGGTGAAGAAGAGCTTGCCCAGCGACCAGAGCGGCGACCGCCAGAGGTTGTAGTACGGCCGGTCGGTCGGGTCGTCGAGGGTGACCGCGAGCAGCATCAGCCCCAACAGCGGCCACTTGAGCGGCAGCTTCCACAACGCCACCAGCCCGAGCACCACCAGGCCGGGCGCCATGCCGAAGAGCGGGTTGCCTCGGCCCACCGCCAACGACGCGCCGCTCGCGACGCCGAGGAGCACCATCGGCACCACCGAGCGTGCGGCTTCGCCCACCATCAGGCCCGACCAGTCGCGGCGAATGTGCGCGAGCACCGGGAGACCGGTGAGGCGGGTGACCTGCGCCGCGGTGAGGACCCGCCGGCTCAACATCGCTGCGCCGACGCTGCCGCCGACGACCGTCGTCACCGCCAACACCGCGAGCGCGACCAGCCACCCGAGCGTCGACGGTCCATCGGGGCGGCGCGGCGGCAAGGGCGGCTTCGTCACCAGCAACCGGAACCGCGCCGACTTCGCCATCGCCTCGGCGCGCAGGTGGGTGTTGTCGGCCTCGAGCCAGAGCTCCGAGAAGCGCCGCGAGTCGCGCATGAGCTGTTCCTGCACCCCGGCGTAGTTCGGCCACACGCCGAGCGAGCGCGCGCGCCGTTGTTCGGTCTCGATGAGCTCGAGCCGGGCCTTCATCTCGGCTTCGACGCCGTCACGCTGACCGTCGAGGGAGCTCGCGGAGGCCTCGAGCGCGTGCACGTCACGCTCGATGCGGAGGTCCTTCAGCGCCGCCACGGTGCCGCTGACGATGGCCACCGCCACCTCGCGCTCGGGCCAGTCGCAGGCGATGAAGACCTTGTCGCGCTCCACCCAGACCGCGAGGTGCTTGTCCACCATCGCCACCAGCGCGTCGAGGAGGTCGACCTCGCTCACCGGCCCGCGCAGCGTCTCCATCACCCGGTTCTTGAGCCGAATCGGCCAGGGCCGCGACGACTCCCAGCGGTCCATCAAGCCGGTGCGCTTCACCAACGCCACGAGGTGCGCCTTGGAGGTGAGCTCTTCAGGCAATTCCCGGAGGCCCTGCTGGAGCGGCGGCACCGCGTCGAAGGGCGCCGTCAGCCGGTACATCGTCGTCGGCTCGGAGACGATGACCTCGGCCTGGACTCGCCACACCGGCGGCATCGCCGCGTTCACGAGGAACACCGCGAGGAAGGCCGCCACGACGCTCAGGGCGCCCGCGAGCCGATGCCTCGACAGGCTCACCCGCAGCAGCTGCCGCACCCACCGCTCGCGTCGCATCTCAGGTCCCGAGCCGGGGCAGCACCACCCGCACGAAGAAGGCGTAGGTGACGTGGAGGAGGACGAGCCCCAACAACGCGAACCGCAGCCCTCGCACGGGGTGCCGTTGCCTCGCCGCCAGCACCGGAATGCCGATGAGCCCGATGACGATGGAGAGGAGGAGGAGCTTGCTCACGGGGAGAGCACGAGGACCGAGACCGACAACGGCGGCATCGTATAGCGAAACGCGTTGGTTCCGCTCGCGGTGACGGCGGTGCCTCGGGTCACGGTGGCCGTCGAGCCCTGCAGCACGAAGGGCGTCAGCGTCTGGTAGCGCTGCGGGTGGGCGACCGAGATGCCGGCCGCGTGGGCGGTCGTCTCCTTGTTGATGGCGACCAGCACGGTGCGGCCCGGGTTGGCGGCGTCGACGCTCGCGTAGATGGTGGCCATCGGCACGGCGCTCGAGGTGGCGTCGATGGAGGTGTCTCCGAAGGCCCCGCCCTGCCCGTCGAAGTTGCGGAAGGCCTCGAAGGCGGCGTCGGCGAACGTCTCGGCGCCGTTGAGCTTCCAGTAGGTCGCGAGCTCGACGCTCTCTCGGCCAAAGACGCCGAGCACGTCGGCGGTGGCGATGGCGCCGCTGATGTGCCCGCCGCCGCCGTAGTTCCACTCGGTGAAGGCCAGCTTGGTGCCCGGGTTGGTGCGCTGAATCTTCTCGCGCAGCCGTGGCAGCAGTCGCACCGGCTGGTTGTTGATGGTCTGGACGATCCAGCTCGACTCGACGTAGCCGGTGTCCCACAGGCTCCGCGGGGCCTGGACGCGGGCGGTGACGGACGCGGCGCTGGTGTCGGTGCCGATGATGCGCTGGTTGCCGCCGCGGGCCTCTGGGTACCAGTGGAGGTCGAGGTAGTCGACGAGCCGCTTGCCCTCGGTCTGGCTCGCCATCGCGGCCTGGGTGAGGAAGTAGTCGATGTACTCGCCCTTCCCGCTCGCGTCGGTCGCGTTCTGCAGGTTCACGTAGCCGTTCCAGCCGTACGAAACGAAGCCGGTCACCTCGGCCTGGGGCCAGGCGCGCTTGACGGCCTTCGCGTAGTCGAGGCTGCGGGTGGTGAGCTCGACGTAGGTCACCTTGACCGGGTGAATCTCGGCGTGGGTGTCGCTCCAGAGGTCGGGCTCGTTGTCGAGGGAGAAGAGGACCTGGGTCGAGCCGGCGTTCGTCTTCACCCAGTTCACGAACTCGTCTTGGTAGACGAAGCCGTCGGAGGTGTCGGGCGTGGTTGCGAAGGCCGAGCCCTTGGTGTGCCGGTTCTGCTTGAAGCGCGTCGTCAGGTAGTTCGCGCCCGAGCCGCGCACGTCGCCGCCGGGGCTCTTGTCGGCCGCGACGTGATCGACGATGGGCACGGTGACGAGGAGCGCGGCGTTGATGGCGCGCGCAGCGGTGAGTCGATCGGTGATGACCTGCCCGGCGGTGCCCGAGTTCGAGAGGTACCCGTCGTTCTGGTACATGTAGTCGCTCCCGGCGTTCGAGGCGTTGTTCTCCCAGTTGAACGCGGTGAGACGGTTGCCTCCGAGGCGGAGCAGCCCGTAGCGGTTGCGCGTCGGGTTCGCGGCCTGGTTGGTGCCGTAGATGAGGGGCGAAATGCGGTGCCGGTTCCGGTCGGAGCGGATGGTGAAGGTGACGTCGGCCGCTGCGGGGGCGTCGGGCGTGAGGGGCTGATCGAGGTTCAGGCTCGAGCTGCCGCCGCCGGTGACGGTGCCGCCGCCAGTGGCCGAACCTCCGCCGGAGACCGAGCCTCCGCCGGTGACGGAGCCTCCGCCGGTCGCGTCGCCGCCTCCGGTTCCAGAGACGCCACCTGCCGAGCTGCCGCCCCCGACCCCACCGTCATTCCCCATCATCGGCGCGCTGCAGCCGACCAACACGCTCACTGCCACCATCATCGTTCGCGTCGTCATCGTGCACCTCACGTCAGGACTGCACCGGGAACACAGGCTGGGCTTCGCCTCACCCGGTGCAAGGCGGAGCTCTGAGCCGCATCGACTTCGAGTTCGCGAACACAACGTGCGCGCGTCAGAGTAAGGCGGGCGTAGCACTTCTCAAGGAGCGCGTCGCCCGCATGAACGTCTTCACCACGCCCGAGTTCCTCGAAACGGCGGGAGACGTCTTCTTTCCGAACCAGCGGCGCAGCCTCGAGGTGTTTCGCATCGATGGCCGGGTGCTGCGCTTGCTCGTCGTCAACGGCACCGTCATCGAGCGAATGCCCTTCTACGACTATCCCCAGCCGCTCGAGGGGTGGACCGGGCCGGTCGAGGAGCGCTGGTTCTTTCCCCGCACGGTGGTGCGCACGACCGAGGTCAAGGAGCGGACCGAGCCCGAGCCGCCTGGCCTCCAGCCCTCGCCGTACGTCGACTGGAGCCGCTTCGCCGACGAGAAGGCGTTTCAGGCGCACGTCGCGAGCAACCCGCAGCTCAAGTCGAATGATCCGGCGCGGCAGCGGCGCAAGCTCGAGCGTGAGGTGGGGCCGATCGAGTTTCGTTGGCACGACGAGCGGCCGGAGGTGTTCGAGACCTGCGTACGGTGGAAGTCGAGCCAGTACCGGGAGACGGGCGTGGGCGACATGTTCGCCGCGAGTGAGAACGTCGAGTTGTTCCGCGCGCTCGTGCGGCGTGGCGTGGTGAAGGTGGCGAGCCTCTCGGCGAAGGGGACGCTGCTCGCGGTGCACTTCGGCTCGCACACCGACCGACGCTTCACCTGGTGGGTGCCGGCGTACGACCCGGCGTACTCGAAGTTCTCTCCGGGGCGGCTGTTGTTGCTCGAGTTGTTGCGCGAGAGCCAGGCGCGCGGCGACCTCGAGTTCGACTTCCTCATCGGGGACGAGAAGTACAAGTTCATGTTCGCGACCCACAACCGCGTCATCGGGCCGGTGGGGGCTCCGCCGGTGCCGCGGCTGGTGCAGGCGCTCGCGAAGAAGCAGGCGAAGGCGGTGCTCGAGCGTTACCCGAAGGCGATGGAGTGGGCGCGAAGCCTCAAGCGGAAGTTCGGCCAGTGAGCGATGCCACCGAGCCGGCCATCGAGCGGGCCCAGAACCCGAAGTTCGATCGCGAGCGCGCTCGTGGCGCCGCGCAGCACCCGAAACGAACGCAGCGCTGCGAGGAGCCACCAGGGAAGCTGGTTCCCCTGGTGAACCGGGCGAAGTGCGAGGGCAAGGCAGACTGTGTCGCGGTGTGCCCCTACGGCGTGTTCGAAGTGGGCACCATCAGTGAGGCCGAGTTCCGCGCGCTGCCGGTGTTCGCCCGCGTGAAGGTCTGGGTGCACGGGAAGAAGACTGCGTTCACGCCCAAGGCCGACGCCTGCCGCGCGTGTGGAATGTGCGTCGTCGCGTGCCCGGAGAAGGCGATCTCCCTCGTGGCTGGTCGATCGAGCTGACCGAGCTGGACGGGTTCGTGCAGTTGCCGGAGACACCTCACCTGCGCGCTGCGCTCGACTCGAGCCGCCGCATCAAGAACCCGGTCACCAGCAGCGGCGGGAGAAGCAGCACCACCACGAAGAAGGTGAGCGCGTAGAGCAACCCGAGAAAGAGCGCCGCTCGATCCGTCACCGTTCCCGACAAGGCGCTCACGTGCTGCCGCGCCCCGAGCAGCTCGAGGAAGGCGAAGAAGGCGGCGGTGACGACGGCGGTTCGAAGCGCGAGCGAGCGAGTCATGGCGTCCTCGTGAGCATGGGAGTGGCGGAGGCCCGCTTCCACAGTGGGCCTTCGGTGAGCGCGTAGAGCAGCACCGCGTCGGCGAGGTGATTGCCTGCGGCGTAGCGAAGCCCCGTCTCGTCCCGCACCGGGAACGCGGCGAAGCCCAGGCTGGTGACGAGCGCGTCGAGGTACTCGTCGTCGTCGAACGCGGCTGCGCCAAGAAGCGCGAGCCCGCTCGAACCCGCGTTCGCCTCCACCAACGGAATGGTTGGACCCGAGTCGACGTCGTCGACGTTGCGGAGCACCGCCGGCCACTCCGCCGCCCAGCCGAAGCCGAGCGTTCGATGTCCGAGGAGCGTCCGTGCACGCCGGTACTGATCAGCCGCGAACTCCGCGTCGACGAGCTGGAGCATGTGCGCCGACAGCCAGAGCGTCGACCCTTCCGGACCATCGAGCGGCGCGCCTCCGTGCCGAAAGCTCGAGCGGAGCAGCCCGGTGCGCGGCTCCACGAGGTGGGTCTTCACTGAGGCGAGCCAGGCGTCGACGAGCTCCCGATGCGAACGCCCATCGATCCGATCCGACAGGGTCACCGCCGCGACCGCGATGGAGTTGCAGAACGTCCACCCTTCGTCGGGGTAGCTCTCGGCGAGATGCAACGGCGCGACCTCGAGCTGGCGGGCGACCTCGTCCACCTGCCGACGAAGGGCCGTGCGGAACTCCGGCGACTCCCGAACGGTCTGCCGCGCGGCGAGCATGAGGGCGAGCTCTCCGTCGACGAAGAGGCTGCGCTGGGCGTCGTCGTGAAACGGCTCGCGACGCCCATAGGGCAGCAGGAAGAAGAGATGCCCGCGCTGCTCGTCTCGCAGCGTCTGCCGAATGAGCGCGTCAGCGACCGCGAGGTGCTCGTCGGCGCGCCCCGGCTCCGAGAGCGCGAGGTTGGTGAAGGCGAGCACGCCGAAGGTGCGGCTCATCAAGTCCCACTCCGGGTTCAGCCGTCGGAGCAGCGCCCGCTCGTCCGATTCGTCTCGCAGCGCGACCACTGCCTGCCGCCGCGCGAGCTGTTCGACGAGCACCGCTCTCGGCGGAGGCGCGAAGACGAGCTGCAGCGCCGGCAGCCACGCGCCGAGCAGGACCACGAAGAGCACCACCGAACCGACGCGTCGCTTCCCCATGCAGGAAGGATCGTTCGAGCCAGCCGTTTGGTGCAGCTCTTCGCGGCGAACGGTCGAAGGGCGCTCCGAACGGTCGCTTCACCTCGGATCGACGACGCGCCCCGCGAAGAGAACGAGCCCCGTCTTCACGTCACGAATGAAGAACAGGAAGGGTCGATCGATGATCACCTCGGTCGACTGCGGCAGCGCCGTCGGAGCGAAGCCGAAGCTCGTGGCCGCAGCCGCTTCGGTGCCGTTCTCATCCAGAATGATGATCGCCTGGTGGACTGCGGCAGGCACGTAGAGCTCGGGCTTCCCCGTCATGCCGGAGAAGTCGGCTCTCGAAGCATCGAACGCGTCGGCCATGCCCAGCGCCTTCAGATCATCGACGAGCTCGAAGCTGTTCGCGAACTCGAACTTCGGCAGCCGCACGTCGTAGAGGTGAGGCTCCGCGCGCTTCACCAGGTCGTGCAGCTTCGCCGCGTCGAGCCCGCCGACGACGTCGGCGAACTTGCCGACCGGCGGCGCCAGCACCACCAGCGAGACGTCTTGTCCGTCGTAGAGGAGCTCGAGCACCTGGGTGCCGTCGACGAGCGCCGCCTTGGCACCCTTCAACTTCGAGTTGCGCATCATCGTCACTTCGGGCTTCGAGCCATCGAGCAGGGTGAAGGGGTACGGCTGGGTCGACGCCTTGTCGAAGACCTCGTCCCAGGCTGCGTTGAAGTACAGCGTGTTCACCACTGCGAGGCTCACGCCGGCGAGCGCGTTCGGCGCGAACAGCTGGCCGATCTTTCCCTCGGTGCGCTGGCTGACCCACTGGTTGATCGACACCCGTGCGGCATCTGTGGAGAAGTCGAGCAGACGCACGCCGGCCCCGTATTCCTGCGCCAACGTGTCGAGGTAGGGCTGCTCGAAGTGCTGACCCTTCTTGGCGAAGAGCTGGTTGGTCGCCACCAACCGAAACGGACGCCCGTCCTTCCCCTTCGCGTTGACGCCCCGCGACTCGATGGCGGCCTCGAGGGTGTTCATCGCCCGGTGGTGTTGCGCCTCGGGCAACGTCTGTTGGAGCGCCTTGATGATGCCGACGCGGGTGTTGCCACGCGCGCCGACCTCGACCATCGAAGTCGCCGTGGTGATGCTCGAAGGCGAGAAGAGGAAGTTGCCGTGAGGGTGCCTCGCGAGAAGCGAGAGCGCCAACGCGGTGTTCGCGGCGCTGGCGGCTTCGAGATCGACGTCGGGAGCCGCCTGGGTGATGCGCTCGGCCTTCGACGACACGTCTTCACCTGGTGGGGTGATGTCGCGTGGATCGGTACAGCCAACCGTCACCAGCACCACCAACGGAGCGAACCGGATCATCGGCGCTCGTCGTGCAAGGTGACGACCAGCTGGCGCGCTGCTTTCTTGGGAGGTTCCGAAGGTGCCGCGCGCAAAACCCGACTCACCCGACGTCGATGCATGACAGCGCTGCCTCACCTGAGTGTCGGTGCCATCCGACGATTGTCGCCTCGACCCGACGCACCGCCTGGCCGCCTCCCTCGCAGCGTCCTGGTTCCGAGGTTGCACGAGGCGCGCGCGATGAGAACGACCTTCTTGCTCGCCCTGCTGTCGTGCTCGTGCGGCCGAACGCCTGGCTTCGACGAACCGGTCATCACTCCGACCGACCCGTACGAGCCGACCAAGCTGCACCCGCCGGTCGACGCCCCGCCGCTGACGCGCAGCGCGAAGTGCTCGTCGACGAGACTCGCCCCTCCGCTGACGAGCTTCGCCTCGCAGCCTGCTCCCACCGGCCTCACTCGCGCAGACGTCGACCAGCTCTTCGCGGTCGACGGACCGACCGGGAGCGGCGTGCTCACCGCCGATCTCTGGGATGACGGAACGGTCTGGGCGCTCGTCGCCGCCGGCCCCAACTCGACGTTCGCCTCGGTGCCAGCCCCCGAAGGCGTCTCGGTCGTCGGGCTCTCCCCACGCGGGAAGGTGCTCGCGGCCTTCCCGACCACGGTGGGAGGCCGAATCGCTGCCAGCCCTCGCGGCGTGGTGCTCGTGGCGACCACCTTGAACGGAACGATGACGATTCAGGGCACGACGCTCACCAGCCGCGGGCGGAGCGACGTCGCCTACCTCGCGTTCGACTTCGACGGCTCCTTGCGGTGGACCCACGTCGTCGGAGACGAGGGCTTCGACGCGCCCAAGGTCGTCGAGACGAGCGCCGACGGGCACTTCCTCGTCGCGGCAGACGTGAGCTCCAGCCTCCTCACCGAGTCGCTCGATGCTCGCGATGGAACGGTGCGGTGGGCGAATCACGAGGTTCGCGCCGTTTCCAGCTCGCCGAACCACGGCCCGGCGATCGCCTTGGTGGAGGTCGCGGGAGGCGCAGCCGTCGTCGGCCGGTTCGACTCGTTTCGCCCTCCCGGCGCCGCTCCCGTCACGGCGGGTCTCCCTCAAGCGCCCTTCGTCGTCCTCTACGACTCGTCGGGAGCGGTCCGCTGGACTCGCACCGCCAAGGGGACCTGCCCCGGCTGGGGCTCGACGGGCGCGAACGGCGTCAGCCTCCAAGGCGAACACCTGCTGGTGAGCGGTTCGTTCTGCGACTCGATGGATCTCGATGGCGTGGTGGTTCGCGGTGACGGCGCGTTCCTCTGGGAGCTCGACCTCTCCTCGGGCCGCACGACCGGAGGCGTCGCGCTCGGTGGCACGGCCTGGGCGCAGTACGCCGTCGTCGATGGTCGAGGAGGCCTCGCCCTCCTCTCGGGAAATTGGGGCGGCGTTTCGGCCTCACTCCTGCGTTGGTCGCCGGACGGAACCGCACGGCCGCCGCTCGCGCTGAAAGGGGCGCTCAACAACAGCAGCTTCACCAGCCTCGTGAGCAACGCGTGCGGAGACGTGCTCGTCGTGGTCGCCAGCCGGGAGCCAAGCTTCGTCCCGCGGCCCACCAGCTTCGGCACGTCGATCGCGCTCCAGTTCGAGGCTCAGTGACACGCGTTCCCAGCGCCGTGCGGGTGACAGGCTCCCGAGCAGCACTCGGTGCCGGCGGTGCAGCCCTCACCGGTCGCCTTGCAGGCAGCACCACCGCCCGCGCCGCCAGCCGTTCCACCAGCGAGCCCACCACCAGCCGCTCCACCACCAGCGAGTCCGCCACCAGCGACCCCACCCGCCGCGGCGCCGCCAGCCGCACCGGCGTCCATCGCTCCAGACGGCATCCCACACGCCCACGAGAGGCCGAGCAGCACCAGCAGCACGAGACGATTCATTGGCACTCCCTACCCGACGTCGGAGGCGAGGCCCCTGCGACCAATCGTCGCATCTGGTGGTCCGAACCCTGGCTCGAGGCAGCCGCGCGTGAACGGCCTCGTCAGTCGATGACGAGCTTGAAGCCCACGCCCCGCACCGTCTTCAGCTCGAAGCCGTCGGCCTTCAGCTTCTTCTTGAGCGAGGAGACGAAGTTGTCGACGGTGTGCACGTCCACCACCACGTCGCCCCACACCCGGTCGAGCAGCTCGTCGCGCGAGAGCACGCTGCCCTTCGCGGAGAGGAGACAGACCAAGAGGTCGAACTCCTTGCGGGTGAGCGGCACCTCGCCCTTGGGGCCCTTCACCACCCGAGTCGCTTCGTCGATGGCGTACGGCCCGAGCTGATGAGGGGCCGCCGTCGAGACCACCGCCCGTCGAGAGAGCGCGCCGATGCGAGCGAGCAGCTCCTTGAGTCGATACGGCTTGCCCACGTAGTCGTCGGCGCCGGCGTCGAAGCCCTTCACCACGTCGTCTTCCAACGTTCGCGCGGTCAGCATCAGCACCCGCGTCGGCGCACCCGAGCGCTTCACCTCGCGGCAGAGCTGGGAGCCGTCTCCGTCGGGCAGCATCAGGTCGAGCACCAACACGTCGGGCGTCGACTCCTTCAGCGCGGCGCGGGCCTCGGCCAGGGTGGCAGCCGTGCGCACGAGGTAGCGCTCGTCCTCGAGGGTCTCGGCGAGGGCCTCCCGCAGGTTCCGATCGTCCTCCACCAAGAGCACCTGCGCGGTCATTCGTTCCTCAGAAGACGTCGAACCACGCCAGCACGAGCACCACCGCGGCGCTCCCGTAGAGCAAGAGGTAGCCGTTCACCTTCTTCGACAACAAGAAGACCACCAGCACGCCGAGCACCAGCGACGAGCCCTCGAGCACGGGCTCCATCCACCCTCGGCCCTGGAGCCCGAAGCGCGCCGAGAGCCACGCCGCCGAGCCACCCGCCGCGCCCGCCGCCAGCACCCGCAGCCGCTGGTTCCACACCGGCACCCGCCAGGCCTTGATGCGCGCGACCAGGCCATCTCCGAGCGCGAAGCCCAGCCAGAAGAGCCGGAAGCGGGCGATGAAGTGCACCAGGTTGTAGGCCACGACGTAGAAGAGCACCGCCCACGGGCCGAGCAGCGGCACCAGCGCCACCGAGAGCGCGCCCACCGCCGGCCGAAGCGAGAGCCAGAAGAAGCCGTCACCCAGCGCCGCGAGCGGGCCCATCAGGAGCGACTTGAAGCGGTCGACCGAATCGGGTTCGAGCTCGGCGCGCGCGATGCGCTGCTCGATGGCCAGCACCCCGCCCACGATGGCCGCCGCGACGTAGGGGTGGGTGTTGAACGGCGAGAGGTGACGGCTGAAGGCGGCTCGGCGCTGCGTCTCGTCGGGGTAGAGCCGCTCGAGGGCCGGCGCCAACGCATAGAGGAAGCCGAGCGCCTGCATGCTCTCGGTCGAGAACCCGGCCTGGAGGAACAAGCTGCGCCACGAGCAGCGGAGCAACGTCCACGTCGAGAGGGTCGCCTCAGCGCTCATCGCGCCCTCAGGGTGAAGAAGGCGACGATGGCGGCCACCACCACGGCGACGGCCGCAGCGACCCCCGGACGACCCTGGCCTCGGGCGAAGATGGCGAGGCCGGCAGCCACCATGCCGAGCACTGGATAGGCGAGCGCCAGCCCTCGCATCGACGCCAACGGCAGCTCCCCGACGACGAGGTGGAGGACGAGCGCCACCGGAACCGCGACCGCCGAGGCCAAGCCGTAGAAGACGAAGTGCGGCCACATCGCCTTCACGTTCTGCCACGCGATGCCCTCGATGCCGCCCGACGAGACCGCGCTCAACGCACGCCCGAAGTAGCGCCTGGCGCGCGAGTCGAGGCGCAGCTCCACCAGCCGGCCGACGATGCCTGCCGGTGCACAGAGGAGAATCGTCAGCGACCAGAGCGCAGGTGTCGACGGCGCGCCCATCGTGTGTCCGAGCGCGGTGGCGAGGGCGGTCGCGGTCACCGCAGGGAGCGTCTCGTGATCGGGGTGCGCGCCGCCGAGCGACGCCCCGCTGAGGTGGAAGAGCTCGAAGACGAGGCCGACCATCAGCCCTGCCTCGACGTCACCCAACATCACCGAGAGCCCCACCGCTGCCGGGAGTGGCCGGCTCACCGC
>Ga0268298_10005378_pt1 | contig 12026 bp, 6 predicted proteins | sample WWTPWeurt_MetaG_FD_194462 | JGI IMG/M metagenome (GOLD analysis project Ga0268298, IMG submission 194462) | Activated sludge microbial communities from WWTP in Nijmegen, Gelderland, Netherland - WWTP Weurt | ecosystem: Engineered > WWTP > Aerobic digester > Activated sludge | place: Netherlands...
TCGGCGTCTGCGGGTTGCCCAGGCCGGAGCGCGACATCTTGATGGCGCGGGCCAGTGCTTCGATGGCCGGATCCTGACCGAAGACGACGCTCTTCAGGTCGCGGTCGAGATTCTTCAGCGCCGAGCGGTCGTCGGCGGACACGTGCTGCGGCGGGATGCGCGCGATCTTGGCGACGATCTCCTCGATCTCCTGCTTGCCGATAACCTTCTTTTGCTTCGACTTGGGCAGGATGCGCTGGGCGGCGCCGGCCTCGTCGATGACGTCGATGGCCTTGTCGGGCAGGTGGCGGTCGGTGATGTACTTGGCCGACAGTTCGGCGGCGTTGGTGATGGCGGCCGCGGAATACTTGACGCCGTGATGTTCCTCGAAGCGCGACTTCAGGCCGCGCAGGATCGACACCGTCTCGACCACGCTCGGTTCATTGACGTCGATTTTCTGGAAACGCCGCGACAAGGCGTGGTCCTTCTCGAAGACGCCGCGAAACTCGTTGTAGGTGGTGGCGCCGATGCACTTCAGTGCGCCCGACGACAATGCTGGCTTGAGCAGGTTGGAGGCATCCAGCGTGCCGCCCGAGGCGGCGCCGGCACCGATCAGCGTGTGGATCTCGTCGATAAACAGGATGGCGTCCGGGTTGTCGGCCAGCTGCTTGAGGACGCCCTTGAGGCGCTGCTCGAAATCACCGCGATACTTGGTGCCGGCCAGCAGGGCGCCCATGTCGAGCGCATAGACGGTCGCACTGGCCAGGATCTCCGGCACGCGGCCCTCGACGATGCGCTGCGCCAGTCCCTCGGCAATTGCTGTCTTGCCGACGCCTGCTTCCCCGACCAGCAGCGGATTGTTCTTGCGCCTGCGGCAAAGCGTCTGGATGACCCGCTCGAGTTCCCGTTCCCGGCCGACCAGCGGGTCGATCTTGCCGACCAGTGCCGACTGGTTGAGATTCTGGGCAAAGCTCTCCAGTGCTCCGGATTGAGCCGGGCTTTCCGGCTCCTGTTCGGTTGCCTCCTCGCCCTTCGAGCCGGGTTGCAGGCCCTTGGTGATGCCATGCGAGATGAAGTTGACGACATCCAGGCGCGAGACGTTCTGTTTTTGCAGAAAGAAGACCGCATGCGAATCCTTTTCGCCGAACATGGCGACCAGAACGTTGGCCCCTGTGACTTCCTTCTTGCCCGACGACTGCACGTGCAGGATGGCGCGCTGGATGACCCGCTGGAAACCGAGCGTCGGCTGCGTATCAATCTCGGCGGTGCCGCCGACCGTTGGCGTATGTTGATCGACGAACGCGCTCAACTCCCTGCGCAGTGCCTCGATATCCGCCGCGCAGGCGCGCAGCACCTCGGCGGCGACCGGATTGTCCAGCAAGGCCAGCAGCAGATGTTCGACCGTGATGAATTCGTGGCGCTTCTGTCTTGCCTCGACGAACGCCATGTGGAGGCTGACTTCGAGTTCCTGAGCAATCATTCAGTTCTCCTCCATCACGCAGGCCAATGGATGCTGGTGTCGGCGAGCGAATGCGGTGACCTGTTCGACCTTGGTGGCCGCAACATCGCGCGGAAAAATTCCGCAAACACCCTTGCCCTCACGATGTACTCTCAACATGACGACAGTCGCCTGCTCTCGGCTCATGGCAAAAAAGTTCTCCAGTACGACGACCACGAAATCCATCGGTGTGAAATCGTCGTTCAACAGCATGACCTTGTAAAGTGGCGGCGGCTTGATTCTGACCTTTTGTGGTTCCAGAACAACACCGCCCTCCCGTTGCGGCTTTCGAGGGGACATCATTTCATTCTAATGCTTATTCCAATGCCTTCAACAGAGATGGCAAGAGGGGAATAGCGGCGTTATCGCGGCGTATTTTCCTCGCGCGAAAGCGGACGTAACCGTATCCTTGCATCGAGTCATGTTGTTGTGCAACAAAGAATTTTCTTGACGCTCCGTTTGGAAATGCGTAAAAGGCGAAGCGTGTTTGGTTCGAGCCTCACCGCTGCGCTGTTTCGGGAACCGCCCCGCTGTCCTTCAGTACTCTGATTCACCGCTTGGCTTCCTAGGCTGTAGAGACTTTGCAACGCAAACATGTTCCGGCGTGTTCGCGCGCCGGTGTGTTTTTCGTTAATTGGGAAGAGGTTTATGGCAACTGGTACCGTCAAGTGGTTCAATGATTCCAAGGGTTACGGCTTCATTACTCCGGACGATGGCAGCGAAGATCTGTTCGCCCATTTCTCCGCGATCAGCATGGCTGGTTTCAAGACCCTGAAGGAAGGCGAAAAAGTTTCCTTCGATGTCGTGCAGGGCCCGAAGGGCAAGCAGGCGTCGAACATTCAGAAGGCCTGAGGGACTTTTAGAATGCAAAAGGCCTGCCGGGCACCGGCAGGCCTTTTTTTGTGTCGAAGGTCTGAGGGCTACATCCGGTCGATCATCGCCTGGCCGAACGCGGAGCACTTCACTTCGGTGGCGCCTTCCATCAATCGGGCGAAGTCATAGGTCACCACCTTGTCGCCGATGGCGGCTTCCATCGATTTGATGATCAAATCCGCCGCCTCCCGCCAGCCCATGTGCCGCAGCATCATTTCCGCGGAAAGGATCAACGAGCCCGGATTTACGTAATCCTTGCCGGCGTACTTGGGCGCCGTGCCGTGGGTAGCCTCGAAGCATGCGTAGTGATCCGAGATATTCGCGCCGGGCGCGATGCCGATGCCGCCGACCTGTGCCGCGAGGGCGTCGGAAATGTAGTCGCCGTTGAGATTCAGCGTGGCGATCACGTCGTACTCGGCCGGTCGCAACAGGATCTGTTGAAGGAACGCGTCGGCGATGGCATCCTTGACGATGATCTCGCGACCCGTGTTGGGGTTCTTGAACGAGCACCATGGTCCGCCATCGATCGGCTGCGCGCCGAACTCGCGCTGCGCCAGCGCGTAGCCCCAGTCGCGGAAAGCCCCCTCGGTAAACTTCATGATGTTGCCTTTGTGCACGAGGGTGACGCTCTTGCGGTCGTTGGCGATGGCATACTTGATCGCCGCGCGAACCAGCCGCTCGGTGCCTTCGCGCGATACCGGCTTGATGCCAATGCCGGACGTGGCCGGGAAGCGGATCTTTTTGACGCCCATCTCATCCTGCAGGAACTTGATGATCTTGCGAGCGCTGTCGGTCTCGGCGGCCCACTCGATGCCGGCATAGATGTCCTCGGTATTCTCGCGATAGATCACCATGTCGGTCTTCGCCGGATCTTTCAGGGGAGATGGCACGCCCTTGAAGTAGCGTACCGGCCGCACGCACTGATAGAGATCGAGTTCCTGGCGCAGGGCGACGTTGAGCGAACGGATGCCCCCGCCAACCGGAGTGGTCATCGGTCCCTTGATCGAAACCGAGTATTCCTTCAGCAGCGCCAGCGTTTCCTCGGGCAGCCAGACGTCAGGACCATAAAGCCGGGTGGACTTCTCGCCGGCGAACACCTCCATCCAGACAATGCTCTTCTTGCCGCCGTAGGCTTTCGCTACCGCCGCATCGACCACTTTCTGCATTACCGGGGTGATGTCCACGCCGATGCCATCCCCTTCGATGAAGGGGATAATGGGATTGTCTGGAACCGGCTTGCCGGGGACGATCTTCTGGCCTTGCGCGGGAATCTTGATCAGGGAACCGCTCATGCTTCCTCCTCTTGTTTCTTGGTGGTCACGTTGTATCTCCGGTAAAGGGCAGCGCACTGCCACGCTCCGGCGGACGATTAATTATCCGACAATGCCGGACGTATGCAAAATAAACAGGTGGCGAGGCCATCGCCGCCTGCTGTTCGGAGGAACGGGACGGCTTAGCCGCGTGCGGCGGCCAGTACGGCGTTGAAGGTCGGGCTCGGGCGCAGTATGGCCTTGGTCTTGGCTGGGTCGGCCTTGTAATAGCCGCCGATGTCCACACGCTGCCCCTGAACTGCCTTGAACTCGGCGACGATTTTTTGTTCGTTTTCGGTCAGTGCCTTCGCCAGCGTCGCGAACGTGGCGGCAAGTTCGGCATCCTCGGTCTGCGCTGCCAGTTCCTGAGCCCAGTACATGGCCAGATAGAACTGGCTGCCGCGGTTGTCGAGCTCGCCGGTCTTGGGCGACGGCGACTTGCGGTTGTCGAGGAGCTTTCCGGTGGCGGCATCGAGGGTCCTGGCGAGCAGCAGGGCGCGTTTGTTGCTCTCCTTGAGGCCAAGGTCCTCGAGGGAAACCGCCAAGGCGAGGAACTCGCCGAGCGAATCCCAGCGCAGGTGGTTCTCCTCCACCAGTTGCTGCACGTGCTTGGGCGCCGAGCCGCCGGCGCCGGTTTCGTACATGCCGCCACCGTTCATGAGCGGGACGATGGAAAGCATCTTGGCCGAGGTGCCCAGTTCCATGATCGGGAACAGGTCGGTCAGATAGTCGCGCAGGATGTTGCCGGTCGCGGAGATGGTATCGAGTCCGCGGTAGACGCGCTCCAGCGTGAAGCGCATGGCCCGTACCTGCGACAGATGCTGGATGCTGAGCCCGGTGGTGTCGTGCTCCTCCAGGTATCGGTCCACCTTCTTGATCAGCTCGGCTTCGTGCGGGCGGTAGGGATCGAGCCAGAACACCACCGGCGTGTTCGACTGGCGGGCGCGGGTGACGGCCAACTTGACCCAGTCGCGAATCGGCGCATCCTTGACCTGGCACATGCGCCAGATGTCGCCTTGCTCGACGTTCTGCGACAGCAGCACTTCGCCGGTGGCGATGTCGGTGATGTTGGCGACGCCGTCCTCGGGGACTTCGAAGGTCTTGTCGTGCGAGCCGTATTCCTCGGCCTGCTGCGCCATGAGGCCGACATTCGGCACCGTGCCCATCGTCTTCGGATCGAAGTTGCCGTGCCACTTGCAGAAGTTGATCATCTCCTGGTAGATGCGGGCGAAAGTCGATTCGGGCATCACGGCCTTGCAGTCGTAAGGCTTGCCGTCGGCGCCCCACATCTTGCCGCCACCGCGGATCATGGCCGGCATCGAGGCGTCGACGATGACATCGTTCGGAGAATGAAAGTTGGTGATGCCCTTGGCCGAGTCCACCATGGCCAAGGCTGGCCGATGCTCCTGACACGAATGCAGGTCGCGGATGATCTCGTCGCGCTTCGATTCGGGCAGGCTCTTGATCTTCTCGTAAAGCACCGATATGCCGTTATTGACGTTGATGCCGAGTTCCTGGAACAACTCGCCGTGCTTCTCGAAGGCTTCCTTGTAGAAGACCTTGATGCAGTGGCCGAAGACGATGGGGTGCGAGACCTTCATCATGGTCGCCTTGACGTGCAGCGAGAAAAGGATGCCTGCCTGACGGCAGTCTTCGATCTCGCGCTCGTAGAACTCGCACAGCGCGCTCTTGCTCATGAACATGCTGTCGATGATCTCGCCGTCCTGAAGCGCGACCTTTGGCTTCAGGACGATGGTATTGCCGCCGCGGGTGATCAACTCCATCTTGACATCGCGTGCCTTGTCGAGCGTCATCGACTTCTCGCCGTGATAGAAGTCGCCTTCATGCATGTGGGAGACATGGGTTCTCGACCACTGCTTCCATTCGCCCATCGAGTGCGGGTTCTTGCGCGCGTATTCCTTGACGGCCCTGGGGGCGCGGCGGTCGGAGTTGCCCTCGCGGAGCACGGGGTTGACGGCGCTGCCGATACACCGGGCGTAGCGGGCCTTGATCGCGTTTTCCTCCTCGGTCTTCGGGTCTTCCGGATAGTCGGGAATCTTGTACCCCCACGACTGCAACTCGCGCACACAGGCGATCAGTTGCGCCACCGAGGCGCTGATGTTGGGCAGTTTGATGATGTTGGTTTCCGGCAATAGGGTGCGGCGGCCGAGGTCGCTCAGCACATCCGGTACTTTCTGTTCATCGGTCAGGTAGTCGGGAAATGCGGCGATCACTCGGGCGGAAACGGAGATGTCCGCCGTTTCAATTTCGATGCCGGCGGGCGCCGTGAAGGCGCGGAGCACGGGCAGGAAAGCGCAGGTGGCCAGCAAGGGCGCTTCGTCGGTCAGGGTATAGATGATCTTTGATTTTGCAGTGCTCATGTGCGGTCCACTCTCGTTGTCGTTGATCGTGCAGTTCGTCCGGGTACTCATCATGCGATAAATATCGCAAATGTCCTGATCAATTCTAATCGGAATGGTGGTCTCATACATCGAGTCGTCACGAGGAAGTCGGGGAAGGGGCACTGCTAGAATTCGCCGTCCCGCCAGCGCTGACTTTCTCGAAATGAAGGATTCCGCCCTGCAAGACAAGCTTTCTCACCAGATCGCCCAGGCGATCATCGACGGGTTCAACAAGCACTATCGCTTGTTCCGCGAGTGCTCCGCGAGCGCCAAGCGGCGCTTCGAAGAGGCAGACTGGGCCGGTGGCCAACAGGCCGTGCGCGACCGCATCCAGTTCTACGACGACCGCGTCAAGGAAACGCTCGCGACCCTGCATGGGACGTATCGCGCCGACCAACTTGGCGACGAGGTCTGGCAGCGAGCCAAGCTGCTCTACATCAGGCTCCTGATCGACCACAAGCAGCCCGAACTGGCGGAAACGTTCTTCAACTCGGTGTTCTGCCGGGTGCAGCACCGGACCTACTTTCACAACGACTTCATCTTTTTTCGCCCCGCCATCTCCACCGAGTTCATCGAGTCGGATCCGCCGACCTATCGTTGCTACTACCCGAACACCACCGGTTTTCATGCGTCCGTGCGGCAGGTGTTTCTCGATTTTGGTTGGGCAAGGCCATTCGAGGATATCGACCGCGACGTCTCGTTCATTTTCAGGATGGCCAGGATGCAAATCGCGCCGGATGGCGCGTGGCCCACGATTCAGGCCAACCTGCAGATGCAGATTCTCAATTCAGCCTTCTACCGGAACAAGGGAGCCTATGTCATTGGCAAGATCGTCAATGGCACCGATGAGTACCCTTTCACCGTGCCGGTGCTGCACACGGAGGAAGGCAAGCTGTATCTCGATACCATCCTGCTCGATGTCTGGCGCATTGCCTCGCTGTTCTCGCTGTCGCGCGCCTACTTCATGGTCGACATGCCGGTGCCGTCCGCCTACGTGCAGTTCCTGAGTTCGCTGATGCCGGGCAAGCCCCGTTCCGAGCTTTACACCATGCTTGGCCTGGGCAAGCAGGGCAAGACCATGTTCTTTCGCGATCTCTTTCATCACCTTCATCATTCGTGCGACGAGTTTGTCGTCGCGCCCGGTATCCGCGGCATGGTGATGATGGTGTTTACCCTGCCGTCCTATCCCTATGTGTTCAAGGTGATCAAGGATGTCTTTGGCGCCAGCAAGGAAGTCGACCACGCAACCGTGAAGCGCAAGTATCTACTGGTCCGCCAGGTCGACCGCGTCGGGCGGATGGCCGATACCCTTGAGTTCTCCTATGCAGCCCTGCCCAAGGCGCGGTTCTCGGCGGCGCTGCTCGCGGAACTCCATCAGCAGGTGCCGTCGCAGTTGGAAGAAGACGGCGAGGATCTGGTCATCAAGCATCTCTATATCGAGAGGCGCATGGAGCCGCTCAATCTTTACCTGGACCGCGTTGGCAAGGAAGGGCGCGACGACCTCATGGACCAGGTCGTGCTCGAGTACGGCAATGCCATCCGCGAGCTGGCGATCGCCAATATTTTCCCCGGCGACATGCTCTGGAAGAATTTCGGCGTGGCCCGTTTCGGTCGGGTGGTGTTCTACGATTATGACGAGATCGAGCACATGACCGACTGCAACTTCCGGCGGATACCGCCGGCGCCCAATCTGGAAATGGAAATGTCCGGCGAGCCGTGGTACTCGGTGGGTCGCAACGACGTGTTCCCCGAGGAGTTCGCCAGCTTCTTGTTGACCTCGCCGAAGATTCGGCAGTCCTTCATGAAGCATCACGCCGATTTGCTCGATGTGTCGTTCTGGCAGGAGGCGCAGCAGTCGATCAGGCGCGGCGAAGTACGCGACTTCTTCCCGTACCCGGAAAGTTTCCGTTTCTGCAATGCGTTCGGCGACGGTTGCTGACCTCTCCTGGGTGTCGCGGCGGGTTTGCCGGGCCGGCGTTCAGCCGCGGCTGACTTTCGCGCCGATGTGTGCCAGCGCCTCCTCGACTTGATCGATGAGAATCAGGCACAGATCGCCCTCGCCGAGTTTATCGAGCGCGGTGTCGATGGCGAGAAACTCGCCGTTGATTTCCACGACGGCCTTGGCGCGCGTGGCCTGGGCAAGGCCTTGACGCAGCAGGGCGATGACCTCGCCGTCGGCCCGCCCACGTTGGCAGGCGTCCTGGTAAAGCACCACCTCGTCGAAAACATTGCCGAGGATTGCGGTCTGCTCGCGGATGTCCTCGTCGCGGCGGTCGCCGGCGCCGCTGATGACGACGATCCGGCGCCGTGCCGGCATGCTCTCCACGGCTCGCGCCAGTGCCTGGATCGCATCCGGGTTGTGGCCATAATCGGCGATCAGGGTGGCGCCACGGTAATCGAACAGGTTGAAGCGGCCAGGCGCGGACCGTGCATCGTTGACGAAACTGGCCAGCCCGGCATGGATGGTCGGCCAGTCGAAGCCGAGCGCCCAGGCGGCCGCGACCGCCGCCATGGCGTTTTCCACCTGAAAACCGATGCCGCCGTTGCGTGTGATGGGGATGTTGGCGAGCGCAATGCGGTGCTCGAGCATGCCTTCGGCGGCGACAATGGCGTCGCCGTCGCGATAGACCACGCGCTTGCCCTGGGCGCGCTGAGCGGCAATGATCGGCTGGTGGCGGTCGTTGGCGAAAAAGATCACGGCGCCTGGGCAGGCATCGGCCATGCGCGCGACATTCGGATCGGCGGCGTTGAGAACGGCGGCGCCAGCGGGCGCGACATTTTCCACGATGACCCGTTTCACCACCGCGAGGTCCTCGACCGTGTTGATGTAGCTCAGGCCCAGATGATCGCCCTTGCCGATGTTGGTGACGACCGCCACGTCGCAGCGGTCGAAGGCCAGACCCTCGCGCAGGACACCGCCGCGCGCCGTTTCCAGCACTGCCGCGTCGACGTCGGGATGGGACAAGACGTTGCGTGCGCTTTTCGGGCCGCTACAGTCGCCAGTGTCGATGCGCTGCCCTTGGATGTAGACGCCGTCGGTGCTGGTCATGCCGACACGCAGGCCCCGTTGGGTCAGGATATTGGCGATCAGTCGCGCTGTGGTGGTCTTGCCGTTGGTTCCCGCGACCGCCACGATCGGGATGCGCGCGTTGTCGCCGGGCTCGAACATCATCGCCACGATGGCTTCACCGACGGCGCGGCCCTTGCCGTACGAGGGACTGAGATGCATGCGCAGGCCGGGCGCGGCATTGACCTCGACGATGCCCCCGCCTTGCTCCTCTAGTGGCATCAGCACGCTGTCGCAGACGACGTCGATGCCGCAGATGTCGAGTCCCACCATCTGCGCCGCGGCGACCGCGGCGGCGGCCAGATCGGGATGCACGTCGTCGGTGACGTCGGTCGCGGTACCGCCGGTGGAAAGGTTGGCGTTGTTGCGCAGTACCACCCGCGCGCCGCGCGGAGGCACCGAGTCGGCGGCGAAACCCTGCTTGGCGAGTGTCGCCAGCGCGATCTCGTCGAAGCGGATCCGGGTGAGCGAAGTGGCGTGACCCGTGCCCCGGCGCGGGTCGGCATTGACGTGGTCTACCAGCTGGCGCACGGTGTGCGTGCCGTCGCCGAACACCTGCGGTGGGTCGCGCCGCGCGGCGGCGATCAGCCGGTTACCCACGACCAGCATCCGGTAATCCTGGCCGGGCAGATAGCGTTCGACCAGCACCGACGATCCGTATTCGGCGGCCACGGTGTACGCCGCGACAATCTGCTCGCGGGTTTCCAGGTTGACGGCGACGCCCTTGCCCTGGTTGCCGTCCTGCGGCTTGACCACCACGGGTCCGCCGATCTCCCGAGCCGCGCGCCAGGCATCCTGGGCATCGGTGACCGGGCGGCCACGCGGCACGGCGACGCCCCCGGCGCACAGCAGCGTCTTTGTCAGTTCCTTGTCTTGGGCGATGGCTTCGGCGATGGCGCTGCTGCGGTCCGTCTCGGCGGCCTGGATGCGCCGCTGCTTGCTGCCCCAACCAAACTGAACCAGGCTGCCGGACGTCAACCGGCGATAGGGAATGCCACGTGCCACGGCCGCCTGGACAATCGCGCCGGTGCTGGGGCCGAGACGTTCGTCCTCGTCGAGTTCCCGCAAACGATCGATGGCCGCCGCGGCATCGAAGGGAAGATCGTCCAGCGCGGCGCGGCAGAGTTCCTCGGCGAGCCCGAACGCCAGGCGGCCGACGGCCTCCTCGCTGTATTCGACGACCACCTGGTAGGTGCCGGGCTCGACCGTGGCCGTGGTACGGCCGAACGTGACCGGGCAGCCGGCCTGGGCCTGAAGACCGAGGGCCGCGAACTCGAGCGCGTGCGCCATCGCCAAGTCCTCGGCATGGCTGGTGGGTGCGAGAAAGCCGATTTCGGGAAAACGCGCGCGCAACCGATCCTCAAAACCCGGCAGATCGCCGATGCGCCGCTCGCCTTGATGGCAGGAGACGATGGCCTCGATGGTGGTGTGCCGGCTCCACAAGTTGGGGCCGCGCAGGGCCCGAATTCTTGATACTTCCATGTCGGCGGTTCCGGTCAGGTCTGGGTAGCCGCGACCGTGCGGGGTGCGGCGCTGGTTTCGATGCCGGCGCGGATCAGGTCGGGCGCGATGCCCAGCGCCCAGGCGGCACTGGCGGCCGCGAGAATGGCGGCGCGCGGCCAAACGTCACCGTGCGACGCTCGCAGCGTCGTCGGCGACGGCAAGGGAATCTCTTGCTCGCCGATGGCCAGCACCAGTCCTTCGCCGCGGAAGAAGACGGCCTTCTTGCCCGCGGCCCGATGGTCGATGATGCTCGGCAGAGTCGCGTCTTCGGCGTAGAGGATCACCTCGCCGTCGCAATGGACCGCCAGTTCGACCACGCGGGGGTCGGCGGCATTGAGCACCGCCGCGCCGTCTTCGCCGACCACATCGACAGGGGTGCGCAGCACCGTCGCCATGTGCGCCGGGGTTTCGATGTAGTGATCGGGCACTTGCGCCGCCGGATCGATGTCGGTTACCACCGCGACGGTGCAGCGATCGTAGGCCAGTCCCTCGGCGACGATGCTGCGCGGACCGGTCTCCAGGATGGCGGTTTCGACGGCGCGGTTCATCAGCAAGCGGCGGCCGGCATGCCAGTGGGCGCCGTCCGACTTGTCGACCCGGCGGTGGCCGACGAAGCTGCCATCGCCGCAGGCCACGCCGGCCTGCTTGCCGCTCATGGCGACCAACTCGGCCAACAGGCGCGCCACCGCGGTGGCGCCATGGCAGCCGGTGATGCCGACGATCGGAATGCGGCCGTTCTCGCCCGCCGGGAACAGGTGGCGAACGATGGCGGCGCCGACCGGACGTGGCTTGCCCTCGGCCGGCTTGAGGTGCATGAGCAGCCCGGGCCCGGCATTCACCTCGACGATGGCGCCTTGCTGATCAGCCAGCGGACGGCCGATATCCTCCGCCACCAGATCGATGCCGGCGATATCGAGGCCGACCACGCGGGCCGCCAGGGTAGCGGCGCGGGCGACTTCGGGATGAACCTCGTCGGTTTCGTCGTAGGCCAGGTCGCCCTGGCGCTTGACCAGCACTTCCTCGCCAGCGGCCGGCACCGAATCCGGGCCGTGGCCCTGGCGCGCCAACTCCAGCAGCGCGATCGGCTCCTCGGCGAGGATCAGCGGCTCCAGTGGGAACTCCTCCTCGACACCGCAGCGTGGATCGCTGTTGATCTGCTGCTCGATCAATTTGGCGATGGTGGTGCGGCCGTCGCCGACGACCGTCTGCGTCTTGCCGCGTATCGCCGCCACCACACGGCTGCCGACCACCAGCAGCCGGTGGGCGTTGCCGCGAACGAAGCGCTCGACCATCACGCCGCTGCCTTCCTTGAGCGCGGCGGCATGGGCAGTTTCGACTTCGGCCCGGGTGTTGAGATCGGTGAATACGCCGCGGCCATGGTTGGCGTCGGTCGG
>Ga0268298_10005379_pt1 | contig 12024 bp, 11 predicted proteins | sample WWTPWeurt_MetaG_FD_194462 | JGI IMG/M metagenome (GOLD analysis project Ga0268298, IMG submission 194462) | Activated sludge microbial communities from WWTP in Nijmegen, Gelderland, Netherland - WWTP Weurt | ecosystem: Engineered > WWTP > Aerobic digester > Activated sludge | place...
GGCCAGCCCGTCTCCGAAGGCCACTCCGAGCCCCGCCACTGGCCTGCCGCCGCCGCATGCGAAGTCGTGCTCACCGGGCCGCAATGCCTGTGGCTCGAAGTGCCGCTGCCCCGCGGCGCCCGCCGCGACCTGCCGCGCCTGCTCGCCTACGCCCTCGAAGACCGCCTCCTCAAAGACCCCGACACCCAGCACCTCACCCTGAGCCACCGCCGCCCCGCCGACGACGGCGAGCGCGACCTGGCCGGCGTGATCGTCGTCGCCCGGGACCGCCTGCGCCAGCTGGTCGCCCAGCTGGCCGCCATCGGCCGGCCGCCCCGCCGCGTGCTCGCCGAAGTGCAGACCGCCCCGGCCGGCGGTGACGCCTGGCAGCTCAGCCTGTCCGCCAGCGGCGCCATCCTGCGCACCGGCGCCAGCACCGGCATCGCCATCGACACCGACCTCCTCGCCCCGCTGCTGGCCCAGCAGGCCGCCACCGCCCGCGCCGCCAATGCCGCACCGGCCGGCATCGAGCTGCACCTGGCCGCCGGCAGCCCCGCCCCCGACATCGCCGCGCTGGCCGCCGAAACCGCCATTCCGGTGCACGCCGCCACGGCCTACCAGTGGTGGCAGGGCGCCGAGCGCAAGGCCGCCAACCTGCTCCACGACGAGTTCGCCTACCGGGAAGGCGGCGCCGGCTGGCTCGCCAAGCTGCGCCCGGCACTCTTTGTCGGCGGCGGCGCGCTGGCCATCTGGCTGCTCGCCAGCATCGGAGAAGTGCTGTGGCTCAAGCACAGCCTTGGCCAGGTGGGCGAACGCATGGAGCGGGTCTATCGCACGAGCTTTCCCAACACCCCGGTGGTAGCCCCGGCCGCCCAGATGCGCCAGCAGCTCAACCTGGAGCGCGCCCGCCACGGCCTGCTGCGCGACGACGACGCACTCGCCCTGCTGGCGCTGGCTGCCGAAGCGCTCGGCACCGACGCCGCCGACGGCATTGCCGCGCTGCGCTTCGAGGAAGGCCGCCTCGACCTGACCCTGGGTGGCGCCGCCGCCGCCCGTGCCGAGTCCGTCGTCGGACTGCTCGCCGGCCGCGGCCTCCTCGCCAACCTGCGCCAGGACGGCACCACCACCCACCTGCTGCTGCGCCGGGAGAACCTGCAATGAGCCCCACCACGCCCCGATCCGCTGCCGGCAGCGGCCCCCTGACCCGGCTCACCGGCGCCTGGCAGGCCGCCAGCCCGCGCGAACGCAAGCTGCTGGTGGCCGCCGCGGCCGTTGTCGGCGTCGCCCTTGTTGTGAGCGCCCTCGATTGGAGCCGCGAGCAGCGCACCCGCCTTGGCCGCAGCCTGCCTCGCGCAGAAGCCCAGCTCGAACAGGTGCAGGAATCCGCCACCGAAATCACCCGCCTGCGTGCCCAGCCCGTGCCCCGGCGCCCCGCCGGCCCCGCCCTGCTCGAAACCGTGCAGGCCTCGGCCAAAAGCCGCGGCCTCGGCCTAATCATCCAGGCCTCCGGCGACGGCCTGCAGGTCAAGGGCCAGGGCGGCTTCGACGACCTCGTAACGTGGCTCGCCACCCTCCAGACCGATATCGGCCTGCGCGTCATGCGCATGGAAATCCAGGGCCAGGGCGCCGCGGCCAGCATCGACGTGGTGCTGGTGGCAGTCACCAGCGAGGGCTGAGTCGTGAAAATGAAAAGAACCCTGCCGAGCCTTGACTGACTCCGGAGAGTCAACGCCCCGCCGCCCCCATGCGCAAACTCCTTTTTCTCGCCGCCCTCACCCTTGCCCTGCTGCTCGCCAAGGCGCCCGCCGGGCTCGTGGACGGGCTCGTCAAACGCCTCACCGACGGCGGCCTGCGCCTGCAACAGGCGGAAGGCAGCCTCTGGCACGGGCGCGGCATCCTCGCCAGCCGCGATGCCGGCGGGCGCAGCCTGACGCCCTGGCTGCCCCTCGCCTGGGATTTCGAGGCAGCGGCCCTGACCCGGCTGGCCATCTCATGGTCGTTCAGCAGCAGCGGCAAGCCGGTGGGCGTCATCGAAGCCGGCCCCGGCGGGCTTGGCGTCACACAACTGGCGCTCCACGCCCCCGCCGACGCCGCTCTGTCGCCCATCCCCCACCCGGCAGCGCGGGCCGGCTGGCAGGGCGACCTGACCCTCGAAGCCCCCCGCTGGCACTGCCCGCCGGACGGCCGCTGCAGCGGCGACGCACGCCTGCTGTGGCGCGGCGCCCGCAGCGCACTGTTTCCCGGCCGCCAGTTCGGCGACTATGAAATCCGCGTCAATGCCCAAAGCGGCAACCTGCACTACACCCTGCAGACCCTCGCCGGCGCCGTCATCGCCAACGGCCAGGGCGACGCCCCCTTCGGCCAGATGCCGCGCTTCGACGGCACCCTCAGCGGCGACCCGGAATTCCTCGGCCGCCTGCCAGCCATTGCCGGCGGCGCTGCCCGCCCGGCCGGCCCGCCCGGACACTTCGAGATCCACTGGCCGCCACGGTGAAATCCGTCGCTTTCATAGTGTGGAATATTCCCGCAAACTACCCGATCAATTCCGAACCCAACGCAGCCGACGCCCGAACCCATGAACCCCATCCAAGCCGCCCGTGCCGCAGGCCAGCAAATCTGGCTCGACAACCTGTCCCGCTCCCTGATCAACAAAGGCCTGCTCGCCCGCCACATTGAAAACGGCGTCGCCGGCGTCACCACCAACCCGGCGATCTTCCACAAGGCCATCGCCGAGGGGCAGGACTACCGGCCGGCCCTGGATGCCATGCGCAGTGAAAACCTCACCGCCGAGCAGCGCTACGAGCGCCTCGTGATCGAAGACGTGCAACGCGCCTGCGACGCCATGCGTCCGGTCTTCGACGCCAGCCAGGGCGACGCCGGCTACGTGAGCCTGGAAGTTTCGCCCGCGCTGGCCGACGACGAAGCCGGCACCGTGGCCGCCGCCCGCCGCCTCGCCGCTGCCGTCGCCCGCGACAACCTGCTGGTCAAGATTCCCGCCACCGCTGCCGGTGTGCGCGCCATCGAAACCCTCATCGGCGAAGGCCTCAAGCTCAACGTCACGCTGATGTTCTCGCTCGCCCACGTGGATGCGGTGGCCGGCGCCTACCAGCGCGGCCTCGAAAGACTCGCCGCCAGCGGCGCCAACATCTCCCGCGTGCGCTCGGTGGCCAGCGTCTTCCTGTCGCGCTGGGACAGCCTCGTGGACAAACTGCTCGACGACATCGGCACCCCCGCAGCCCTCGCGCTGCGCGGCAAGGCCGGCGTGGCCCTGGCCCGCCAGGCCTACCAGCACTACCTGGCGCGCTTCCACGGCGCCGGCTTCGCCGCCCTCGCCGCCAGGGGCGGCCGCCCGCAAAGCATGCTGTGGGCCAGCACCGGCACCAAGAACGCGGCCTATTCCGACCTGATGTACGTCGAAGCGCTGGTCGGCCCGGAAACCGTCAACACCCTGCCCGACGCCACCCTCGCCGCCTTCGTCGACCACGGCAAGGTAAGCGGCAACAACATCGCGCAGGATGCCGAAGCCGCCGCCGCCCACATCGCCGCCTTGGCAGCGCTCGGCCTGGACATGAACGCGCTCGGCGAGCGCCTGCAATCGGAAGGCCTCGCCCAGTTCGCCAGCGCCTTCGGCAAGCTGCTCGAACTGACCGCCTGACGTTCGGCGGCCAGGCGCCGCACCCCGCCAAAGACAAACGGCGCGAAGCAATTCGCGCCGTTTGTCTTTGGCGGGCCCTGCACGTGTCTTCCTGAATACCGAGGGGCGGACGATCTGTCGGATTTTTTTACAAACCACACTCCAAAAAATCAGTCCACACCCGCAAGCCATTGATAAGAAACTATTTCACGAACGGGTGCAGTTTATGCGTACCCCGAACACGGATACCCAATTCAGGCAGTCCACTTGAAGGAGACCATCGTGAAAAAAATTCTTGCAGGCATCGGCTGCGGAATCGCGGCACTTTTCTCAGCGCCGGCATCGGCCCTGGTGGGATATGCCGATGAAGTCACCGCCTACTTCGACTCGGGAGCCGGGCCGATGGTCGGGCCCTACGGTGGCCTGAATGGCGCCGGCGGAGCCTTCCCGGTCAGCGTGCCGACCAGCGTGGTGCTCGGCAGCGACACGCCGGGCGACGAAACCTTCCTGTCCCTGCCCACCGGTTCGTTCGTCACCGTCCGCTTCACGGATGAAGTCATCCTTGATGGCGCGGGCAACGACATCTTCATCCAGGAAATCGGCGCAAACGGCGAAACGGCAAACGTGTTCGTCAGCTCCGACGGCATCGCCTTCACGTTTCTCGGCCTCGCCCAGGACGACGTGACCACCGCCTTCGATCTGTCCAGCATCAGTTTCACCGACCCCGTCAGCTACGTCAGGATCCTCGGCCTCGACAGCCTCGGGGGCTCGCCCGGCTTCGACGTGGTGAACGTCCAGGGGCTGCCGGGCAGCGTCAAACCGATTCCCGAGCCGGGCATGGTGCTCCTGCTGACGCTCGGACTGTTCGGCATCGTCGCACTGCGCCGCGCCCGTGACTGAATGCTGTCAAGCGCGATCCGCCCATGAAAAACGGCGCCCTCGGCGCCGTTTTTAATTGGGGCAAGGCCACTGGTCAATGCAGCTTGACGTGGGGCTTGGTGCGCCGGGTGATCATCCGCGCGATGGTGTCGAGGCTTACCTTGATCCAGCCGTGCAGCGCCAGCTCATGCAGCTTGTAGAGCGAGGTGTACATGATCTTGGCGAACCAGCCTTCGATGAACAGGCTGCCGCCGGTCAGGCCGCCCATCATGTTGCCAACGGTGCTGTACTCACCGAGGGACACCAGCGAACCGTGGTCGTGGTAGTGATAATCCTCCAGCGGCTGGCCCTTGAAACGACGCTCCAGTTGTTTGAGCATGTGTGAAGCCTGTTGGTGGGCGGCCTGGGCGCGGGGCGGCACAAAGCCGTTTTTTTCGGGCCATGGACAGGCCGCGCAGTCGCCCAGCGCAAAAATGTTGTCATCCTTGGTGGTCTGCAGGGTCTGGCGAACCACCAGCTGGTTGATGCGGTTGGTTTCCAGCCCGTCGAGCCCGGCCAGGAAATCAGGGCCTTTGACGCCGGCGGCCCACACCACCATTTCGGCGGGCAGAAAACGTCCGTCGGCAAGGTGGACGCCCTGCGGCGCCACTTCCGCCACCTTGGCGTTGGTGTAGACCTCGACGCCGAGCTTCTTCAGCAAGGCCTCGGTGGCCTTGGAGAGCCGCTCGGGCAGGGCCGGCAACACGCGTGGGGCGGCTTCGATGACCGAAACCTTGATGTCCCTGTTGGCATCGCCGCCATCCAGACCGTAAGCCACCACTTCGCGGGTGGTATAGCGCAACTCGGCCGAGAGTTCGACACCGGTTGCGCCCGCACCGATGATCGCCACGTGCAGCTGCTCGGGCCGCAGCGGCGTTTTCTGGGCGTGGGCCCGCACGCAGGCGTTGAACATGCGCAGGTGAAAGCGCTTGGCATCCGCCGCGCTCTCGAGCTTGAGGGCGTGCTCACGCACTCCCGGGGTGCCGAAATCGTTGGAAAGACTGCCGACGGCCATGATCAGGGTGTCGTAGCCGAAGGTGCGCGCGTCGGTGACGGTCTCGCCGCTGTCATCCACGAAGGGAGCGACATGGACTTCCTGGCGGACCCGGTCCAGCCCGGTCATCTCGCCGATGCGGAAGTGGAAGTGATGCCAGTGGGAATGCGCCACATAGACCACTTCGTGGTCGCTCATGTCCATGCTGCCCGCGGCGATCTCGTGGAGCTTGGGCTTCCAGACGTGGGTGCGCTTCCTGTCGATCAGGGTAATGTCGGCCAAACCCTTGCGTCCGAAGCTTTCCCCGAGGCGGGTGGCCAATTCCAGGCCGCCGGCGCCCCCGCCGACGATGACGATGCGGTGGGGAGCAGAATCCGTGCGCGTATTCATGTGCAGATCTTTCTTTCGCAGCAAGGCGAAATTCCGGGAGTCGGGCGCAGCAGCACCTTGCGGGCCGGTCTGCGATTCGCTTTCATGCTCCCAAAAATCTCGAGATTTTGCAAACTAAAAATGCTGCACTGCAACATAAATACCACCAGCGCGCCAAGGCGCTGGCTTGAAACGGGCTAGCGGACTTGCACGGCGAGGCGGTCGATACCTCCAACCTTGGTGCCCGCGCTCAGGCCCTTTTCACGGAACCAGCCCAGGTTCATCTCCAGCGCGAAGCGCGCCGGACGTGCCGCGCAGTGGCTGTCTTCGGTCTGGGGCTGCATGTCCTCGACGTTGAGGATGCGCCCGCTCTCGTCCATGAAGGCCACGGACAGGGGCAGCAGGGTGTTCTTCATCCACATGCAATGACGCTGCTGCTCGGTGAACACGAAGAGCATGCCGCGGCTCGGGGGCATGCTCTTTCTCTGCATCAGGCCGCGCATGCGGTCTTCCTGGGTGGCGGCGACTTCGGCAACGATGCGGTACATGCCGATGGTGAGTTCGGCCTGCGGCATTCCGGCATCGGAAAAAGCGGGCTGGGCAAGGCCTGCAAGGAACCCGCCAAAACACAGGGCGACCGCAGACAGACGGGACGAAAAGGGAATCATGGCGAAAACCGGGTTTGCAACGAACAGGCCGATTACGTTAACACGCGGAATCGGGATCGCGGAAATCGGGATGGCTTAGAGCTTGTCCGTGAATAAGAGGCCGACGCCGGGTTATTTGCGGACAAGCTCTTAGGCCAGGCACCACGGCGGGCAAGCCGCTTTCAATGCTGCCGGAAAGATCGGGCGACCCGGGAACGCACCGGACTGGCCGGAGCGCTTTGCGCCACGGGCGCCGCCGCTTCCGTCCACGCCCCCGGCGCCAATCCGTCCAGCGTCCAGTCGCCGATGCGCACGCGGATCAACCGCAGCGTCGGAAAACCGACCTTGGCCGTCATGCGCCGCACCTGGCGATTCTTGCCTTCACGCAGCACGATCTCGACCCAGCTCACCGGAATCGACTTGCGTTCGCGGATCGGCGGGTTGCGCGGCCACAGCCAGGCGGGCTCGGCAACCAGGCGTGCGTCGCAGGGCTGGGTGACGAAATCGCCCAGATCCACGCCGGCGCGCAAGCGGGCCAGCGCCGCTTCATCCGGGCAACCTTCGACCTGCACGAGGTAGGTCTTGGGCAATTTGTGCTGGGGATCGGCGATGCGCTTTTGCAGCGCACCGTCGTCGGTCAGCACCAGCAAGCCCTCGCTGTCGGCATCCAGGCGCCCCGCAGCATACACGCCCGGCACCTGGATGAAGCCGGCAAGCGTTTCCTTGCCGGGCTCGCCGGTGAACTGGCAGAGCACGTTGAAGGGCTTGTTGAAGAGGATCAGCAAGGCGGATCGCCCTCAGACCGCGTAACGGCGTAGGCGCAAGGAAAACTCTTCGAGCTGGCGGATGCCGCTTTGCTCGGCCCGGACGATCCAGTCCTGCAATTGCTGCAGCAGTTGCTCGCGGGTCGCGCTGGAGCGGGCCCACAGCGCGGTAAGCTCGTCGCGCATCGCCACCACGGTCTCGAGGCGCTTGTTGTCCTGCAGCAGCGTGGCGAGGCGCTTTTGCTCTTCGGCGCAGAGCTGGCCCTTTTCGGCTGCCAGCCAGCGGCGCAGTTCGTGCACGGTGATCTTGCCGCCGGACTGGGCCTTGAGTGCCGCGAACTCTTCGTGGGCGATGGCCTTGAGTGAGTTCACGTAGCGGGTCATCACGTCGTAGCGATGGGTGATGACGGCCTGCAGGGTATCGAAGTCGGCCCGCGTCTTGGCGACGCCGAAACGCGGCGTCGGGATGGTTTTCTTGACCTTGGCGAGGCCGAGGATTTCGAGCATGCGGATGTACATCCAGCCGATGTCGAACTCGTACCAGCGCGCCGACAGCTTGGCCGAGGTGGCGAAGGAGTGGTGGTTGTTATGCAGTTCTTCACCGCCGATCAGGATGCCCCACGGAACGAGATTGGTGGAGGCATCGGCGCAGTTGTAGTTGCGGTAACCCCAGAAATGCCCCAGGCCATTGATGACGCCGGCAGCCCAGAAGGGAATCCAGACCATCTGGATGCCCCAGATCAGCACGCCGGGCCAGGCACCAAAAAGAAGCAGGTCGGCGGCCAGCATGACCACGATGCCCGACTTCGGAAAACGCGACAGCAGCTTGCGCTCAAGGGCGTCGTCCGGCGTGCCGTGGCCGTAGCGCTGGATGGTTTCGGTGTTGCGCGCTTCCTTCACGTACAGCAAAACCCCCGTCCACAACACCTTGTTGATGCCGTGAACCTGGGGGCTGTGAGGATCTTCCGGGGTCTCGCACTTGGCGTGGTGCTTGCGATGGATGGCCGCCCATTCCTTGGTGACCATGCCGGTGGTCAGCCACAACCAGATGCGGAAGAAGGTCGACGGCAGCGCATGCAGGTCGAGGGAGCGGTGCGCCTGGTGGCGGTGCAGAAAAATGGTGACGGAAGCGATGGTCACGTGGGTCATGGCCAGCGTGACGGCGACATAGCCCCACCAGGGCAGATCGATTAATCCGGAAAGCATCGGGCGAGTGGTCTTTCGTAATATGTAAAGGCGGCGCGATTCTAGTTGAGCCGCCAGGGCAAACCAAGGAGAAACGGCCGGAACGCCGGCAAAAGCCCAGCCAGTGTTGGACTTCCGCCCGGAGTCATCGGTTCAAGCCTTCGAGGCACCACAGGACAGGCGCAGCAGCGCCCGGGCCCCAGGCCCTTTACGGCCCGATCGGCGCCGGATTGAGAATTCTCACTTCCCGCTGCGGGAAGGGGAATTCGATGCCTTCCTGCTGGAAGCGGGCCAGGATCTCGAGGTTGATGGCCGAGCGGATGCCGAGGGTGCCTTCGGCCGGATCGCGAATCCAGAAACCAAGCTGCAGGTTGATGCCATTGTCGGCAAAGGCTTCGACGAAGGCGCCCGGGGCCGGGTCGTCCATCACCCGCGGCTGCTGCCTGGCGGCCTCGACGAGAATGGCCATGGCCTTTTTCAGGTCGCTGGCGTAGCTCACCTGCACCGGCAGCGCGATGCGCACCTTGGGATCGGTGAAGGTTTCGTTCTGCACCACCGAGCCCACCAGGGTTTCGTTGGGCACGATGGATTCGATGCCGGTCATGCCCTTGAGCACGGTGTAGCGGGTGGTGATCTGGCTGACGATGCCGCGCTCGTTGCCCACCGAGATCAGGTTGCCCATGCGGATCGAGCGATCGAGCAGCAGGATGAAACCCGACACGTAGTTGGCGGCGATCTTCTGCATGCCGAAACCGAGGCCCACGCCCAGCGCACCGCCAAACACCGACAGCGCGGTGAGGTCGATGCCCACCAGCGGCAGGCCGATGGCCACCGCCACCACGATCAGCAGGGCCTTGGAGAGCCGCGCAAAAACCAGCTTGAAATTGGGATCGAGGCCGTCGGTGCGCATCAACCGGCTTTCGATGACCCCGGCGATCCACAAGGCGACGAGCACCGTGACCAGCACCGTCAGCACGCCCTGGATCAGCATCCACAGATTGACCTTGGCCTTGCCGATGGTGAAGGCCACCTGCTCGAGGCCATCGATGACCTCGGGCAGCACGCCGACAATCTGCAGGGCCACCACGGCCCAGGCGCCAAAGGCAAAAAAGCGCTCGAAGCTGGCGAGCCAGCCGGCACTGGGAAAGGCCCGCTTGAGGGCATGCACGGTGAGGCGGATCACCGCCATCGCCAGCAGCAGCGGCACCGCCAGCTTGAAGAGGTTGACGTGATGCCAGTTGCTCAAAACCACGCGGGCAACCAGCACCAGGCCAAGCGCGGTGAGCGGAAAGATCACCCGGCGCAAGCCTTCTTCGCCGACCCCGCGCTGCAATTCGGGGTTGGCCGCGCGGCGGCGGCTCAGTACGTTCCGCACCTGGCGCGACACCAGCCCGGCAACGGCCAGGCATAGCGCCAGCACGCCCACCTGCCAGAAAATGGCCGGCTGCTGGATGTCGCGCCACAAGTCAGTCAGCAGCTCGGCGATCTGTTTCTCTTCCATCCTGTTTCCCTTTTTTCTCCGGCATGTCATCAAGGCTGCGCACGGCCAGGGCCTCGGCCCGGTGGCGCTGCCAGTTTTCGGCATAGGCCCGGACTACCGGAGGGTTGCCGCGCAAAATGAGCATGTTCTCCGCATTGGCGACGCGCGCCGAGCGGGTGAAGTTGTATGAACCGGTGGCCACCGCCCCGTGCGCCGTTGCCGGGTCGAAGATCATCAGCTTATTGTGGGCAATGTTGTAGCGGGTTTCGACCGCCACCGGGATGCCGGCAGCCAGCAGCGTCGGCATCACGCTGAAGGTGGACGGCCGGTTCGATTCGGCGTCCAGCAGCACCTCGACACGCACGCCGCGGCGGTGGGCCTCCACGAGACCACGGGCCAGCGGTTTGCTGGTGAACAGGTAAGCCTGAACGAGGATCACCTGCCGCGCCTCGTCGATGGCCTTGAGCAGGGCCGCTTCCGGATCGTTCCACGGCGAGAAGGCCAGTTCGACACGGCCCTTGCCGGAGAACGTGGCGGTCGGCTCCCGCGGCGCCTCCGCCGCCCCGGCCGCTGCTGACAGGGCCAGCAGCAGCCCGGCCAGCAGCCGGCGCGCACCCCGCATCAGGCCTGGCGCTCCATCACGGCGGCAAAGAAGCCGTCGGTGTCGTGGGCAGCCGGGGTGAGATGCAGCTGTTCGCCGCAGGCCACCACGATGCCCTGCTTGGCCAGCACGTCCTGGGCATTGAGTTGCACGAAGGCCGGGTTCGCGGCCAGAAAGGCGGCGACGATGGCTTCGTTTTCTTCGGGCAGCAGGCTGCAGGTGGCGTAGACGAGACGGCCGCCCACCTTCACGAGGCGCGCCGCGCTGCCGAGGATGGCCGCCTGCTTGGCCGTGAGTTCGGCCAGTGCCTCGGGGCTCTGGCGCCATTTGAGATCGGGGTTGCGGCGCAGGGTGCCCAGGCCGCTGCACGGAGCATCCACCAGCACGCGGTCGATCTTGCCGGCGAGACGCTTCACGCGGGGATCGTTTTCACTGGCGATGACCACCGGATGAATGTTCGACAGGCCGGAGCGGGCCATGCGCGGCTTGAGCTTGGAGAGACGCTTGTCGGACACGTCAAACGCATACAGGCGGCCGGAGTTGCGCATCAGCGCGCCGAGCAGCAGGGTTTTGCCGCCGGCACCGGCGCAGAAATCGACCACCATCTCGCCACGTTTTGGCTGAACCAGGAAACCGAGCAGCTGGCTGCCTTCGTCCTGCACCTCGAAGCTTCCGTCGAGAAAGAGCGGGTGCTTCTGCAGCGCCGGCTTGCCTTCGAGGCGCACGGCCAGCGGCGAGTAACGCCCCGGCGCACAGGCCACACCGTCGGCACGCAGCTTTTCGACGAGCGCGTCGCGGTCGATCTTGGCCGGGTTGACACGCAGGTCGAGGGGCGCCGGGCGATTGAGGCTCTGGGCCAGGGCGGTGACTTCCTCGGGGCTGAGAAAGGCCAGCAGGCGCTCGGCCAGCCACTCGGGCAGGTCGGTGGCTTCGGCAAGGCTGATGTCCTCGCCCACCTTGCCCAGCTCGCGGCCCTTCACTTCGGTAAAGAAATCGGTGTCGCGGCCATGTAGGCCTTCGCCAAGCTGGCGCAGCGTGGCGCCTTCGACGCGGGCCAGCCAGGCCAGCACCAGCTTGCGGGTCGAGACATCGACGCCGCACAGGCGCTCGAGGGTGCGCTTGCGGCGCAGCACGCCGTACACGGCCTCGGCCACGAAGGCCCGGTCACGCGCGCCCAGCTCGCGAAAATCGCGGAAGTAACGGGACAGCACCGAGTCGGCGGGGTAGTCGAAGCGCAGGACGGAACGGAGTACATCGCTGGCGGTATTGATCTGGGCTACGGTAATGGTCATTGAAAATCCGATACTTGAATGGCAGCCGGACGCACGCTGCGTCCGGTGGAATGCGGTTGAAATGCGGCAGATACAGAAAATCAGGGGGCGGCGGGGCGTGCTCCCAGGTCGACGCCGGTAGCGACCTGGTCAAGCACCTCGCCGTTCTTGTCGGTGATTTT
>Ga0268298_10005380_pt1 | contig 12020 bp, 10 predicted proteins | sample WWTPWeurt_MetaG_FD_194462 | JGI IMG/M metagenome (GOLD analysis project Ga0268298, IMG submission 194462) | Activated sludge microbial communities from WWTP in Nijmegen, Gelderland, Netherland - WWTP Weurt | ecosystem: Engineered > WWTP > Aerobic digester > Activated sludge | place...
ACGCACGCGCGCGAAGCCGAACTCGCGCACGTGGCCGCTCTCGACCGCGCCGCCGAGCTGTTCGGCCATCGTCTGCATGCCGTAGCAGATGCCCAGCACCGGCACGCCGGCCTCGAAGACCTCGTGCGGCGCACGCGGCGTCGAAGCCTCGGTGACCGAGTTCGGCCCCCCGGACAGGATCACGCCGCGAAGCGACTTCTCCGCGGCCCACGCGTCGAGCGTGGCCTTGGCGTCGTCGTAGGGGTGGATCTCGCAGTACACGCTCATCTCGCGCACGCGCCGGGCGATCAGCTGCGTGTACTGCGCGCCGAAATCGATGATCAGGACCTTGTCGTGCATGGTGCGCGAGCCTGCTCGAGGAAAAGCGAACGCGGCGCGCGCGCAGTGGCCGCGCGCGCCGCCGGGAACGGGATCAGTCGATGTGGTAGTTCGGCGCTTCCTGCGTAATCTGCACGTCGTGGACGTGCGACTCGCGCATGCCGGCCGCGGTGATCTCGACGAACTGCGGGCGCGTGCGCATCTGCTCGATGTCGGCGCAGCCGCAGTAGCCCATGCTCGCGCGCAGCCCGCCGCACATCTGGTAGACGATCTGCACCATCGAGCCCTTGTACGGGACGCGCCCCTCGATGCCCTCGGGCACGAGCTTGTCGGCGTTGGACTCGGGATCCTGGAAGTAGCGGTCGGCCGCGCCTTCCTGCATCGCGCCCAGCGAGCCCATGCCGCGGTAGGTCTTGTACGAGCGGCCGTGCAGCAGGATCACGTCGCCCGGTGCCTCCTCGGTGCCGGCGAAGGCCGAGCCCATCATCACCGTGTGCGCGCCGGCGGCGATCGCCTTGGCGACGTCGCCGGAGTAGCGGATGCCGCCGTCGGCGACGAGGGGAATGCCGCTGCCGGCGAGCGCGGCGGCGACGTCGCTGATCGCGGAGATCTGGGGCACGCCGACGCCGGCGACGATGCGCGTGGTGCAGATCGAGCCGGGGCCGATGCCGACCTTGACCGCGTCGGCCCCCGCGTCGGCGAGCGCGCGCGCGGCGTCGCCGGTGGCGATGTTGCCGCCGATGACGTCGAGCTGCGGGTAGCGCTGCTTGACCCAGCGCACGCGCTCGAGCACGCCCTTGCTGTGGCCGTGCGCGGTGTCCACCACGACGACGTCGACGCCGGCGCGCACCAGCGCCTCGATGCGTTCGTCCGCCTCGGGGCCGACGCCGACGGCCGCGCCCACGCGCAGCTTGCCGGCGGCGTCGCGGCACGCGTTCGGGTACTCGCTGGCCTTGAGGATGTCCTTGACGGTCATGAGGCCGCGCAGCTCGAACGCCTCGTTGACGACCAGCACGCGCTCGAGCCGGTGCTGGTGCATCAGCGCCTGCGCGTCGTCGATGCTGGTGCCCTCGCGCACCGTGACCAGCCGCTCGCGCGGGGTCATGATCGTGCGCACCGGGGCGTCGAGCCGCGTCTCGAAGCGCAGGTCGCGGTTGGTGACGATCCCGACGACCTTGCCGCCCTCGACGACCGGCAGCCCCGAGATGCGGTGCTGGCGGGTGACCGCGATGACGTCGCGCACGGTCATGTCGGGCGCGATGGTGATGGGGTCGGACAGGACACCGGACTCGTAGCGCTTGACCTTGAGCACCTCGGCGGCCTGCTCGGCCGGGCTGAGGTTCTTGTGGACGATGCCGATGCCGCCTTCCTGGGCGATCGCGATCGCCAGGCGGGCTTCGGTGACGGTGTCCATCGCGGCGGACAACAGCGGGATGTTCAGCCCGATGTTGCGCGTGAGCCGGGTCTTCAGGGAGGTGTCGCGCGGGAGGATGTCGGAGAAGGCGGGAACCAGGAGGACGTCGTCGAACGTCAGGGCTTTCTTGGCCAGTCGCATGTGCCTTCGAACCTCACAAAACGGCATTATAGCGAAGCCGCCCCCGCTCGGACGGCGCCCGCGCCCGCCCATCGGCGTGCGGTCGCGGCCGGCGCCCGAGCGTCGAACAATGGAGCGGGGCCAGCACGGGCCGCGCCTGCGGTCCGCCGCCCCGACGTGACGCCCACTGCCGAAGGACGCGTGCCATGCGAATCGCCACAGTCATCCGGATCACGCTCGTCGCGGCGCTCGCGACGGGCGCCGTCGCGCACGCGCAGTGGAAGTGGCGCGACGACAACGGGCAGATCAACTACTCGGACCAGCCGCCGCCGAAGGGCGTGCCGGCGTCGCGGATCCTGAGCAGCGTCGAGCCGCGCGCGGGCGCGACACCGACCCCGCTGCCCTCGAGCGCGTCGGCACCGTTGGGCGGGATTCCTTCCGTGAACGCCACGGCCCCGCGCGCCGACGCCGCCGCGAAGGCGGACGCCGCGCCGCGCGCCGACGCCGCGTCGAAGAGCCCGGCCGACCGCGCACTCGAGGCGAAGCTGCGCGAGAAGGAACGCGAGCTCGCCGACCGCAAGCGCGAGGAAGAGGAGCAGAAGGTCGCCGCGCGCGCGCGCGCCTGCGAGGCGATGCGCGCCGACATGCGCACGCTCGAGAGCGGCATTCGCATCGCGCGGGTCAATCCGCAGGGCGAGCGCGAATTCCTCTCCGACGACGAGCGCTCGCAGCGCATCGAGGCCCTGCGCCGGGACATGCGCACGCTGTGCACGACGAGCTGAGCACGAATTCCCCTCAGCCGCCCGGGCGCCACTTGTCCTTCGGCGCGGCGGCGCGCCTGAGCTCCACGCGCCGCTGGCGCGCCAGCTTCGGGTCGGCCCGCAGCGGGCCGACGAGCTCGATGCGGTCGCCGTCGTTCAGCACGTAGCCGGGCGCGCGCAGCTTGCCGTGGACCGCGGGCGTGAGCCGGGCGACGTCCTCGGCCGTCACGAGCGAGCGCGACACCGCCTGCGCCAGGGCTTCGGCCAGCGTGCTCGACGCGGGCAGGACGAGCGGGTCCCGGCGCACCGCGCCGTCGGCGACGCGCGCGAGCTCGATCTCGATCCGCGCCGCGGGCGGCGAACAGCCCATCGCTCAGCCGCCGGCCGGTCCCGGCGTCGGCGGGGCGCCCGCGTGCCCGGTGCCGTCCGGCGCCGCCGGCAGGGACGCGGTCGGCGCGCCCGGCACCGGCGAGGCGGCGGCCAGCGCCGCGAAGGCGGACGACGGCGACGCGCCGGTCACCGGGGGCGCCGGCATCGCCCGGGGAGACAGTGCCGCGCTCGGTGGCGCTGCCGGCACCGCGTAGACCTTCTCCGCGCGCTTGACGAACGCGTCGACGAACGAGCGCGCGATGTGATCGAAGATCGGCACCATCGCCTGCCCCAGCAGGCCGCTCTTGAACGCGTAGTCGAGCCTGAACTCGACCTTGCAGGCGTCGTGCCGCAGGCTGTGGAAGTGCCAGAGCCCGTCGAGCCGGTGGAACGGCCCGTCGCGCAGCTTCATCGAGATGCGGTGCGGCGCGTGCAGGCCGTTCTCGGTGGTGAACGACTGGCGCATGCCGCGGAAGTCGATCGAGACCGTCGCGACCATCGAGTGCATCGTGCGCTCGTGCACGTGCGTGCCCCCGCACCACGGCAGGAACTGCGGGTACGCCTCGACCGCGTTGACCAGCTCGTACATCTGCTCGCTGCTGTAGTGCAGGAGCACCGATTTGTGGACAGAAGGCATCGCCCGCCGCGAAGCACCCGCGCTGATAGAATCGGCTGCCATTTTATCGTGTCGACGCCGCGCGCTGCGCGGTGGCGCGAACGCGACACCCCCCGGCCCCCATGAGCATCGTCGAGAACAGGAAGGCGTTTCACGACTACACGATCGAGGAGCGCTTCGAGGCCGGCATCGTGCTCGAGGGCTGGGAGGTCAAGGCGATCCGTGCCGGCCGCGCGCAGCTCAAGGAAGGCTACGTCATCGTGCGGGACGCCGAGCTCTACCTGATCGGCGCCCACATCACCGCGCTGCCGGAGGCGTCCACCCACGTCAACCCCGATCCCACGCGCACGCGCAAGCTGCTGCTGCGCGCCGACGAGATCCGCAAGCTGATCGGCAAGGTCGAGCGCGCCGGTTACACGCTGGTGCCGCTGGACCTTCACTACACGCGCGGGCGCGTGAAGCTCGCGATCGGGCTCGCCAAGGGCAAGCGCCAGTACGACAAGCGCGCCTCCGAGAAGGAGCGCGAGTGGGCGCGCGAGCAGCAGCGGCTGCTCAAGCAGCGCTGACGGTTGCGCGAGGGCGCGTCACGGCCCGGTGCCGCGTGCCGCGACACGAAGTCGCGCGCCGAACGAGGCTCGCGCTTCACGCCCCGACACCGCGCCCGGCCTCCCCGCCGAGCCAGCGTGCCGACTCGATCCGGTGCGCGATCGAGCGCGGGTCCCGCTCGCCGGGCGGCACCCGGGCCAGCAGGCACAGCAGCAGCGACGCGGTCGCGAACGCGTCGCCGGCCGCCTCGTGGCGGCGCTCCACCGTCAGCCCGTAGCGCGCGAGCCAGTCGTCCAGCGTTCGCTCCCGGGCGGCCGGCTCGACGGCGCGCGCGAACTGCGCGACGTCCAGCCAGCGGTTCGCCGGCCGCGCGCGTCCGTCGCTTCGCATCGCCTTCTCCAAGAAGCGCCGGTCGAAGCCCGCGTTGAACGCCGCGATCGGCGAGTCGCCGACGAAGTCGAGCAGCCGCGCGCACGCCTCGCCCGGGTCGATGCCGGCGCGCTGCGCCTGCGCGCCGATCCCGTGGATCAGGATGTTCGTGCGCGGGCTGGTGCGCTCGGGCCGGACCGCGAGCTCCAGGCTGTCGGCGACGACGACGCGCAGCCCGCGCACCGCCACCGCGCCGATCGACAGGATCGGATCCGAGGACGGATCGAGCCCGCCCGTCTCCAGGTCGAGCACGACCCAGCGCACGCCTTGCGCCGCGGCGCCCGCCCGCCCGGCGCGCTCCCGACGCCAGTCGAGCAGCCGGCGGATCACCCGGGGAAGTCCAGCGCGAGCCGCTGCTGCAGCTTGCGCGCCTGGCGCAGCGCCTCCTTCAGGATGCGCCGGTCGAGCTCGGAGAGCGCCCGGGTGTCGAGCAGGTTCGGGTTCGCGCGGTCGCCGACGGGGCGCTGCTGCACGCGCAGCCTCAGCGACTGCAGGAAGTGGAAGGCGTCGATCCACGCGCGCGCCTCGTCCGCGGGCACCGCCCCCTGTTCGGCGAGCGCGGCCAGCCGCCTCGACGTGCCGGTCGCGGCGACGCCGTGCGCGAGCGCGAGCAGACGCGCGCCGTCGACGAACGCCGAGGTGCCGCTCGACTTCAGGTCGATGTCGAGCGCCTGCGCCGCGAACAGCTGCTCGAGCATGCCGCCGCTCCAAGCGAGCGGCGGCGAGCTGCGCAGCGCGTTGTCGCTCATCTGCTTGAGGAAGCGGCGGTTCGCCTGCGCGAGCGCGGTCACGTGCGTGCGCAGCCGCGCCGCCATCGACACGTCGCCCGCGATGCCGCGGAAGTCGAAGAAGATGCTGGCCGCGAGCAGGCTGTCGGGGTCGCCGCGGTCGATCCACGCCTCGAAGCAGTCGGCCCACTGCCCTGCGCTCATGCACCACCGGGGGTTGCCCGCCATGACGCCGCCCTTGCACAGCGGGTAGCCGCAGGCGTCGAGGTCGCGGTTGACCTGCCCCGCGAACGCGAGCAGCCGCGCCTCGTCGAGCGTTCCGTCGTGGACGAGGCCGTTGTCCTGGTCGGTCGCGATGGTCTGCTCCTGCCGCCCCTCGCTGCCGAGCGCGAGCCAGCACACGCGCTCGAGCTCGACGTCCGCCGCGCGCGCGGCGAGCGCGACCAGCCGCACGCACACCTGGTCGTTCAGCCGGCTGATCAGCCGCGTCGCGAGCTCGGCCGACACGCCCTGCGCGACGAGCGTCCAGCCCCACTGCCGGATGTCCTCGACGGTCGCCCGCAGCTGCACGACGTCGCGCGCGAGCCGGATCGAGTCGCCGATCTGGCGCAGGCTGCGCCGCTGAAGCACGAAGAGGTCGCGCTCGGTCACGATGCCCACCAGCCGCCCCTCGCGCGTCACCGGCAGGTGGCGCACCGTGTGCTCGGCCATCGTGAGCATCGCGTCCCCCACGCTCGCCGACGCCTCGAGCGTGACCGCCGGTGCGGTCATCACGTCGCCGACCCGCGTGTCCAGCGGCAGCCCCGGCAGCACGATGCGCCCGACGACGTCCTGGCGCGTGAAGATGCCCTCCACGGGCGCCCCGCCGGGCCCGCCGACGACGACGACCGAGCCCACGCGCTCGCGCTCCATCCGCTCGAACACCTCCCGCAGCCGCTCGCCGGCCGTGCACGTCACCGGCTCGCGCGCGAGCACGGAGTCGAGCGGCAGGCTCATCGCGCGCCACTGCGTCGCCTGCGCGGCGTAGCTCGCCTGCAGCGCCTCCTGGGAGAGATCGAGCAGCGCCCCCATCCGGCGGCGACAGAAGTCGAGGAACGGCGCACTGCGTCGCGTGAGCTCGTCGAAGTGCACGCGCTCGAGGCGCCAGCAGAAGACGTCTCCGGACGCGCGGTACGTGGCGCTGACCGGACGGCCCGCGAGCAGCGCGCCGACCGGGAACGGCTCGCCGGGCGTGAGGTGGATCACCGCGTCGTCGCTCGCGGCGGGGGCACCCGCGAGCCGCGGCCGCAGCCCTTCGACCAGCCCCTGCCGGACGATCAGGCAGGCCTCGGGAGCGCCGGACGACGGCGCGAGCACGACCTCGCCGCCGGCGAAGTACGCGAGCTCGACGTTGCGGGCGACGAATTCGACGTCCGCCGCCGCCATCCGGGAGAACGGCGCGTGCTCGGACAGGAAGGCCCGGACCGACGCGACGATCGACGTCGAGGTCAATGCCGCCGCCCCGCCGGGATCCGCGGCCGCGGCGCCCGGGCTCAGGCCCGCGGCGCGGCGTCGACCGACGTGCTTCGGATCACCTTGGTCGCGGACGCGACCAGCGTCGCGACGTCGGTCAGGTTCGCCGGCACGATCATCGTGTTGTTGGTCTTGGCCATGCCGGCGAAGGCCTCGACGTACTTCTCGGCGACCTTGAGGTTCATCGCCTCGACCCCGCCGGGCTGTCGGATCGCGGCCGCGATGCGCTCGATCGCCTTGGCGGTGGCGTCTGCGATCGCGGAGATCGCGGCGGCCTGGCCGAGCGCGCGGTTGACCTCGCCCTGGCGATCGCCTTCCGAGCGCTGGATCTGCGCCTCGCGCTCGCCGGTGGCGATGTTGATCTGCTCCTGCTTGCGGCCCTCGGATGCCGCGATCAGCGCGCGCTTCTCGCGCTCCGCGGTGATCTGCGCCTGCATCGAGCGCAGGATCTCCGACGGCGGCGTGAGGTCCTTGATCTCGTAGCGCAGGACCTTGACGCCCCAGTTCAGCGCCGCCTCGTCGAGCGCCGCGACCACGTTCGCGTTGATCAGCCCGCGCTCCTCGAAGGTGCGGTCGAGCTCGAGCTTGCCGATCACCGAGCGCAGCGTGGTCTGGGCGAGCTGCGTGATCGCGATCACGTAGTTGCTCGCGCCGTAGGAGGCGCGCATCGGGTCGGTGACCTGGAAGTAGAGGACCCCGTCGACCGTCAGCTGCGTGTTGTCCTTCGTGATGCAGATCTGGCTGGGGACGTCCATCGGGATCTCCTTCAGCGAGTGGCGATACGCCACCCGGTCGACGAAGGGGATCAGGAAGTTCAGCCCGGGGGTGAGCGCGCGATCGAACTTGCCCAGCCGCTCGACGATCCAGGCGTGCTGCTGGGGGACGACCTTGATCGCGCGCACCACGAACACGACCGCGAGCACGAGGATGATCAGGGCGAGGACGATGCTTCCGGACATGGGGTGTTCTCCGTGTGGATCGGGAAGGCGCGTCAGCTCGGGCGAGCCGCCTGGCGCGGGCGCGCGACGATCAGGCGGTTGCCGTCCATGCTGCGGATCTCGAACTCGCCCGGCGCGGGCGCGTCGGGTTCGTCGGGGGCGAGCTCGGCCGTCCAGGCCGCCCCGCGATACTGCACCTGGGCGCGGCGCGGCGCCAGCCAGTGCTCGACGCGCACGCGCTCGCCGATGTCGAGGTGGACGTCGCGGTTGTGCTGCACCGGCGCGCCCCCGCGACGCGGATTGAAGCGCCGGAGCAGGAACCAGCCGACGACGCTGACCACGGCCGCGGCGAGGAACTGCCAGGCGAGGCCGGCCCCGGCGAACGCGAGCACCCCGCCGGCGGCGATGCCGATCCCGAGCACGAGCAGGTAGAACGTGCCGGTCATCAGCTCGAGCACGCCCAGCAGCACCGCCAGTCCCCACCAGAGCCAATGACCTTGCATGCGCGCAGCCTCCCTGGTCAATCCTAACATCAACGCGGGCGCCCGCAGGGCATCGGAACACGCGCGTCAACCGGGCCCCCGGGCACGCGCGTTACAGCCTTCACGCCGCGGGTTTCCGAGGTTTGCCGGCACTCCGGATTCCGGCTAGGATTCGCGCCGTTGAGCGCAGTCGGCGTGGCTTCGCGCGGAAACCGGCGTCCAACCCCATCCCATACCAGGAGTTCACGAGATGAATCTCAAGCTGATGAGCGTCGCAGTCGCCGCCGCGTTCGCGGCGGCCGGAACGGCTTCCGCACAGATGGTCGTGAAGATCGGCCAGGTCAGCCCGCTGACCGGCAACATCGCCCAGCTCGGCAAGGACAACGAGGCCGGCGCCAAGCTCGCGATCGAGGACCTCAACGCCAAGAAGATCAAGATCGGCGGCCAGGAAGTCAAGTGGGAGCTGCTTTCCGAGGACGACGCGGCCGACCCGAAACAGGGCACCGCCGCCGCGCAGAAGCTGGTCGACGCGAAGGTCAACGGCGTCATCGGCCACCTGAACTCGGGCACGACGATTCCCGCGTCGAAGATCTACAACGACGCCGGCATCCCGCACATCTCGCCGTCGGCGACCAATCCCAAGCTCACGCAGCAGGGCTTCAAGACCACGTTCCGCGTCGTCGCCAACGACGGCCAGCTCGGCGGCACGCTCGGGCGCTACGCCGTCAAGGAAGTCAAGGCCAAGTCGATCGCGATCATCGACGACCGCACCGCGTACGGCCAGGGCGTCGCCGACGAGTTCGGCAAGGCCGTGAAGGCGGCGGGCGGCAAGATCGTCGGGCGCGAGTACACGAACGACAAGGCGACCGACTTCTCCGCGATCCTGACCAAGCTCAAGGGCGCCAAGCCCGACCTGATCTTCTACGGCGGCATGAACGCGGTCGCCGGCCCGATGCTGCGGCAGATGAAGCAGCTCGGCCTGCAGGTCAAGTACATGGGCGGCGACGGCATCTGCACCGCCGACCTCCCCACGCTGGCCGGCGACGGCATGGCCGACGGCCAGGTCGTGTGCGCCGAGGCGGGCGGCGTCGAGGGCGCGCAGGTCAAGGCGCTCGAGGCGTTCAAGGAGCGCTTCAAGCAGAAGTTCAACATGGAAGTGCAGATCTACGCGCCGTACGAGTACGACGCGCTGATGGCGATGGCCGCCGCGATGCAGAAGGCGAACTCGGCCGATCCGAAGAAGTACCTGCCGGCACTCGCGGCGATCAAGTACGAGGGCGTGACCGGCTCGATCGCCTTCGATGCCAAGGGCGACATCAAGAACGGCGCGCTGACCCTGTACACGTACAAGGGCGGCAAGCGCGAGCAGATCCGGGTCGTTCGCTGATCCGGCGCGGCGCCGGGCCCCGCGGCCCGGTCCTGCTCGAAGGGCGCGGTTCGAACCGCGCCCTTTTTCTTGGCGCGAGCGCCCGCCCGCGCCGCGGGCGCGCCAGCTGCTAGCTCGCGAGGTCCGTGACCGGCGCCGCGGCCGCGAGCCGCTTCCAGGTGGAAACGACCGTGTCGGGGTTCAGCGAGATCGACGCGATGCCCCGGCGCATCAGCCACTCGGCGAGGTCCGGGTGGTCCGACGGACCCTGCCCGCAGATCCCGACGTACTTGCCCGCGCGGTTGCACGCGTCGATCGCGCGCTCGAGCAGCGCCATCACGGCGGGGTCGCGCTCGTCGAACCCGTCGGCGACCAGCCCGGAGTCGCGGTCCAGGCCGAGCGTGAGCTGCGTGAGGTCGTTCGAGCCGATCGAGAAGCCGTCGAAGTGCTCGAGGAACTGCTCGGCGAGCAGCGCGTTCGACGGCAGCTCGCACATCATGATGATGCGCAGTCCGCCGCCGCCCTCGGGCGCGGCGCCGTCGCCGCGGCGCAGCCCGTTGCGCGCGAGCAGCTCGACCACCGCGCGCGCCTCGCTCACCGTGCGCACGAACGGCACCATCAGCTCCACGTTCGTGAGCCCCATCTCGTCGCGCACGCGCTTCATCGCGAGGCACTCGAGCTCGAAGCACTCGCGAAAGCTGCCGGAGACGTAGCGCGACGCCCCGCGAAAGCCCAGCATCGGGTTCTCCTCCTCGGGCTCGTAGCGGGCGCCGCCGATCAGCTTGCGGTACTCGTTCGACTTGAAGTCCGACAGGCGCACGATCACCGGCCGCGGCCAGAACGCCGCCGCGATCGTCGCCACGCCCTCGGCGAGGCGCTCGACGTAGAAGGCGCGCGGGGTCGCGTGACCGCGTGCGACGCTCTCGACGGCCTTGCGCAGGTCGGCGTCGACGTTCGGGTAGTCGAGGATCGCCTTCGGGTGGATGCCGATGTTGTTGTTGATGATGAACTCGAGCCGCGCCAGGCCGACGCCCGCGCTCGGAATCTGGGAGAACTCGAACGCGAGCTGCGGGTTGCCGACGTTCATCATGATCTTGACGTCGAGCTCGGGCATGCGCCCGGCGTCGACCTCGCTGACCTCGGTCTCGAGCAGGCCTTCGTAGACGTAGCCGGTGTCGCCCTGCGCGCACGAGACGGTGACGAACGCGCCGTCGCGCAGCCGCTCGGTGGCGTCGCCGCAGCCCACGACCGCCGGGATGCCGAGCTCGCGCGCGATGATCGCCGCGTGGCAGGTGCGCCCGCCACGGTTGGTGACGATCGCGGACGCACGCTTCATCACCGGTTCCCAGTTCGGGTCGGTCATGTCGGTGACGAGGACGTCGCCCGGCATCACTCGGGCCATCTCGCTGGAGTCGACGACGACGCGCACCGGCCCGGCACCGACCTTCTGGCCGATCGCGCGGCCCGACGCGAGGACGTCGGACGACCCGACGAGCCGGAAGCGCTGCTGGCGGCCGGTGCTGCGCGACTTCACCGTCTCGGGGCGCGCCTGCAGGATGTAGAGCCGGCCGTCGACGCCGTCGCGTCCCCACTCGATGTCCATCGGGCGCCCGTAGTGCTTCTCGATGACGACCGCGTAGCGCGCGAGCTCGACGACCTCGGCGTCCGCCAGCGAATAGCGGTTGCGCAGCTCGACCGGGGTGTCGACGGTGCGCACCGTGCGCCCGGCGCGGGTCGCCTCGCCGTCGCCGTCGGCGGCGAACTCCATCCGGATCAGCTTGCTGCCCATCTGGCGCCGGATGATCGGGAACTTGCCCGCCGCGAGCATCGGCTTGTGAACGAAGAACTCGTCGGGATTGACCGCCCCCTGCACGACGGTCTCGCCCAGGCCGTACGAGCTGGTGATGAACACCGCGTCGGGAAACCCGGACTCGGTGTCGATCGTGAACATCACGCCCGCGGCGCCGACGTCGCTGCGCACCATCCGCTGCACGCCCGCCGACAGCGCGACGTTCGCGTGCTCGAAGCCCTTGTGGACGCGATACGAGATCGCGCGGTCGTTGTACAGCGACGCGAACACGTGGCGCACGCGGTCGAGCACGGCGTCGATGCCGGTCACGTTCAGGTAGGTTTCCTGCTGGCCCGCGAACGACGCGTCCGGGAGGTCTTCGGCGGTGGCCGACGAGCGCACCGCGACCGGGATCGCGCCGCCGGCGTCGGCGACGAGCCGCGCGTAGTGCTCGCGGATCTCCTGCTCGAGCCGCGCCGGCAGCGGCGCCCGCGCGACCCACCCGCGGATCTCGGCGCCGCACTCGGCGAGCGCCTTGACGTCCTCGGTGTTCAGCCCGCGCAGCCGGCTCGCGATGCGCTCGGTCAGGCGGCTGTGCTCCAGGAACTCACGAAACGCGTGCGCGGTGGTCG
>Ga0268298_10005383_pt1 | contig 12011 bp, 12 predicted proteins | sample WWTPWeurt_MetaG_FD_194462 | JGI IMG/M metagenome (GOLD analysis project Ga0268298, IMG submission 194462) | Activated sludge microbial communities from WWTP in Nijmegen, Gelderland, Netherland - WWTP Weurt | ecosystem: Engineered > WWTP > Aerobic digester > Activated sludge | place...
GGCAGTCTACAGCATGACCGGCTACGCCAGTGCCAGCGCGGGCTCCGCGGCCCCAGGCGACGCGGCCGGAAATGCGCAAAGCGACACGCCGCGCGCACCTTCGGCCGGCGGCAGCGTCAGCATCGAGTTGCGCAGCGTGAACAGCCGCTTCCTCGACCTCGTGCTGCGCCTGCCCGACGAGTTCCGCGCCCTCGAGCCCGCCTTGCGTGATCTGGTTGGCAGCGCGTTCCGCCGCGGCAAGATCGAACTGCGACTGAATGCACAGATCGAGGCCGCCAGCGCCTGGCCGCAGCCCCAGCCCGAACAGCTGAACCGCCTCGCGCGGCTGGAGAGCACGGTGCAGGGCTGGTTGCCGAAGGCCGCGAGCCTGTCGGTCAACGAGATCCTGCAGTGGTGCCGCAGCGGCACGGCGGCCCCCAAGCTCGACGAGGCCGCGCTCGAGGCGGCCAGGCGTTGCATCGCCGGCCTGCGCGACGCGCGGGCGCGCGAGGGCCAGCGCCTCGTGGCCATCCTGATGGAACGCGTGCGGCGCCTGCGCGAACTGGCGACGCAGGCCGAGCCGCTGGTGCCCGCCGTCGTGCAGCGCCAGCAGCAGCGCTTCGTCGAGCGCTGGCAGGAGGCGCTGGCCGTGGTCGACGCCTCGGCCAGCGTGCCGCGCGAAGCGCTGCAGGAGCGCGCGATCAACGAGGCCGCGGCCTTTGCCATCCGCATCGACGTGGCCGAGGAACTCGCCCGCCTGCGCGCCCACCTCGACGAGATCGAGCGGCTGCTCGGGGCCGGCGGCGAGGTCGGCAAGCGGCTCGACTTCCTCATCCAGGAGCTGCTGCGCGAGGCCAATACGCTGGCCTCCAAGGCGGCCTCGCTGGAGCTCACCAACATCTCTGTGGAGATGAAGGTGGCCATCGAGCAGCTGCGCGAGCAGGTGCAGAACATCGAGTGAGGTTTCGCGGGGTGTCATGCCACCCCAAAGCGCCTCGTAAGTCGTTGATCTTCAATGGAGTTTGGTCTCACGCGGTAGCCGAGCGTCTCAGCGTAGCGCACGCTTTCTGTTGGGTTTTTTGTTGGGTTCGAGGTCGAACCCAACAGCTTCGGGCGGTGCCCCCGGAAAAAAACCCAACACATGCCGCTGGAGGCCGCGCCATGACTGGGTTTTCGCAGAACGCTACGGACAAGAACTTGAGGGCCTGGCTCAACGCCGGGCCGGTTGACAAGATGATCGGCGACGGCTTGATCTTCGTCGCCAGCGAGGCAGGCGCCCGACGGGGTAAAGCGTCCTGGATCCTCCGCTACCGGTTCGGCGGGCGGCAGCGAGAGAAGGTGCTTGGGCGCTACCCCGACATCTCGCTCAAGGACGCGCGCGAGTTGGCGCGCAGGGATCGCGCGCTACTGCAGCAGGGGATCGACGTCAGCGCCGTCAAGCGGCAAGAGAAGCTCCGCGCCGCCGACATGCACAACGTCGCCGGCCTCGGCAAGATCTGGTTCGAGCGCTACATCGCGGGCAACTACAAGCATCCGCAGGTCGTCGAGCGCGTCCTGAGGCGCCACGTCTACCCGGTCATCGGCAAGCTGCCAGTGGAGGAAGTCCGGCCGGTGCACATCGACACGGTGCTGACCAAGATCGTCGTGGGGGGCGCACCGACGGTCGCCAACGACGCGATGCGCCACATGTTCCGGATGTTCCACTTCGCCGTGAAGCGCAAGTGGATCGACAGCAACCCGGTGTACGGCTTCAAGATCAGCGACGCCGGCGGGACGGAGATCCCTCGGCAACGATGGCTCAACCGCGAAGAGCTCACCGCCCTGGCCGAAGCCATGCGGGCCACGCTCAACTTCGGCCGGATCAACGAACTGGCTACCTGGCTGCTTCTGGCGCTGTGCGTGCGCAAGATGGAGTTGCTGTCGGCCAAGTGGTCCGAGTTCGACCTCGAGCAGGGCATCTGGCGGTTGCGTCCCAACCGCACGAAGACGAATATCGGCATCGACATCCCCCTGGCACCCCAGGTGGTCGAGTGGCTGGAAGAGGTCAAGGTGTTCGCGTGTGGCGGCGAGCACCTCTTCCCAGCGCGACGGCTGATCCACATGAAGAACGGGGCACCGCGCAGCAACCGCTTCCAACACGTCAGCCCCGACACCTTGAACGTGGCTCTCAAGCGCCTGCCGATGAGCGACATCGAGCACTTCACCGTCCACGACATGCGACGCACGGCACGGACCCACATGGCAGCGATCGGCGTGGACCGTTTCGTGGCCGAGCGCGCCTTGAACCACAAACTGCGCGACGTGGAAGGCACGTACAACCAGTATGACTACTTCGACGAGCGCAAGAACGCCCTGCATCGCTGGGCGACGATGCTCGGCGCAATCAGCCGAGGGGAGCCCTACAACGTGGTGAGCATTCGGTCCAAGACCGGCACATGAAACGGGTTGGCGACGCAACCGGAACGCTCCTGGCCTGAGCGCGCCCCGAGGCCGTCGCCGCGCCTACGCTATTCGGGACCATGAACCGGAAGCGCGCCTGCAATGGCAGGGTTACGCCCCCCTGCGCCTGACCTCAGCGTGGCAACCTTCGTGGCGACCGTCGCTTCGATGGATTTTCGGTCCGCTGCGACCAGGGTGATCGCACCGTCACACACCAGTTCGTGATCGTCGAAGGCGCGGATGCAGAAGGTCGCGCTGCGCCTGCCCAACTGCCCGCACCACCCCATAACGCGGACTGTTGCTCCCGGTGGGATCGGACCGCGGTGCTCGATGCGTATGTCGCGTCCGACTACAACCTCCACCAGCGGGTCGATGTGCTGCTGCATCTCCCGAATGCAGATCGACTCGACCACCGCGATCAAATAGCCTGTGGCGAAACACTCGATCAGCGTGTCGGCGTAGGCCATGCCGTGCGGCAGGCGCGTGAAGAGAGATCGAGCGGTCTGGTGCGACGGCACCACGTAGGTCTCGGCAAAGCAGATCTGGCTGATCGGTTCGTGGTTCATGGCTCGCGTGGGTCCCTGCCCGACATCGGGCGATCAGCCATCGATGCTCTTCGGAACGAGCCAATCAACCCAGCAAGAGAGACGCCAAAGAACGCAGTGTTTCGCCGTTGGCCGGCATGAAGCGCTATGGGGCTCTGCGATCTGGGCAGACGTTCCTGTAGGCGCAAGCCACGCACAACTTCGGCGAGACCGCAGCACGGGGCGCTTGCTGACCAGCCAAAATCGCCTCGCGTCGCCGGATCAACCCGACGACGGCCTCGTCAGAAAGCAAGCGGACGCGGTACGACTTGCGCTTTCCGTCGAGGGCCTCAGCAACGACGTACCCATGGCCAGCGACAGCGTGTCGGGTCGCCCGCTCCAGTGCCAGCCTTTGAGCGGACAGTTGGACCACGTCCGAAGGAAACACGCGGCTGCGGCGCCGCGTCTTCAGCTCCATGAGGACCACCAGGCCAGACCGCAGCAGATAGGCGCGATCAAGCCTCACCGAAAGATTCACCGGCTCACTGACCTCGAAGCGCCTCTCGGAGTAGACGAGATCCGCGTCGATCAGCTCAGGCGGGCGGACCGCCATCTCCTTCCGGCTGGCCTGTGCCGCGCGCAGCCACCACAGCAGCCCCACGAGCAACGTCGCGGCCGCCACGAGCGTCGACCAGTACCCGAAGCCGGCGCCGATCACTCCTCTGCTCCTGGCCGCTTCGCACGTTGATGGCGAAGGTCCAAGACCTTCGCTGCCACCTCTGCGAGCCATGCCCACAGCCCCACGAAGCAGCGTGCCAAACGCGCGACCACGGGCCACAGGTGCCGACCGATGCTCCCGTTGGCCGCCAGTCCCTCGCGATGGAATCGATCGTGCGCGCGGAGTCCCCGCTGCATCGCAATGCGCTGCCCCCGCGTTCGACGCTTTCCGTGGAGGTGCGACAGCAGCACGCGCCGTTCGCACACCGCCATCTCCGCCAGCTCGGATGCGCTCACGATGTCGCCGCGCCTGGAAGCACGCCTCGACCGCGTCACCTATGCCCCCTCGCTCGCGGACGGCGCATCGAAGGCTTGGTTGGTGCGTCGGGCGATCGAGGCGCCCACGCCCGACGCCGCCGGCGCGCGTGCCGCGACGCCGGGCGCCGCGACCTCCCGCTCCGCCCCCCACGGCTGCGCCATCAGCCCTTCGTACGCGAGGAAGCGCAGCCGGTTCACCCGTTTCGTTCCCTTGTTGAACCGGATCAGGTCGTCATACAGGCGCGGGTTGTCGTCGCGGGTCATCTCGAACAGCAGTCGCACGGGTTCGAGTACGTTGGTTCGATCGTGACTCATGCGCGCTCTCCTTCGGGCGCAGCGGCCCGCGGCCGAGAGGCGGTCGTCAGGGCGCTCTGCGCGTAGTTCATCCCCGCGACCTGGTAGCCGCGCACATTGGCGAACATCGGCTCCTTCACCTCGAGGATCTGGTGCGTGCTGAACGCCTGCTTGACCGCCTTCTTGAACAGGAAGGCGCCGCCACCCACCAGGATCACGTGCTGCACGTTGAAGGCGCCACCGATGCGCCGCATCATGGCCGCGACCGCGTCCTTCGCGATGATCTCCACCATCGGACGCATGCGCGCCGGGTTGTACTGGCGCTGATAGACCGTGAGGCTCTTGCCGGTGCGCAACGCCCAGTCGATGCTGTCCAGGTTCGTGTAGGCCTGACCGATCTCCTGGCTGATGTCATCGGCGACCAACTGCAGGATGCTCGAGACGCCTCGGTCGACCGAGTAGCTCTGCTTGTACGAGAGCTTCATGCCGCGAGCGACCAGCCAGTCGAAGGTCCGCGACCCCGGGTCGATGACCAGGCTCTGCTCGTGCTCCATCGCCTCGACCTTGTCGTGCTGCGTGGCGTAGTCGATCAACGCTCCGTTCGGCTGTGCCATCGCCAGCGCCTTGTGCACGACCACGGTCTTGCCGCCGCCCACGTCGTGGCGACCGGTCATCAGCTTCTCGAGGGCGGCCTTCTTGGCGGCGAATGCGGCGACCGGCAATCCAACCACCAGCAGGTCGATGGCGTCGACCCTCATCATCCGCAGCGCGCCGCGGGCCAGCGCGAGGTACTGCGGCGTCTCGATGTAGTCGCCGTGGATCTCGGTCGCGCGGAAGGCATCGGCCGCCAGCATCACGTCCGGACCGACCTCGTAGTACAGGCCACCGATGGGGATGGCGTAGGTCTTGCGTCCCTCGCTGCCGAGCGCTTTCGACGGGTCGCGCGGACTCGGATAGGCCCGCGACGGGAAGCTGGTACAGCGAATGTCGCCAGCGCGGCCGCCACCGATGCCGGTGACGAACTTGGTGTTGCCGAATCCGACATCCACCGCTCGAACGATCAAATCCATGGAGGGCTCCAGATCAAGGTTGCTATGGGGCCAGCATCGACACGCCGATGCGCCCCGTCCACGCAGAACGGCTCGTCAAAGCGCCCGGTTTCGGGATCAGCTGCGACCGAGGTCCCACTGAACCGTCGCCGGGCTCGCACCTGATCGAGAACACGGCGACCGGGCGCTTTCATCAAGGCCTGCATGTCGGACCACGGTCTCACTCGAATGCGGCTCGTCAACCCCTCGCGCGACTCGCCCGCCTTCTGGACTGACAGCCTGCGCGCGAGAGCCATACCGCACCGCAGAGACCAGAGGCAGCAGACTTGCTTGTCAACCCCGCCTGCCGTCGCGCTCGGCGCCTCTACCGCAAAATAAGCCGCGCTCAAGCCCGCGTCGCACCCCCTCAGCCGCCACCCGCAAGCCCGCCGATTTCGGGCCGGTTGCCAACGCGCCACGTTGACCCGGCATCCAGCCCGGTATCCACTGGAGGCTCCCGAGGGCCTTCCTGGCCCGCTCCTCTTGGAGCAAAGGCGTCGCAGTCGTTACCTGCCCTCCAAGCCCCGGCCCCGAGCCGGTGTTGCCCTCGCCCTTCGAGGCGTAGGCTCCGAGGTCTTCCTCGTAGTGCATGTGCCCCATGGCCCAGCCGGCGTTCAACGCCGGGCGTTCCTTGAAACGCGCCATCGCCAGCGATCAATGCAGCGGCACCCGATGCCGCTTCCTGTTCCCGCCATCCCTTGAGCACGCGTTCCACGCATCGCGCGGCTGTGTTTGCCTTCTTAGGCTCCCCGCTCGACCTCGCTCACGGCTCGACGCTGCCCCGGACTTTCGGTCAGGGGCGGACCCACGCGAGTGGATGGCGCTACGAATCCAGAACCGATCCACCAGCGACGCACCAGGCTTGACCTGGGCGCCGATGCCGAACCGCTGAGCCCACGAGGCCGGCCGGCATCACCAATCCCGCCGCTGCAGAAATGCGCACGCGGGGCGGATCACCCGTTTCATTTTTAAGACCGACCGAGTCGGCCGTGCCGCGGGCACGCGCCGGCAAACCCTGGGTAGGTGGCGCAGCGCTCGTGATCGCGCGCGGCACCGAAGCACCTGATCACGCACCGGCGGGACGACGGAATCCGTCCTGCCTGCGCTCGCCGTCGATTCCACGTTCAGCCTCATGGGCACGCTGTTCGGGCAGCGGGCCTTCCCCTTCGGAGCCCCGAAATGCCAGACCCGTCATCACACTCTCCACCGCCCGGTTCGCCGTCGCGCACACGGCAACGGCCCGTCCGCCGCCTTCATGCCGACAGCCCGGGCCGGCTGCCGGCGCAGCAAGCCGGCCGCCGGCAGTCCTGGGCTGGCCAGACGCCAGCCCAAGTCTTGGCGAAGTACCGCCCCGGCAAGGTGCCCGCGCCCAAGGTGCTGGAGGTGCTGCTGGCGCTGTTCAACACTCAGCACACCGCACTGGAGAAGACCGTCTCCCACAAGACCCGCTACGACCGCGCGCAGTTCCTGCGGCGCTTCTTCCGCGACCTGCACGACAAGGCCGGCTTCAAGCTGCTGCCGGACCCACGCAATCTGGGACAGAAGCATCTGCGCGCGATGGTCAAGGTGTGGCAGCAGGAGCACCTGGCCCCGGCCACGATCCAGACCTACCTCAGCTTCCTGCGCGGGCTGGCGCTGTGGCTGGGCAAGCCGGGGCTGGTGCGCGCCCCTGCGTACTACGGCCTCGATGTGGACGAGTACCAGCGGCATGAAGCCGCTCAGCGGGACCGGAGTTGGTCGGCGCACGGTGTGGAGATCGATGCGCTGATCGATGAGGTGTGCGCCTTCGACCGCTACGTCGGGGCCTCATTGCGCTTGATCCGCGCGTTGGGGCTGCGGCGCAAGGAGTCGGTGCTGTTTCGGCCGTTCGAGAGCGTGGTGCCCTTCGAGGACACCGGACTGCCGCCGGAGGAGAAGTCGGCGGATCGGTATGTGTGGATCAAGGGAAAGGGTGGGCGCGAACGCCACGTCCCGCTGGACAGCCCCGGGCGGATCGCCGCCGTCGAGTTCGCGCAGAGCGTGGTGGGCAGCCGCGATGCACACATGGGCGATCCTGCGAACGACCTCAAGAAGAACCTGCGGCGCTTCGACTACGTGCTAGCCAAGTTCGGCATCACCTTCGCCCAGCTGGGCGTGACGGCGCACGGCCTGCGCCACGAGACGCTGATCGATCACTTCCAGGCGTTGACGGGGGAACAGCCGCCAGTGCGAGGTGGCCCGATGCTGGATCCGGAGAGCGACCGAACGGCGCGCCTGGCCGTCTCCCGCCTGGCGGGTCATTCGCGCGTTCGCGCCTCCAGCGCGTATTTAGGTCAGCCCGGTGCTGCGTGCGGCAGCCAGCGTACGGACGAGCCGCTCTCCTGACTCCGCGTGGATGTCGACCACACGCCGCGTCGTCGAGTGCCTCACTCTCTGGCCTTGGGACCTCGCTGGCCCAGGTCAGGCAGCGTCGATACCCACGCGCAGCGCCAGCGTCAGGACCGCCTGGCGCAGTGGATCGTTGCTGCGCAGGGCTGCACCCATCCGCGTGCCGTCGAGCGCCTTGACCACGCGGTCGCCGAACAGCACCAGCGCCTGGTCCCGGTCGCGCTGTCGCGACATCCAGACGAGGCCGTCCACGTCGGCGAACTGATGATGAAGGGCCTCGGCCCAGCGCGCGGTGTCGGGGTAGTCGATCGGTGCGCTGTCGATCAATTCGGCCTTGGTGACCTTCAGGCGATGCAGCCCATCGGTGGTCAGGTCCACCAGCCGCAGGTCGCGCGTGGGCACGACGCAGCCGTGGGTGCGATGGGCAAAGTCGTCCAGGTCCACGAACTTGTCCGGCGCGTCGATGGGCACGTTGTGGAACACGGTCTCGAAGATCGCGCAGTCCAGCGTCGAGCCGCCGTAGAGGTAGGGAACGACGCGGCCCTTGGCATCTCGGATCGGCGCGAAGCGCGTCGGGTTGCGCAAGACGCCGGCCGCATCGATCCCGGGGTTGAAGCTCTCCGGCTCGTAGGCGGCGTCGTGGATCACATGGATCGTGCGGCCTGCCGGCCAGGTGTCGAAGAGCGGATCAAGCTTGGGGCCAGGTGCCCGACAGCTCAAGCGGCGCTCCCGGCCGCATCACGCTGCGCCGCCTGCAGCACCGTCTGCGGGTCCGATCCCAGCAGGTCGACCGGGCGGGCCTGCCCTGGCAGCCAGCCGTTGTTGGACGTGAACCACAGCGCCAGCTTCCACGGCGACTTGCGCTCGCCGAAGGCTTCCAGCACGGACTGCACGGCCCTGACGGGCTTGAAGTTCTCGAACTGGAACAGCGGGAACACCTCGCGGACGCGACCGGCCTCGTCTCGGTGGCGCACAGCAAAGACCTGGCGCCGCTTCTTCCAGTTGTCGGCGAGCGCGTGGCGGTTGCCCGCGCGGGACTGGTTCGCATCGGCCAGTTGCTCGGCCGTGACGAATCCGAACTCGGCGAGCACACGGGCGTGGCGGGCCGCGAGGCGCTGCGCCATCTGGGTGTCGACCGCGCTCGGCACCACCATCTGCCCGGCCAGGAAGTCGACCAGTTCCTCGAGCTTGCGCTCGCGAACCTCGGCCGTCTTGTCCGACAACATCCGGCCGAGCACCGGCATGACCGCCTCGACGATGCGCGACGCCGCAGCGCCCTGCACTTCCAGCCGGTACACATGGCTGGGCTTGGCACCGCCCGGATGGCCGCGATCCGCGTCGGCGCCGGGCTTCCACGGCTGGAACGACAACACGTCGTCGGGCGCGAGAGCATGGGAAGTGGACTTGCCCACGGCATCAACCTCCGATGAGTTCGATGAAATTCTACGTCAACTCGTCAAATCCATCAATCAGCTCGCCCTGCCTCTACCCACGCAGCGATACCTCGAACTCGTCGTCCGGGCCGATGGCATCGCCGGCCTCACCCCACTCGCTCGGGTCGTCGCCGACCCCGAAGCGATGCAGCGCTGCGCAGCGGGCCAGCGCTCCGGTCCGCTCGCGCACTTCGCCGAGGCAATGCGGGTGGCCGTCACGGACCACGTAGACATCCCAGGTCTTCATCACGCTCGTCGCCTTCAGGTCGGGAGGTCAGCCGTTTCGTGCTCGGTGCTCGCCGCGTAGCCGAAGCGCAGCCACGTTCTCGGATCGACCTCGATCGGCCCGCTGCGCTTGGAGCGCAGGTTGATCACGACACCATGCTCGGTGAGCCGGCCGGTCGAGAACAGTTCGTAGAGCAACTGCGACCCGAAGCGCACGGCGACGTCGTTGACGAACAGGCCCTGCGAAGCCAGCGACACGCGCACCGAGCAGGACGGCCGGTTGTCGTCGGGCACCGACTCGTCCAGCAGCTCGGGGAACAACTCGGTGACGCAGGGCAGCCGCGGCTGGTCACCAAGCGTGCGGCTCGAAGGCCCCTGACCGAGGATCACTTGAGCGGTCGACTCGGTGTTGCCGATATCGAGCCAGTAGGCGAAGTTCGCGCCCCCGTGAAAGACCTCGGCGTGCAGCGTCCGACGCGCCGCCCGGCTGTCGACGCAGCTGATGAGAATGTCAGCCCCCTGGTGGAAGTGCCCCCCGCTTTGGTGCACCTCGTATCGCGTCGGGTGCGCCGTCCAGTCCAGCCCATAGAACTGGTTGAGCCGGTGGATCGTCACCAGCGCCTTGAAGCGGCCGATGTCCGCGCTGCTGAAGACCTGCCGGCCCACGTTGGCCTCGCTCACCCGGTCGCCGTCAAACGCCGTGACGTGCAGCCCATGCGGATGGCCGAGCGCCCTCATCGCGATGTCCAGGCGTGCGAGACACGCCGCCATCTGTGCGCCATTGCCGCCGACGCCGACCAAGTGAATGGCCACTCGACGGTCCAGCAGTCCCCTGTCGATCCGATGTTCCATGTTCAAGCCCTCGCTCTGAGCCACAAGCTCAGTATCTTGCGCAGCAGGCTCGTCTCAAGGGCGCCATGGGCCTCCTCACTGCCCTGTTCTTCGCGCTGCCAGGGATGCGGCAGTGCCCGGTACATGCCGTTGAGCACCAGCCGGAACTCGGCTTGAGGCCGCTCGTGGTGCAGACACCCGAAGACGCCGGCGACCTTGATGCCCTGGTCGTCGCGGTCGTCTTCGCCGGACCAGAACGCCGGGCCACGCCCGTGGGTGTGCAGGTCCACCGCAACCGTCTCGTCGTCGGTCAATGCCGGCAGGCGGTAGTCGATATGGACCGGCGAGTTTCGCGTCGCCTCGCACATCGCCAGCCGCAGGCCGCACGTGCGGTGCGAGTAGACCAGGGCCCCTGCCGCTTCGTTGGGAAGGGCTCGCCGCCCTTGCTCGACGAACGCTTCGATCAGCCGTATCGGCAGCACGCCGAACGAGAATGCGATGCGCTCCTGCAGTTGCCCGTAGGGCAAGGGCATCGCGGGTGCCTGCGGCATCAGCCGCTGTACGCAATCCAGCCAGTCCAAGTTGATCTGCACGAACACGCCGTTGGCGGCAACGATCACGCGCTGGCCGTTCGGCATGTTGGGGAGCCGACCGTATCGCGGCATGGCGACGAGCGGACAGGTCGTCTGCAAGGCGGCGTCACGCGCATCCATCAGGCCCCTCGTTCATGCCGAGCATCGCGCCCAACGTCGTCTTGGTGTCCACGAGAACGCGCTCGGGGAAGCGGCCGAACTTGCCGTCCAGCATGTCGCGCCAGAAGGCATAGGCGCCGCCGCGATAGCGCACCAGCTTGCCCTGGGTGTTGGGGTGGGTGAAGTACGAGCGCAGGAAGGCGTCGTTCCAGGCGTCGATCTTCTCTGCGGTCGTGCCTTCCGGCACCGGCGCGTTGCCCTGGCAGATGTCGCCATTGGGGTAGACGTTGAAGTACGGCGCTTGGTAGAGCGGCGTCGTCGGCGAAGGCCGGGCGCTGCCCTTGACGGCCCAGACCTTCCAGACCCGGCTCGATGCCGCGAACACCAGGCCGGGGTGAGGCACGGTTTCGCCGCGCTCGGCCACGCCCATCTGCTCCTCGTGCCCTTCGGTGCGAAAGGCAATGTGCCGCCTGCCCGGTGGCAGCCACCACACCAGCAGATCACCGTCCATGTAAAGCACGGTCTGCGGCAGGAACCCGCCATGGGCCACGCTCTTGCCCAGCGCGCGGGCCAATTCGATGGCGGCGCGCGGCGTCATCGCCTGACCGGCCCCGATCACCGACTCGCCCTCGACTTCCTCAACCTCGTGCACGGTGGCGAAGGCGCTGCCCGAGGCGCCGTGGTAGATCAGCACCGCGCGATCCAGCCGCAGGATGCCGTCCGTCTGAGTCCGTATCGAAAACGCCGCTTGGTTCATCACGATCACCTCGGCAACCAGTCTCACGCCGAAAGTTCGTGGATCAAGCGGTCGATCAGAGCGATGGCCTTGAAGCGGGTGCGCATCGCCGCCTGCCACTGGCCCATCCGTTGCGGTTCGTCCAAGGCGATTTGCAGTTCACCGATGCGGTCGCAGAACTCGGCCTGATGCGCGAGGTTCAGCAGGTCGTCATAGATGCGCACCGTCACGTCGTCTTCCGCCCAGGACAGGACGGCACCGAAGCCGACGTATTCGCCATCGACCTCGGGCCGAAACTCGTCCGCGATGCGCAGCCGAGACAGCGCCAGGGCATCGGCGGCGATCTGCTGCGCCCGCCGGTCCTTCAG
>Ga0268298_10005384_pt1 | contig 12010 bp, 10 predicted proteins | sample WWTPWeurt_MetaG_FD_194462 | JGI IMG/M metagenome (GOLD analysis project Ga0268298, IMG submission 194462) | Activated sludge microbial communities from WWTP in Nijmegen, Gelderland, Netherland - WWTP Weurt | ecosystem: Engineered > WWTP > Aerobic digester > Activated sludge | place...
TTTGCGTGCGAAGTAGGCGTACTCTCTTCCTGCGGGCAGTGCGATAAAGAATTCTCCGCTCACAGGTTTGCTCGACATGATTCCAAGGCTCTGGCCGGTGGCGAGGTCCTGCCATTCAATCTGGCTCTCCAGCGGAACGCTCATGTCGTCGCGCACCGTGCCTCGAACTGCCATCACAATGGACGCCGGGCGAATCGCCGGAGGAAGAGGAGTGATTTCAAAAATGTCCTGGCCTCCCACGGTTCCTGGCAACTCTCCAGAAAAATAACCGCGGTCTGATGCAGCCGTGAGTCTGAAACCCCAGTCCTGCCCTGCGCCATTTACGAGAGGTCCTAGATTTTCTGGCGTAGACCAATGAAGCCACGTATCATCCAATCTTACAGATTTGTATACATCTGATCTTCCGAAGCCGTTGTATCCGTCTGACGAAAAATAGAGCGTCTTTCCATCTGCGTATAGGAATGGCGTACGTTCCGCTCCCGGCGTATTTAAGTAAGGTCCCAGATTTCGCGGTGTGCTCCAGGTTCCGTCTGGTTTGCGGAAGGCGACATAGAGATCCGTATTCCCCATCAAGAATCCGCCTTTCAACTCAGTCACCGGTCTGTATGTAAAATATCCACCCGGGCGATCGCTTGAAAAAATCAATGCGTTTCCATCTGCAGTATAAAACGAATCAGATTCAAAGTAGTTTGAGTTGATGGGCGCCGGTAGATGGCGTAGCGAAGACCAACCGTCTGCCCCGAGCCGGGATTCAAAGATGTCTCCATTTCCGTACGCGCCGTCATAATTACCAAATACAGAGAGAATTGTTCCGTCTGGAGATAGACCGTCAGGCGACTCTGATTTGCTGGTACAGAGCTCTTTGACGATCGCAGGTGTTGTCCATCCTGAGTCGCCTTGTTCCGTTTTCCAGATGTCTTCTTTTCCTTTGCCACCGGGTCGATCGAATGCAGTGAAGTACATTCTGCGGCCGCTCAGTTCCGGAATGGGAAGATAGTCGTTAGCGGTGCTGTTGATCCCGGGGACGCTTTGTACGTTTGCGCGATCTCCTCTTGCAAGCAATCCGATGAGTTGTGCCACTTCCATCTGCCGAAACGGAAAGTAGTTCGAATATTTTTGCCAGATGGCGATGGCGCCTGCATAGTCTCCATGCGCCATGCGAAAGCCAGCCAGTCTCTGCACCATCACCCATGCGATGTAAGGGTGGTTTCCGCCCCGTGCCAGGACCTTTTCCAGAGTGGCAGCGCTGCCCTCCGATGTTCCAACCAGTGTGCGTACAACGTCCGGGTTTACTCCGCTCATCCAGTCCGTGGATCTGATCTTCCTTTCTCTCTCATAGCCCACATCATATGCGTCACTAAGCGTTTCTGAAATGGGCACGGAGGGAGGAGCTTGAACAATCTGGCCGTGGCACCCGCAGAGAAGCAGAAGGGCCAGAAGCAACCTCATGCAGGATGAATTGCCTCATCGCATGACGTGTTCAAGGAATAATTTCCTCAGTCACGCGGAAAGTGGTTGCATCTGTTGACCGGCGACCTTAGAAAAAGGCATGCAAGAATCGTCTGAAGTCTCGATGAAGATTCCTTTTTTCGAGAGAAGAAGACGAATTCGCCGCCCATGGACTCTGTTGTTCTTTGGCATTGCTTTCCTGTTGCTACCGTTTCTCAATTATTTGGGAATCACAAGCCAGCTACAAATTTCGCCACAGATGCCAGTCGTCGCCCTTAAGCTTCTCAATCCTGTGGAACTGATTCTGCTTTTCACTCCCATTCTCGTCGGGATCGGACTTCTCGCGGTGAAGAGATGGGGCTGGTGGTTGTTTCTCGCGTATGCGGTCGTGTTGATTGTTCATAACATCTACGCTCTGGCTCGTTCTCCGGGATACTACAACGCAGGAGCTCTTATCCAGACGATTCTTGGAGTGGCCGCAGTTTTGTACTTCGTGCGCCGCGATATTTCTGCACCGTATATGCGAATGTATCCGCGCGGATGGAGAATTCAAAAACGCAAACCGGTAGAAGTGGAAGTGCTGGTGGATGGCATTCGGCGATCTACACGCGACGTAAGTGATTCAGGATTGTATGTAGCATGGGAGGATTGCTATCGCGAGCCAGGAGAAGAAGTCCATCTGGCTTTCTTTCTGGATGGTGCTGAGTATAAATGCAGAGCCGGTGTGGTGCGAGTCGACGAAGATGGCGCAGGCATTGCCTATCGCGGAGTCACTCGTGCATTTAAGAAAAACATCATGCGCGACATTGCTAAGCTGGAGAACCTCAACCAACCCTAGCGCGCGATTCTCTTTTGGTCGTGCAAACGCCGCCTTCGCAGGCGGCGTTGTCTCCTGGATCAGTAGACTCTTTCTGGTCTTCCCGAGAATTTTTCAAATTTTGGTTCAACATTCGCCGGTGCCCGACCAAAGCAAATGCCCATTCTCTCGTAGAGTGCAATGCTCTCAATGTCTACATGTCTCTGAACGATCGCCTCTGCGACAGGCATGTAACGAATCTTTCCGTCTTGATAGGAAATCACAGTTACACCATTGATTCCTTTGAGATGGAGTTCCACTGCAGCCGCACCTACTTCGAGTCCGAAGTTTGCGTCCACAGGACTTGTGAATCCGCAGCGCACTAGATGGCCGGGGCGAACTTCGCGAATTTCCGGAATCTCATACACTCCTTCTACAAATTGGCCAGTTCGTTTCATGAATTCTTTCACAGCCGGATCTTTTTTTACACGATCTTCTAGTTGTTTCACCACGTATTTTCCAGCACCCATGAGCTTCTTATGACCGAACGCATCCGCTGTTGAGCTTTCATCTACGAGTTCTTTGCCGGAAGAATCTTTGAGTCCTTCTGCAACAATCACCGCAGCCGTGCCCTTGCGCGCATCCGATGACTCCACTCGTCTGATGAAATTGCCCATCACATGCTTATAAAGAAGGTCAAAATCGACTGGAACTTCCGGTATCAAAATTGCGTCCGCACCGGCTGCGATTCCACCGCGAAATGCAGTGTGTCCCGCATAACGGCCAAAAACTTCCATGACTACAATTCGATTGTGAGTGCGGCCAGTTGTGTATAGATCGCGCGTGAATTCCGCGATGCGTGCTACCGTGCTGTCTCCACCTACACTGTAAGGCATCAAGTCCAGGTCCATGGTTTTGGGAGCGTGTACGCATGGAATTCCCTGCGAAGCAAGATCCACAACTACGCTTCCGGAATCGTCTCCACCCGATATGACGAGTGCATCTATTCCGAATTTCTTCAGGCCTTCGCGGATTCTGTCGTACTTTTTTTCATCTTTGATTTTGGATATCTTCACGCGTGAGTTGCCTGCTTCCGATCCAGCCAGGTATACGTGAATGTCTTCGATGCGAGATTCTGTTAGTTCGACCAGACCCGGAAAATCTACGAGATTGTAAAGGCCAGCATATCCATTCGGGATCAAATATGCTTTGATGCCGCGAGATAGTGCGAGGCGCGCCGCGCCAATGATGACTCCGTTGAGACCTCCACAGTCTCCGCCGGAAGTAAGGATGCCGATTTTCTGAATTGCCATGCCCTGAATCATCTTCAGGCTAAAAATGAGTCAACGCAAATTCAAGCGGGCGCGCTGTCGTCATACTCAACACCGAGTTTCTTGAGCTCATCTATGAGAGATTGGATCTCAGCCTGCAGTCGAGCAGGAGACGAAAGGTGTCCGAGTAGTTCATCATCGCGAAAGATCAGCATGTAGTTGTACATGTTCCTGACGATTTGCTCAATCACACCTTCCACTGTCATGCCGTTCCAGCGGTTGTTGGATACGATTTCCAGGTCGTAGAATGGTATATAGCGCTTTCCGACTGCCAGAGACTCAATGGGAATTGTTTTGGATCTTGCAAGTTTCTCCTGGGTTGCCTGATTCGTATCAGATTTGGCAGCGATGTGATTGTCCCAGATCGTGCGAAACGAAGTTCCAACTATGCGAAAGAGTTTGGTCGCACGCCGGCAGAGAGTAACAAAGCGTCGCATTTCCTCATCCCCGCTGTCTTTCTTGAGCACTTCAGTGAGATTGTGAAAATGAAAGCTCATGTTCTTGTTCTTCTTGAAAAACACTTCGATGTCTCTCAGCAATGCATTGAATTCATCGATGGTTGCTTTGAACAAGCCCTGTTTGAACAGAATGATTTCAATGGGATTTCCGCCGTCGCGCGCGTGCACAGAGCTTTCTAGAAGGTAGAGGCTCGAGATATCAAAGTCTTTCATCACCACAAACAATAGCTTTGGCGGCTCGGTTTTGTGCGATTTCGCGGTCATATCGTTGACCATTTTTTCGTTGTAAATGCGCCTGAGGACTTCCGCTACGATCGGATTGAGAAAATCAGTCTTAACTTTTCCAGCGCCGTCATAGTCAAAGAAATTACGTTTGAGATTTTCGATTTCACGCATTTCTGCCTTGCGCATGGCGATTTGCGTATGATGTTTTTTGATCATTCCGTCTATCTGCTGCATGACGGATTCAGGAGCGCGGTATCTTTTCAGAACGGGTTTGCCCACACCCATTTCGTCTACGATTTCCTGCCAGGTGGGAACGCGTTTCTTTGCCAACCCGTGGAACGCTAGAATAGTGTTCTTAAGCGTAGGGTTTTTCGCATCAAGCGATGAAATGAATGCCATCGCATTGCGAAGGGCTTCGGTATAGCCGCCCAGTTCTTTGCTTTCTGAAACAAATTTAATGAATGGATCCGTGAGGATCTTTCTGAAGTTTGGATATTGAATCAGAGCAGCATACATCTTCTGCATTTTGCCCGATTCTGCCGCGAGAACTTCCTGTCTTTCCACTCGCTTGAACATGGGTGCGACTGTAATGAATTCGTTGAAGAATTGATAAGCAGTCACAATCACATTGTAAGTGGGAGGATCCCATTGGGTCCAACCATCGCGAGCTGCGACGCGAAAGCATTTGATTACGGCTACAATTACATCTTCGTTGAGAGTGGAGAAGATGTCCTCCGCCTTTTTGGATATATGAAGATTTCTTCCCAGGAATCCGGTGGTCAGGGTTTCCGTATCTTTTCCCCAAACACCAATTTCTCCTCCGCCAAGGATAGCACCTAACAACCCCGTTCGTCGCGGCTCCGGCTTCTTTGGTGCCTGTCTCTGTGCACCGGCACCTGCGGCTCCGCTACCGGAGCCCGCCGAAGGTCGCTTTCTTTCTACTGTTTCTACGCCTTTTTGTTTTCGCGCATGTGCCGCGTCCAGTTCCTCAATTCTCTGGATGCGGGCGAATACATCGCTGACGGATTGAATTACTTTTTCAACTTGCTCTTGCACTTCCGGAGGACGTGCTTTGCGGTATAGATCGCCGAAGGCCTTGTGCGCGGCAGCCCGCGTGAGGGTCGGGTCCATATCAGTTGCTCTGGTTGAGAGGGTTTTCTACCGTGCGAGATCCTGCGGGGGCATCGTAAGAAAATAAACTTACGGGAAAGGCGTCTACTTTCCGCAGGTTGCTGAGAGTGATTGTGGTCCAGTCGCCTGAGCTTTTATGCCGAATGCTCAGTTGTTCGAGTGTGTGTTCCGCACCCCATTTGAGACGAACTTCCTGAATGTTGGAGGAAGGATTTTCCGATTCGAGTAACGCTGTGTTCCCACTGACTTTTGTTTTGAATCCAGTCAAAAGCCAGCCAAGTCCACCGCCGCCCGGGACCATGAGCTGTTTTCCTGCGACGCTTGATGATGGATTGTACACAACTAGTTCGCGTCCCGTAGCCGCAATCACTCGTCCGTCTGAGAGTGCGAGATGCACCTTACCATTGCTATACGAAAGGTTGCCGCGAAGAGCTCCCCCGCCGCCGGAGGATATGCTGATAGAAGCTTTGAATCCACCCAGGGATCGCATGCGAGACACGACTGCCTGAACGTCCGGGTTTGGTTCTGCAAATAACGGAACGGCGGCCAGTTGCCAGGCAACCGCCGCCGTCAGGAACAGAAGTCTGTAAGCAGACTTAGCCAAGAACCTTCTTGAATTCATCCGTCATTGCCGGCACAACTTTGAACAGATCGTCTACGATCCCGTACGTTGCGACTTTGAAAATGGGAGCATCTTTGTCTTTGTTGATGGCCACGATGTATTTGGAAGATCCCATACCAGCCAGATGCTGGATGGCGCCTGAGATTCCGCATGCAATGTAGCAGTTTGGAGAAACTGTCTTACCAGTTTGTCCAACTTGCGCGCTGTGAGAAATCCATCCCGCGTCCACTGCAGCGCGGGATGCGCCAAGCGCTGCACCTGTTACATCGCACAGAGCCTGCAGAAGTGGCCAGTTTTCCGGGCCTTTGATTCCACGACCGCCTGAAACGATGATCGACGCGTCTGTGAGCTGAATCTTGGATCCACCTGACATGTCTGTGCTGGTGATTTTTCCGGTTACATTGCCTTCTCCGGCTGAGGAAGTTTCGATTGCTTCTGCGCCAGAGTGAGCTTTCACTTCTTGAGAGTTGGGGCGGACTGTGATGACTGCCGGGCTCTTGATACGAATATTTGCGAACGCTTTTCCAGAGTAGACTGGTTTGCGCAGTTCAACATTTTCAAGACTTCCTTTGATGCTCACCACATCTGCTGCAACGTTCGCTCCGAGTTGCACTGCAACGCGCCCAGCGTAGTCACGTCCTAGAACAGAATGAGCTGCCAGAACGATCTTTGCGCCTTTTTCTTTTGCAACCGCGGAAACGATGTTTGCCATTCCTTCCGGGCTGTAATTTGCCAGAGTGGCTTTAACAACTGTATCTGCGCCTGCGCCCAGGAGTTCTTTTGCCTGTGCGTCATTGCCGTTTACAAGCAATGCAACGACTGGAGTTCCGAGGGTGCGCCCAGCTGAAACAAGCTCTTTTGAGATTTTCTTCAGCGAATCGCCTTTGAGTTCTGCTACTGCGAGTACTGCCATTGTATTCTACCTCTTTCCTCAGATTACTTTTGCTTCTTCGCGAAGCGCCTTAACCAGTTCTTTCGCCTTCGTTTCAGGTGCGTCACCGTCGATGATGCGGCCTGGTGGACGAGGAGGTGGAAGTTCGAGAGAAACGATTTCTACTTTTGCGAACCCGCTTCCGAATGAATCAGCTGCTTTCACATCTACCTGCTTCTTCTTGGCTGCCATGATTCCTTTCAGAGAAGGATAGCGAGGTTCGTTCAGGTTTTTTGCTGCTGTGATCACTACTGGAGTGGAAGCTTCCATGACTGCGCTTCCGCCTTCGATTTCGCGTTTTACAACTACTTTGTTTCCTTCAACTTTTAGCTCGATCGCGTTGTTGATGTTCGCGCATCCGAGAGTCTGTGCGATCATGGATGGAACCATGGAAGACTGAGAGTCAATTGCAACGTGGCCAGTCAGGATCAGATCTGGTTTTTCTGCTTCTACGAACTTCGCGAGCACTGAACCAGCGTAGCCAATGTCCAGAACGTTGTAGGAATCGTCTTTGATGTGAATTGCCTGATCTGCGCCGAGCGCATATGCAGTGCGAAGCGCTTCCACTACGCGGTCCGGGCCGAGTGATGCCGCAATTACAGTCCCGCCGGTTTTTTCTTTCAGGCGAAGGGCTTCTTCGAGCGCGTGTTCATCAAAAGGCGATACAATCCATTTGATGCCGGCGTCTACAATTCCTGCGCCAGAAACCTTGATGCTGGTTTCCGTGTCAGGAACCTGTTTAATAAGTACGAGTATCTTCATTGAGGATCTCCAATGGATAAAACTTGGATTCTACGACTTTTTGGTGGTCCGGGCCGGGGTCAATGACTTTACGTTTGGTCTTCCGCGTCAGAATCGCCTGGGAAAACGCGCTGAAATAGCTGCATATTCCATACAATAGAAAGAATCACGACGAGGAAATTCGCATCTGTCTTTAGATAGAAAGAAAGCCCCGCGACGAGAGGAATCAGATGAACCGTGAGGTAATGAAGGCCGCAAAGGATGGACATGCGATCCGGGGCTCCAGAAAGCAAAACGCGCAGTCTGGCGCGATAGAAATGAATGATCCCGGCGCTCTTCTCTTCCACACTCGTGAGTGAGTGGACATAAGCCTGACGGATGACCACGCTCAGGTAGGCGCAAGCACCCACACAAAGCACTGTAAATACTAGAAGTGGAATGGACAGTTGCATGAATCGAGAAGAGAAAAAATTGTTTATGGGACAGTGCAAGGAAAACTTTTCATCCTATGGAAATATCGCTGAAGCCAGAGTCCGATCTTTTTGATCCAACGCCCGCCCATAGAGAGCTTCGTGAGGTGGTTCGCAAGTTCAGCGAAGGCCCATTGCGCGAACAGGCGCGTCATGGAGACGAATCAGAAAAATTCAACATAGACTTGTTTCGCAGGCTGGGCAGCGAGCTTGGAATTCTCGGCCTCACAGTTCCTGAAGATCAAGGAGGAGCGGCTCTGGGCCCTGTCGCAGAAGTGATTCTGCACGAAGAGCTTTCCAAAAGCGATCCGGCGTTTACTTTGAGTGTTCTTGCCCACGAAATTCTATTTGTGAATAATCTTTCCGTAAATGGAAACGATGCGCAGAGAAAGAAGTATTTACCAGGGGTCATTTCTGCGCAGAAGATAGGTGGTATGTGCATGACGGAACCTGGTGCTGGAACAGACGTTCTGAGTTTGACCACGGTTGCCGTGAAAAAAGGCGATCGTTATGTGCTCAATGGATCCAAAGCCTGGATCACAAACGGATACGAAGGCGATTATTTCCTGGTTTATGCGAAGATGGACAATTCTTCCAATAAGAGTATTACCAAGTTCATCGTTGAGTCTGCATATCCAGGATTTCGCGTAGGGAAAAAAGAAGAGAAGATGGGCATGCGTGCGTCGAGCACAGCTGTTCTTTCTTTTGAAGATATGGAAGTCCCCGCGGAAAACCTTGTAGGAGAGGAAAACCGCGGCCTGGTTTCCATGATGCGCAATCTGGAGATCGAAAGAATCGCTCTGGCCGCACAATCACTTGGAATCGCGGAGCGCTGCATTGAAGTGATGGCAAAGTACGCAGTGAGCGATCGATCCAGTTTTGGAAAGCATCTCATTGAACACGGACAAATCCAGCGACTGGTTTCTGAAAGTTATGCGGACTGGTCTGCCGCTCGCTGTCTTGTGTATCATACAGCTGGAAGATTATCGCCTAACGTTCGAAATTCGACTGCGGCAGCCGCCGCCAAGCTTGTGGCAACACAGATGGCGGAAAGAGTTGGAAGAAATGCGATCCAGGTACTGGGCGGGAATGGTTACAGTCGTGAATATCCTGTGGAACGTCTTTACCGCGACGCGGTTCTATTGAGCATTGGTGGCGGAACCAACGAAGCCATGCAGAAGAACATTGCAAATGATCTTATTAAGATCTTCGCTGGTCCATCGCACTGAAGGGAAAGTGATTCTCTAAACGGAGTAATTAGACGCAAGATGAAGCGGATCTCAAGTATCCGCGGTCTGGCGAGATGCGACGTAGTTTACAAGTGCTTCGCGCTTGAGTACAAAGCCAATCTTAGTTCTGTCCTGGTAGAATACAGGTTTGAGCGGATGTTTTTCCGGAGTGAGTCTTCCAAGGATCGTTAAAATCAAATTGATGCCCAGTCCCGCGCCTTCGCGGTGAGGATCTTCCATGAGCTCCGCCAGGTTTTCTCCAAACATGGTATAGTTAAGCCTCTGGAGAAGGCGTAATTTTTCCGGTCTTGAGATGCTTGTGTAGTTGGTAGTCCAGCAGGCAATGTTCGCGTCTGTGGATCTGAAAATTACGTCGAAGTATTTGTCTTCTGCTGCCGCGAGCTTGTGAAGGTTTTCATCCCCGTGTTCTTCCAGTTCTTCGCGGAACATGGATGCAAATTTGTTGTATTCGATTTTTGGGTCCACACCTGCCGGTTTCGCTACGTGTCTTTCAAAGAGCACTTTGTAAGTTGCCTTGGATGCGTTGATAGCCATTTCATTGAGACAGGTGTAAATCTCTGCGGAAAGAGACCCCAGGTTTTGCTTCATCAGTAAAAGCGAAATGATATCGCGCAAGAACGTTGCGATTTCTCCCGTCAGGCGATATGTACGGATGGTTACCTGCCAGTTCAGATCTTCCAGCTTGAGGCGCACCGCATCTTCCTGCAGTTGCTGAGAGAAGGCAGGTAGATTGATGGAGCGGCGAAGATCTATCATCTCAAGTTGTTTGAGGAAGTTGAGCTGCTCTGCGAAGAATGGATCTCTGAGAAATCTTTTTGTTTCAACATCAAAGATCCATTTGTTCTTCCCGAGCAGGCGAATGAAATCATCGCGATAGTTCAATTTGACCGTTGAGTCATATATGAACTTGCCTTCCTGGTCGAGCATTCTCTCGAAGAATTCAACGACTCTCTCTTCTGTTTTCAGGAAATGCAAAAGTGTTTCCGCAGCGGCGGTCCCGGGTATGGCGATCTTGGTGCCAAATCCAGATAGCTCATGGATATCAAATCTCCGGTCCATCTGCTGGCCCAGCGCGTTGACCTGGTCTGAGTTCAGAGACGTTGCAACAACATCGCGGAATGCTTTCTGGATTTCCTTGTTCATCAGGTGGTGGCATTTGTGAAATATCGCCGCATTCCAGTCAAGAACTAGTGCCCGGATTTTTTGGATTGAGGCCTGCCCGGGCCCCCTGTGAATGAGTCATGTTCCTTTGTGCTCGGATTGGCCTTTTGGTAGTTCTACTGGTGCATGGTTGCACGGAAAGGAGAGCGGTTATGAATCCGTTAGACGATGAGACTCTTGCCTCTCGGGTTTTCTTTCCGCGTAAGAGTGCAGGCCGGGCTCCGGCGGGGGCCAGGGATTTGATGATTCCAGTTGCCAGGGCAGAGCTCGGCGCTCGGTTCTATGAGAAGGATCCAGCGTTTCGTACTGTGCTCTATTTCCACGGGAACGGAGAGACTGTTCCAGACTATGATCGCATTGCAGGGCTCTATCATAGATCCAGACTGAACTTATTCGTAGTCGACTATCGGGGCTACGGATTCAGCACCGGAAGTCGTCCTACTCTAAGATCGCTTTCAGAAGATCCGCCTATAGTCAGTGAGTTCTTCTTGAAGCAGATTCGGCCTGCTGCGCCGCTTCCCATCATAATGGGGAGATCTCTGGGCAGTAGTCCAGCCACGGATATTGCCGTGTCCAATCCGCAACGTTATGCGGGCTTGATTCTTGAGAGCGGGTTTGCGGATGTCAGGCCGCTTCTCGGGCTCCTGGGGGTTCAGCTGAGTGATGCACAGGAAGAGGAAGCCCACAAATTGTTTTCCAACGCGGGCAAGCTTTCCGGGATCAAAATTCCGGTCCTGATTCTACATGGAGAAGAAGATCACTTGATTCCGGCCAAACATGCGCGAGCCAACTTTGAAGCGGCTGCAGTTAAGCTGAAAACTTTAAAGATCATGCAAGGCGCAGGACACAATGACCTGCTTGTGCAGAGCGATGAATACTTCTCATCGATCGATCAATTTGTGCAAAAGCTTTAAAGATCTCTTCCAACGTTAGGCGATTTGCATCTCCATTTTTTCTCGCAATGATTTGACGGGTGCCGCCAGTGCTACCATCGCCCCTGCGAGAGTTCCAAGCAGGCTTCCAGGGGCCGTATAGAATAGAAGAGACGCCGTATCCGCAAGCTGGGAAGCCATTTCCGAATTCACAGGAGCCAGAACCAGCCAGAGACCAAAACCCGCGGCCATGGCAGATCCAAAGCCAGTGTCCGCAGAGGCGCACAGCCTTACGAGTGCTACCCCGGCTCCGTAGTTTACGACGATCCAGGGAGCCATGGACACTCCGCTCTCCATGGCGATTTGCAGCGTTTCCTGGAGGGTCAGCTCCATTGTCAGCCAATTCCACATTGCTGTGGAAAAGAGCATTAGAGTGCCGCTCATTGCTCCATAAACCAGCAATCCGATCCCATGATTCTTCATAAATCGCCCCCCATCCTGTTTGAGGAGCAAGATGTGTACCCCAAAAATATCGCGGCTCGCGCTATTTTTTGGGACCCGGTTCAGGCTGCA
>Ga0268298_10005385_pt1 | contig 12009 bp, 10 predicted proteins | sample WWTPWeurt_MetaG_FD_194462 | JGI IMG/M metagenome (GOLD analysis project Ga0268298, IMG submission 194462) | Activated sludge microbial communities from WWTP in Nijmegen, Gelderland, Netherland - WWTP Weurt | ecosystem: Engineered > WWTP > Aerobic digester > Activated sludge | place...
CGAGCCGCAGCCAGAGCCCCGGAGCGCGCGCCGTCACCCCGCTCGCGCTCCCGCTCGCCGGAGCGCCGGAACGGCCTTTTCCGCAGCCGATCGCGGCTCCTCCCACAGCGACCAGCGCCGCGAGGAGGGCCCCGCTCCACACGGCGCGCCGCGCCCACGAGACCTCCTTCGCGCTCTTCGCGCCGGCGACGATCTCGCTCTTCGCGCCGGCGACGATCTCGCTCTTCGCGCCGGCGACGATCGCGCTCTTCGCGCCGGCGACGATCGCGCTCTTCGCGCCTGTCATTCCGCGGGCTCAGGCTTGGGCGCGGGCGGCCCCGGCGGCAGGCTCCGCGAGTGCAGCTTCACCGGCGACCGCTTGCGCTTCTTTCGGAACCGCATGTTGATCACCTCGACGAAGAGCGAGAAGGCCATCGCCGAATACACGTAGCCCTTGCTCACGTGCTGGCCGAGCGCGTCGGCCACGAGCATCACGCCGATGAGGATCAGGAAGCTCAGCGCGAGGATCGTCATGCTCGGGTGCCGCAACACGAAATCGCCCACCTTCCCCGCGAAGATGACCATCACGGCGACCGCGAGGATCATCGCGACCATCATGATCGGGATGTGCTGCGCCATGCCGACGGCCGTGATCACCGAGTCGAGCGAGAAGATGATGTCGAGGATCGCGATCTGGATCAGCACGAAGAGGATCGGCGCGCGCTTCGGATCCTTCTGCGAGTCCGTCTTCTCCTCCTCGCCCTCGTCGGCCACCTCCAGCTTCTCGAAGATCTCGTGCGTCGCCTTGCCCACGAGGAAGGCGCCGCCCGCGAGCAGGATGAGATCGCGCCCCGAGAAGGCCTTGCCGAAGAGCGTGAAGAGCGGGTGGGTGAGCCCCATCACCCACGAGATGGAGAGCAGCAAGAGGAGACGTGTCCCGAGCGCGAGGATGAGCCCCGTCGTGCGCGTGAAGGCCTGCCGCTCCTTGGGGACCTTCGCGACCATGAGCGACAGAAAGACGATGTTGTCGATGCCGAGCACGATCTCCATCGCCGAGAGCGTCAGGAGGCTGATCCAGCCCTCGATGTGCATGAACGGCTCGAACACATCCTTTCCTTACCAAATCCTCCGCGCGCGCGGCAGTGGGTGCCGCACGACGCGACACCCGGTTGCGCCCGGCGCCGCGCGCGAATAAGAGAGCCCGTCGCCATGCGCCGCCGCCCGCAGCACCACCCCGCGTATTCGCGAGGATTCGTGCGTTTTGCGCTCGGCTTCGTCGCGTCGCTCATCACGGCCGGTTACTTCGCGTCCCTCGTGCACATGGCCCTCGTGGCGCACACCGCGTGCGCCGAGCACGGTCGCCTCGTTCACGTGCAGGACGCCGTCCCGACGAGCGGGGCTGTGCGTGGGCACGTCCCTGCCTCTTCCGCGAGCCGTTCGGACGCCCTCGTCTCCGAAGAGCACGACCACTGCACGCTCGGCACGGCGCAGCCGTCGGAGGCCCGCGTGGCCCCGGCGCCGCTCGTCGTGGTGCTCGACGAGGTCCCGCCTCCTGTCGCGGCGCCCGTGCGCGTCCACCCTTCGTGCGAGCGCGTGGAGCCTCCGCCGCAGATAGCGCTCCTCTTCCTCTCCCCCAAAGTCTCTCCACCTGTGTGACGCGTCCGGGTCGTCCGGCAACGGGGTGATGGGCAGTCTTCGTTGAGCTTCCGATCCCGGTCCTCCGGGTGAGCTGCTCGACGAGGCCCATTCCCCGGGTCCCGGCTCGAACGCGTAGACAGCCCCGTTCACTCGCGGTCCTGTTCTGTCACCTCCGGAGTCCTCGTGTCGAAGCATCGCTTTGCGGCGGTCGCGCTCTCGTGTGCGATCATTGCGTATTCAAGTCTCTCCCCTGCGCAGGGCAACGTCGTCATGCCGACGATCGTGTCGCAGGTCACCCCCAGCTTGCCGGCCAGCGTCGTCCCCAAGGACGCGGACGTGGTGCTGGCCGTCTCGCTCGACGTCACAGGCACGGTCATCGAGGTCGCCGTCCTCCAGTCCGGAGGCGCCGAGTTCGACAAGGCCGCGATGGAGGCTGTCCGAAAGTGGAAGTTCACCCCGGCGCTCCGCGACGGCCAGCCCTTCGCCGCCAAGATCCGCGTGCCCGTCCACTTCGTCGCCGCCGCGCCCCCGGACGAAGGGAGTCCCCCTCCGGCCCCGTCGACCTCGGCCCCCGCAGCCCCGGCGAAGCCGCCCTCCGGCGACAAGCCTCCTCCCAACACCCCTCCTTCCGGAAACAAGGCCCCTTCCGGGAACACCGCTCCTTCCGGAAACAAGGCCCCTTCCGGGAGCACCGCCCCTTCCGGGAACAAGCCTCCTTCGGCCGGCCCCGACAACCCCCCTCCGGCCTCCCCGGACACCGGGGCTCCCGGACAGCCTCCCTCCCCGGACACGGGCGCTCCCGGCGAGCCCCCGAAAGGCCCTCCCGCCCCGCTCGACGTCAGCGTCGCCGGCAAGAGGCCCCCTCCCTCGCGCGGGGCCAGCGACTTCCACGTCGACATCGGCGCGCTCAAGCTGGTCCCGCAGCACAGCGCCTCCCAGATGCTCCAGCTCGCCCCGTCGATCTTCCTCACCAACGAGGGCGGCGAGGGCCACGCCGAGCGCGTCTATCTGCGCGGCTTCGACGCCCGCGAGGGCCAGGACATCGAGCTGTCCGTCATGGGCGTGCCCGTCAACGAGAGCGGCAATCTCCACGGCGCGGGCTTCGCGGAGCTTCATTTCGTCATCCCCGAGCTCGTCCGCTCCCTCCGCGTCCTCGAAGGGCCCTTCGATCCGCGCCAGGGCAACTACGCCGTCGCCGGGAGCGCCGACTATGACCTTGGCCTCGTCGAGCGCGGGGTGACCCTCAAGTACACGTATGGCACCTTCAACACCCACCGCGCCGTCGCCCTCTGGGGCCCCGCGAGCGAGGATGTCCACACCTTCGGGGGCGTCGAGCTCCAGACGAGCGACGGCTTCGGGCAGAACCGAGGCAGCAAGTCCGCGAGCGCGATGGGCCAGTACGAGGGGCGAATCAGCGACAACGCCACTTACCGTATCCTGGCGACGGCCTACGCCAATGACTACCGGAGCGCCGGCCTCCTCCGCGCGGACGACGTGGCGAGCGGCAGGAGAGGCTTCCTCGACACCTACGACTTCACGCAGGGCGGCTCCGGCACCCGCTTCTCGCTCTCCGCCGACGTGGACGGGCGCGCCGGAGACGTCCAGTTCGAACAGCAGGTCTTCCTCGTCCAGCGCGGCATGCGCCTCCGGGAGAACTTCACCGGGTTCCTCCTCGACTCCCAGACAGCCATCCAGGAGCCACACGGCCAGAGAGGCGATCTCATCGACCTCGCGGTGGACGAGGTCACCTTCGGCGCCCGCGGCAGCGCGGCCCTCCGGGGCGAGCTCTTCGGCCAGCGACAGGAGCTCACCGTCGGCTACTTCGCCCGCGGCGATCGCGCCACGAACCAGCGCGCGCGCATCTCCGCCGACTCCGACATCCCGTACAAGACCGACGCCGACTACGACGCCACCCTCGGCGACATCGGCCTCTACGCCGACGCGAACCTCCGACTGACACGCTGGCTCGTCGTCCGGGGCGGCGCCCGCGCCGATCTCCTCACGTACGATGTCCTGGATCGATGCGCCGTGAAGGACGTCTCCGTCCCCTCCGACACACATCCTCCCGGCGACGCGAGCTGCCTCGATCAACAGCGCTTCGGCGTCCACCGCGAGCCCTATCAGCGCACGACGACAACGGGTCTCCGCGCCATGCCCCGCGGCTCGCTCATCCTCGGCCCCTTCTCGGGATTCACGCTGTCCCTCTCCGCGGGCACGGGCATCCGCTCGATGGATCCGCGGTATGTCACACAGGACACCTCCGCTCAGTTCGCGACGATCGACGCCTACGAGGGCGGCGTGAGCTACACCCACGACTTCGGCGTCCTGCGCGTCGCAGCGAAGAGCATCCTCTTCGGGACGCACGTCGATCGCGATCTCGTGTTCAGCGAGTCCGAGGGCCGCAACGTGATCGGCGGCGGCACGACGCGCGTCGGGTGGATCGGCCAGTCGCGCGTGAGCGGCGACTTCTTCGACACAAACGCGTCCCTCACGCTCACGAAGAGCTCCTACGACGACACGGGCCTCCTGGTGCCTTATGTCCCGGACGCCGTGCTCCGCTGGGACTCTGCCCTGTTCCACGAGCTGCCCTTCGAGATCCTCGGGCGCCGCCCGCGCGGCACCTTCGCCTTCGGGGTCTCGTACATCGGCCGCCGCGCGCTCCCGTACGGCCAGCGGAGCGACACCATCGCCACCGTGGATGCAAGTCTGACTCTGGGGTACCGCAACTTCGACCTCGGCGTCGCGGCGACGAACCTGTTCGACGACGGCTACAAGCAGGCAGAATACAACTTCGTCTCCGACTGGCACGAGACGGGCGCGCCCACGCTGGTGCCCGCTCGCCATTTCTCCGCCGGCCCGCCCCGGCAGATCCTCCTCAGCCTCTCCGCCAACTTTGGAGGGAACGCGCCGTGAAAAAGCGATCCCGGATTGCCACTGTCACCTTCGGTGTCCTCGCTGGACTGTCGCTCTCCGCCTGCACGGGCACCACCGGGGGGGAGATCGTCGTCTTCGACGCCTTCGCCGCCGGCCCGGAGGACGCCGTGGCCGGACAGCCCTACACCTTCACCACGAGCCGCGGCTACGACGTCACGCTCACCCGCGCCGAGCTGCACGTCGGCGCCGTCTATCTCAACCGCTCGCGCCCGAGCAGCGTCGCTTCGGATACGAGCTGTCAACTTCCGGGCATCTACGTGGCCGAGGTCACCGAAGGCATGGACGTGGATCTCCTGAGCCCCGATCTCCAGCCCTTCCCCGAGCAGGGCACCTCCACCACCGATCACGCGAGCACCGGCGAAGTGTGGCTGTTCGGCGGCGGCGACATCAACGATCCGGGCGACGCCACGGTGATCCTCGACGTCGCCGGGACGGCCGAGAAAGGGGGTCAGACTTACCCCTTCGAGGGCGAGATCACCATCGCGCACAACCGGGAGATCCCCGCGCCCTCGGACTCCCTGCCTGGCGCCAACCCCCTCTGCAAGCAGCGGATCGTGAGCCCGATCCCCGTCGATCTGGCGGTCGCGGAGGGCGACAGGCTCGTCCTCCGGGTGGATCCGCGCGGGCTCTTCGCCAGCGCGCAGATCGATCTCCTGGAGAAGGCGAGCGAGGATCCGCCCCTGTACCGATTCCGTGATGACGGCGGCGACGCCCCGAGCCGCGCGCTGTACTCGGGCCTCCGGGCCTCCATCGGGACCTACTCGCTGGCGTGGGAGCCGTGAAGAGAGCGGTTGCGATCTTATTGCAACCAAGATACAAGAGCATCTTCGATGCAAAGGAGCGATGACATGCGCAGGGTACCTCTCTCTTTCGGTGCGCTGGCCACGGCGGCGCTTGCGACCATCCTCGGCGGCTGCGGCGGCGACGACACGGGCTCCGGCTCGGGCACGACCACCACGACGGGCGGCGGCAGCGGCACGATCGATGTTCGGATCTGGGGCGAAGAGATCGCGACGGACGGCTTCAAGTTCCCCACCGGGAGCGAGGTCACGATCGCGGATGGGTGGGAGATCGAGCTCTCCCACGTGCTCGTGACGATCGGCAAGGTCTGGCTCTCGGAGAACCCGGACAAGGCCCCTTCGGATCAGAGTCAGACGGACGCTCTGGTGTCCGAGACCGCGGGCCCGTGGGTGATCGATCTGCACAAGGCGGGGACCCCGGCCGCCCTCTTCTCGATCGACAAGCTGAACAAGAAGGGTGACGCGGCGCTCGTGGCGGGGGAGAGATACGCGTTCAGCTACTCCACCGTCGCCGCGTCGGACGAGGCCGAGATCGTCAATTTCGCCGATGACGCCGAGGCGAAGAGCCTCCTCGACGAGATGAAGACGAAGGGATACTCCGTCTACTATACCGGAAAGGCCACATGGAAGGGCACCGACTGCCAGACGTCGGACGACGCGTACGACTTCAACGGGCTGCCGAAGGTCGTCGAGATCAAGCTCGGCTTCGCGACGCCGAGCGACTACCTGAACTGTCAGAACGAGGAGAACCAGGGGGAGCCCTTCGAAGGCGAGGAGTACCAGCGCGGCGTGCCGATCAAGGAGAGCACGTCGTCCGTGGCGCAGCTCACGTTCCACCTCGAACATCCCCTCTTCTCATCGGTCGTCCACGACTCGCTGCTCTATTTCGATCAGTTCGTCGCGCCGCTCGCGGGCCAGCCGGACGGCTCGACCCTCACGATGGATGACCTCGTGGGGCTCAATCCTCAGGGCTTCACCGACGCGAACGGCGCATCGCTCCCCTGGCGCGTCTGTGATGGGTCGGCCCTGCCCGCTTCGAAGCAGCGATTCGTCGAGACGGGCTCCGTGCCTGTCGACCCGCAGGGCGACCCCGCCAAGGCCCTTCGCGACTACCGCGATTACGTGGCATACGTGCAGAGCACGATGGGCCACCTGAACGGCGGAGAGGGCCTCTGCTTCACGAAGCGCAACTACCCGTCTCCGCCCTAGGCTCCTCGACGCGGCGGGGGGGCGCGCCTTCTTCGTACGGCGCGCCGCGCGCCTTCTTCGTACGGCGCGCCGCGCGCCTTCTTCGTACGGCGCGCCACGTGGCTGGAGGGATCACTGCATGCGCCGGGTGCCTTCGATGGTGTGGCCCTTGAAGCCGCCGCCGTGATCGTGGTCGTGGGCGCCGTGATCGTGGGCGTGCGCCTGGCCAGGATCCGCCGACTCGTGGGCGTCGTGCGCCTCGCCGGCCGCGAAGCTCTTCCAGCCCTCGGGGCCCAGCGCCATCTCCTCGTCGGTGAGGAGACAGGCGTCGAGTCGCTTCTCCAGGGCGTCGCGGTCCGTCTCGTGGAGGACGAACGCGAGCTCCTGGCGCCTGTCGCCCCACGGATCGCTCCAGACAGCCTTGATGCTGGCCCTCTGTCCGTCGGAGACCTCCCAGTCCTTCTCCGGGGTCGCGGCCCAGAAGGCGCCCGCGGTGCCCCGGTGAAGGATAGCCCCGATCTGCGAGAGCTCTCCGGCCGTGTCGTTCTTGTTGGCCAGCCAGTAAATGCCCTTCGAGCGCACGACGCCGTGGAGCGCGCCGCCCAGGAAGGCTTCGAAGCGCGCAGGGTGGAAGGGGCGATTGCGCCGGTAGCCGAGCGAGGAATAGCCATGATCCGGCGGGGCCGCAGGGGCCTCGGCGAGGCGCGCCGCGGTGACGGTGTCCCGGGCAGCGTCGAAGTCGAACCTGCCCGTGTCCATCACCTCGGCGAGGGGCGCCTTCCCGTGGACGGCGCGCACGACTCGGGCCCTCGGATTGAGCTTCTTCAGCATCGCGTCGAGGCCGGAGAGCGCCTCTTCGCCTGCGAGATCGGCCTTGTTGAGGACGATCACGTCGCACAGCTCCACCTGCGAGACGAGGACGTCCACCACGCTCCGCACGTCCCGCTCCGAGGCCGCGAGCCCCCGGTCGACCATCGTGTCGTGAGACGCGTAGTCCGCGAGGAACCTCGACGCGTCCACGACGGTGATCATCGTGTCGATCTTCATGTACCGAGACACCGGCGTCCCGCGGCCGTCGTCGACGGCGACGGACTCCGCGACGGGCATCGCGTCGGACCAGCCGGTCGCCTCGATCAGCAAGTATTCCCAGCTCTTCGCCCGCCCGATCTTCCTCAATTCAAGGCCGATGTGCTCGCGCGAAGCGCACCCGATCGCCCCCGGGGGCAGCTCCTCGCTGCCGGGGCGGCTCTTCGGAGGGGCGCTCTCGGCGAGCGCGATGTCGACGTCGCCCTCCCCGAGATCGCTCACCAGCACCGCGACCTTCTTGCCCTCGCGGGCCGAGAGGATGTGCTTCAGCAGGGACGTCTTGCCAGCCCCGGCGAAGCCGGAGATCACGGTGACGGGGATCTGATTCATGGGGTCCTTCGAGTCCGGAAGCACATGGAGGTCATTGCGAGACGAGCCCCTTCAAGCCTGGAGCCGCTCCGCCGCGTGGCGCGCGCCGAGGATGTTGCGCGCCGCCGGCCCGAGCGAGAGCTCCGCGAGGGCGCCTGTCACGAACAGGTTGCCTTGCCAGCGGAGGGAGGGATCGGCCCGGGGGAAGCCGCACGGACTGACGGGCAGCCCCATCTCCTCGATCGCGCGATCGAGCCACGCGCCGCCGGGGCGCTTCGTCTCGAAGCCGGTGGTGAGCACGACGCGATCTGTGTGGAGCGTCGTCCCTTCCTCGCAGACGAGCGTCATGTTGCCGTCCTCGCAGCTCGCGCGCACCACCGTCGCGATGAGCGTCTTGAGCTTGCCGAGCTGCTCGGCGCGCCGCAGCGTCCCGCGCACCTCGGCGGGCATCGAGCCCTTGTGCCGCGCCTCGCGGATCAGCGCGCGGCGTCGCGCCCAGTCGTCCTCCGCCTGGAATCGATCCAGGTAGCGCGGGCCCATCCACCCGGAGCTGGCGTCGAACCGGTGCACGCGTGGCACGTGGGGAGTGAGGAGCGTGACGTAGCCCGGGTTCCTCTTCGCGAGCGCGGTCGCGAGCTGCGCGCCGCTGATGCCGCCGCCGACGACGACGGCGGTCCCGAAGTCGGCCATCGTCTCCCGGTCGAACGTGGGGTCGAAGACGTGGTCGATCACGCCGCCCTTCGCCTTCAGCTCGAGGGCCCAGTCGGGCCAGAGGGGGGAGTCCATGGGGCTTATCGCGAGGAGCACCTTCCTCGCCTCGAGGGAGCCAGTCTCGGTCTCGACCCGGTAGCCGCCCTCGATCTGCGAGAGGCCCGTGGCGCGGCCCAAAATCCGCAGCGAATCGAGCTGATTCTTGCGGATGACGTGCTGAGAGTGGGTGTTGAAGAGGGGGACCGAGGGCCTGCAGAAAGGATCGATGAAGCTCTTCAGCGCCTTGCCGATGCCCTTGTCCGTGAAGTGCATCAGCGAGTCGGCGGGGATGTCGAGGTGGTGCACGTACGGCGAGCGCAGAAAGCCCATGCCGCAGTTCTTCGTGCACGCGGTCCACCGCGCGAGCGCCTCCGGGTGCGGATCGAGCACGCGCAGCCGGTCCGCGGGCACCCGGCCTCGCCGGAGCAGGTGAAGCGAGAGGTGAGTTCCGTGGACGCCGCCGCCGATGATGAGCCAGTCCAGCATTGCGAATCCGATGACCGTAACTCGGTTTCGTCCTCTGGCGCAACAGGCAGTCACGGGAGGGGAGCCGAAGAGTTTTCGGATGGCACGGCCGCGCCGCGACGTCGTCGCCATTGCGGATGGGGGCCGCTGGTTGTAGTGCAAGGGGCGGAGCCTCCGGCTCGCCGTCACACGGATCATGCGACAAACGAAGGGTCGAACGAGCAGCCAGGAGCTCCGCGAGCGCATGCGCGCGAAGGGCCTCCGCGCCACCGCGCCGCGCGTGGCCGTGATGCAGACGCTCGCGCGCCTCGCGAGGCCGACGACCCACGCCGAGCTCGCCGCCTTGCTCGCCGCCGACGGCTGGGACCGCGCCACCGTGTACCGGAACCTCATCGATCTCGCGGAGGCCGGGATCGCGCGGCGCCTCGACATGGGCGATCACCTCTGGCGCTTCGAGATCCTCACCGAGGAGCGGGCCGCCCACGTCGAGGGCGATCACCCGCACTTCCTCTGCGATTCGTGCGGGGACGTCGCGTGCCTCCCGAGGGACGCGGTGCAGCTCACGGCGTCGGCGCGCGCGCCCCGGGCCTTCAAGAAGAAGAACGTGCAGATCCAGGTGAAGGGGCGCTGCGATCGGTGCGCGGCGTGACGCGACCGCCCGCGCTTGTTGCAACGGAGTTGCAGTTTCATGCACGTTGCGAAACGGGCGGCTGTCGGGCATAACGCGCGCTTCCTGTGCTGCCGATCGCCGTCGTCCTGTCCGTGCTCGGCCTCTCCGTGGGGCCGATCCTGCTCGCATGGGGACGGGGCCGCGCGATGCCCTCCGCGGCGATGGAAGGGCTCACGCTCGGGCTCGTGCCGGCGCTCGTGCTGCTGCGGCTCCTGCCGCACGTGTACCAAGAGGCCGGCGGGCTCGCGCTCGGGCTCCTCGCGGCGGGGTACGCGATCGTGTGGATCGTCGAGCGAAGGCGGCATCGATCGCTCGGCCGCGTGGGGCAGGCGGTCGCGTTGCCGGCCCTGCTCGTGCACGCGACGGTCGACGGCGCCACGCTCGGCGTCGCGCTCGCGCCGGGGAAATTCGGGGAGAGCGGCTGGCTCCTCGCGGCGGCGCTCCTGATCCATCGCGTGCCGGAGGGCCTCTTCGTCGCGCGCGCGCTGGTGCCGGAGGTCGGGTGGCGCCGCACGATCGTGTGGCTCGCGGTGCTCGCGGGGGCGACGATCGGGGGCGCGGCGCTCGGCGATCGGGTGCTCACGCTGGCGCCGCCGGAGGTGTTTCACGGGATCGTGGCGGTGGGGCTCGGCGCGATCTTGAAGCTCGTCATGCACACGCACGAGCGGACGCCGCACACGCGCCCGGGCGTGCTGCTGTTCCTCGGCGCGCTGGTCTTCGGGCTCGCTGTGAATTTTCTCGTGCCGTCGGCGAGCTTGCCGGAGCTCCACGCGAAGCCGGTGCACGATCCGGGGACCGCGACGATCGCCGGGGGGATCGCCCTCGTCCTCGTGATCGGCCTGGGGCTCGTGCGGTTCGCGCCGAGGGCGTGGCGATCGAAGCTGGGGCCGTCGCTCGATCACGATCACGACCACGGCGAGCACGCGCACGCGCACGATGACGGGCACGCTGTCGCGCTCCCGCAAGACCACGGCGGCGACCGGCAGACTGGCAGTCACGGTCAGGTGGCGAGTCGCCGGCAAGCGGCCGGCCCCTCGCACGGTGACCGGCCAGGGCACACGAGCGAGTGAGGGTGTTTCGAGGGTGTCAGTTGGGCTTGCAGTAGCCCATGCCGTTGCATCCGCTGGAGGGAGCAGGGCAGTCCGCCGCGCTCTGGCACTCCTTCGTGCAGAGCATGCCCTTCGCCTGGAAGTTGAAGCAGAGGAGGCCCTCCACACAGTCGGTGTCCATGGTGCACGGCTCGCCGAAGGCCGCCCCCGTGGAGGTCATTCCGCCGGTCCCGCCGGTGGCCGTGGTGCCGCCTGTCCCACCGGTGCTGCCGCCGGTGCCCCCGGTGGACGTGGATCCACCGGTACCGCCCGATCCACCCGTGGTGGTCCCGCCTGTCGCCGTGTCGCCGCCGGAGCCGCCGGTGGCCGTGGTGCCGTTTCCTCCGCTTCCACCGCCGCTCCCGCCGGAGTCGCCGCACGCGGCCACGAACAGGGACAGGAGACAGGCGCTCGCAGAGAGAATGATTCGCATGGGGCTCGATCCTCCGAGCGGGGGAGTTGCCAGAAGCATGCCGGAGCATCGTTGTTACATGGGAGTCACACGGGCAGTTGTGTCACCGGCGTGACACGGAGTGCGCGGAGCGACCGAGGAGGGCAGTGTCGAAGGAGAGGGGGAGTGGCGAGGGAGAGGGGGAGTGGCGAGCGAGGCGCTCAATAGAGCAGGTAGGGCCTGCGCCGCTCGGCGAAGCGGGCCGTCTCCGCGGCGAACGTGGCCATCACGTCGGAGAGGGGTTTTCCCGCGGTGATCGCCTCGAAGGCGCGATCGTGGCCGAGGAGCGTCAAGAGGCCCGCGGGCTTCCAGGCGTCAGGCTGGAGCCTCCGGAGAGCGACGGCGATCGCGAGCCCGAGCCGGGCGGCGTCGAGGGCTTTGGGGTCGGTGACCGTGAGGGCGACTCCGCGGCACACCTCGCCCGCGAAGGTGCTTGTCTTGGGGGTGAAGGTGGTCTTTTCGAACGTGACGCCGGGGAGGGCGAGATCGGAGAGGGCCTTTTGGAGGGCCTCGGGGTCGATGTAGGGGGCGCCGAGCTGCTCGAAGGGCCTCTCGGTGCCGCGGCCGACGCTGAGGTTCGTGAGCTCCAGGAGGCCGACCCCGGGGTAGAGGAGAGCGGCAGTCGGAGTGCGGAGGTTCGGGGAGGGGGGC
>Ga0268298_10005386_pt1 | contig 12008 bp, 8 predicted proteins | sample WWTPWeurt_MetaG_FD_194462 | JGI IMG/M metagenome (GOLD analysis project Ga0268298, IMG submission 194462) | Activated sludge microbial communities from WWTP in Nijmegen, Gelderland, Netherland - WWTP Weurt | ecosystem: Engineered > WWTP > Aerobic digester > Activated sludge | place: Netherlands...
GATCAGGCGCTGAATTTCTCTTGTACCTTCGTAGATATTCAAGACTTTGGCATCGCGGAAGAAACGCTCCACCGGGTATTCATCGGAGAAACCATAACCACCGAAGATCTGAACGGCGTTGTGAGCGTGCTTGTTGGCAGCTTCGCCGCAAAAGAGCTTGGCAATCGAGGTTTCACGAGAGTTACGCACACCTTTGTTCTTCAAGTGGGCGGCTCTCAAGTAGAGCAGGCGTCCGGCTTCGCAGTCGGCAACCATGTCGGCAATCATAGCCTGTACTTGCTGGTGTTCACCAATCGGTTTGCCGAAAGTGCGGCGCTCCATGGCGTACTTGGTGCTGGCATCGATACAGCCCTGCACTACACCCACGGCACCGGCGGCTACGGAGAAACGTCCATTGTCGAGAGCCGACATGGCGATCTTGAAGCCCTCACCAACCTGACCGAGCATATTCTCAGCCGGAACTCTCACTTCATCAAGGAAAAGTGAAGCCGTGTCGGAAGCTCTCAGACCCAATTTACCGTGGATAGCCTGGGCGGTGAAGCCTTTAGACTTGGTATCGACGATAAAGCAGGTGATGCCTTTGTGACCCAGCTTAGGATCTACGGTGGCGAATATGAGGGCATAGTGGGCAATGGTGCCGCAAGAGATCCAGGTTTTGGAGCCGCTCAAGATGTAGTCGTTGCCGTCTTTGACAGCGCGGGTCTGCTGATTGGCGGCATCAGAACCGGCTTCCGGCTCGGTCAAACCATAGCAACCGATGAACTCACCGGAGCACATTTTGGGCAAATAGAACTTCTTCTGCTCTTCCGTTCCCCATTTGAGAATGGTGAGAGCCACCAGTGATGTCTGCACGCTGAAGAGAGTTCTTGTAGATGAACAGACGCGGTTGACCTCTTCCGTCATCAGACCGTAGGCCACATAGTCAAGACCAAGACCGCCGTATTTTTCCGGTACGGGGCAGCCCAGGAAGCCCTCGGCAAATATCTTCTTGGCTATATCCCAATCAAATTTGCAGTTTCGGTCGTTCATCTGCGCTTTGGGAGCGATTTCGCGCTCAGCAAATTCACGCATATGTTTGCGCATTGCAATTTGTTCGGGAGTGAAATCAAAATCCATTTTTATATCTCCAACTTATTTGAACCGGTCGGCAGTGACTGATAGACACTGCCGACCTAACCTAGAATTACGGATTGACTTTGCCGGTGATGGCGTCGGTATCGATCTGGGCCTTCTGCAGGCGACCGGAGTAGTCGATATATATCGACTTCCACTCGGTGAAATAATCGATGGCCGTGGAACCAGCCTCGCGATGACCGTTACCGGTCTGCTTGACGCCGCCGAAAGGCAACTGAATCTCAGCGCCGATGGTGGGAGCATTGATGTAGACAATGCCGGATTCCAAATCTTCGATAGCTTTAAATGCCCGGTTCACATCTTGCGTGTACATCGAAAGCGACAAGCCGAACTCGGTGCCGTTTGCAACTTCCAGGGCTTCTTCAAAGCTTTCTACAGGAATAATAGCGGTGACGGGTCCGAAGATTTCTTCCTGCGCAATGCGCATGTTGGCTTTCACATCACAGAATACGGTGGGCTCATGGAAGAAGCCTTTAGCATGTTCGCCGTCGGTAAGAGCATGACCTCCACAGAGAAGCTTGGCGCCTTCCTTCTTACCTATTTCCACATACTCTTTCACAGTGTCTAACTGACCCTGGCTGACCACCGGTCCCACTTCGTTGGCGGGATCAAGACCATAACCAATTTTGAGAGCTTCCGTGCGAGCTTTGAAAGCTTTACAGAATTCCTCATAGCGAGATTTGTGCACGATGATGCGGCTGGCTGCGGTACAACGCTGACCGGCAGTACCGAAAGCTCCCCAGAGAGCGCCTTCCAGAGCCAGTTCAATATTGGCGTCTTCCATGACGCAAATAGCGTTCTTGCCGCCCAGTTCGCAAGAAATTTTCTTCATCAGCTCACCGCAGCGACCGGCCACACGGCGACCCACTTCAGTGGAACCAGTGAGGGAAACAGCGCGCACCCGCGGATCTTCCACCAGGGCCATGCCCACCTTGGAACCGGAGCCGGTCACCAGGTTGAGAACACCCGGAGGCAGTCCGGCTTCGTTCAGGATTTCCACAAACATGAGAGCACAAAGGGGTGTATCGGAAGCAGGCTTGATCACCACGGTATTACCGGCAACCAGAGCTGGCAAGGTCTTCCAACTGGGAATGGCAATCGGGAAATTCCAGGGTGTAATGAGACCTACAACACCGATGGGCTGACGAACAGCCATGGCGAACTTATTGGGCAGTTCGGAGGGCACGGTCTGACCGACCAGACGACGACCTTCTCCGGCCATGTACTTGGCCATATCGATGGCTTCCTGCACATCGCCGCGAGCTTCTTTCAAAACCTTGCCCATTTCGCGAACCATGGTCTGAGCCAGCTCTTCCTTACGGGTTTCCAGCAAGTGCGCCGCTTTCAGAATAATTTCGGCGCGGTGCGGTGCGGGCGTGGCCTTCCAGAGGGGGAAAGCTTTGGCGGCAGCATCCACAGCGGCTTTAACATCTTTGGGAGTGCTGGAGGCAAAGTGACCGATCACTTCATCGCGATTAGCCGGATTGTAGCTGGCGAATGTTTCACCACTTTCGGATTTGACCTGGCGACCGTTTATATAGTTGCCGTAAGTCTGGGGCTTTCCACCTTTGGCAGCATGCGCTTCCGGTGCCTTGGTTTGTGTACTCATTGTCCTCTCCTGATTTTCTGAATCTACTGGACTACTTAAATAAAGCGTTACCGAAATCTAATTAGAAGGTCATAGCTTTCTCAAGGATGTCGCAAGCCTTCTGGGCATCGGCATCGGAGATATTGAGGGGCGGAATCAAACGGATTACCTGTCCGGCATTGCCGCAGGTAAGCACAATCATTTTTTGCTCCAGGCAACGCTCGGCAACTTTGTCGGCCAGTTCTTTGGATGGTCCGCCATTCTTATCGTTGAACTCGATACCGATCATGAGACCACGTCCACGAACTTCGCCGATGTAATCTTTGCCGGCAGCAAACTTCTTGAGACGACCCATGATCATTTCGCCAACTTTCTCGGCACGCTCGCAAAGCTTCTCTTCCTGCATCACTTCGATGGTGGCCAGAGCTGCGGCGCAAGAAACGGGATTGCCACCAAAGGTGGAGCCATGCCGACCGGCGGGCCATTTCTTGGTCAGCTCGCTCTTGGAGATGAAAGCGGCGAGCGGCAAACCACCGGCCAGAGCTTTAGCCATCAACATAATATCGGGCTCAACACCCTCGTGCTCGATGGCGAACATCTTGCCGGTGCGGGCGAAGCCTGACTGGACTTCATCGATGACAAGCAAGATGCCGTGCTGATCGGCCAATTTGCGCAAGCGGGGCAGGAAGCCGTTCGGGGGAACGATATAACCGCCTTCGCCCTGAATCGGTTCGACCAGGAAGCATGCCACCTGATCAGGATGTACGAACTGATGGAAGAGCATTTCGATGTTCTCGAATACTTCATCCACCACTTTGTCAGGCTGACCGCGGAAGTGGGAGCGATACTCGTAGGGGAAAATAGAAGTGTGAATGGAACCCGGCAGGGGCTCGTACTTTTCACGGTAATACAGTTTGCTGGTGGTGAGGGCAGTGGTGAACATGGTGCGACCATGGAAAGAACCACGGAAGTTGATGATGGCCGGACGGCCTGTGACGTAGCGAGCCATCTTCATGGCTCCCTCTACCGCTTCCGCTCCGGAATTGGTCAGGAAAACCGAATCGAGTTTTTTGGATGGAGCTATTTCCACCAGCTTCTTGCAAAGCTCGATATAGCGCTTGTGGTGCACCGTCACGGAGGTATGCATCAATTCATCAAGCTGAGCCTTGGCTGCAGCGACTACTTTCGGATGACAATGACCGACTGAGTTAACAGCGATACCGGTGCTCAAATCGAGGTAAGCATCACCGTTCATGTCGTAGATGTAAGAACCGCTGGCTCTCTCGGCTACGATCCGGGCGGACCTGGCCAGTACCGGATTGACGAACTTATCATCCATATCCAGGTAAGCCTGGTTCTTGTTCTTGGTTTCGGCCATCACCATAAAGTGCTCCTTAAAACAGCAGGCCAAGGCCCCGAGGAACCTCTCCCGCAGAAACATTGCGAATGTGTAGATGATATCAACTAAAGTTAAGCGATCGTCCCATATTTAGGTTTCTGTCCGTATTCCAGACTCCTGACAAGCCCGCTTGCCAAGCGGCCGCGCCGTCGAAAAAAAATGATGGCTGAACCAGCTAGTCAGGAACCGGCGCCCTATGAAAAACCGCTAAGGTAGTCGAATACCGGCAAATCCGCTGAAAATCTTAGAGAAGAATTATGCAGAGCCAGTCCCACTGAAAGTCAGCCTTGCCCTTTCAGCGGACCGGGTCACCGGAAGCTGAAGGTGTAATCTGCCGGTAAAGGAAGCGGCGCTGAGCGGTGCCCTTGGGATAAGTGACCAGGATGAGACGGCAAGACTTGAGACCATATTTGCGCAAAAACTGACCTGCCGATTTCTCATAGAAAAAAGCACTGGGATAGGCAGCCACACCCAACTCGTCCACCGACCAGTCAAGGATATCCAGATAACGCTCCGGTTTGGTTTTATACCAATAAAACACCGACTGAAGTTCCCGTGGCAGCCCCTCATACTGTTCCGGGTCGAGGATTAGCACCGCCCTCGGTACGTCCCCACTGTAGAGGGCAAAGGACGGGTAAGGATCGGCAAGTTGCAAGAGACCGAGCGTGGGCACGAGTACGCCGCAGAGCAAAAACAGCCCGGCGCCGAAGCGAAGGCCAGGCTGGGAGCGGGCGCTCGCTGTTCGGACGGACAGCAAAACCTGTTTAAAAGTTGCCGCCGGCGGACCGATCACAAAAACCAACAAGAGGAGAAGAGCGGAAAAGACATTCCAGCTCCAGACTGCATAGTTGAGATTTTTCCCCAGGGGACCAAGCATCAGGAAAAGCGAAATGTGCATCAGGGAAAGCAAACAGGCAGCCACAGATCTAGTGCGGCTAAATAGTAGTAGCCCGCCGCAAGCCGCTTCACCCAGGGCCATGAAGAGACCGAGAGCCGCATAGGGGCCAAGTGGCGGCATTACAGACTCAGGCAAAGCCAGACTCAAATCCTGCTGCAGGCCAAGCAGCCAGGGACCTATTTCAGAAAGGAAGCGATAATTGAGCTTCTCAAGCCCGCTAAAAATATAGACACAGGCAAGAAAGGAAGCCGTGAAGAATTGAAAAACACGGCAATGTTCTTCCCTCTCGCCGCTCTCTCCCACACCATATCCGGCACCAGACAGGAAAACCATCGCCAGCAGTACAGCATATTCGTAGGCCCAGGGCTGAAAACAATTCAGATCTACGGCAATCAAAAACAAGAAAGCGAAGAAGCCAAAAACCAGCGTGCACCTGAATTTGGTCCGTCCGGTCAAGAGAAGACTAAGAAGCAAAGCCAGCACAAGCAATACGGCAAAAACTCCAACACAAAATTCCGGCCAATCGACAAAAAGATTTGAGATAGGCGCATTTGGAAAATTGCGGTAACCCGGAAGCGGGAAGAAGAGCTTGAAGCTACTCAGCATGCCGAACATAGCCGCCACACAAACAAGCCGTTTGAGAAGCAGCAAATTAAACTCGGCAGGGGTTGAGGCAGACTTATCAGGCATGGGCCCTATGAGGCTCTAACGAACAATCATCACCGAACAGGGCGCATTTCTGACAATCTTCTCGGCACTGGTGCCCAGGAGCGCCCCCCAGATACTAAGATGACCGATGTCTCCAAGCAACAACAATTTGATCTTGTGCTGCTTCACGTACTCAACCATGGCATTGACGGTGTGACCGGTTAGAATAGCGCAGACGGTGGAAACTCCAAGAGTTTGAGCCTGGCTTCTGGCTTTCTGATGAACGTTCTCCAGCTTCTCGTGGGCTGTCTGCTCGGAAGCCAACACTTCACTGGCGCTGTAGGAAGCTTCCACCGATTCCTGTACGGAAACCAGATGAAGTTGAGCATCTTTGAGACGGCTAAACTCCAGTGCCTCCTGAAAGGCTTTCCAGGAGCGCTCCGATCCGTCAAGACCAACAGCTATTTGAATCTTCTCTATGTCGGTCAACTTCTTTCCTCAACTTCCTTCGAACCAATCGAGCCGGGGGACAGCTCTTCCAGTGGCGCAGTTTCACATTTATCAATGTAGGCTACAGCCTCTTCAAAATAGTCAAAGCAAAACTCAGGTGCGATTCTATGCTCTGAACCAAAGGCGTCAATCGCATCAATTATGTGCTTTTGTAGACCGACAAACAAGACCCTCACTCCTTTCGCCTGCCAATTCTCTATGGCCGATTCCAGCGCCATTGCACCAGTCTGATCAATAAGCGGTACATTGTAAAACCGCAAAATCACATAGCGTGCCTGGGCTAGTTTATCCACGGCTGCAGCAAGATTCTTTGCTTCTCCGAAAAAGAGGGGACCGTTCAACTGATAAGTGAATATTGACTTTCGTACTGACTCAGGAATATGCTCAGCATGCATTTTCAAAATCTCAAGATTCTCTAAATCACCCACGAAAGAAACCTGTGCATCGGCCAACTGTTTGACAAAAATGACGGAAGCCAACGCCACACCGGCTAACACAGCCACAATCAGATCCACAAAAATCGTCAGCAAGAGCACAACCAGCATGACCAGCAGATCGGCACGCGGGATCCGCCCCATGCGTTTCAATACCCGCCAATCCATAATGCTCAGTCCAACACTAATAAGAATGGCAGCCAGCGCACAAAGCGGAATTTGAGCGGCCAGGCGAGAAAATCCGAGCAAGACAAAAAGCAACATCAAACCGTGAACCACACCAGAGAGATAGGTGGTGCCACCGGACTTGATATTCACCATGGATCTCATTGTAGCTCCGGCACCTGGCAACCCCCCTAGAAGTCCGGCAAAAATATTGCCGAGACCCTGACCGAACAATTCCTGATTGCTGTCATGGCGCCTACCGGTCACCTTATCCAGCACTACGGAGGTTAACAGTGAATCGATTGCTCCCAGTATCGCTAGAGTCAGACCATTCTGAATTACCACATGCAAGTCTGAAAACTGCAACTGCGGAAACTTGAGAGCAGGCAAGCCGGAAGGTATATCGCCGATTGTCGGAACATCAAGGTGAAAATGAGAAGTCAGCCAGGTAGCGGCCACCAGTGCAACAAGGGTAGCCGGCAGGATTTTGAAGACCTTCGGCAAGAGATAAACAATGGCCAGACAGAATATGCCAAGCAAGAGACAGGACTGATTGACTTTCTGATAAGCGAAAGGCAAGGACTGAAGCGCATTCAAAACACCGCTTGCAGCATCCTCACCCAGGAAAGGCGGGATCTCGATAAAGAAGATAATAGCTCCTATCCCGGTCATGAAGCCGGAGATGACAGGATAGGGCATGTAATTGACCAGTTGGCCGCCTCGCAATTTGCCAATGACAATCTGTAAGACACCGGCCATCATTACGGAAGCAAAGACAAGCTCGGGGCGTCCGCTCCCAGCCGTCAAAATTGCAGCAGCCACAACCGTCATGGGACCGGTCGGCCCCGAACATTGACCGGCAGTACCGCCAAACAAAGCCGCCAGAATGCCGCAGGCCACCGCCCCATAAAGCCCTGCAGCTGCGCCCAGACCCGATGCTACGCCAAATGCAAGACAGAGGGGCAGGCCAACCACGGCTGCCATCAAACCGCCAAGAAGATCTCCAAGTGGATTCTTGAGGAACCTTTCTTTAATGCTCCAGACGCCTGACAACTTAACACGTCCCAGTCCATGAGAGCCCGGTCAATCTTGCAAAGCATAGCATCTGAAACCAGCTTCCAGACTGCCCCAAAATGACCTTTCGGCCAGCCGAGGAAACCATGCAGATCATTTACAAATGGTGATTCTCAAAGACTTCAGTTAAAGCAATTATCGAAGAAGGAGACAGCTCGATTATCACTATTAGAGAATCACCGGCGCCATGCTAGCACCACCATTCTTTCAAAAACCTTTCAAGGAAAGAAACAGGCTCGGTCGCTCCTTGCAACCGAAAACTAAACCGGAAATACAGTCCCAATACCGTTTTCACCGATCTAAATGCTCACCGGCGCCTCGTGCGCCACCCTCTTGGCAATCGAAAATCCAAGCCCTGATCCGAAAGTACCGGCACCCGACCTTTGTGGTCAGGGCAAACCGCAAGAGCTTGAAACCAATCTCCATTCTATTGCCCAGACATTTTCTCTCAAAATCGCTCTCATACGAGCTTCCAGCTCGCCGAAGTCGAACGGCTTAGAGCGATAGACATTGGCCCCCAATTCCAGGACGGCGATACGATCTTGCAAGGCATCACGGGCGGTGCTAATTATCATGGACAAGGTCGCGCCCTGCGCTCTCAGCAGCCGTAGTCCCTGACTGCCATCCACCTCAGGCTAAGATCAAGGATGAGCGGATCATACTCCCTGTCACAGCGTTCCTGAATATCTTCCTTACCGTTTCTGTCCGCATCAACAGCATAGCCACGGCAACCTAAGCCCTGGGCAAGCGCACTTACCAGGTAAGCATCCTCTTCCGCAAAAAATCTCAGATCAATGGCAAAAACAGCACTCTAATGACTCAACTGCACAAGCACTGTCAGTTGCTGCTTGACTGTAGCAAAGCGCATCTGCAGAGGAATGGAGGGAGAGGCCGCTTTGAAAGCCGACTCAAACCGATCAGAGGCACTCAGTATCTGCCCTATATAAGCTTGCCGGGCGGCGAAGTTACCGTTATTACTCAGGGCTCTGGTGACGGAACGACTTGTCTGTTGTAAGAAACTCAAGGCCGTACTCATATTCATAATCAGTCCCGGATCGGCAGTTTGAAAACCGCCCCGCCCCAAATTCTTCTGAGCTTCGTTGATAAAGCTGTTCAGTTCGCCGTTGTATCTATTGGCGGCATCCTGAAGCGAGGCCGGATTGACGCCGCCGTAATAGCCATTGCCAAACTGGCTTGCGTAGGGACTGTAAGTACTATTGGTATTGATAGCACCCGGGAAAGCACCACCGACAGGAAAGCCGTTGATGGATGGGGCAAAAGCCTGATTGGGGTAATAGGCGCCGGGCATAAACATACTACCGCCGCCCATGCCGCTGGCGACAGCGGCGAAGCTATTCTGGGCGCTAATCTCGTTCTTGATTTGAAGCCAGAGCCCTCCGACATTACCACTGGAGGCAAGACCTATCAACGGATCTACAGCGGCAGCCGCCGCTTGCAGACGCTGTGCCGCCATGTACACTTCGCTATTTCCGGAAAAATTGCTGGAGCGGCTCAAATCAGGACTTTCTTTCACGGTGCGGGAGAAAACTTCCAGCGCCTGACAAAGATTCATTTGCACTGAGCCATTGGCAGGCGGCCACTGACCCTGGGCAGTCAGACTGGCCCGCACCGCATCTACTAAGGCCGAAGTGTCGCGGTCTAGCCTGTCGCCGCGAGCGGCTAAGGCACCCGGTGCTTTCGCCACTGCCGAGGACAGTAGAGCACCGAGCGCTATAACGGAACCAATAACTTTAGGTATCAACCGGCGAGAGGCTGCCATAATCCATTCCTAACCTGATGAGTGCTTATTCCGGCGGCAACTGAGAACCACTCTATGTTCAACAGATTGAGCCTAAAAGAGTTTAGCACCTCAGGTAAGCAAGCCTTAAAGGTCTCGCCCAAGCAGACACCGCGACCGGTCTGAAATCAATATTGGTCCAGATTTGTAAATGGCGCCTGTGGTCCGGGCGAGCGGCAGACTTCGGACATCTTACCGCCATCGCTTCCCACAAGCCGTTCAAAAATTATGTGCTGGTCCTTGGTGTCAAAGCGACCGGAGAGTTGTAACGTATCAAAAACAATAAACTGGGTTCTGCCGCTAACAAGCTTGTTTTCGCTGAAAACACTGGACGAGGAGCCTGCACCATCCAGTTTGCTCAACTTCTGGAATTCCTCGTGCAGGGCCTGAGTATTCATGGCATGCAATGCATCCGCCACCTCGCATCCATTGCCGGCATCCGCCTGTTTTCGAATAGCCTCAAGTTGATCGGACATGGTGCATACCTCATGGTTCTACAAGCTAAATTCTATCTATTGCCTGTGTTCAAGCAGTGGCAAGAAGAGCGGAAAACACGTGTCCATCTCCAGGCACCAGATGCAGATTCGACGCCAGTACCTGAATGAACCAGCTCAGCCCACTCGCAACAAAAAGCCGGCACTGAATGTAGTGCCGGCCTTTCATCAAACTGTTGTGGAACTTATATCGGCTTGCGGGGCTCCTGCTCAATGCGCTGCTGGCCAGGCACGGGCACCGGCTCCGGCTGCTTACCAGCCTTGGTCTTAGCATCGGCTTCCGCCTTGGCTTTAGCATCGGCTTCCGCCTTCGCTTTAGCATCGGCTTCCGCCTTGGCTTTAGCATCGGCTTCCGCCTTCGCTTTAGCGTCGGCTTCCGCCTTGGCCAGGTCATCGGCTCTTTGCTTTTCCGCCTGAACTTTCATGCTCTCGTAGAGCTTGCTCGCCTGGTCAATGCCGGCCACCTTCTCGGGGTTATCTTTGTGCATATCCTTGAGCACATCCCCTAGTTTGGGACCTTCAGCTCCGGTCTTGGCGGCCTCTTCCTTGCGTTTAGCCTGTTCGGCAAGTCCGGCCTGCAACTCCTCACCGGTCAGCACGCCGGAACCGACATAGATGGCTCCCACTCGCGGCATCGGCTTGGCCAGGTCCTCGGGAGTGAGAGTGCCGGCATTAACTTCCTTGGTTACATGCTCTTTAATACGATCTCTCAACTGTCCGGGGTCGCCGGCCATGCCGGCAGCCTTCTGAGCTTCGGCAATAATTTCGACCTTAGGCACATTACTGTCGACGGCCTTAGCCACTTGCTCGGCCTGCACACGAGCTTCCTCTTCCTTACGTTTGGCTTCTTCCGCTTCCTTGGCCTTGCGCTCTTCTTCCGCCTTAATCATCTGTTGTTTGACGGCAGCGCGCTCAGTCTCCATCTTCTTGGTCAACTCCGCCTCATTCCAACGAACAGGCGCCTCACCAACTTTGTAATAGTTGCGGCCCATATCGGCGAAGTCGCGGTCGCGAATACGATAGGACTCTTCTTTCAGCTCGGCCCTGGTCATCTGAATTTTGCCCGAATTCACCATCGACTCAAGAGACTGATAGGGTCCCCAGCCTTTCTGAATGGGATCAAGGGTGAAATTCTTGGAGTCGAGTTCTTGCTTGTACTTGGTCATGTGCTCATCAAGAGCCTTGCGCTGCTCGTCGTTGAGCTCCGGGTCTTTGGGTGCAGCATCACCACTCTTGGGATCAACGCTTTTATCCCCGCCATCCGGGTTATTGCGTTTATCGTCATAAATGTCCACCGGCGGCAACACAGTTCCAGTGGCATCCGCGGCAGGTTGAACCTTATCTTTAGCCGCATCGCCGTCGGCTCCGGCCGGCTTCTGGTCTGTGCCGGCAGTTTTCACTTCCGCTCCCTGACCTACTATCGTAGTGTCGGGCAGATTGGCGGCAGCTGCATCGTTACCAGTGGCTACTGCAGGTTTTCCGGTCTGGGCATCTTTTAAAGCCTGCTCAGAAGCGGCTTGTGCCGCCGCCTGCTGCTCCGTGCTCTCCGGATTGGCAGCTTCTGGTTTGTCTTGAAATCCCATTGGGACCTCCAAATTGCGTTTGCAAAGGAATAAAAGGGTATGGGGTATTGATTCTGATAGGGTCTCTACAATGTAAAGCAGGGGGAGTAGACAGTCACTTGGGAAAAACCGCAAGGAAGGCCAATCCGCAGAAATTTAATATTCTTCGGCGGGTCCTTCAGGTCACCGGGATGCGGCGGGGTTTACCAAGCATGGCAAAATCAACGTAAAAGCCCAGTCTTTCTCCGTTTCCGTCACAGGCAAAGTAGCAATGGTAAGAGCCGTCCCCCTCACCGCTCAATAC
>Ga0268298_10005387_pt1 | contig 12005 bp, 9 predicted proteins | sample WWTPWeurt_MetaG_FD_194462 | JGI IMG/M metagenome (GOLD analysis project Ga0268298, IMG submission 194462) | Activated sludge microbial communities from WWTP in Nijmegen, Gelderland, Netherland - WWTP Weurt | ecosystem: Engineered > WWTP > Aerobic digester > Activated sludge | place: Netherlands...
TCTGGGAAAACTGCTCTAGGTAACCGACATGGCAGCGCGCGACATCCACGGTCCGAAGCCGCCTTGGGACGAGGGCTTCTTCGTCGTCGGCAAGCCGCAGCGCAAAGCCGACGGTCTCTCGAAAGCGACAGGCGAGGCCGTCTACACCGACGACATCCAGCTTCCCGGAATGCTCCACGCGAAGACCCTGCGGAGTCCTCATCCGCACGCTCGCATCGTCTCCGTCGATGCCTCGCGAGCGCTGGCGCTTCCCGGTGTGCTCGCGGTGATCACTGGGCGTGACCTGCCCGAGCGCTACGGGGTGATTCCGTGGACTCAAGACGAGACCGCGCTCGCGGTCGACAAGGTGCGGTTCGTGGGCGACCCGGTAGCGGCCGTGGCTGCCGTCGACGAAGACACCGCCGTGCGGGCGCTCGAGGCCATCGCGGTCGAATACGAACCGCTGCATGCGTTCCTCGATCCGGAAGAGTCGCTCGGCCGCACTGAACCCAAGATCCACGAAGACAAGAAGAACAACGTCAGCAAGCACGTACTTCTCGACTTCGGCGACGTGGACGCGGCAATTTCCGGGGCGGACGTCGTCGTCGAAGGGAACTTCTCCTTCCACTCCACGACCCACGCGCCCATCGAGCCCCACTGTGCGGTCGCTCGGGTTTCCCCCGACGGCGTGCTCACCCTGTGGAGCGCGACCCAGATCACGCACTACGTGCACCGCGCGCTGGCCAAAGTCCTCGGCTTGCCCGAGCACCAGATCCGCGTGATTCAACCCTGCCTGGGCGGCGCGTTCGGCGGCAAGAGCGACCCCTTCAGCCTGGAGTTCTGCGTCGCGAAGCTCGCGCTCCTCACCGGTCGACCGGTGAAGATGCTCTACACGCGCGAAGAGGTCTTCTACACGCACCGCGGCCGCCACGCGATGCGCCTCCGTTATCGCACCGGCGCCAAGAAAGATGGCCGCCTTACGGGTGTAGACGCCAAAATCCTCATCGATGGCGGCGCCTACAGCTCGTTCGGCCTCGTGACCACGTACTACTCCGGTCAGCTCCTGACCGGCCCCTACGACTTCCCGACCTATCGTTTCGACGCCACGCGCGTCTTCACCAACAAACCCCCTTGCGGTCCCAAGCGCGGGCACGGATCGGTCCAGCCGCGCTTCGCGTTCGAGGTGCAGCTCGACGAGGTCGCGAGTGAGCTCGGCATCGACCCCATCGAGATCCGTCGCAAGAATTTCCAGGGTGCCTACACCCAAACGGTCAACGGCCAACGCATCACCTCGAGCGGCTTCCTCGAGTGCCTATCGGCGGTGGAAGCGGCGAGCGACTGGAAGCGGCGGCACGGCAAACTACCGTACGGCCGCGGACTCGGCGTGGCCGGGAGTATGTACATCTCCGGCACCAACTATCCGGTCTACCCGAACGAGATGCCCCAGGCCGGGATCCAGATCAAGGTCGATCGTTCCGGTCTCGTGACGGCGTTCACCGGCGGCAACGACATCGGTCAAGGTTCGAATTCCGTCGTCCGTTACATCGTGGCTGAAGAGCTCGGCGTCTTGCCCGAACACGTGCGGGTCGTGGCGGCCGACACCGATCTCTGTCCCGTGGATCTCGGGGCGTATTCGAGCCGGGTCACCTTCATGGTCGGCAATGCCACCATCGACGCGTGTCGCAAGCTGAGAAGGAGCATCGTCGAAGTCGTTGCCGACAAATGGGGCGTGTCAGGGGATCGCGTGGTGATGGCGCTGGGCGAAGTGACGGATCGCCGGAACCCGGACCATCGCATGAGCGTCCGCGAGGCGTTTCACCTGGCCGAGGCCAAGCTCGACACGCTGGGAGCCACAGGTTCCTACAACACGCCCGAGCTCGGCGGTAAGTACCGAGGTGGGACCATCGGTGCTTCGCCGGCCTACTCGTTCACCGCCCACGTCGCCGACGTGCGAGTCGACGTCGAGACTGGACGCATCCACATCGACAAGATCTGGGTGGCCCACGACTGCGGACGCGCCTTGAATCCCACGCTGGTGGCGGGTCAGATGGACGGTTCGGTCTACATGGGGGCGGCCGAGGTGGTCATGGAGCACCACGCGGTGAACGAGCGCGGCCTGCACCAGGGGCCATCGCTCCTCGACTACCCCATCCCGACCACTCTCGACACGCCCGAGATCGAGTCGTGGATCGTGGAGAGCATCGACCCAGAAGGTCCGTACGGCGCAAAAGAGGCAGGTGAAGGGCCTCTTCACTCCGCCATCCCGGCAGTCGCCAACGCGGTGTTCGACGCGGTGGGGATTCGACTCCACGAGCTACCGTTCTCGCCGCTCAAGGTGCTGCGCGCGCTCCGCGAGCAAGCGGTCCGGGTCGAACGCCGGCGCGAACGCCAGGTAACGGCTGCGGAGTGAACCTATGCTGAGACTGCCGCAGTTTGCCGTCGCGACTCCGACCACGCTCGAGGGAGCCCTCGCGCTGCTCGCCGAACACGCCGGCCGTGCAATTCCCATCGCGGGCGGGACCGATCTCCTGCCGAACCTCAAGCATCGAATCGCCGAACCCGAGCTCTTGGTTTCCCTCGCCGAGGTTCCGGAGCTCCAAGGCATCGAGCTCGACGCCGCGTCGGGCGAGCTCCGCATCGGCGCCACCGCTGCGCTCGACGCGGTCGCGAACCACGCCGAGGTGATTTCTCGCGCGCCGGCGCTGGCTCAGGCCGCGGCCCTGGTGGCAAGCCCTCAGATCCGCCGCATGGGGACCCTCGGCGGAAACGTCATGCTCGACACTCGCTGTCGCTACATCAACCAGACCCACTTCTGGCGCAAGGCGCTGGGCTTTTGCCTCAAGAAAGACGGCACCGTCTGCCATGTGGTCAAGGGCGGTCAGAAGTGCGTGGCAGCAGCGAGCAACGACACCGCTCCGGCGCTGATGACGCTCTCGGGAGAGCTCGTGTTCCGGAGCCAGGGCGGCGAGCGCCGGGTAAAGGTCGGCGACCTTTGGAAGACCGACGGTGTCTTCAACAAGAAGAGCTCGGTGGGCGAGCTCCTGGTCGAGATTCGTGTGCCGCGGCAGCACCACGGCCACCGGGGCGCGTACGGCAAGCTGCGCGAGCGTGGCTCGTTCGATTTCCCCCAGCTCGGAATTGCTGCGCGTGTGGACGTCGAAGCAGGGCAGGTGGTCGACGCCGACGTCGCGGTCGTGGCGCTACAGGCACGCCCGCTCCACATCAAAGACGTCGGGGGGCTTCTCGCCGGCACTCGACCGGGCGAGTCGAGCTTCCTCACCGGCGTCGCGCACGTAGCCGAGCGCGCTCTGAAGCAGTGTCATCCGCTGCCCAACGTGCCGGGCGATCCGGAGTATCGTCAAGAAATGGTGCCGATCTACGTGCGGCGCACTCTTCTCGCCGCGGTGGGCCTCGGCGAGCGACCGCTCTCGTGACGCTGCGGGTCGGCGACGTCTTTGCGGAGCGGTTCCGCATCCTGGGTCGCGCCGGCGCGGGCGGAATGGGGATCGTGTATCGAGCGGAAGACGCGCTCTCGGGGGACACCGTCGCGCTCAAGGTGCTGCACGCCGGAGGAAAGCCCGAGCGATTTCTGCGCGAAGCCGAGGTGCTCGCGCAGATCACGCACCCCGCGGTCGTTCGCTACGTCGCTCACGGGATCACTCCCAGTGGCGTCGCGTACCTCGCCATGGAGTGGCTGGACGGGCAGAGCCTCGGGCGGCGGGTCGCGGAGCGGCGTCTGACCTTCGCCGAAGTCCGCGACCTCTTGGCTCGGGTCTTGGCGGGGCTCGCGCGCGCACACGGTGCGGGCGTCGTGCATCGCGATCTCAAACCCGGAAACATCTGGGTGGGCGACGCGGGGCTCGGGCAGGCCAAGCTCATCGATTTCGGGATCGCTCGCCGCCGCTACGATCCGCGGCTCACCGAGCGCGGTATCCTGATCGGGACGCTCACATACATGTCGCCCGAGCAGGCGCGCGGTGAGTCCGAGGTCGAGCCCGCGTCCGACGTGTTCTCGCTCGGCAGCGTCGTCTACAAGTGCATGACCGGCGAAGCGCCGTTCCAGGGCGCTGACCCTACGGCGGTGCTCGCCAAGGTGCTGCTCGACGAGCCCGCACCGCTCGCCGAACTCGTGCCGGAAGTTCCGCAGTCGTTCGGACGACTGGTCTCGCGCATGCTCGAAAAGTCGCCTGCGGAGCGGCCCCGGGATGCAGCGGCGGTCCTCGATGCCATCGAGTCGATGGGCGAGCCGACGCCGGCGATGGCGGGCACTCCTGGCATCGGGAACAGCGAACGCCGGGTGGTTTGGGTAGTGCTCGCGCCCGGGCGCCCCGTCGACGAGGAAGCCACGCGCACCACGGACGCATCGAGCCCCGAGCGTGGCGCTTCGGACCTGACCCTGCTGGTCGAACGCGAGCGTGGGCGCTTGGACCGACTCGCGAACGGTACCGACGTCGCGAGCTTCGTCGGCACTGCTGCCGCGCGCGATGGGGCGGCCTCGGCCGCCCGCGTAGCCGAGGCCATGCTCTCCTGTCGACCTCGGGGCCCGGTCGCCATCGCCACCGGTCTCGGCGTGGTGGGAGGGCGCGCTCCGTTTGGCGAGGCCATCGAGCGCGGCGCCGAGCTGCTTTCCCGCGCGCGTGCTCCGCGCGTGCACCTCGACGCCACCACGGCTCGGCTGGTGGGCAGCGAGCTCGAGATCGAAAACGATGCCGCGGGTCTAGTGCTCACGGGCAGGCCTCGGCAGACCGACGGCATTCGACGCCTGCTCGGTCGCCCGACGTCCCTCGTGGGACGCGAGCGCGAGCTCGAGACGCTCCTGGCGTTGTACGAAGAGTGCTTCGACGAGCCGGTGGCACGGGTCGGCATCGTGACGGGGCCAGCGGGAGTCGGGAAATCGCGGCTGCGCTACGAGCTCGTGGGCCGGCTCTCGCGACGATTCCCCGAGCTCTTGGTGCTGATCGGTCGTGGCGACTCCGTGAGCCGCGGCTCCCCGTTTGCGCTTTTGCGGCAAGCGCTGAGAGCCCACCTCGGCGTGCGTGACGGAGAAGCTTCGGCGAGCATGTGGCAGAAGGTGGAGAGGGCTGTCGGCGCTCCCGATGCCGCGTCGCTCACCCGCACCCGCCTGTTCATCGCGGAGCTCGCGGGAGTGCCCCAAGATCTCTCCGCCAGCCCGGAGCTCGAGGCGGCGCGCCAGAATCCGACGGTGATGGGCGACTCCACGCGGGCTGCTTGGCTCGACTTCGTGAGCGCCGAATGTGCGAAGCGGCCGGTGCTGGTCGTGCTCGAAGACCTGCATTGGGGAGACCTGCCGAGCGTGACCTACGTCGACGCGGCGCTCGCCAACTCGGGCGAGGCGCCGCTCGGAATCCTCTGTCTCGGTCGCCCGGAGCTGGAGCAGGCTTTCCCGCGAGCCTTCGGCAGGCGTGAACCGCTCCGTCTCGAGCTGTCACCGCTGCGGAAGCACGCCGCCGAGAGTCTGGTGCGCGAGGTGCTCGGGGGGGAGCTCGCCGACGCGCGCGTCGCGAGCATCGTCGAGCGGGCTCAGGGCAATGCGTTCTTCCTCGAAGAGCTGATCCGCGCCGTCGCAGAGGGTCAGGAGGAGCTGCCCGAGACGGTCATGGCCATGGTGCAAGCGCGGCTCGACGCGCTGCCCGCCGAAGCTCGACGCGTGCTGCGAGCAGCGAGCGCGTTCGGTACCCAGTTCTGGCTCGAAGGTGTGGTCGCGCTGCTCGGTGCCGACGGCAGCGTGCGCGCGGTGGAAGAGCTCGCCCGCGAGCTCGCCCGGGCCGAGCTCGTGACCCGGCGCCCGAGCTCGGCGCTGGAAGGTCACGCCGAGTGGGTTTTCCGACACGCAACCGTGCGCGAGACCGCGTACGCTTCGTTCACGCCCGACGACCGCGTGCTGGCTCATCGGCTCGCGGCGCAGTGGCTCGAGAGTGTCGGAGCGACCGACGCGCTGGCGTTGGCCGAGCACTATCGTCAGGGCGGCGCCCTGGAACGCGCCGCTCCCTTCTACCTCGTCGCCGCCGAAGAAGCACTCGGGGGGACCGACCTCGCGGGCGCCATCGAACGCGCTCGTCTCGGGCTCGAAGCCAGTACACCCGATGCGACGCGAGGGGCGCTCCACTACGTGGCCGCAGACGCCCACTTCTGGTGCGGAGAGTACGAGCCGGCGCTGCGGCAAGCCGAGCTCGCGCTCACGCTCTTGCCACCGGGCTCGTCGCGCTGGTTTCTCGCCATCGGAGCCCTCGCCAACGCGGCCGCCACCCTCGAGGAGGACGCACTCCTCACGCAGTGGATCGGGCGCGCTTCGGCGACGACGGCGGATTCCGAAATGGCTCGCGCTTCCCAGGTCGTGTGCCTGATCCGCGGGGCGCACGGCCATCACAAACGCGGTCGCTATCCCGAAGCGGACGTCCTGATTCGGGCGGCCGAAGCTCTGGCCGGAGAGCTCGGCGCCTTGTCCCGCCTCGGCTGGGCCTGGGTCCACCACGGGCGCGCGGGTCGCGCCTACTACGCCGGCGAGGTCGGCACCTTCATTCGCGAAGTGCGCGCCGCCATCGACGACTTCGACGCCATCGGTGACGGTCGCGCAGCGGCCAACGGCCGATCCAACCTGGGCTATGCCGCTCTCTCCGTCGGCGACCTGGAGCAGGCCGAGCTGCAGCTCCGCGAGTCACTGCTGGTCTGCCAGCGGCTCAACCTGGGAGGCATCACTCACTACGTGCGCCACAACTTGGGCCTCGTGCTCGCCTTGCGCGGCAAGCTCGCCGAGGGGCTCGACGTGGAGCGCGCGGCACTGGATGACGCCATCGAGCGCAAGGAGGGCGTCCTCATCAGCGCCTGCAACATGTACCTGGCGCTGATTCTGCTTCTCGCGAACGACCACGAGGAGGCCGAGCGTCGCGCGACGCGAGCATGCGAAACGGCAAAGGAAATCCCGTTCCTCCTCGCCCAGTCCCACGCGGTGCGCTCCAGCGTGTGGCTCGCGCAGGGCAGGGCGGGTGACGCCCTCGGTGAAGCCGAACACGCCGCGCGGCTGCTGGCCGAACAAGGTGGCTCCGAGGAGTCCGAGGGTCGGGTGTATCTCGCTCACGTCGAAGCGTTGATCGCCGTCGGGCAGCAGGAATCGGCCCGAGAAATCGCAGAGACCGCCGCGAAACGCATTCGCGAGCGCGGGGCCAGGCTCGGAGATCCAGAGCTCGAACGAAGCTTCCTGGAGAACGTCGGCGAGCACGCGAAGCTGCTTGCCGTGGCGGCGAGTGGGGGCGCATGACGGCCGACGGCTCGAGGAACACCACGTGCCTCGTGCTCGGCATCGTGGGCGGCATCGGCTGCGGGGGTGCCGTGTTGCTCTCGGCCGGCGTCCTCGGAGCGCTGGTCTACTTCCGTAGTGCGCCGCCCCCGAGGCCGGTGCCCGTCCGTGCTTCACCTCCCCCAACTACCGCAGAGTCCAGCAAGGATGAGCCCGTCGAGAGTGCCGACGTCGTGCCCGATGCGAGCCCGCTGCCCTCGGAGATCGAGAGCGACACCCGACACGAGGACTACGCGATCCAAGGAAGCAGCGCGAGCGCGCTGCGCTCGGACATGGACCGACACGGCCCGACCGACGCCGAGGGGCGACACGACGCCTACACGCGCTGGAACGTGCGCTGGTCGTTTCCCTACGATCGGAAGCCCAACGTCTGCGGGACGGGCGATGTGAAGGTATCGGTGACCATCACGTTCGTGATGCCAGATTGGACGCCGCCGGCCGATGCTCCCGACGACTTGGTGCGCCGCTGGAACGCTTACAAGAAGGCGCTCGAGCTCCACGAGAACGGCCACAAGGAGCACGGCCTCGCAGCGGCCAAGGACATCTTGTCGACGCTGCGCGCATTGCCGGCTGAGCCCGACTGCGACGGCATGAACCGAGTTGCGAACGCGGCGGCGCGCCGGGTCATCGACAAGTACAAAGAGAAGGACAAGACGTACGACCGCGATACGCGTCACGGCGCCACGCAAGGTGCGCGCTTTCCGTGAGCTCGCTCAGTTCCAGTCGCACCCGCCGCCGCCGCACGCCCCGCCGCCGCCGAAACAAGCGCCAGCGCCGGGCGTCACGCAAGCCCCAGCGCCGCACGGCATTTCCTGCGAAGGGCTCCCGCCGAGAGCGAACGTGCTGGAGAGGATCCGGCGCAGGGGCGCTCCCGTCTCGGGGTGGGCCGTGAGCGGCGGATCGCTCATTCGCTGTTCGACTTCCAGGATGCCACTCACGGACCCGTCAGGTCCGAGCACTTCGTATTCGTAGACCGGCACGATGAACTCCTAGTCTCTAGTGGGTGGCGAAGCCGCTGTCGATGACTTCGCAGCTCTCGGTGGATCGGATGGCAGAGAAGCAGGCCGCCACGGTGGCTTGGGAGTAGGGCTGCACGATCAGCGCCCCGTGGCGCCCGACGGCTGGAATTTCGTTCATGGGGTTCTGGAGCAAGACGCGCGTCGCCGATGCGCCTCCGCTCTCGAACGCGAAGTTGTTTTTGGCCGGCAGCGCGAGCGCCGCCATGCCGTCGACCGGGTGCTGGAACGGCTTGGCCAGCCCGGCGCCGAAGGATCGCGCCCACTGATCGCTCGCGTTCTCGGGTACGACCGGGTCGCCGATGGCTTGGAAGAAGATGGCCGGTCGCGGACGGATGGTGCGGTCTTCGACGCGCTGGGCGTAGGCGAGAGGGTCGGCGCCATCCAGGATGACCTCGGCGAGCCCGAGCAAGCTCTCGCGCTCGGGTGTGGGGCGATTCACGATGTTGGCCACCAGGGCGGCGAACAGGCCCTTCGATACCAGCTCGGGGTAGCCGCCCGCCGCGACGAACAGGCCTGCTCCCTTCACGTTGGGAGTCGATGCGAACGTGAGGCTACCGGAGATGCCGCCGAGCGAGAGCCCCATGTAGTAGCCCTGGCTTTGGTCGAGCGCGGTCGAGACGCCGAGCGTCGTTTCGATGGCTTGGTTCAGCGCAGCGATTCCCGTGAAGACCGCCATGTGGTCCGCCGCTGCCTGACGGAAGTTGTCGCGCGTCTTGGCGAGATCGGAGAAGTCGACGAAGTCGAGGTCAGTTCCACCCGCGCCCATCGCACGATCGCCGTGGTACGGGAGGTCGATGGCGACGAACGCGAAGCCGGCTTGGGCGAGGGGCTTGGCCAGCTGCAAGAAGTCGCTCTTGTTCTGACCTCCGCCGTGCTGGAAGAGCACGAAGGGATACGGTGCGCTGCCGCCCACGGGCAGCGCCACGATGAAGCCGGGCCGGGTCACGCCCTGCACCTTCGGTCCGCCGTCGTCCGCACGCTCGAACACGCCGCTGGCGTCGGCGTATGCCGGGAGCTCGAGGATTCCGGAGGCGAGCTTGCCGAGCACCGCGGCCACGTCCGGAGGCGGCGCCGCAGCTCCGAACGAAGCGCCAGTGCGCTCCTCGATCTTCGCTACCTCGAGCACCGGCGATTTGGAGATTCGCGCGTGAAGGGCCGGGAGCTCGCGCGGCGTGGTGGCGATCCGCATGGGCAGCGCGAGCTCCGCCTCCGTGCCGCTCGGCAAGGACGCTGCCGCGTCGGCATACGCCGCGAGCGGCCTGCCGTTGGTGCCGCATGCGGGTAACGCGCGCGCGCCGCTCAAGGCTCCGCGACGGACTACGAACACGACCTCGTCCACGCCGGCCGGTACTGGGTCTCTCGGCACGGCGATCAGCGTGGTCCCGTCGTCCGAGAGAGTCGTTCCGATCTCGATACCGAGGTCGTCCATGACCCCACCAGCCACCGAACCGAAGAGCGCGAGCTTTGCCGATTCCGCGCTCGTGGCGCTGCCCTCGAGCGGGATCAACAGCGTGGGTCGCGCGGGCCAGCCGTCCACCAGGGAGAGCTCGGCGGCCCACTTGGACTTCACTTCGGCGAGCATGGCGACTGCGAAGTCGCCCGCCGGTGGTGTGAGAAGCGCTCCGGTCTGCCAGGCCGGCGTCGGGAACGCGAGCACCTGGCTCGCATCGGCACACGGACCGGGGTCGGAGCTCGCTTCGTCCTCGGAGCCCCCGCAACCCGAAACGAGCCCAGCGAGCAGAACGAGAGTCGCGCCTCGGTGGTGATGGCCAGCCGTCATTGGAAGTCGATGGTGGCCCATCCGCCGAGGGAACTGAAGCCGCACGCGACCTTGGTGAAATACTTGGCGCTCATGTTGACGTAGTGACCGCAGACGTCCCCGGTCTGGTCTCCGTAGAAGTCACAGTTCGCGCAGTTCGGGGTGTAGGCGCCGGCGCAGGCGTCGCAACCCGAACAACCCGCCTGGTCCTTCTCGCCCCACATGGATTCGAGACACCCTTCGATCCCCGCCGACCCCGAGCCGAGGCATTCGTTCTGCCCGCCCTCCGAGCACTGCCCGAACTTGCCGTGGGCGTTTCCGGACTGCTCGTCGGACGTCGACTGCTGGTCTGCGCAAGCCTCCTTCTCGGTCCAGCGCTGGTAGGGCGAGAGTCCCTTGGTGGCGCGGAGCTGATTGATCTTGTCGACGCACGCTTGGCGCGCAGCCTCGAGCGGATCCGCGCTGCTTCCTCCGGCGCCGGTCCCACTCGACCCACCGCTGGGCGCCCCGCCCGTGCCCCCACCGCTCGAGCCTCCTGCGCTCGAGCCACCGACGCCGCCAGCTGCGGTGGAGCCCGTCCCGGCGGCGCCTCCCGTCGCGTTGCCGCCGCCATCACTCGACGAACACCCCAGTCCGAACGCGGAGGCCACCAACGCAAAGCAGATCGTCGCGCGCATCGCTCTAGAATAGCCGAGCTTTCGGCCTGGTGACACGTGGCGCCGCCGAGCGCGGCCTTCTGAACTTGGCCCGGCTCCGAGGCACACCGCTACGATTTCGGCGCCATGATAGCTCCGAGCTTTGCCCCGAGAACCGTCAGGCGGACCGTCCGCATCGACTGCCAGGTCGTGCGGCTCCGTGATTTCCGCCTGATCGCTGACCGAATCGAGGACGTGTCACCGGATGGCCTGCTCGTCGGTCCAGCCGACGTGGTCCTCACCGGTGAGCCCGTCATCGTGTCCTTCCGGATCCCCGGGGTCAGGGACTACATCGACGCGGAAGCCGTGGTGGCACGGGTGGTCCACGGCAGGCGACCCGGCGAAACGCGCCGCGCCCTCGGTCTCGAGCTCACCGACATCTCCCAGTTCTCGCGGCTCCTCTTGTCCGCGTTCCTGAAACGCTTGCCCCCGGTGCCTCCCGCCTATCGCGTCGGCTACGGGCGTTTCGCGGAAGCGTGAGCTAGATCCGAAGTCCGTGATCGCGGCGGACACCAGCGCACCCCTGTTCGGCGTCGTGCTCGCGGCAGGGCGCTCCTCGCGTTTCGGCTCGTGCAAGGCCCTCGCCGTCTGGAACGGGAAGAGCTTGGTCGAGCACGCGTTGGATGGCCTCGTCGCTGCAGGCGTGACGGAAGTGCGGGTCGTCGTCGCGGCTCCCCACGCCGCCGGAGTCCGGAGCCAATTGGCTCGGACGAAGACGGTTGAAAACCCGGAGCCCGACCGCGGCATGACGAGCTCGCTTGCCGTGGGACTCGGGGCGCTGCTCGAGGCTGGCACTCCGCGCGCCGTGCTGGTGTCGCTGGTCGACCACCCGAGGGTCACCGCGGACACTCTGCACGCGCTGGTGCAGCACTTCGACGCAAAGAAGCCCTACGCGCTCCGGCCGACCCACGCCGGTCGCGGCGGGCACCCGATCGTCCTCTCGCCGCTCGCCGTCGCGGACGTTGTCGCGTGCGACCCGACGCGCTCATTCCGGCAGATCCTCGGCCGCGGGCTCGCGGACCTCCCTGTCGCCGATCCCTTCGTGCTCGACGACGTCGACACTGCGGGCGCGTTCGAGACGCTGGGCCGAGACGGGCGCTGACTCAAGGCGTGCGGGGCGGGGGCATGCCGCCGAGACAGGGCTTGGGCGTGCCGGCGTCCGCCCCGTCCACGCTGGCATCCGCGGTCGTGGGCGACGTGCTCGCGTCGGGCAAAACGGGGGGGGCGCTCAGACAGGG
>Ga0268298_10005388_pt1 | contig 12004 bp, 12 predicted proteins | sample WWTPWeurt_MetaG_FD_194462 | JGI IMG/M metagenome (GOLD analysis project Ga0268298, IMG submission 194462) | Activated sludge microbial communities from WWTP in Nijmegen, Gelderland, Netherland - WWTP Weurt | ecosystem: Engineered > WWTP > Aerobic digester > Activated sludge | place...
TCCTTCTCGGTGGAGGTGACGACGGTCTCGAGATCGGCCACGTGGCGGCGGAGCAGCGGAATGAAACCTCGGCTGTCGCTCCCGCCGTCTTGAAAGTAGCTGCGCACGCGCGCGCGCAGGCTCTTGGCCTTGCCGATGTAGAGCACCTCGCCTCGCGAGTCGCGGAACACGTAGCAGCCCGGCCTCGGGGGCAAGCTCGACAGCTTCTGCTCGACGACTTCGGGGAGGGTCACGGGGTGCTCGGCCTCGGCGGCCGTGATATTAGCGCCCGGTGCCGCCGTCGCTCAGGCTGAATCGCGCTCGCGGAGCCTCGCTCGTCCTGGTGGCGGTGTGCGCCGGCCTCGGCATTGGATTTTTGTTGGTGCCACGCGCGCCCGGCCCCGCCGATCCCAAGGAGCCCGCGCCCGAAGTGCGCCTGCTCGGCGAGAAGCTCGAGCTCGACGACGACGCTCCGAAGCGGGCGCTCGAGCGGGTGCGGCGCTTCGCTGCGGGCAAGTTCGTCCTGGATGCGGGCGACGGGAAGAAGCGCGAGCTCTCGTTCGGGCGCCTGGGCGCAGAGATCGACAAAGTGCGCGTCTCGCAGCTCGTGCGCGACTGTCGCGACGCGACGAGCCCGTTGCGCATGGCGCGGAGGAGTCAGGGCATCACCACGCCGGTGGCCTTGCCGGTCCCCATCGTGCTCGACACCGAGCCCGTGACGCGGGAGCTCCTGCGCGTGAAAGACGAGCTCGACCGCCTCCCCGTCGACGCGCGCCTGGACCTGGAAAAGCGCGCGCTCTTGCCCGAGACGCCCGGGCGATTGCTGGACGTGGACTCGACCATCCAAGCCATCCGCTCGGCCATCGAACGCGGCGAGTCGAGCGTGACGGCCGTGTTCGAAGCGCGCAAACCCAAGCGCAGCGCAGCCGAGCTCGGTGACGTCAAGTTCGACGCCGTGCTCGGCTGGTTCGAGACGAAATACAACCGCGGCGAGAAGTACCAAGCGCGCACGTTCAACCTGCGACTCGCAGCCAGCAAGCTCGACGGCACCGTGCTCTTGCCGGGTGAGGTGTTCGACTTCAACGAGGTCGTCGGCGCGCGGGACGAAGCCAACGGTTACAAGGTGGCGCCCGTCATCGCCGAGGGCGAGCTGGTCGACGGCATCGGCGGAGGAACCTGCCAGATCTCCGGGACCTTGCACGGGGCGGCGTTCTTCTCGGGCCTCGACATCGTCGAGCGCTACCCGCACACGCGCCCGAGCTCGTACATCAAGATGGGGCTCGACGCGACGGTCGTCTTCCCGACCATCAACTTCCGAGTCAAGAACGGCTTCGACTTCCCGGTCGTGCTCCACGAAACGGTGAAGAACGGCGCGGTGCGTGCCGAAGTGCTCGGCCCGCGCCGCGCGCGCACGGTGACGTTGATCCGGCGCATCGACAGCGCGATCCCCTACGAAGAGGTGGAGCGCGACGACCCCAACTTGCCCGAGGGCGTCCGCGTCTTGTCGCAACGCGGCGTCGCGGGCTTCAAGCTGCACCGCTACCGCATCGTGCGCGAAGGGGAGCACGCGGTCCGTGAGCGCTGGAGCGACGTCTACCCGCCGACCACCCAGATCGTGAAGGTCGGGCGGGGCAACATGCCGAAGGACAGCATCGCCACCAAGCACGACGAGCACCCGGAGTACCTCGCCGACGAGCTGCTGGTGATGACCCAGGGCGTCGACGTGGGCGCGAACGACGGCGAGGCGGCCCAAGCCGACATGAGCGAGAGTCGAGATCCCGGCAAGTTCGGCGAACCGCGCTGGACCGAGAAGGCGGGGATGCCCTACTTCGACCAAGCGGGCGACTCGCACGCCCAAGAAGGGGGAGAGCCGGACAAAGCCGCCAAGAAGGCGAGCGAGCCGAGCGCACCCGCCGAGCCAGGCAAGGGCGACAAGGGCGACAAGGGCGACAAGGGCGACAAGGGAAAGAAGAAGAAGAAAAAGAAGAAGTCGGCGAGCCCCGAGGTCCGTTGAGCGAGGCCCACGATTCGGGATAAGGTCCCGGCCATGCGCGTCGTCTGTCGCTCCGCCCTGCCGCTGCTCTCGTTCTGCCTGCTCGTCGCGTGCGGCGGCGGGAAGGAAGCCAGCATTCCGCCCGTCGCACCGGTCTTCAAACCGATCCCGGAAGAGGGACTCGGAAAAGAGGAAGCCGAAGACACCCAGTCGAAGAAGCAGGGGGCGACGACCGACGCCAAGCACGACGACGACGACAAGGACGACGCGGACGACGGCGAGAAGGGCGAGCCCGAACCCGCCACAGGATCTGCCAAGCCGCCCGCAGGAAAACCCGGCGCGCCTCCGCCGCCTCCCACCGGCAAGGCGCCGCCTCCCGGTGGAAAGCCAGGTGCGCCGCCGCCTCCGGGCGCGAAGCCCGCTGCGCCACCCCCACCGCCGCCCGCTGGCAAGCCGGGCGCGCCTCCGCCACCGCCTCCGGGTGGAAAGCCGGGCGCGCCTCCGCCACCGCCTCCGGGTGGAAAGCCGGGCGCGGCGCCGCCTCCTCCGCCACCTCCGGGTGGAAAGCCGGGCGTAGCGCCTCCCCCGCCACCACCCGGCGGCAAGCCGCCGAAGCCTCCGGCCAAGCCGCCGACCCCGCCTCCGCCGCCCAAGCCGTGACATGCGCGCGGTCGTCCTCGATCGCCCCGGTTCCGCTTCCGAGCTCGTTCTCCGCGAGGTACCCGATCCCGAGATCGGCGAGAGCGACGTCCTCGTGCGGGTTCGTGCGTGCGGCGTGTGCGGTCGCGACCTGATCGATCGCCGGGGCGGGTTTCCGGCGATGAAGCTGCCGACGATCCTGGGGCACGAGTTTGCCGGAGAGGTGGTGCGCGTCGGCGGCGCGGTGCGTGAGCTCGCGCCCGGCGACCGCGTCGCGAGCCTGCACCGGCCTTGGTGCGGCGACTGCGAGCCCTGCGTCGGCGGCCGCACGAGCGACTGTGAGCGCGCCTATCAGAGCTTCGGTCACACGGTCGACGGCGGCTACGCCGAGCTTTGCGCCGCGCACGAGCGCGCCCTCGTGAAGATCCCGGACGGAATCGAATACGAACGCGCAGCTTTCCTCGGCTGCACCGCGGGCGTCGTATGGAAAGCGCTCCGCGAGCACGGAGGCCTCTGGCCTGGCGCCAAGGTGCTCGTGACCGGGGCGAGCGGTGGGGTCGGCTTGGCCGCCATCGAGGTCGCCAAGGCGTGGGGCGCCGAAGTGATCGCGATCACTTCGAGCGAAGCCAAACGCGGGGCCATCGAGGCGCTCGGGGCCGATCACGTGTTGGTCTCAGCGGGAGCATTCGCTGCCGATGCGCGCGCGCGGGCCCGCGGCGGCGTGGACGTCGCACTCGAGCTCACCGGCAGCGCCACGTTCGGCCAGTCCCTGCGCAGCCTCCGTACCGGAGGTTCCTTGATCGTCGTCGGCAACCTGGACGTGGGAAAGGTGAGCTTGTCGCTCGGTCACCTGATCCTCGGCCGATATCGGATCGCTGGGGCGAGGAGCTACACGCGGAGCGACCTCGAGGACTGCTTCCGCTTGGTCGCCACCGGAAAGCTGCATCCCCAGGTGGCGCTCCAGCTGCCCCTCGGTGACGCACGCCTGGCCCATGAGCGCCTCGAGGCGCGAGGCGTCGTCGGCCGCATCGTGCTCTTGCCGGATCGATAGACATGTGGCCCATCGCTCACCGGCTGTTCCTCGGCGACTACGACTCGGGCGCGCTGGCTCTGGCCGGCGAAGAGCACCCAACCCCGCCGAACGGCAGCCCGGCGCCTTTCGCAGGTGTGGTGTCGCTCTGCCCCATGCCGCTCTTTCCGGGGCCACGGCCGAAGGGGCCCGCGCGGGCCGACACCGAGTGGCTGCTGCTCCCCATCGCCGACGGCGGGAACGGCGAGGACGAGCTGACCTCTGCGCTGGCCCTGACGTTGCCGTTCATCCGGCGGCGCCTGCCGCACGGCAACGTGCTCGTTCACTGCGCGGCCGGCATGAGTCGGAGCGTCACCGTCGTCGCGGCTCTCCTGTGCGAAGATTTGCGTATCGACGCGGATCTTGCGCTCGCGCGCGTCGCCGAGCTCAAAGCGAAATCGTTCAGGCACCTGAATTACCCACCCGAGCTCCTGGTCGCGCCTGCCCCGGAATTCCGGGCGGTGCTCCGGCGCATGTTCTCGGGCCGTGGCCCGTCCAACGGCGATTCCCCCCGATGATTTCCCTGAGAACTGGCGATTCGGCCCGCCGGCCTTGACGCCGGGGCGGGGCATGGGGAAGAAGGACCCGTGAGCATGTCTTCCGCAGAAACCCTTACCGCAACCGAAGCGCCCACCAACGGGGACGGCGCCGCCGCCCGAGCCGTCGACTGGGAGAACCCGCGCGTCGCCGCCATCTTGAGCGCCGCAGCCAAGTGCTTCGCCCGCAAGGGCTTCAGCGCCACGACCCTGGCCGAGATCGGCAAGGAGCTCGGGCTGCGCAAGAGCATCGTCCACTACTACTTCGCGAGCAAGAACGCGCTCATCTACGAGGTTCAGAGCTTCACGCAGAACCGCTACCTGGACAAAGTGAAGGAATCCCTCCGGTCGAGCGATGACGGCTCCAAGAAGCGCATGATGAGCGCGCTCGGCTCGCTCTGGGAGGCGATCCAGCAGAACCGCACGATGGTGGGCCTGAACATCGAGGTGTGGGCGGCCGCTCGGCGGGATCCCGAGCTCAAGAAGCGGGCCTCCGCCCTCCAGCACGACGCTCGCCAGCTGATCCGGGAGGGCGTCGCCGACGTTCTCAAGATCGACGCCAAGGACTTCCCGCCGATGGAGGGCCTGTCCGTATTGATCCTTGCGGTGTTGAACGGGCTTCTCGTGGCCGAAGAGCTCGAGGGTGTCGAGCAGGCCAAGGCGAACGAGGCCTTCCAGGCGTTCCTGTACCTGCTCTCCCTCGGAATGAAGGCGATGGAAGGGCAGCCCGTGGCCAGCGCGCCCGGCTGAATTTGAAAAACCCGAGGATTCGAGGCATCTTCGCCCTCGTGAAGGCAGAGCTCTCGGCCGCGACCCTCGCCCTCGGGCTCAGCGTCGCCTTGGGCGCAAGCGCTCTGCCGGGCGGCGCCCGGCCGTCGGTGAAAACCACGAGCGGGCTCGGCGACAGCCCGTTCGCGCAGGTCGTCGACGTGAGGCTGACCGCGCAAGGTGACCTCCGTCTGCTCCGGCGCTTCGTGGAGCCCTGGGTGGAACGCCCGGGAGAGTGGCGGAACTTCTACTCGGGGCGCTTCGGTCCGAAGTCCTGGATCGAAGAGCCGCGACTCGACTGGCGTCTCGGCGGTTGGGACGGAGCACCTGCGGCGTCCGCGCGCATCGAAACGTCGAGCTTCGCGTCGAGCTTCGCTCCATCGAGCTTCGAGCTCGCGCCGTCGAGCTTCGAGCTCGCTCCGGTGGCGCGACTCTCGCCGCCGAACTTGCGGAACGCCGAGCTCTTGCCGCTGTGGCAGCTCGAAGCCGCTCCGAGTGTCGACGCGGCGTTCGTACACGCAACGCAGAAGCCGCGCTGCCAGCCGTGGCAACACCCTTACTCGGTGACGCTGGCCCGCTACGGAGCGGAGCGTGACAGCTTCAGCTTGCTCGAGTGCGATGGCTCGGTCGCGTTGGACGCGCTCGACCGGCTGAGCGTGCTCGCGCGGCCGACCGGCGTCGAGCGACCCGAGCTCCCGCTGCCGCTCGAACCCGCACCCGAGAGCGAAGTCTTGGGGGAGTGGGTGCCCAACGTGCGGCTCTTGGATCCCCGGCTGCTCTGGGTGCTCGCCCGAATCTCCGAAGCTTTCCCCTACCGGCCCATCTACATCATCAGCGGCTACCGTCGCGACGCCCACGGCAGCCTGCATCAGAAAGGCCGGGCCCTCGACCTGTTCGTGATGGGCGTCGCGAACGACCAGGTCCTGAAGATCTGCCGCACGCTGAAGGACGTGGGCTGCGGCTACTACCCCAACAACAAGTTCCTGCACGTCGACGTCCGGCCTCCCGAGACCGGACACGCCATCTGGATCGACGTCTCGCTGCCCGGCCAACCCTCGCACTACGTCGACGGCTGGCCCGGAGTCGTCGAGAGCGGCGCGCTGTCCTGGGGCGGCTCGGAATAGTCCATGGGCTTCGGAGCCATCCTCGGGCAAGGGCCCGCGGTCGAGACGCTCGGCGCCGCGCTCGGCTCGGGACGCGTGCATCACGCCTACCGCTTCGAAGGACCGCCGGGCGTCGGCAAAGAGCTCGCAGCGTTCGCTTTGGCGCAGGCCCTGGTGTGCGAAGCGCCGACGCCGTTTGCGTGCGAGAAGTGCAGCGCGTGCCATCGCGCGGTGACCCTGGCGGAAGAAGATCCCAAGGTGCCGCTCCACCCGGACGTGGTGCTCGTGGGCCGCGGCCTCTATGGGTCGCTGCTCGGCAGTGGGGTGAGCGAAGCGACCGGTATCAGCGTCGAACAGATCCGCAAAGTAGTGCTGGCGCGGAGCGGCTACCGTCCCCACGAAGGCCGCGCCCTGGTGTTCTTGGTGCGGGACGCCGAAGAGCTCACGCTGCAAGCCGCCAACGCGCTCTTGAAGACCCTCGAAGAGCCGTCGGACCGCACGCACTTCGTGCTGCTCACCAGTCGGCCGCGACGGCTCCTCGACACCGTGCGCTCGCGTACCCTCGCCGTGCGGTTCGCGCCGCTCTCGGAAGAGGTCCTGGTCGAGCTCTTGCAGGCGCGCGGGCTCTCGCCGAGCGTAGCGGCCCTGGCCCAAGGCAGCGCGGAGCTGGCGTTCCAGCTGGCCGATCCCGAAGCAATGACCGAACGCGAAGCGTTCCTGACCGCGGCCCAGAAGGCCATGGACGCGCCTGACCTGGCCGAAGCCATCGCGCTCGGCCAGAGCCGCGGCGACGGTCGCGACGCCTTGCGCGAGCAGCTCGGCTATTTCGCGCAAGCCCTCGCCGACGAGTGCCGTCAGAACCTTGCGCGCGATCCTGCGATGGCAGAACGCGCTGCACGGCGCCACGCCGTGGTCCTCTCGACGCTCGCGGAGATCGATCGCAACGTACAGCCCACGCTGGCGCTCGAGGCCATGGCCGCTCGCCTCAGAAGGGCGTGACGCTCAGAGCGTGCGCTCGCCCCCGCCCCAGCGCACGATCTCGGAAGGATGAACGCTGCGGCCTTGCCAGGCCCGCGCGCGGCCGCCTCGCCCGAGCACCCAGAGCGCGTCGCGACCGAGCCCGCGGTATTCGACCAGCAGCGCCTCTTCCCAAGGCAAAGGCGCGCTCTTACCCAGCGCCGTGACGCGCACGGGGAGGCGCCGCACGCGTTCGAAGCGCACACCTTTGGACTCGACGCTGCTCGGTGGATCGCTCGGCAGCACGAGCTCGACCTCGTCCAGCACGTAGAGCGTGCCGTTGGGCGGAGGCAGGGCGACGACGGCGGCTTCGTGGGCGCGAAACAACGCGACGACGGGCTCATCCCCTTCACGCAACAGCCAGCCCTCCTCGAACCAGAGCTCCTGCCCGCCGATCTCGACCACGTCGCCGACCTCGAGCTCGAATCCCCAACGAGCGAGCACGGACGGCTCGCGCTCGCTCTTGGGCGGAGCGGGCAATGGGCCAGCCGTTTCCGGCTTGGCCCCTCGCTTCGCCCGTACGTAGCGCTGCGCGAGCCCCAGGACCAGCGAGCCCCCGCCGAGCACGAGTGCTGCGACGACGAGGCTCACGCCGCGCCTCGCCAGGCGCGAACGCGAACCGTGGCCGGGGAGTGTTCCCACATGGCGGGAAGCGAGAGTCTAGCCCGAGCGGTCACGCTGGGTCACCGAGCAGGCGCGAGAGGCGTTCGGCTCGTCGCGTGGCGCCGGCGTATCCTTCGCCGACGTCCGGCACGAGGGCCGCGATGACCGCGGCGAGCTCGGCGTGCTCCCCGACCTCGGCCGCGCGCGTCTCGTCGATGCCCCCGATGGCGACGAGGGGCACGCCGACCTCGCGTGCCCGCGCGTGGGCCGCCGAAAGGCCCGCGATACCCACGACGGGATCGGGGTTCAGCTTGGAAGCGGTGGCGTACACCGGCCCGTACGCGACGTAGTCGGGCCGTTCGCCGAGCGCGGCAACGAGCTCTCGCTCGTCGTGCGAGGAGACACCGACCCTGAGCTCGGGCGCGAAGCGGCGTACGTCGGGCACGCCGAGATCGGCCTGCCCCACGTGGACGCCGTCGACCGCAGCCAGCTTCGCGAGGTCGGCGCGGTCGTTGGCGAAGAGCAGCGTGCCCGCGCGGCGGCACTCCGGCAGGAGCGCCCGCAAGAGTGACAAGGTGTCACGCGCGCCGAGCGACTTGGCACGGAGCTGGAGTACGGCGGGCCGCGCAGCCAAGACTGCGCGGGCAAACGCCAGGGGCTCGTGGCCGAATCGCCCGAGCGTGTCCACGTCGACGATGGCGTAGAGTCCACGCATCGCGCCGAACCATACCAGGCCACCTTTCCGGGCGGCCCGTGCTTTGCTACGCCATGGGCATGCTCCGCCACGCCGTCCCCTTCGCCGCGCTCGCCCTCGCCTGGACGACCGGCGCGCGGGCGGAAGATCAGAAGCCCGAAGACAAACCCTCGCCCCCGAACCTCACGCTGCGCGTCAGCGAACGCGGCCCCGGGCGACCGTGGTCCCTGTCCATCGAGAACCGCGGGTCGGCTCCCGCGCTGCTCGCCGCTGACCCGCGTCTGCTCTCGCTCGACGTACGCGTGCCCAGCAAGAAGCAGAAGGAGACGTGCCGCCTGCCGAGCGAGCTCTTCCCGTCTCGTGTCGACAAGCGGACGCTCGTCATGCTCGAGCCGGGTGAAGGTGTCGAGCAGGAGTTCGATCCTCGCCTCTTCTGCTTCTCGGCGGGCGGCCAGTGGCTTCTCGTTCCCGGCAGCCTCGTCACTCCGCGCTTCGGCTTCCCCGAGAAGAAGAAGACCGGGTGGCGCAACGGCAAGCGCGTGGAGGAGACTCCCAAGCAGGAGCCCCCGTTCGCCGTCCTGCCCGCTCCGGACAAGGGCAAGAGCAAGTCCCTCGACGAAGACGGCGGCGTGAAGGAGCTGACCGCGACTCCGTTCGCGTTGAAGAGCGAATACGCCGAGTGGTCGCGCACGCGCATCGAAGCGGATCGCAAGGCGGCCGACGAGAGCCCGCTCGTGATCCGCATGGTTCAGGGTTCGGACGCCCAGGCGGAGCGCTCCGCGACCGTCCAGCTCACGCTCCGAAACCGTAGCAAGCGCAGCGAGACGGTCTACTTCCGACGCGAGCTCGTGAGCTTCGAGGTGATGCGACCGGACGGCCTCGTGACGTGCGACCCCGAGCCGGATCAGCGCGCCCCCGATCGCCAAGCTTTCGCCAAGCTCGGTCCGGGAGGTTCCATCACGGTGGTGAGCCGCCTGATCGAGCTCTGCCCGACCGGGACGTTCGGCAGCCCGGGACTCTACCTGGTGCACGCGCGCTACGACGCGACCGACTCCGGCGACGACTACGGGCTCGACGCATTCGTGGGGCGAGTGGTGTCCCGCACGCCGGCCACGGTGCGCATTCGCACCGGCGAGCAGCCCTTTTTGCAGAAGAAGACGCTCTCGCACGCCAAAGTCTCCGAGAAGCGACGCTGACGTGACCGGGCGGCCCAGTCCGGTGTGGTGAAGTCGCTACGGCCGACTAGATTTCGGCCACTTGGAGCCGGGACCGAGCTGGTATGACCAGTGCATGTGGAGGAGCCCATGAACTATCGCTTCGCATGGGTCGCTTGTCTTTCCACCCTGGTCTCGGCCTGCGACGGCAGCACGCCGGACGATTCGCACGACGTCGGCGCCCACGGCGCGGTGGCCCACGACGCCGCTGAAGCGTGGCCCGACGTGCCGAACGGCGTACCGGTGATCTCGACTCAAGATCTGCTCGCGGCCTGCGGCCGCGCCGGCGAGTGCGCGCCCGAGGTGATGCAACTCGATCAGAGCCAGCGCCTCGCACTGGTCGACCTCTGCCTGACCGACGCCGTGTTCTCCGCCGAGCGCGCCATCCCGCTCAGCGGCTTCTCGAGCGCCTTCAACGAGCGCGTCGAATTCTGGACGAAGTGCGTGCTCGACGCCCAAGACTGCGGCGCGGTGACCGCGTGCAAGACCGAGCGCGACGACCGGATCGAGTGTCAGGAAGACGGCTGCTACTCGTACTCGGACGTCGGCAAGAGCTGCTCCGGCGACGTCGTCACGCTGAATGGCGGGGGCACCCGCGATTGTTCGCGCGCCTTCGCGAGCTGCGACCTCGAGAGCCCCACGGGCTGCACGGACCGGCCGTTCACGCAGTGCCCCGATGGTGTCTCCAAAGCCGATCGTTGCGACGGCGGCGTTCGCCTCGGTTGCGATGGTGCCGGCCAGGTCAGCTACCACGACTGCACGCGACTCGGCGGCACCTGCGGGACGCTGCCCGAGGGCGGCGAAGGTTGCGTGTACCCCAAGAGCCCCGAATGCTCGACTCAGGTCAACAACGCTTCGAGCTGCAAGAACGGCAGCCTCGAAGTTTGCGTCTTGGGCCAGGCCCTGAGCCTCGCGAGCGCGATCTGCGGCCCTTGAGCGAACGACGACGACTCCATTATCCTCTCGAGCATGCGCTCGCGTCTCGAGTCGACGCTCGGTGTTCTCTGCCTGGCTGCATCGAGCTGCCACGGACGGGAGCCGAGCGCCGACGGAGGCGCGCCGCCCGAAGTCGCTCGGTCCAGCGCGCCGCCGCTGGCAGCCCCGCCTTCACTCCCCGGCCCCACGCCGGGCCCGAAGTGCGCGAGCGACGCGAACTGCACCGCCGGCAAGGTCTGTTTCTTCAGCGACCCCGGCTGCGATCCCAACTCCCCCAATGGACATTGCGAGGAGCCGAGCTGGGGCCACGAGTGTGCGGTGAATCGACCCGTGTGCGGTTGCGACGGGCAGACCATGTGGGGCAATGCGTGCGCCGACATCCAGCGCCGGCGCTGGGCGAAGCTCGGTGGCTGCGCCTGCAAAGCCGACAGCGACTGCAAGGGCGGACAGGTCTGCAACTTCCGCGTGCGAGGCTGCGAGAGCGAAGGCATGTGCGAAGCACCCGAACGCCTGCGCTGCCCGGGCAAGACCACGCTCTGCTCGTGTCGGGGCAAGTCACTCACCGATACCTGCGCCCAGGCGGTGCGTGAACCTTGGGTGACGGCCGGCGCGTGTCCCTGAAGTCGTCTGGAGGCCCGATCAGATTCGGACCAGGGGAGCAAGACAAAGCGAAGTCGATCACTTGGCTTCGCCGCCACGCAGCGATCACCAATCTGAGCGTTGTCGATCAGGTGCAGCGCGCGTCCCAAAGTGGTCGGGCCTCTAGCGCTGGAGCACGAACGTCACGGGAACCACCACGACTGCGCGACCGAGCGACGGCGGTTCGAAGCTGGCGCTTCGCGCGCGAGCCACGACGCAGCTCACGAGCGCGGGGGGCAGCTTGCCGCTCGGGCTCACTCCCACGCCATCCACTTCGCCGCCCGGTCCGACTTGCAGCGTGAGCCTCAGGCTGCCCGCGGCATCGGGCACGTCGGAGAGTGCGCGCTTGTAACAGGCACGGAATCCGGGGCGGAGCCGGGCCACCACGCCGGCCGCACCGTCCACCGCACTCCCGCTCACGTTCGGGGGTGCAACGGCCGCGTCCGCGCGCGGGCCAGCGGTGGGCCGAGCCTTGCCCGCATCGTGCAGGTCCACGGCGGAGCCTCGCGACGCGAGCGCGGCGAGATCCGAAGACTGACCCGGGAGGATCGGCGCTCCGCGCGCCGGCGCGAAGCCGAGACCACCCGAAGAAACACCGGTCTCTCGCGCAGCCGCTGCATCCAGCGCAGAAGTCGGAACCTCACCCCGCTTCAAGACACCTTCGGTCGCGGCGCCGCGCGCGCCGAGGGCGCCCAACGTCGCCAGCTCGAGTACGTCGAGGCGCTGGCTCAGCGCGGCGTCGGACCTCTGAGCTCGGGCGGGCTGACCCGGACCGTCGTGGGACCTCTCGGGAGTTCTCGGCGTGTCGGCCTTC
>Ga0268298_10005389_pt1 | contig 12004 bp, 12 predicted proteins | sample WWTPWeurt_MetaG_FD_194462 | JGI IMG/M metagenome (GOLD analysis project Ga0268298, IMG submission 194462) | Activated sludge microbial communities from WWTP in Nijmegen, Gelderland, Netherland - WWTP Weurt | ecosystem: Engineered > WWTP > Aerobic digester > Activated sludge | place...
ATTAAAGGGTGTAAAATCAGATGTAGCCGAAGAAATAAAACGCATGCCCGATTTTGTGGTGCAAAACCCGCGCACCAGTGAGGTGTTTTTTATTGAAGTAAAATTCAGGGCTGCTGAGAAATTTTCCATCAAAGACTTGCCCAAAGACTATGCGTGGGAGAACGCCTTTTTTATTGTAGTTTCCAAAAAGCACATCAAGTGCGTTACCTACAAAGAACTGAGCGAAGGCAAAGAGATAACCCCCGAGAGTCGCAACTACTTAGGCAACCGCAAGGAATTTGATTTGGACAAAGACACCATCATTGCCTTTTGTGAATTTGCCGTAAAGTTTTTTGAACAGGTTTAATTAATTTTATACTATGAAATATTTATCGCATCACCCTCAACTGAGTTATCACGGTTAGAGACTAAAAACTTACAGTTAATGAGGGAATTAGGCATTAATTAATGAACAGTTGCATCTATGAGAAATTGTATTACATTTGCACCAACAGTACACGCCACGCTACCCATAAGAACAGCGTCCCAGGGCGTGTCTTTTGCTTTTATAGCTCTTCCATTTTTACCATAACAGCCCTTTTATCCTATAATTCTTCAGTTAAAATGGCTTTTTTAATATCCGAATGAAATACGTTAAACCTGCTATAACCATACAACAGCAAATCGACCAACTGAAAAACAGAGGGTTAATTATTACTGATGTACACGCTGCTACCACCCTCTTACAAAATATCAGTTATTACAGGCTTGCCGGTTATTGGTGGCCTATGCAGGCAGATAAAGTGAACCACACCTTTAAGCCAAAAAGCACATTTGAAAATGTAATTGCCATTTATAGTTTCGATAGGGAATTACGCCTGCTATTGTTTGATGTAATTGAGCGCATTGAAATCGGTTTTCGAACCAAATTGATATACCATCTTTCGCACGAAATATCACCATGGTGGTTTGAAGATTCCACCAACTTTAAAAATGCAGTGGAACATACTGAAACCCTCTTAGCTATTGACAGAGAGTTGAACCAAACCAAAGAAGTATTTATTAAAGAGCATCGAAAAAAGTACCATACGGAAACGCGCAGACCACCGGCATGGAAAACACTTGAAGTGGCAAGCCTTGGAAATATTTCAAAACTCTACGGAAACTTATTACCCACTGTAAGCTCCAAAGATGCGATAGCTGCTGAACTGGGCACCGTAAATCACACCTTCTTGCCTAGTTGGTTACAAAGCATTACGCAAATCCGAAACATTTGTGCCCACCATGGCAGGTTATGGAATAAGAATTTGCCCGGTACTCCTAAACTGTTACCAAAACCTCCAAACCCATGGATTTTAAATGTTCCAACAGCTAAGGAATTTCACATGCTGTATGTACACTTATGCTGCATGAAATATTTGCTCAATAGTATTAACCCAGGCAATCATTTTACACAAAAACTAGATGCCCTATTAGCAAAATACCCAAACATTGACCCCAATGCCTTGGGATTAAAACCTAACTGGCAAAAAGAACCCCTATGGAAATCATAAGTAAATACGAAACATATAAACCCGCAACTAAGCGTAGATTGCGCCTACGCTTCTTTTTTAGGTAGCTTGTAGCTACATCATTCCGCCCTGTTTTGTTTACTTAAGGTGTTTCAATATCCGTTCCCTGTCCTCGTTTTCTTTATCTCCTTTGTAGTACAATTCAATCAGAATAATTTTCCCTTCCTGTTCCAACCAGGCATACACTAAGCGCAATCCCGTGTTGTTTCCTTTTCCTTTGAGCGATTTGCAGGCTATCTTTTTTACTTTAATAACCCAAGTGCTCAGGCCAAGTCCGTCAATTTCATAACTAAAAGGCGGTCGGGCATCGGGAGCCACAGCAAGCACCTGTTTCACTACTTTCAGGTCATCCTCCAGTGTGCGAAACCGTTTGAGCAGTTTCTTGAGGTCCCTTTCAAATTCAGACAGTTCTATAAACTTCATGCTTACTCCTCATCATAGGTTCTTACCGAGAAAGGGAGCTCGCGGTAAAAGGCCAGTTCGTAATTAATTACTGCCCCCTCTTTGGTGGCTTTCCAGGGCATATCCTTGTGCGAGTATTCGCTGATGGCTGCACCGCTCCAGTCGCTGTATTGTTCTATTACCCGATCAATCATTTCTTTTTCGGCACCATTCAGTTGGGTCAGGTCAGGTTTTATTAAAGGCAGGTAGCGGGTTTGTTCAAAGTTGTGGTATTTGGCCTTAAACTTTTTCAATTCTCCCTTTTCCATCATATCCGCAATGAGCACATTCAGTTTTTGCGGCACGGGGCCATAGGGAAGTTTACGGTACACTGCCCCTGTAAGGTGTTCTTCGTGCAGTTCATAATAATTAAAATCGCAGAAGTAAAGCAATTTGTACAGGAGGGTTTCGCCTACGTTGGGTTTTCCGGCACAACGCTCCAGAATGTAGAGCAGCACCTGTTTAAATTTGGCTGTTTTAAGTTTGGGCACCTCTATTCGTGTTTCTTTTGAAGAGGTATTTGATTCAGCTTCCAACTGTTCAGGCTTAAACGAAGTGGCCATCACCTCATGAATATTAAACCCGAGCACAGCCGAGAGCCTGGCCAGTTCAATGGCAGAAACCATACGTTTACCTGATTCCATTTGGGTAATGGCCGTGCGGGTAAGCTCCATTTTTTCGGCAAGTATTTCCTGCGAAAGGGATTTGAGGTTACGGTAGTAGGCTATTCGTTTGCCTAATTCTTCCTGTGCAATCATGTGGTGTATATCTAAACGCAAAGATAAAAATGTTTTAATTTAAAACAATAGATTGTTCGTATTTAGAACATAAAGTAATACGGGTGGTTGGCAGGGATGCCAACCACGGACAAAATCATTGGTTATTCCCCTTTCAGTTAAGCGTAGGTTAAGCCTACACTTCTTTTTCAGGCAGCGTCAGTATCGAAATGTTGTTTTTTATTCCTTACTTTGAGGCTAATAGAAAATGAAAAAAGAACAGTTAAAAATATCCATCCGTTTTTTTAACGACCGGGAAGTGCGGGCTGTTTGGGATGATGAACGGTCTAAATGGTGGTTTTCGGTATTGGATGTTGTGGGCATTTTGAACGAAGAAAGCGACTACGCCAAAACGCGTAACTATTGGAAGTACCTAAAAGCCAAACTAAAAAAAGAAAACAACCAGTTGGTTAGTGCCACTACCCAACTGAAACTGTTGGCGGCTGATGGCAAAAAATACAAAACCGATATGTTGGATAGCGAGGGGATTATTGAGCTATCCAAAAATTTCCCTAACAACAGGGCAATGAAGTTTTTAGATTGGTTTCTCTACAGCGATACCAGCATTGACGGTCAAAGTAAAAAGAAGGCCTACACCCTATTTGAAAGCAATTTGATAAACGAGTTTGAAGTGGGTACCACCAGGGGGTTGCAACAAATACACGCTTATCTGTTTGGTGGCTTGTATGATTTTGCCGGCCAAATCAGAGATAAAAACATATCAAAAGGTGGCTATCGGTTTGTGTATGCCCAGCACTTAATGAGCACATTGAAAGAATTAGAAGCCATGCCACAAAGCACACTCGAAGAAATAATCTTAAAGTATGCCGAAATGAACAAGGCACACCCCTTTATGGAAGGCAACGGCAGAAGTACACGGATATGGCTGGACATGATGCTTAAAAAACACCTGAAAAAATGCGTGGACTGGAGCAAAATAAAAAAAGACAATTATATGAATGCTATGATTATTAGCACAGTTGATAGCAGTGTATTAAAGCATGTAATTGAAAGTGCTCTCACCAATAAAATAAACAACAGGGAAATGTTTATGAAAGGCATTGACTATTCCTATTACTACGAAGAATGATAATAGAGAGCCATTGTTGGTAGCCCTAAGATCAAAAAATCAGATGGAGAGAGGGTTTTTAAAAAATGAATACTCCTTTTTATTAAATTCAAATTGTGTCGGCATTGCCGACACAATTTGACCCTAATCTATACGCAGTTATTGCCTACACTTCTTATTCGCTGGTTTACTGCATGATGAACATTCCATACAAGGATATACGGATCACCTATCCCGTACATTTATAGAAAACTAAAATAAGGGAGCACGCTATTTTAGTTTTTTGCAAATTTCTAAAATAAGACTTACTGCCCTCACCACTCTCACTTCTTGCCCCTCAACTAAGCGTAGGTTGCGCCTGCGCTTCTTTTTTAGGTAGCTTGTAGCTACAGCTTTCCTTCAGTAATTTAGTGCCGTCTTATTCTGCGCTCTTTGTCACCTTTATTTTCTTAGTTCCCATCTCCACCACCATCCCTGCTACAATTTTATTGCGTCTTCTCAATTCCTGTTGTCCGTTTACAAACACGAGGCCATCGTCAATCATGGCATTGGCTTGTGCGCCATCGTTGCACCAGCCCATGGCTTTTAAGAGTTGGTTTAGCTGGATATAGTCTTGTGTAAGTTCGAATGTTTCCATGGGGCAAAGGTACGTAATAGTGTTTTAACCGGTGCTGGTGCAGGCATCATGCATGTGCAGGAGAAGCAGACTCATAGAGTGAGCACCTTGTTTCAAACAAGGAGATTGCTTCGTCATGCGTACATTCCTCGCAATGACGGTTCAAAAAAAACGTCACTGCGAGGAACGTGACACATCCCGCATTTGCGTGGAAGCAGTCTCCCAAATGCGAGCACAGTCATTACAATCAGAAGATCGCCACGCCATGTGTACATGGCTCGCGATGACGGAAAAAATGAAAAAGTAGGGACACGCACGATGACGGTGTGTTTTAAGTTTCGTACACAACTAGTAGTACTATTTGCTTAGATGACTTAGGGGTTACAATTTATTGCTTCACCAGCTTGATTGTAGCCTGTCCGTTGGGATGACAGATACGAAGCACATAAATACCTTGTGGCAAATATGCCAGTGGAAGTTGATAATGGTGTGTACCTGCAGATAACTCTTCGCCCGCAACCTCTGATTGCACCAATTTTCCTTGCAGGTTGTGTAATGTAAAGGTTACCTCTCCGGCCTGTTGAAGGGTATATTCCACCTCACACATATCAGCCACCGGATTGGGGTAAGCAGCTACATTTTGAATAGTGTTTAACTCATCAACACTCACATTGTAGCCGGTGTGGTAGCGTGCCATCATAAAACTCATGGTGGAGTCGGGGTAAAAAGCATAACCACATATCAGCAGTTTACCATCGGGTTCCATACTCATGTAAGCGGTGCCTGCATTGGCGCTTCCGTTAATGGGGGTGATGTTTTTTCCGGTAGTATTAAATGAGCCATCGGCCGTGCCGGTAGTATTAAGTCGCATTACGGCAAATTTCAGATCGGTAGAACCCACTGCAATAATTTTCCCGTCAGGCTGAATTTTTACCTGAGTTATCTGGTCACGTTGTCCGCCATAGGTAGTGGTTCTGATGCCATTAGTGCCAAAGGTACTGTCCTGATTTCCGTTGGCCTTTATGCGTGCAAAAACCAATGCCGAGCGTTGGAAACTATTGTAGTAATAAGTGCCGGCTATTAGTGCTCTGCCGGTGCCGTCAATATCAAAATCCCCGAAAAAGAAACCCGAGTAAGAAACGGTCATTTGCCCGTCCTGGCTAAAGGTAGAATCATAAGTAAAGTTGCTTTTGAGCCGGATCATGATGCAATGATTAGCCGAATTGAAATAGGTAGCCGCAGCCATCAGCAAACGTCCGTCTGTCATTTGTTTAATGGATATAATACTTCGGTTATCCACGAGATTATCAAAAGGCAGGTACTGCTCTCCGTTATTGCCAAAGGTAAAGTCGGTAAGTCCATCGGGGTTGATGCGCACCAGCACATTTTTAGATCCTGCAGGATTATTGCCGGCCAAAATTAGTTTACCATCGGGTTGCATATGGGCGGCAGTTGCATAAAAAAAGTACCCGGTGTAATTAATTCCTTTAAATCCGTAGCTTAAATCTTTCGCACCACTTGCCAAAAGTCGTATGGTGGTAAGTTCCGTCAGGTCGTTGCTAACAAGCAGGATTTTGCCATCACCAAGCACAAACAGGTGCGAAGGGCCATTAGCAAGTGCCACCCCGCCATTGGTTCCAAAAGCAGGATCAGGTTGCCCGTTGGATGTAAACCGGTAGAGGTAGTAATGTTCCTCGTAAATGCTCAATGAGTCATCGTATTCCGACTGGTCAACCACAGCCAGGTATTTCCCATCGGGTTGTTTTATTTGTTTAATAATGCTGATACCATCATCGCTTTTTAGCGGGAGTTTAGTTTGTATGAATCCATTGGTGCCAAAAGATAAATCAAGCGTTCCGGGAGTTTGAGCAAAGGAGTGAATGGTGCTGTTGAACAGGATTGCCACAACAAAGTATATATGTTTCATGAGTATTTTTTTGCGTAAGATTAATTTTTGAAAAACTTTTGATGTGTTACGGCACCGTTTCGCCACACCTGCAGCATATACAATCCTGTTGGGAGCCATGCGCAATCCACTTCTTCTTTTTCCGTGTTTAGTTGATAAACGGCCAGTTGTTTTCCGGTGATATCCGTGAGGTAAATGAAGCACCCTTTTGCCCCGGTAATTGTGAGCGTGTGTTGTACCGGATTTGGATAGGTGAGCAGGTTGTCAAACTCATGTTGTATGTTTTGCTGTGCATCAAGTGCCAGATTTTTATTCATGCTGAACAATTCATGCAGAATATGGCCATCGGGGTCAATTAAAATGCGGTAAATGGTTTTTCCGGGCACTATCAGTTTAAACAATTTCGAAGGGGCGTCTAATTGTATTCTTATCGTGGTATCGCCACCATCGTATAGTAGTTTTACATCAATGGGAGTGGTAAAAACAGTGCTTGCTTCAGAAGGAGTCTGATTGAGTTGTATCCATATGTTATCCTGCCACTGGTTCCACTGTCCGCTAAGCACCGGATACCCCGGATTGTAATACCATTGATTAAAAAACGCGGTAAAATTTTTACCCGATGTTTGTTCCATGGTTTGTTTAAAATTGGTAGCGCGGGCAGTGTTGTATTTGTGCGCCTGAAGGTAGTTGCGCATTCCAAGAAAGAAAAGCGAGTCGTTATTTATTTCGTAGCGCAGCATATGCAATAAAACAGCTCCTTTTTTGTAGGTAGAAAAATAACTGAAAATATCGGGGACATTAAGCGAGTCATTAACAAAGACGGTTTTTTGTGCTGCTCTGGCCATGTTCATGGCATCACTCATCCAGTTGGTAGCTTCCTCTATTGATACCAGATTTTCGAGGGCCACCATTTCTGAATACGATGCAAAACCTTCATTGAGCCATATATCGGCCCAGCTGCCGCAGGTAACCATATCTCCAAACCATTGGTGAGCCAGTTCGTGCGATACTACTCCAAAACCAATATCTCCCATGGTGCTCATGGTTTGATGTTCCATTGCTCCGCCAAACACGGCTTCGGTATGTCCGTATTTTTCTTTGGCAAAAGGATACAAACCATATTTGGCCGAGTATAGCTCAATCAGCTCGGGGGTGCGGTTAATTCCCGCGCGTTCGGCTTCGGTGGTTGTTTTGTAAAGGTAGTTTTGTATCAGAATCGAATCAGCACCTGCCGGGTGGGCATATTGAATAAATTCGTTGTAAGGGCACACGGCTACCGATATAAGGTAATAGGCTATAGGGTAGGTGGTTTTCCATTCGTAACGTACTTTCCCATTTCCCAAGGCTACCGTGTTTTTCAGTAATCCGTTTGATCCGGCTTTGTTAATCGTATCGGTAGTGATCCACACTTCCGCGGAGTCGGCTTTATCGGTGAGCACCTGTTTACATGGCCACCATTCGTATGCCGAATAAGGTTCGCTCAGTGACCAGGTAACCTTTTTCGCGGCATTGTTAGAGAATCCGTTTCCAATAGCACCTTGTCCGGTAGACGGGGCATTTCCATGGTAATATATTACCAGATTAAACAGGGCATTTGCATTGAGTATGCCATTTGTGTTTACAGTAAGTATATCGGTTGCTCTTGTGTACGATGCGGTGTCGTTATTCAGCAGAATGGAATCAATGGTGAGGTTTTCGTGAAGTTGCAGGGTGATATTAGCGATAGGTTGTAACACTTTCGCACGCATTTCGGCATGGCCGCTCATGTAAACGGAATTATTTTGTACGGTAAGATCGAGCTTATAAAAGTGCACATCGTAGCGGTTCATTTTGCTGATGTCGGCAGGTGTAGCTGATACGGCTGCTGCTGAAAGTCCTGATGTTCGGAGTGAGCAACCACTCTGTGACTGTGCAAAAGGGATATAACTTAGTAAGGTAAAAAATAAAATACTATACTTCATAAGGGGATTAGTTTGGGTGAAGTCAAAGTTACCATTTAATTACGGAAAATCGATTCACTGAAAGCGGGTAAAGGATAATATCACCGGAAAAGGGGATGAGTCGAATTTTTTGTTTACCCTAAGGTTTTGGAAATAAGGAATGCTACCGGCAACCCCGTAAAAGATGCCTAATGTCATATTTTCTGTTTGTCCGAGGAGGTAACTTTGTGGAGTGTTTCAATGCACACACTGCTGGGTACTTTGCCCGGCAGTATTAGGGGCTCTTAATAAATGCAGTCATGAAAACAACTCTCAACCTCAGGCGTATTTCATTCGGGTTAATGGGACTTGCCTTGCTGTTTAACAACAGTTGTAAAAAAGAGGAAAAAGAAGAAACCAAATTGTACATAGGAGATTACTATGCAGGAGGTATTATTTTTTACATTGATGATACCAAAAAGCACGGACTGGTATGTGCACCCACCGACCAGTCGACCGGGATTACCTGGCACAACGGAAGTAATGTAACTACTAATGCCAATGCCACCGATTATTACACCGGAGCAGCGAATACCGATAAAATTATAGCCGCTCAGGGGGCGGGTTCGTATGCTGCCAGTATTTGCAAAGACCTTGTGTTAAACGGCTACAGCGACTGGTACCTCCCTTCAAAAGGCGAGTGTTTTCAAATGTATTTTAAACTGCATTTGATGAATGAACTGGGCGATTTTGCCGATGAGTTGTACTGGAGTTCTACCGAGGCCAGCATAGGGAATGCTTACTCGCAATACAGCAACGATGGGTATCCTCCAAATGGAGGGTATTACAAAAACCAGTTGCTGCATGTGCGTGCGGTGAGGGCGTTTTAGTAAACGTCACTGCGCCTGTCCCGAGTTTTCGGTGAGGAACGTGACACATCGCGCACGTGAGCACATTGTTTCAAACAAGGAGATTGCTTCGTCATGAGTACATTCCTCGCAATGACGGAAAAAATGGGAAAATTGTGACACGCACGATGATGGTGTGTTTTGGTTTTATGCAATTACCTTCAGGTATTCCTGCAACGATTCTTTCCAGTGGGGCATAAGGTTTATGCCTAATTCTTTTAAACGGGCATTTTCGAGTACGGAGTAGCCGGGGCGTTTTATCTTACTGAAGTTGGCGGCCTCAACAGGCACCACATCAATTTTGGTATTGGTAAGTTTGAAAATTTCCATGGCAAAATCGTACCAGCTGCATTGCCCCTCGGAGGTGGAATGGATGATGCCGGTGGCATTGGGAGTAGTAGCTATTTTGTACAATTGTGCGGCAATGGCGAGGGTGTTGGTAGGGCTTACAAATTCATTGTTTACTACCTGCAACTGGTCTTTTTCCTTAGCTAATTTCAGCATCAGCCGTATAAAGTTCATTCCACCTTTAGCACGGCAGGGCTCGGTTCCGTAAATAGCCGATATGCGCACCACGGCATGATTGGGCGATGCGGCAACAACTAATTTTTCGCCATCTGCTTTGGTTTGTCCGTACACGTTTAATGGATTTACCGCATCGGTTTCCACGTAGGGTGCTTTTTTTTCTCCGTCAAAAACATAATCGGTACTTATATGCAGCAAACGGAAATGCTGTTGCGCACCTAATCGGGCCATATGGCCAACAGCGGTTGTATTCACGGCACGGGCAATATCCGGATTGTTTTCGCAATGCTCCACATGGTGGTAGGCAGCGGTATTTATTACCACATCGGGTTTGTGCTGTGCCATAGCTTTGGTAACCGCATCGGTATCGGTAATGTCTAAATCGGCATGGGTAAACGGAAATACTTCGTTGCCCTGTGCTTTGAAATAAGAAACCACATCAGCACCCAGCTGACCATTGGCTCCGGTAACAACAACTTTCATAAGGTTAAGATGTTAATGGTGTTTCATTGCCTTAAACACATCAATATTGTAGAAGGCTGGGTTATCGAAATTGCTGAAGGTATCAAAATTCGTTTTCAGTCCCGTAAGTACATCGGTAAGGCTTTGGGTGGGATTAAAATCCAGTTCATCGGTTGCCTTTTGCCACGACACTTTATAGTTTCGGTAATCCTGTACATCGCGGTTAATTACATTCACGGGTTTGTTAAATTCGGTACGCACAAATTCTGCTACATTTTCGGCCAGTTCGCCCACGGTGGTATTAAACGAAGCAATATTAAAAATACCTGAAGCCTGTTTGGCAATAGCGGCTTCGTATCCTTTACACAAATCAGGTAATGCTAAAATGGGTCTCCATATTTTTGGATTGGTTACCGTGATTTCATTTTTGCTCATGGCATTTTTAAACATGGTATTAATGGCCAGGTCAAGGCGCATGCGCGGGCTGTAGCCGCTCACGGTTCCCTGGCGCAGGCATACTAAGCGAAACGATTCGTCCTGCAGGGCCAGTAATGATTGCTCGCCCTGAAGTTTTGAAACGCCATACGGATAATTACAAACAGCTTCATCGGTTTCGGTATAGGTGCGGTTGTGTGTGTAGCCATATACCGAGCACGAGCTGGCAAAAACAAAATGTTTTACTCCGGCTTCGCGTGCCTGAAAACCGAGGTAGGCGGGCAGTGCGGTATTGTAAATAAAATTTTCCTTAGGCGAGTATTCGGCCATAGGGTCGTTGGAGAGTCCGGCCAGAAACACGATGCAGTCAAACGGCTTCATATCGGCTGCGGTGAGGTCAAACAAATCGCCTTTTATCACCGGAATTTCGCTGCGGCTGTGAAATCCAAACCAACCTGCATCGGCAATGGTAATATCATATCCTTTTTGATAAAGGTATTCACACAATACGGCACCGATATATCCGGAGCCACCGGCCATTAAAATCTTTTTCATGAAGATTTAGTATTTGAAGTTTGCTGAATCGGGGTGCTGCAACCATTGTTCTAATGTTTGTGCCACCTTGTCTTTGTCAGAAAGAATAGGTTCGGTTACGGGCCATTTAATACCAATGGCGGGGTCGTTCCACAAAATACCCGACTCACAATTTTTATTATACAGTCCGGTTGTTTTATATTGTATCTCGGCAAAATCGCTGAGCACACAAAAGCCGCGGGCAAAACCGGCAGGAGCCCATATTTGTTTGCAGTTTTCGGCCGATACTACTTCGCCAAACCATTGCCCCAGCGTAGGGGAACCTTTACGAATATCTACGGCTACCAGAAATGCTTCGCCCACGGTTACACGCATCAGTTTTCCCATTGGTGGTTCCCACTGAAAATGTAAACCTCTTACTACTCCTTTGGCCGACCGCGAGTGATTGTCCTGTACAAATTGCGTTGGTAATCCAAGGCGTTCAAATTCATCCATGCGAAAAGCTTCCATAAAAAAGCCGCGCTGGTCACGAAAAATTTCGGGTTGAATTACTTTAAGACCGTTGAGGTGTTCGGCAATCAGTTCTATTTTCATTTCTTCAAATCGTTTATTAAGTCGGTATAAGTTGTTTTTTTACGAAGAAAATAAGCTAGGGCAATGCTTTTGGGGTACATCTGTTTCATCACTACTTCATCATTTACCCTGCGCCTTTGCTGTGCTTCTTTTCTGTGCCGTAAAATGAGGCCCAAGTTAAGCAAAATCCACACATGTGCGGCAATCACCGCCCTTACCCGTGTAAATTGCAATTTAGCTAAGGAAACACCTGCTGCCAGCCAGTCGAGAAAAATATGAGTAAACGTTTT
>Ga0268298_10005390_pt1 | contig 11997 bp, 18 predicted proteins | sample WWTPWeurt_MetaG_FD_194462 | JGI IMG/M metagenome (GOLD analysis project Ga0268298, IMG submission 194462) | Activated sludge microbial communities from WWTP in Nijmegen, Gelderland, Netherland - WWTP Weurt | ecosystem: Engineered > WWTP > Aerobic digester > Activated sludge | place...
CCCCCGAGGAAGAGCGCCAAGGGGTCGACGTAAATGAGTGAGGGCGTGGGGAAGACACCAGATCCGTTGAGCGAGACGCGATCCAGGCATTCGCGGAAGATGGCGATGCGCTCGTGTTTCTTGCGGAGGCGGGACTTCTGGAACTGGCGGTCGTCCTGGAGGGAGTAGTGCGGAAAGCTGTCGGCGTCGATGCCCTGGACATCGAACCACTTTCTGGTGGAGTCGTCCCAGCTTCGATCGGCGCCGATGAACGCTTGGTAAATGGGCTGGGCCGGTGCCGGGAGCGTGAAGAAAGGCTTCTGGTGCTGCAGCGTCTGGACCATGTACACCAGAAACGCCGTCTTGCCTGTGCCGGGCGCGCCGGCGAGGAGGTTGACCGAATGCCGGAGGATCACCGGCGGCATCGGATCGTGGATGAAGATGTCGGACATGGGCGCTCCGCAGGGGGATCCACCAGAACAGGGTACCTGACGACGGCTGGGGAGCGGGAGGCTGGGGAGCGCGGGGAGGGAGGCTGGGGAGCGCGAGAATGTGCGTCGAAAGGCTCACAGAGTGTCGCAAAGCAACGCAGCGCTGTCAACGCCCCAAGGGATGGGGTGGAGCAGACAACAACGCCCTGTATTTAGCGGCTTGCGCAAGTGGCAACAGTAGGCGTAGAGTGCTGGGCATGGCGAGCGCACCCTCTCCACCTTCCACTCCACCAGATCGTCCCTGGACCAGTTTCGCGCAGTCGCTGGCGGGCGCCGTGGCCCTGCAGGATGAACGTCGTCCGTTGAAGCTGCGTGTACGGTGGGAGGTCTACGACTACACCAGACAGAAGTTTGTGTACCTGCCGGGCTCGACGTTCACCTATGCGGTACGGCAGCGGGTGGAGACCCTGGCGGAGCGGCTGTGGCGGGCGGTGGAGGTGGTGCTGGGGTAGGCGAGCACGAACGCAGTCAGGGGTGGCAGCGTGGATTGGACATGCGCCCCCGCTAGGCCCGAGGGGACTGCTTGCCACTGGCTAGCTATCGGGCAGAGAGCAAAAGCAAGCCGGAATCAAGCCCGGCCCGTCCCTGATTGCGTTGGTGCTCGACTGGTAGTTTGGGCGGAATCTCAAGTGGAGGCGAACATGACACAGGCGAGGAAGCGGTACACGACGACGATCACACGCAGGTTGCGCCAGCTCAAGGCGTGCAGCGGCGGGCTCAGTTTCGTCAAGGGCAAGACCTTCGATCAGGCGTGGGAGCGCTGCCCCAGCGCCAGCTACTACATCTGGTGGGCCAGAATGGTCTGGAAGCAGTGGCCGGCTCTGCGGGACTACTACTTCGTGGTGGGGCATCCCGTGGCGACGCAGATCGTGATCGACGCGCTCAACCCTAGCGTCTGCTCGAACGAACAGAGCACGTTGCGTGTAGCGGCAAATGAAGCGCCAACCTTCCTGCGTATGGTCTTCCGTCTCACCGCCAAGCGCTGGGCGAGGGATCAGGGCCTGCGAGTGACGCGCAAGGCCTGGAAGATCTAGCGAGCTCCCTCGCCTCTCTCTCTCTCTCCTCTCAACGACAAAGGACACTCCCCATGACGCTCTTCGACAAGATCCATCGGCGGCTGAACCTCACGCTCTTCTTCCTCGCCCTGGCGCTCGCCATGGCGTGCTACGCCTCGGCACAGACGCCCTTCACGCAGACCTGGGAGCGCTCCCCCGCGCCGGTGTGTCTGCCGGGGTGCGAGGGGCCGGCAGGACCGCAAGGACCGCAAGGACCTCCGGGACCACAGGGACCGCGAGGCCCGCAAGGGGTGCCCGGCAAGGACTACACCAAGCCCCCGCGCCACGTCCGCCCCTACGACTTCGGTGCCCACGGCTACGAGTTCCCGGTGCATGACACCTTCTGGGTGGGATCGACGCTCTACCGGATCGCCTACACGCCGCTCTTCGTGCCGCTGGGTGTGCCAGTGGCGCTGCTGATCGACACCTCGACCGGGCTCGCCGAGGTGCATGTCAACTTCCGCGCCGACGTGGGCAACGTGACGTTCCGGGCAGTCGACGCGCTCGAGGACGACGGGCTGACCTTCGAGTGGGACCATGAGGGCGCGGTCTGGGCGACGCCCTGGAGATCGGGCCGGCTCCCGATCTTCGACTTGAAGAAGATTCTGGTGGATGACCCGAGGCTGGGGCGGATTCCGTTGTTCCGGTGGCGGTAGCATGTCGGCGACGTACCGGCTGACCGTTCTCGCTGACGGCCGCGTGTATATGCGGATCCATCATCAGGGCTGGTCGGACACCTGGACGTACGACAGTTGGCCGCACCTACTCGCCACGCAGACGTTCAGTCCGTATGCGCGCGTGTTCGTACACGCGGCCGAGCGCCGCAAGGGGGCCTGAGATGGTGATAGCGATTGCAGTGGGCGGCTGTTTGTTCGTTGCGCTGCTGATCTGGGGAGCGACAGGTCCGGGAGGTAGGCACTGATGGCGACCGTGACACAGCACGACTACAGCCTGCGTGGCAGGTGCCGTGAGATGGCCGAGGCGGCCGTGGCTAACGACCCAACGCTAACACTCGTGCGCGGGCACTACTACTGCCACCATTGGGGCGAACAGCAGCACTGGTGGACCACTCGCCCAGATGGCAGCGTATACGACCCAACGGCGGCTCAGTTCCCATCGCTTGGCGCGGGCGAGTACGTGCCTTTCGACGGCATGTTGAATTGCGCCGAGTGCGGCAAGGAGATGGCCGAGCGCGACGTGGAGTACGGCGATGGACGGTTCGTCTTCTGTAGCTCGACCTGTTACGGGTATTTCGTGGGGGTGCGCTGATGGCGACCGTGACACGGAAGGATTGCAGCGGCTGTCAGGACGACTTCTACAACCACACCCGCTGTGGTGCGAACGAGTCGTCTGGGAAGCCGCAGTGTTGGAGCTTGGCGAGCGCCACGATGGTAAAGGCGCACGACATCCCGACCAACATGCCGCCGCCCTATAAGGGCATGCCGTTGGTGTCTCGGCCGAACTGCTACAAGGCGAAGGGCTATTGCCGCGTCAAGCCGGATGCCCTGCGCGCTGACGGCTACTGGAGGTTCTGATGGCGACCGTGACACGGGAGCGAGAGCTACTGCGAGAACTGGTGGCGCTGGTGCGCGGCGAATGCCCGTCTCTGCTGAACGAGGACTCGGGCGGCGACGTGCGGCTGTCGATGGCGATCGATGACGCGCTCGCGTCCCCGCCCGCTGAGGACGAACTTCAGCGACACGACTGCGAAACGTGGGCGATGGAAGGCATTGGCTGTGCGCACTGCAATCCTGTCGCGCTGGCCATTCGTGCCGCGCAGGCCCCGCCCGCGTCGGACCCGCCGGGGCTGGCAAGCTTGACCAGGAGTCTGTGTGAGGCGTTGTGGGACATGCAGAGTTCGCCCGATTGCTGGTGCCCGCACGATCGCGCGGTCACGGAGCCGCACACCGAAGCCTGTGCAGCCGCTCGGGCTGTGAACGGCGCGGCCAAGCGATTCCACCTCTACGACGAGCTTCCGCTGCCCGCGTCCCCGCAGGCGAAGGAGGACTGATGTTCGGCATGACGGAAGCCTTGCTGCTCTCGGGCCTCAGGATGCAGCAACAGCAAGCGCACGAGCTACGCCAGCGCCTGGAGCGCGAGCGGGTACTCGCAACTGTCAGCCTGCAGTGGGCCGCGCAGTGCAGCCCTGCCAGCCTGTCTCCGGCGGCGCGGGTGTGCGCCTACTGCGGCCGGCCGCCGAAGGCTACGGCACGGCGGGGCGACGGCTGCGAGGGCTGCGGCGCACCCTTGGGGCGAGGAGACGTGTAATCACCATGCCACTATTCCAGGGGACAGAGGTACAACTGTCAGACTATCTCACCGAGCGCCGCACCATCATGCGCTCGCGTTGGGAGCTCTGGAAGCCGTGGACCGCCAAGGTCGCCACGCGCATCATCGAGGTGCCATCGCCGTTCGTACACCAGTTTGGAAACCGACTGCTCATGCACCCCCAGACGTGGGAGAGGCTGCAGCGCGCTACTGCGCGGCAGCCACGTATCTTCACGGTGAAACCCTGATGCCCCGCTACGCCCTCTCCCCCGCCGACCTCGGCGATCTCCTCCGCCTTCGGGGTCTCCGCCTCACACGTGAGGCCGATCGCCAGCGGCAAGTACTCCGCGCCTCCGGCAAGCCCGGACCCTGCGTACCTCTCCCATCTGTGCGCCATTCCTTCCCGGCGCTCGTCCGCCGTTTCATCAACAAGGAGTACCGTGGCTGACATCTTCGCGCTCTACGACACCGAGATCCTCCTGCAGTTCACCGATCGCTCGCGTCACATGACGCGGGTGGGGAAGTGCCCGCGCGCCGCCTTCCTCTCCACCGCCTTCGGCCCGACCGGCTACGGCATCCAGCGCAAGGCCAAGTCGGTGCCCCTGGCGAGCGGCACCATGCTGCACGACGCGCATGAGTTCATCCTGCGCGCGGTGATGGCGACCGATGCCCTGCCCGGCGACTACATCGTGCGCGAGGGAATCGCCCTCGCCCATGCCGCCTACGACAAGAGCTTCGCCGCTCGCGGGCTGCAGTTCTGGGAAGCCGGCGATGAAGCCCTCCAGCGCGTCGTGCGCGAGCAGAAAGCCCTCATCGAGGCGTTGATCTGGGTCTGGGTCCTCTACGCCCTTCCACGTTTCCACCAGACCTACCGCGTGGTGAGCATCGAAGAGGAAGAGGTGACGGTGTACGCCTGCACCTGCGGCCTGGGCGATGGCGTGCCGCCGTGGGACACACACGTCGAGCGTGGGTGTGCCGGGATCGGCGTGCAGACGAAGGCCGACTGGATCGGCGAGCACCGGGAAGTGCCGGGCAACTTCGCCTACCACGAGCTCAAGACCACGGGCAGCTACGCCGAGAGCTTCGCCGGGCGGTGGGAAACCGACATCCAGCCGTACCTCGGCGCGCACGGCTGGGAGCAGCGCACCGGCGAGCGCATCGCCGCCACCTACATCCACGGGTTCCTCAAGGGGCAGCGCAAGAAGGAGCGGGCGCCGGGAGACATCGGGCGGAGGTACACCGGACCGGAGTACCAGGACTCCCGCCTTGTGTACGCCTACTGCCGTGCCGCCGAGCCCCCGGTGTTCCCGGAGGCCGACTGGCAGGCGGAGTACGAGTGGCTGGACGAGGAGGGTAAGACGCGGCGCCTCGGGCCGAAGTACAAGAAGACGCTCACGGCGTTCTACCCCGGAGGCGTGGAGGCGTGGGTGCGTGCCCTCTCCCCGGAACAGGCGATGTCGCACCTCTGTGTGGTCGGGCCGCTCCTCCCCAAGCCGGAGATCGTCGCCGGCACGATCAAGGGCTGGGTGCAGGCCGAGAGCGACACCAGATCGCGCCTGTGGGAACTGAGCACCATGATGGAAGAGGGCGGCGTGGCGTGGTACGACCCGCCGGCGCTCGAGTTCATCGATCGCTACTTCCCGCAGTCCTGGCAGTGTGATCGCTACGGCAACCGCCACCGCTGCGAGTTCGCGCCGATCTGCCTCAAGGAGTCGGGATGGCAGGACCCGTTGACGTTCATGGAGTTTCTCCCGCGTCGGCCGCACCACGACCCTGAGCTGGTGCAGATGCGCCTGCGTGGGCTGGAGCCGCCGGAGGACCAGGGACAGGAGGAGGAGGACTAACGTGGTGTACATCTACTGGCTCCTCTCTGTCGTGTTCGCGGCATTGGGGTTGGTACACTTCGAGGTGTTCAGCCTCAGCGACATGCTGGGAGTCGCCTGGATCTGGTGTAGCGGTTACCTGATGTCTTGGGTATTCAGCCCAGCCAGACACCACATTTAGTGGATTGACACCTCCACCAGATTCTCCGCATACTGCACAGGCTTCTCGAGGGCGCCTCGCACACTCTCCGGCGCCGACAGGCACACACGACACGAACCGAAAGGACCGCACCATGCTGATCGTTTCCGATCTCAACCGCGTGCTCGCCGACTGTGCCGACGGCATCGAAGTCAAGGCCGACGGCAACACGCTCCTCACCGCGCAGGTGGAAGGCACCGACCCGCGCTTCCTCAACCTCGTGAGCCAGCCGGCCGGGGTGCGCCTGCCCGAGGGATCGACGCCGGCCGCGTCGGAGGTGCTGGCTGGCGATGCTGGCACGGCCGAGCCCGCGCCCAACCCGGGTACCGCCGAGCCCGCACCCACGCCCACGACGGCCGGCGACGACGATCAGGACGGCAGCTCCGATCTGGTCTAGGCGATGTCCGACAGCCCCCAGCTTCCCGGCCCGTTCTCCCTGTCGGCACGGCTCCGCGACGCGCAGGCGATCGCCGGAACCTCCCGGCACTACCAGGGGCCGGGGCTGGGGGTGCCGCCCCCGTGGGACTGCCCGACGTGCGGACGGCAGTGGTCGAGCGACCCGGCGAACGGGTGCGCGGTGTGTATCGCGGAGTTTCAGCGGAAGGCGGAGGAGATCTTGGAAAAACCGCAGTTCGTGACGGGGATGACGGTGTCACAGCCGACCACGGCGGTTAACGACAACGCCCGCCGTGCGGTCTCGCCGCTGGTGGAGTCCCGGGGCCTCTCCGGAGATCGCCTCGCAGACGCCATCGCGGAGAAAGTGGTGGAGCGTCTCCTGGAGCAGCTTCCCCGAGCCGGCACGGGCGCTCCCGACGGCGCGGTGTTCCTCCCCGCCCCCGCCGAGCTCTACGCCATCCTCGTCGGGCTCCAGCTCGTCGCCCAGGGCGTGGCCGACGGCGCCGAAGACCCCTTGCTCCCCTCCTGGCAGCACATCCACGCGCTCATTCAGCAGGTGGAAGCCCTGCCCACCCTGCAGTCCTATCTCCTGTTGCCCCCGAGCGCACCCGCTCCCGTTTCCGAGGAACCCCAGGCATGACCAGCAACGAAGCCGCGAACATCGTGCAGGCCGCCGACAAGGCCGGCCACGTCAACACGTCCACGCTCCTGATCGGCGTCACGGGCAGCGGCAAGACGACCCTGCTCGCCACCGCCGCCGAGTACCTCTACGAGACCTACGGCGAGATCTCCGGGTACTACTTCGCCGACCTCGGCGGCTACCCGGATCGCATGAACGCGCTCATCCACCACGGCATCGTGCGCGTGTTCCGGATGCGGACCCGTGGCATGGATCTCTCGTTCGAGACCGCGCAGCTCTCCTCGATGGGGTACTGGCCGGCGCAGGTGCTCGATCCGATGACCGGCGAAGTGCCCTACGGCGTGCCGATGATCCCGCCGGTGCGCCGGCTCTATCACCAGACCTGCACGTGCGGTCACACCAGAACGCTCCGCGCCAAGTCGCAGCTCGCGGTGGGGAACTGCCCCAAATGCAGCCAGCGGATCGCCGTGGCCGCCACCAAGGTGGTCGAAGAGCAGTCGCTCACGCCCGGGCTCGACAAGATCCGCATGCGGATGTACGACGGGCTCACCTCCTTCTCGGAGTGGTACCTGCAGGACCTCTCCAAGCGCTCGGAGCTCGCCGGCGAGATGGGCGCGATCGGCGGCGTGGTGAACTCCGGGGACCTGTCCTTCCGGGGCAACAACCGCGCGCAGGTCGGCTTCGCCCAGACGCGCGCCCACGAACTGGTGAGCAATTCGCTGTCGATCCCGCACCAGCGCATCATGCCGCTGTGGACGGCGCTCACCGACGAGACCAGCGACCAGGGCGGACGCCTCACCATCGTCGGGCCCAAGCTGGCCGGGAGTGCCAAGACCGAGATCGCCGGCGCGTGGTTCGGCAACACGCTGGAAGCCGCCACGGTCGAGGGCGAGAAGCCCGGGAGCAAGGTGCGCCGGCTCTACCTCAATGAGTTCATCGACGCCGAGGGACGCCGCCACATCCTCAAGCACCGGAGCGACCCCAGGTACGTGCCGGAGTATCTCGAGGACGCGCCGTACTCGCCCGGCGAGCCGCCGCAGGAGATCTGCACCAACTTCTCCCTCGGCGTGTTCTTCCGCCACCTGCAGATCGCCGATGCCAAGGCGCTCGAAGCAGTGGCCGCGCGCTTCCCCAACGCCCCGGGGCTCGCGAGCATGCCCCTCACGCTGGATCTCGGCCTGTCCGATCCCGCGCCGGCTCCCACTCCCCAGGCTCCTGCCGCTCCCGGGCTCAAGCGCCCGGCCGGCGGGGGTCTCAAGCGGCCCGCCACCGTCCCGAAGTCCCCGGTTCCCACTGGCGCCTCCACCGCCAGCACCCCGCCGGTGACCGCTCCTGCCCCCGCTTCCTCGCCGGGCGAGGCGGAGACGGTCCAGGACACGGTGACGGCGGCGGAGCCGGCTGAGGAGCCCAAGGAGGAGGTCAAGGAGGTGCAGGAGGCCCAGGCGCCCCAGGAGGTTCCTACCACACAGGTCTCGGCCGGCCTTCTTGCCGAGCTCGCCCAGCAGGCGCAGCAGGCTCAGCAGGCCCAGGCTCCTGCCCCTCCGGCCACGCCCCCGCCTGCACCCCCTCCGGCCCAGCGCGCCCGTGCCGCATGGCCGTCCCCTCCGGGCGTCAAGCCCGGTACCGCCCGCCCCCTGCCGGCTGTTCGTCGGCCGGCGGCGCCCACGGCGTAGCTGGGTCTTCTACCCGCTGCCCGTTTCCGTTAGTCCACCTGTCCGAGGAGCATCATGGCGAAGCTGAGCGAACTGAATCTCAAGAAGGATGTCATCAAGCACGACGTGGCGGCGCTGACCGAGCTGCCGGCCCAGATGGGGATGCGCCCCCCGATGCTGCAGCCGGGGAGCTACATCTTCCAGCTCCCGCCGACCAACGCGCTGCGTGAGGCGTTCGACGCCGACGACGAGGGCAACCTCGTGGTGCTCTTCCGCGACGACGCCGCCCTGACCGTCGTGCAGGCCCCGCCCGAGAGCGAAGGCAACGTCGGCCGCCCGTTCGGTACGCGACTCTCCACCAAGGCGCGCAAGCGTGGCAAGGCCGACGACCCCAACGCCAAGGCGGTGTCCGACGTGGACTATCTCCTGGCCTCGCTGGGCGAGACCGCCATGCCGAAGACGATGGCGGCCTACGGCGACGTGGTGGCCAAGCACGGCGGCGGGCGCTTCGGTGCCGATGTGGAGCTGAACTGGAGCTGCAACCCCAAGCGGAACATCCGCGTGGAGGTCGACGGTGGCCAGCTCGTGGAAGCCGACGGCACCAACGGCATCGCCGAGCAGAAGGGCTGCGGCGCGCGGTACTACCAGCGCGACGTAGAGCAGGTCGACGGCAAGTTCCCCTCAAAGGTGAACTGCAACTGCGGCGCGGTCCTCTTCGCCAACGAGAACCTGACCCGGTTCCGCAAGGTGAGCCAGCAGACGGTGGCGAAGGCCGACGCGGCGAAGGGCTAAGAGGAAAGGTACCGGGTCCTTCCAGTACCTGGTGCCGTGCGTCGCGTCGTGTGGAAGGTATTCCCGGCGGCGCACGGCACCACCTCTTAGGTCACACAACAGCAAAGGACCATCGCACCATGGACGACAAGAAGCCCGCAGACCCCGACATCGCAGTCCCGATCACCGATCGCCTCGGTGTGCCACTCCACCTGGGGGATCGCCTGCTCTTCCCGCCGAGCCCGTCGACCCCGATGATCATGGATCTGATCGAGGTGACGCCGGCGCTCGACCCCAGCATGCCCCCGGGCACCCTGCGCGTCCGCTGCATGATGCAGATGTTCGCAGCCGTTCCGACTGGCGGCGCGCTCCCGGCCTACAAGGTCGGCATGGATGAGCCGCAGCCAGGCGCCCCCGCGCCGCGCGGAAACCTGATCGTGGTTCCTGGGGGGAAGCACTGATGGCGATCTCCTCGCGTGCCAAGATCTCCCTGAAGGTGACGAAGGGCGCCTACGGGAAGTACCGCTGGGTGGTGCGGCGCGGTGCCTCCGTGATCGCCCTCAGCATCGAAACCTACGCCCGATCGGACGCCGCCCGGCGCTCCCTTCGCCACGTGATCAAGAAGGTGGCCCCTCTGGTGGGGGTGACGGTCCGATCCACGCGTACCCCGCGCTAGGCGCGTCTCGAGGCGAGCGAGATGTACGACGACGATTACAATGACGATGGGCTGCCGGCCTATGCGATGGACGCACCAGCGCCCAAGCCCAAGCCTGCCCCTCTCGAGACGCTCCCGCCTCCTGAGCCGGGACTGGTGGAGACCCCGCGCCCGACCGCGCCGCTCGACATCGACACCAGTGTGATCCCCAACGCGCGCTACGTCTACGTCACCGGCAGCGCGGGCACGGGCAAGACCACGATCATGCGCGCCTGGGCGAAAGAGAACCCCGGCGCTGTTCTCTGCGCCACCACCGGGATCGCCGCCGTGAACTTGGGCGACGCGGTGACGGTCAACAGCCTGCTGGGGTACTTCGACCTCGCCAGTCTGCGCGAGAACTACCTGCACAACTTCCTGCAGAACAGACTCCGGAAGCTCCGCACCGGCGGGGTGACGCGCCTGATCCTCGATGAGGTGTCGATGCTGGAGGCCGACGCGCTCACCTTCCTGGTCAGCGCACTGGAGCAGGTGAACGCCGAGTCAGCGGTGCTGATGGGCGACGAGCCCGAGATGGGCCTCACGCTGGTCGGGGACTTCCTGCAGCTCCCGCCGATCGGCGCCAAGCTGACCGACGCCGATGGCAAGCCGCAGCGGCGGATCGAGAAGGCCAAGTACGCGTTTGAAGCGCCGGAGTGGGCCGAACACTTCGCCGCCAACACGGTCAGGCTGACGAAGATCCATCGGCAGGCGGATCCGGAGTTCGTGCAGGCGCTACAAGCGCTGCGACGTGCCAGCGACTTCCACGCGCTGGAGGCGCTCCGCCCGTGCCTCACGCGGCAGACCGACCCGAACTTCCCGGGCACGACGATCTACGCGAAGAACGCCGAGGTGGATCGTCACAACCAGCTCAAGCTGCGGGCGCTCGACACGGCGCCGATCATCTACACGGCCAAGCGCGAGGGGAAGGAGCGCCCGGAGTGGAAGAACATCCCGCCGACGCTGGTGCTCAAGCCCGGCGCCCTGGTGATGGTCCTGAGCAACCTCTACGACAACGTGGAGGGGGATCGCGAGCTGATTGCCGCCAACGGCGACCTCGCGGAGTACCTCGGCGTGGCGACCCAGTACGAGCTCAAGGACCGCCCGCAGGCGACGGCGCTGGTGCGCCTCAAGCGCAACGATCGCCTCGTCACGATCCCCAAGGTCGAGGACGAATTCAAGAAGCCCACCGGCGACAAGAAGAACCCGTGGGAGGTGGTGGGGACGATCACCTACATGCCGCTCAGGCTGGCGTACGCGACGACGGTGCATAAGAGCCAGGGGCTCTCGCTGGACAACGTGCAGCTCTCGATTGCCGATCCCTTCTGGGCGGCGCCGGCGATGCTCTACGTGGGCGTGAGCCGGGCGCGGACACTGACGGGGTTGCGGATCGTCGGGACGATGGAGCAGCTTCGGGCAAAGACGACGTTTGATCCGAGAGTGGAGGAATGGCGATGATCGACATGGGAGTCCTCTCCTTGATTTCCTGTGTCGCGCTCGCGGCATCCGTCACCAGCCTCTTCATGACGGCAGTGGTACTGCGCCGCATGGAGCTGCAGGTGGGAGCTGCTATCGCCAACAGCGAGAAGATCTACGACCTCCCCAACGGCAAGGGCGGCATAGCGCTCGATGCGATCGCGGCGGTCCAGCACGAGGGCGACGGGATCAACACCTGGGTGTACCTCAAGGCCGGGCACGGCGCGGCGCTGTGCCTCACCTGGGCGGACGGCGTGGAGCTCGAGCAGGCGTGGAGAGCGTGGGCGAAGAGGTAGGGAGGCGAGAATGGCGAGTGAGCTTCTTCGGATGCTCCGTGTGGTGGAGTTCGTCGGGACGCGGGAGTTTCTCGACCGGCAGGCGCAGTTGAGTTCCTGGTCCGAGCGTCGAGTGCCCAACGGGGTGATCCGCGCTGCGTGGATCGGGGCGACGCCGAGTGAGTTGAGCCTGGAAGAAAAGGTGGAGGAAACGGCGCAGCAGAAGGCCGAACGCCGCCGGGACGCCGCGATGGTGTTCCTCAATACGGTGGCGAAGATGG
>Ga0268298_10005391_pt1 | contig 11995 bp, 19 predicted proteins | sample WWTPWeurt_MetaG_FD_194462 | JGI IMG/M metagenome (GOLD analysis project Ga0268298, IMG submission 194462) | Activated sludge microbial communities from WWTP in Nijmegen, Gelderland, Netherland - WWTP Weurt | ecosystem: Engineered > WWTP > Aerobic digester > Activated sludge | place...
TCAAAATTTTTGACGAAAAAAAAAATAATGAAATTTCAATTTGGATTTTTCGCCAAAAATTTTGACGAAATTTTTTTTTTCGAGATTGGCCGGATGGTGTGGGGGGTATGTCATTTTGACACGAAACCCCAAAATTTTCCTGAGGCCCCGTGTCAAAATGACATACCCCCTATCACATATATGATTATGTGATACATCAAAAATGATCCTGGCGAGGATGACCTATTATCATTGTGGTACCATATTATCAAGAGGGGTATGTCATTTTGACACCAAACCCCAAAATTTTCCCGAGGCCCCGTGTCAAAATGACATACCCCCACACACCACCCGGCCAAAAACATTTGCAGAAAAAAATGAAATTTCATTCAATAATTTCAAAAATCTTTGTGATCCATTCAAAATCCATTGCAAGTTGATCTACTGCATTCACATCGCCTCGAATGTAAAATTTGCATTCGGGTTTCGTCTCAAATGAGACAATTGTGGCGCCTAATTCTTCACAAGCTTTCTGCAGCTTTATTTCTCTGTGTTCCTTGTATTCGTCAACAAATAAAAGCCACACACTCATGGGATTAAAATTGTTACACTGTGATCGAAATTGATTGACAGCGGAAGAACTGAACTCAAGGTTGCAGTAACCAAAAATCCAAAACTTAGTGGAACGCTTGATATGCCAGTGTATCCCGGAAAAAAAACAGATCCCGACGACCCAATAATACATGAGGGGCACTGAGCTTGAAACATTGTGTAATCATCAGGAGACATGGGCGCAAAAACAAAAGGAGCAGAAAGATAAACAACTTCAAGGGGCAAGGGATCAAAGTTGGTCATGCCAATTGTAATTATGTTGCCATCGTTTGAACAACCACTGATAGTAAGATCAAATGATGCTGGTTGCAATACTAATTCCGTGAATGTTACGTTTCCGGGTACAATAATATCATAAACACTATAGTTCGCTGGCGTTAAACTACAAAATGAAGACCCAGTTAAACCTCCCCATTCAAAGACACCGGAAGTTCTTAAAATTCTCGTTGCATTACTTGTACCAACAATGAGTTGAGAAATTTGAAGTTCTTGTGTTGCTACTTGTAATTGTAATGTGTTAATTTCGTTATACAAACCAGATGTACTCAATCCTATCCAAAGTCCATATGCAATTGCAAGTAGTATTGGCAAAAGTGTTGCATAGACAACCAATTCACACGTGTAAGTCTTGAATCGCATCATTTTTTTTTTTGTTTATAGATTCACCATTTCTTTAATTAGCCTGTTCCGCCACAACAACTACGACGCGCTTGAGGTTCTTCTTGCTTCTGACGCATTAACAGCGCAGCCTTTTCGCCATCTGAGCGAATCTTTTCGCGTATGAATTTTTCAGTTACAGAGCGCGCAATGTCTTCAAAAAGCTCTTTGACATTTTCGCCCGTCTTTGCTGATGTTTGAATGTAATCAATGTTTAAATCTTTGATGGCTCTTTCTGTCACAGACCGCTGAGGTTTATCGCATTTGTTGCCGACGAGCTTCATGATGCATTTGTCGCCAAATTGATTCATCCAATACTCGATGCGTTGAAAGGATGCAGCATCGTCGAGCGCAAAAACCACAATGGCCGCATGAGCTCCGTGATAAAATTGGCGTGTGACGGATTGGAAACGTTCTTGTCCTGCAGTGTCCCACAGCTGCATCTTCACAATGTGTTCAATTCCATTGACCTCAATGGGTAATGTAATCAATTTGAAATCAACGCCAATTGAGGTCATTGTGTCCTCATAGAATGTTTTGTCCACATAACGTGTCAAGAGAGATGTTTTCCCAACATTGCTTTGCCCTATAATCAACACTTTAATTAGATAGTCCATGATTTTTTTGTCTCTCGCGCTGCGGCAAATTTGGCAGTTGCGTTTCTGTGCCCCAGTCTTCCAATTGCTGCCAAAGCGCCGCTTCTTCTTCGGGGTCCTGAACACCAAAAGGCCTACTGACTGCAGAAAGCACATCTTTTGAATCGCTCATGGCGTCTTCCAAATCATCCATTGTCTTGTCAACATCATCAACCGTAACAACTTTGAGGTTTTGTTTGATTGCATCGCTTCCTTGCTGCATTGTCTTTGTTACATCAACGGCCACGGCGGTATTTTCGACTGCCATGTTTGTTTGCTCCAACTTGAGTATCTGCGCATCAAAGTTTGCCGCCTGTTGATCGTATTCCTTCTTTTGTCGCAATTTCTGCAGCGCTTCTTGCTTTTTGCCTTCACTATTCAGTCTCTGCGCTTCCTTTTGTGCATCATGCGCTTGTTTTAGCGCTTTCATGCGTTTTGCAGTCAGCGCTTGAATTGAGTTTGTCATTAACTCGTTCACATCGGCAGGTGTAGCAGTTGTAGTAGCAGCAGCTGGTTTTCCCCATAACCAATTAAACATTTTTTTTTTAACTTTGCTATGAGAGAAGAATTGTGGCTATTTGTTGGATGCTTCCCGATACTGACGTTGTTAATTTTTATCGTTACAATCTTTTCGACTACAGTGCCGCAACCCTTTTTTAGTCTTTTAGTTTTGATGCAAATTTTTAATGTAATTCACTTTGTTTCATTCATATGGTTGTACTATAGTGTTTCATCCGGCGACGAGGTGAAAAAGTTGTAGAGATTAATAAACTACCAACTGTTACCGTATCAAACAATATGCCCACAATGAGCACTGCAATCCAACTCCAATTGGGGTCTCGCGGCCCCCGAAGTGCTGTAAAGACAGTGGCAAAGGTGTCAAAGACAAATGTGAATGCAAATGTTGCAAAAGTCCACCACGTCCAAAAGGGTCCTTCTTCCAATACGTAAACAAGCCGCAGTGTTGTCAACATGTGAATGGTGTAATTGAGCAAAAATCCCGTGATAATCACATAGCTCACATCGCTGAGAAAAATGCCCAGCAGAATGAAAAACAACAACCACGTTAAAATATCCACGACAAATAGGGTCAATAAAAGCGTCATGTTTGTGCTCTTAATCATTGCACTTGAGCTCTTTGTGTTTTTCTTCCACTTTTTCTATTTTCAGTGGTATTTTTTCATTTCTGTCACCAGTTTGTTTTTATATGCGATAACCAAATACATCTGGGACGATGCATCGCGCACTGGAGCGCGTGCGTGGAAAGAGCTTCGGAGATTCAAAGGTTTAGGAAAGGTTGTAAATTACTACATGGGAGATTTGACGTGTTTTTCAAAGGACGGAGTTCACAAACGCATGCTGCTCGTTGTCACTGGAGATTGTTACACACTAATGGGAATGACACATGCATTTGGATTACATCACGGCACATTTGAGCATGTAGATTTGGTCTTTATCGTTCCACACTTTTTGATGCGCGTGCCGCTATTACGTGATGTGCTCATGTGGCTCGGCGCTGTTGCGACTGATAGAGACGAAGAAGGGCTCATCTTAGAGTTGTTGCAAAAGGGAAAATCCGTAGCCTATCGATTGCCAGAATCACAACAAGTGCCGCCTGCTGGATTGTTGCAATTTGCAGCAAATAATGGCATTCATGTTGTACCAGTTTGTATTCGTGGAGAGGAGTACCGCTATAGAATTATAAAGTTTCCAAAGGCTCAGCAGTGGTTGGAGTCCAAAACGGGGTGGAATTTTCCAGTTTTTTTCCCCAAATCATTTGATGTGACGCTAGAAGTGCAAGTTGGCACACCAATGAATGCTAGCCTCTACAAGACACAAATTGAAAAGTTTACTGCGGCATTTACTGCGCAACTACAACAGCAATTGGAGGTTTAATTAATTAAAGAAACAGCTCAATTGGAATGGTATATGACTCCAGTGTGTAAATAGGTCATATCACAGCAAGTTACAAATCTCCATGTAATTTTTTGAATTTTACACCATCTTGGCTTTGGAAATGGCGCTAAAATCACATCACCAATTTGATACGATGAAGTAAATCGATAATACGCCACCATCCATCGACCATACATCCACCACAACAAGACTAAAATAACTAAAACGACCCACAGATTCATTCTAAAAAATTTCAAATGAAAGAGGGGGACTTTTGTCGAGTGAGACTCAACATTCCACCGTGGGACGTGTATTATAATGCTTATGAATCAAGAGAATGGGTGCGCAGATGGTCAGGATTTTTAAGAACACTTTCACAACATGGACTTGAGATGTCATTCAACGTAAAAGTTTTGAAGGGAAATTGGTTTCTGCGTTTCAATGAACCTGACAGATTTGGGGTTACTGAAAGCGGAGAAGTGTTGTATCGCATAAAAGTTGGACTTGCTAACTACGCATTGCTTCCGGAAAGATGCGCTGGGAGTTTACCTCAAGGCACGACAGTCATGCACGATTTCTTTCCAGAAGCGCAGCGCTCCTGCATTGCTTGGATTCTATGCGCCAAGCGACTCAAAATTCCCAAAGACATGATACAGTTTATTGGTCACTTGGTTCTGAGCTCTTGGAACGACGCGGATGTCTGGGCTTCCATATTCGATCAAACTTTGTCGCCATAATCATCAGACCAATGCGTTTATGCAAATCTTTTTGCCGCAACAACTGTGGAGCACACAAGAGCCAAGCAATGACTGCTTCTCGCACTTTGTTTAATAAACGCAACGCGGCATTCAATTACGTAATCGACTTTCATAGATACTGATATCCATTTGATGCTTTTCACGCGAACATAATACTTTCCGTCTTTGTGACTCATACGACTATAGTCGCTATATACATCATTGCAAATGCGATCCAGTTCCACAATTGATATCTTTGATGCAACCAAAAAATATATCAAAGTAGAGACCCATTTGAAAAAAAAAAATGAGTTGTGGGTGTCTTGTTTGTCGAATTCCAGAAAAAAATGTGCGCTTCCTCATCTTTCGAATGCTTCCTCGAACATGGTATCGCATGTTTCAGGATGCTCATACATCAACACGATGGAAAACATTCAACTTTTCGATTCACATTGCCATTCGTGACGGATGCGGCGCAAACTTTCTATCGTGGGCTAGCGTTGCGCCGAACAAGGAAATGGTCTTGACATCCATTTACGCCAACAACTTTGCGGCTCTGCGCTGGTTTACCAAGAATTATGGCAGTTTTGATGAAAGGTATTACTGGATGGCAATTGAATGCAAAAGACAAAACATGAAGGATCACCTTGTATCCAATTTTGGCGTCAGAGTTTGGGGGAAACATCTTCATAAATTTACATTTGATGTTGTCGAAGAAAAGTGGTATTGTGTTCCCAAGTGGTTAGGACCATTTGAACATGATTTCTATTTGGTACCCGTCGGAAGACAATTTTTTTCTTTAAATAAATGATTGGAGGGTTGTATATCAATTTATGGTGCGTCATTGCAAAGCATCTGCGACCAAAAGACATCTTTACTCTGATGCGCACATGCTCAAAGTTACATCATTTATACACGACTGATACGTTGAGCTGGAATGCCCATTTGCCCGATGAGTTGAAAGATCAAGGATTGAAAGGCTACAAAGAATATGTAATGTATGAGCGATGTCGTTGTTGCTTGTCGAGAACGCCAATAATGGTAGAAATTGGTGACTCGCGAAAAAAATTTTGCGATGCTAAATGCCAACATAGATATTATTTGAATGAATAAATGTGTGAGTGTCTCTTCTGTCAACTCCCCGCAGAAGTTTATGAAATGATACAGAGTTTTTGTAGTCCAGTATCGTCTTTTGTTTTGGATGCTGCGCATACAAATCAAAAACCTGACAAATACATATTACGAAGAGCAATTTACGAAGGATATGAAACTTCTTTCTTTCAATGGGCAGATATGAATGATGATCCAGATCATTTACTATCGGCAATTGATGCCAACAACAGACATGCAATTTATTACTTTTTGAAACACAAAGGCGCAAAAGCCTATTACCTTGCTTTATATCAACGAAAATTACAGATTTGTGATTTATTATTACAAGGAGGCTGCTGCATCACTCCAGTTTATCACTTTTGATTTTTAAGTCTCTCGTGATGCGCATCAATCCAACAACCTTCTCGCCACGTCTGAGCAATCCAATATGCGATGCGGCGACGTGTTACTACATCGCCCCATGACTTGGTTGCATTTGCGCATAATAAAAAGGTGATTGCTGCTTCAATGGCTTCTTCGCGAAAGAAATAACACCACAAACCATAGTCTTTGATCCAAATGGTAGTCTGTCTAATGCCATCCAGCCGCATGTCTCTAAATCTCAGCGTTATTGATTTTTCATTTTTTGAATCAACCATGCATTCATGCACAGCCTCATCGTTAATAAAAAACTTGTATTTAGCGCCGTTCAAAAGTTTCAAGTGCCACAATGATGATTGTATTTTTGTTATTTCTGAGCGCCTCATGGGCTTCTGTAATTTTTAACGTTCCGGCGCACGTGACAGTTCCAAATGCTCGATTAATTACGAACTTTGCTGGCTACAATGTTTATGAAAGTTTGCTGCGCAGCTTTTCCACGAGTAATATTAGCGACGCGCAGATTGATGTGAAGCAATATCACAGCAAGCGCTACTTTCGCGTTGCGGAAAGCGATCCGCTCTTTCCGTCACAGTGGCATCTGCAGGGAAGATACGGATATGGTGCTGGCAATCGCAACATTTTGGTTGCCATTGTGGACGATGGCATTCAATATACACATCCTGATTTGTCTCCCAACTACAGGAGCGATTTGTCGTGGAATTACATTAAGAACAACGCTGATGCGGCTCCATCGCCTTCTGATGGCCATGGGACCGCTGCGGCGGGTGTTTGTTGTGCTGCCAGAAACAATGTGTGCGGCAGAGGCGTTGCATTCAATGTTGGTTTGGTAGGTGTCAAGGTTTTGGATGAAAATGATGGTCTTTACGACTTTCAGGAAGCTCAAGCGCTCGCACATCGAAAGGATGTTATTCGCATCTACTCCAACTCGTGGGGTCCTCCTGACGATGGTATGCGCATGGCGGGGCCGGGGCGCATCACTGCAGAAGTGTTGAAACAGCATTACATGCAACAGCGCACATTAGTTGTGTGGGCGAATGGCAATGGACGCGAATACAATGATCGTTCTGACTATGATGGCTACGCAAATAGTCCGTACACCATCAGCATTGGTGCTATTGATCACAAAGGCAAACAGGCTCCTTACTCTGAATCAGGTGCTGCGCTTTTTGCTGTTGCGCCCAGCAGCGGCGATGGAGTCGGCATTACCACAACAGACTTAATGGGACCGCACGGCTATGATGCTGGAGAATGCACAGCGCGCTTTGGCGGCAGCAGCGCAGCAGCTCCATTGGCCGCTGGAATCTTTGCGCTTTTGCTTTCTGAGCGCCCAGAGCTTACTGTACGCGATATTCAGCACATTGTTGCGCAAAATAAGACACATTCACATGAATTCGGATTCGGACCGCTCATTGTGAGCGAATTACTTGCAAAGGCGAAACAGCACAAGCTTGTCAAGCAACCGCCAACGTTTGTGTCTGTTCCGTCTCTTGCAATTAATAAGTTGTTGATTCCAACGGTTGATTGGCTACAGATACCCATTGAGGTGACAGAAAGCGCAACCATTGAACGAGTCATGTTAACTTTAACGTGGAATCACGGACAGCGCGGCCAGGTTCAAGTGCAATTAACATCTCCTTCTGGTTCTACGAGTGTTTTAGCAGCAACGCGACGAGATCGCGCGTCTGGAACATTTACTTGGACTTTCTCATCGCTGCATCACTGGGGCGAAAACACAAAGGGCACTTGGATTATCAAGTTGAATGACGGAAAGATTGACCAATACACTGGTTATCTGGAAAGAGCAAAATTAGATTTTATTGCAAATTAAAATGGAGGGTTTTATTACCATTACATGGTCCGCGTTTGCGACTCCTTCAAATCTACTCTTCATGATGTGTTTCGCACCTTCTCGTTACGAGTCCAAGCTTTGGGTTTTGAAGAAAAAGCTTGAAAATGTCAACGACACTAATTACAGCGCGATTGGTGAAGAATTAAAAGACTTGAAGTTGCGTTATTGGGAACACACATCGGGACCTTTTGGTAGATTGTTAAGCACTTACAAAGAAAATATGTTAGATGAACGGGTACGTGCGGCCGTTGACTGGGAACTCATCCGCGTACAACCAATTCGTTACGTTTGGAATGAAACTGATCACATTAGCCTGTATGGTCTTGCTGCGACAATTGGGTTTGGATTCGCTTACTTCAAGCTTATCAAGCGTTTTCCAAATCATTTGCTATTCTTTAATGTATTTAACTTTGCATTGATGTTTGGAAATTATAAACAAGCAAGTCCCGATGACAAGAAAAAATTAGATTAATGGGTTTCTTAATTTTATGTTTTTGTGTTGCGGTCAGCGCTGAAGTGCTGATTACAACACTTCAACCTGGCAGTCGTCTGAGACCCGGAGAGCGCCTTTGTGACGAAAAAAATCAACATGAATGTCTGTCTGTTCATTACAGCGAAGAGGAAAAGACTTGTGAAGTTCGATATGGATCAAAGGTCATGAGATACGTCAAGGTTGATAGTTCCAATTGCTTCTTTGCCATTGAAACACATAACGATGGATTTGTGCGCAATATTGTTGGGGATGTGTATGCATCGCCTTGGATTAACACACACGATAGTTACTGCTCTGGAAAGTTTGAATACGAGAATCAAGATTTGTATTTTGGGCGCTCAAAAGGTCACTACATTGTTTACTATTATTTGGGAAAAAGCGCCAGAGCATCAATAAAACTTTAAAAAATGGATAAGTGGCAGTTAATTATGTGCTTTTTGTCTCCCAATGACATATTGAACCTCTCCGTCACATGCAAATCAGCATTCAAAGCGTCTCTACAGCCTCTTGTGTGGCAAAGATTTCAAAAGCGCGTTGAAGTTCCGAATATTAGAAGAGCATTTGTCATTGTGCGTTATGTGCTGCAGAACAATCGTTACGATTTGATGCTGAAATATCTGGACGAGTTTGCAATGTTGCTGTTTCCTTATGCTAAAAGAAGAGCAGGAGGTTTTGAGTTTGAAAAGTGGGTTTTTGATGTTAAAGTCATACACGGCTGGGGTGCCTATGAGCTTTATGTAAATCTTAAATACAAATATGATCTACCTCCCAAAAGTTTTTGGGTATCAAAAGATGATATTCCAACAATATTTGGGTATTGTCGACGCCAAGTGTTTGAAGAGTTTATTCCTTCGGAGCGCGACACTTTGATACGTTTTGTAGGCTTTACACCACATATTACTAAAAGTCCAAAGACTTTTGAGCTTTACAATTTGTTGCGTGAATAAAATGACACGGCACACAAATAATTGTCGAGCACCATCCACACATTAGTTCTGTTCTTGCAATTTTACATTTTTCACATACATGGGCCGCAAATGATGTACCGTGACCCGGGAATCCAATCTTGAGCTCGTATGTATCTAAGATGTGTTGTCGAATTGCGAAAAATTCATCTTTATGTTCTACTTGATAGTCTGACCAAATATCGGGTTTTCTCGTCCAAGAGCCCAAAAACACATCTCCAGTAAACATAGCTCCCCACTCTTTGACATAAAAGCAATACGAATCCACCGAATGCCCTCGAGTCAAAATGCTTTCTAAAAACACATTGGGCTCTAATTCAATGCGCTCAGGTATCGGAAGTGTATTTTGTTTGTAACGAAATGCAAAAGTTTTTTGACCTTTAAAAACTCCTGTAAATATTTTGGACGCATCATCCAAGTCTTCAACTGCTGAGCCATAAACAATTTCATCAGGAAAATCAATTGCACCACCAAAATGATCAAAATGCGCATGAGTTAACAACAAATAGTCTACTTTGCGATCTAGATACTCATAGAGATTGTATTTGCCCGTGCCCGCATCAATCACAACAACAGCAAGAGGCGATCGAATGACCCAAATATTACAAGCTTCAGAGGGCTTAAAAGTGTTTGGGTCCTCTCGAACTTGTTGGATTTTTGTAAGCTTTGAAACTTGAAATTCTTTGACAATTTTGAACATTTTTTTTTTCAATTATTTTTAGTTTAAATATGGAGGGGTCAACAATAAAACGCGAGAGATCTATTGATCTTATTGTGCAATGGATTGGTAATGATAATGTAGTCGATTTCTACAAGGGCTCAGTGAGCGAAGAACATGTTGAGGTGTTAAAGTCCTTGATGTTTATGGGCACAGCGGAGCGAGAAAAGCACGTTCGCACAAATAAGGAGTCGCAGATTAGCAAAGTGTTACAGAAGATGTTTGTTTACAATGACGATGGTGACGAAGAAGACTTGATTAAAGATGTTTCAAGTGCATCCATATCAATGACCGCAGATATCTATCAAATGTCTTTTTGTACGCCATCATGACCATAAAATATCCAGTCAAATGAATCCAAAAGACATCAGAGCGCGATTCTGCAATTTCTAAAACGTCCAAGAGCTTTTTTGTTGTTATGACATCAGGCATACATGAGATTAGTGCATTATTGGGTAAAGTAACAAACGTTTCGTCTCGAAACAATTGAATTTGACATTTTTTACCAATTAGAATTGCGTGATCATCTGCAAACAGAATTCTATAGTCTTTGGAGTTCAAAGAGCGCAAATGGACATCTTCAGTCTCTGCATCATATCCAAACACGACATTTGTTGCATCGCTGTAGTTGTTTTTGATCCAACACCGCAAATGTCGTTCTTTGTAAGAATTTGCAATTTTTGTGAGATTTGGAAGTGCAAAAAGCGGATTTGACGAAACAAGAACTGCGAGCTCTTCCCATTTTTTGTCCATTTCAGATTAATTTATTTTTCGCTTGACAATGTTGACATCATACTGTCCAAAAGCACAGAGCAACAGCGCCGACAAACACATGGCAACAAAATTGGGCAACCAGCTATAAAGTGTATAAATGACCAATGCCAGAACAATAGATACAATCATCCTCCAAACCTGTTGAAAGTGATGCACACTCCATCTTGCTACATAAAGAGCAGTAGATTTCCACGGAAAAGAGCTATTAATCTGCTGAGGAAATAAATCATCTTCCATCACTTTGAAAATTATCAAAATGCAACGCCGCAGAAGTTCTGTGCTCAGTGTATTCTATGCGCTCCTAATCTTTTTGATTTTGTCAGCCATTTTGGGTATTGTTATAGCAATTTTGGTGCGGCAAGGAAATGTCACTGCCACTACTACTACCACTACTACTACTACTACTACCACTGCTACCACTACAAGTAGTGGTATCACAACCACAAGCAATATCGCCAACGTTGCATGTGGCCAAGACATTCAATCTGCCGTCAACGCGCTGACTGAAGTCATTCTAACATCTCCGTGCATCTACAATGTAACATCCACCATTATGTTGCGTTCCAACACAATCTTGCGCGCATACCCTCCAGATTTGCAAGCAGTGCTGCGTCTTGCTGATGGTGCAAATCAAGCGGTCATATTGATTGGAAACAACTTGGAAATTGGAAATTCCGCGCCTTTGATGACCAATGTGATTGTGCGCGATATCGCCATTGATGGCAACAAAGCCGCACAATCTTCAGAGTTCACACCAGGCAAACCGTGGTTGCGCAATAATGGTATTGATGTGCGATATGTCTCGGGTCTCTCTATCGATAATGTTTACATTCATGATGCTCGAAGCGGTGCCATTGTCGTTTCTTGGGACTCCTCGCTAGTGTCCATCACAAGTTCTCTATTGACGACAAGTTTCTTTGATGGTGTTGCGCTCTACACGTCAACAGATATCACAGTATCAAATTGCAATTTACAGGGCAACGTAGCAGCGGGTATTTCGATTGATAATAACTTGGTGAATACAGCGTTTCAGAACTGCAACGTTCACAATAATGGAGATGTCGGCATCTTTCAGCGCTGGGCAACTAACATTACGTACAGCAATTGTCAAGTTTACTCAAACGGAAATCATGGAGCCTTTTTGTCTTGGAACTCACCGACTAATGGAACTGGAGTGACCAATACG
>Ga0268298_10005392_pt1 | contig 11994 bp, 10 predicted proteins | sample WWTPWeurt_MetaG_FD_194462 | JGI IMG/M metagenome (GOLD analysis project Ga0268298, IMG submission 194462) | Activated sludge microbial communities from WWTP in Nijmegen, Gelderland, Netherland - WWTP Weurt | ecosystem: Engineered > WWTP > Aerobic digester > Activated sludge | place...
GCGCCCCAGGGAGAGGAAGCTGGATGACTTGAGCAAGACCACATCGATGAGACCGTCGGAAGCGTTGCAACCGCGGCTCAGGGCCACCATGGAAGGTGGGATGGTGTTCAGGGCGAAGAGCGCCGAAGCTTGCACGCTGGTGACGTTATCGGCGGCGGCGCCCGGGCCGGCGGTGGTCTTGATGGTGTAGGTGACGGGCTCGGGGTTGAAGCTGGCCGCCACCATGCGCATGGCATAGGCAAACTTGCCCAGCCAGCGTTTCATGCCGGGGCTGGCGAAGGAAATGGCATCGGAGAGCTTGCCGAAGCCGGTGGCGACGATGTAGAGCTGGCGGTGTTCTTGACCGCTTTCGTCCACACAGGTGAGTTGCACCATGTCCACCGGTTGGGCCTGACCCCGCACCAGCATCTGCACAAACTTTTGCGGGTCCGGTACGGCATAGAAGGCCCGTGCGAATAGGTTGCCCGTGCCGGCCGGAAAGACCGCCATGGGTAGCTTTTCGGCTTGCAGCAGGGTGGTGGCGCCGCCCTGGCGAGCCCCGGCATCGGCTGATGCATGGGCATGCCCGGCGCCTTCATATGCGGCCAGAATGCCTTCGGCTACCTGACACACAGTTCCATCACCGCCGCAGGCAATGACCAGATCCACTTGCCCGTCTTCGGCTGCCTTCTGGGCGAGCATGCGGGCCGAGCCGGGCTCAGCCGTGGTGGTGAGCCGGACGGCTTCGATGGAGTGGGCTGCCAGAGCCCGAACCAGGGTATCGATCTTGCCGCTTTTGGCAGAACCGCCCGTGGGATTGAAGATAATGGCGACACGCGATTTTGTGAATAGCACTGTTCCTCCCAGTTCGGTAGGTGAAAGAGGTTGCAGGAAAACCTTGTCCTGAGACTGGACCGACAGGGAGAGCCAGGACTCAAAGGTCATGGCTCCCCCGCGATTTCAGTCAGTCTTGTCCCAGGGCGTCTGGTCCTGCGTTTTCATGAAGCTGTACAGGCGCTGCCAGTTCTCCAGGAAGAGTTTGGCGCGCTTGGGCGACCTGATGATGTTCAGGTTGTTGTTCTGGAAGTCGGCGGAGCCGGAATAGTTCCAACTGCCGTCTTCCACCCATTCGCCGTCGCGAACGGTTGCCTTCAGGTGCATTATTTGCCCGCGCTTTTCCGAGGTGCCGATCACCACTTCGATGCCGGCATCACGCAGTCGCTGCACTTGCTCTTGTTGGTACTTGAGTCCGGTCTTGTTGCGTCCACCTGAGAGAGTCTGCGACTTGTCCACGAGGACGATGATGTCTTTGACTCCGCGTCCCTTCAGCTCGATGAGCTTGTCGGTAATGCTTTCCTCGGTGAGCGAGTAGCTGGCGATACGCAAGGAGTGCTTGGTACCGTCCAGGAAGTTCAGGTAGGCGGCAAGACCGCTCTGGTAAGGGGTGAAGACCGTTTCGATGTAGTCCTGGGGGTCGACGCCGCTCTTGGGCAGGGAATGACCGTACCAGGTGCCGGCACCGAAAGTCATGACCAGCATCGTGAGGGCAAGCAGGGCTTGCCGGAGGCGAGTCTTTATCATAGCTGAGCCTTGGGTTATGGTTTCAGACAGAGAGACGGCAGACCTTCCTGTGGGAGGGTCTGCCGTCAGCCGATTACATACGAGCGCCTACACTGGCGCTTAGGAACTGGACTCGTCGATGACCTCGATGGCCCGGATGTTGTCGTTGGTGACGTTGGCAGCCACCAGTTGGTCGAGTTGACGCATGGTCATTTTCACGTTCATGCGGAACTCCAGCTCGCCGCTGGTGGTGCGGGTGTAGCGATTGATGGCCGAACCCTGCGGGAAGAGCTTCTTAGCCTCCTCGAACTTGTCGTGGGGGCAGACGATGCGCAGCACGTGCTCACCGGTATCGTCCGGGGGGAAGATCCAGTAGGAGAGCTGCATGTAGATGACGATGATGACCGTCACCAGAATTGCCCAGAGCAGGTAACCGAAGCCGCAGCAGATACCCACGCCGGTGGCGTAGAGAATCATGGCCGAGGTGGTGAGACCCTGGGTTTTCCAGCCGTTCTTCCAGATCACGCCGGCGCCGAGGAAGGCGATACCGGCAAGAAGCTGACCGGGAAGACGAGCGGGGTCGCCAATTTTCGTGGCGTCGAAAACAACAAGACCGACCATGGTGATCAAGCAGGCGCTGGCGCAGACGAGGGTGTTGGTGCGGACACCAGCCACCTTGTGGCGCTTGCGGCGCTCGAGACCAAGCAGCGTTCCCAGCACAATCGAGACCAGGAAAGGCGGCAGATAGAGCTTCGAGGTCAGCATCTGCGGGGAAGTGAGCAGATGTTGGAACCAGTTGTTCATCCAGTCGGGTACGAGAGAAGACAGATTGACAGCGTAGTTGGCAATTTGGTCGAGCATGATGCTCACTCCTAAGCAAAGTCGATTTGCACATCCGACCGTTGAGGCTTTTGCCACTTAGCAGAAGCATGGTCGTAGGCAAATTCGAGAGGTTTAACACGACTCTCTTCACTTTCAGTAAGACCGTCAGCCCATCAAGGCTGATACTCGCCATCAGGTATGCGGCGGCGAGTAGTTCTACCAGGCTCGGTTCAGCACTTTGCCGGTTAAACGAAAGTCTAGGGGAAACCTCTTCAGATTCACGAGCCGTGCTTCCACCTCAAACCATTTCTGGCATGCGGGAGAGAGTTTGGTGCGGTGTGGTGAACTGTTTGGTTTTACCGGCCTTAAAGAGAGCGAAAGAATTAGTACTCATGATACTGGCTATTACTGACAACCATTTGCCATAGGCCTCGGAAAATCATAGAAAAAGCTAACCTGGCCTAGATCTCCGCAAACCTCACCGGACTTGAATTTTCTCCTTTTGGTGAGAGGGAGTTAGGCTAGCTAGGCTCGCGTGAGGTTTCCAAGCGGACGCTTAAGCGGTTGCTTTTGCTGAGGAAGCGATGATGAGATTTAAGAGAAGACTTCCCATGCTTTTTCGAGTTCGTTTTTTCGGTTCGAATTTGCATGCTCGATTTTGCAAATTTGTCTTTTTTGATCGGCACTCTCTTAGTGCAAGACAAAATTTTTGCCGGGGCCAAAAAAAACAAGGACCGTTCAGAAAACGATCCTTGTCTTTGAAGTGGGTTGAACTGACGATTACCTTACCTAATCCATCCTAATCTTTGATACCAAATTGATATTTGAAATTTGCATTTGAACTATCAACTTTTCTTGGATCATCATGCATTAAGCACAAGGCCTTGGGCATGATGAAAGCGATGGGCTCTTGCGCCAGGCAAGAGCCCATCAGAGCTTAGCGTTTTTTGCCGCCTTTTTTGACAGCTTTTTTAGCCGGCTTAGCAGCGGCTTTTTTGGCTGGCTTAGCAGCGGCTTTTTTAGCCGGCTTAGCAGCAGCTTTGGGCTTAGCGAGATCGAGGGACGGTTGCTTGGCGCGACCGTTGACGATATCTTTCAGCTCTTTACCAGCGCGGAAAGCCGGAACGCGAGCAGCCGCAATTTTGAGCGGAGCAAGGGTTCTGGGGTTACGGCCGGTGCGGGCTTTGCGCATGCGACGCTCAAAGGTTCCGAAGCCAACGAGAGTGACTTTATCACCTTTGGCGAGAGCGCCAGTAACAGTGTGAATAAAAGCGGACAGGGTTCTGGTCACTTCGGACTTAGCTTGACCTGTCGCTTTAGCGACGTTCTCAACGAGCTCAGCTCGGTTCATTCTGATTTCCTCCTTGTTGGAAATGCTCATTCCAACCCACAGCCAGGGATGATAACACCATGATTCCTATTAGACAAGTGATTCTGACTGGAATTTTGAAAGTTTTTTTTTGCGGGTGTATCTGAAATATAGATATCCAGTCACTTGTGTCGATACCCAAAAAGCCCAGCCTGCTGAACCTTTGATGAATTGGACCTCGAATGGGTATGGTCGACGGGTGCATTTAATGAAGGCCGGGAATCATCAATTTTGTAAAAGGTCGTGCCCAAGGCACTATAATTTGCTCTTGTTAGAAGCCGGTTGGGGAGCGCTCCCGAGCTAATTTGATCAACCGCAAATTTACCGAGGCAAAGTGTATCCCATGACAACCGTAGTCAAAACGACAAGGCATGCCACTTTCGGATTAATGTCCTTAAGTTTGGGTTTTGTGCTTCTATCTTCAATCATTAATTCTCAGCCGGCCGCCTCTCAACAGAAACCAGTGAGCAAGCCGACCGGCAAGATAGTAACCGACCGGTCTAGAGAGGCGCAGAAAAAGTCTGCCGCTACTCCGGCACCCAAGCCACAAGCTCAAGCCAGCACAGGCTCTAGCGTTGGAGCAGTGCCTCCGACCAAGGAAACGGCACCCAAGCTTACAGGAGCGGAAGCCACCGCTGACGCTGCAAAAGCTGCGCAGGGCATAGCGAGCCATTACCGTGGTGGTTGGCAAATGTTCTTGCATAATCCATGTCACACGGGAAACTCTTATATAGATATGCCTCCTGCCAGTCAAGGCCGCATAAAATGGACGTTTCCAGCCGAGGGTCCGATTGATTCTTCGCCGGCTATATATAAAGGAGCTATATACTTTGGCTCCGATGATGGGCATGTTTACGCGGTTGACGAGCAAAACGGCAAATTACTCTGGCGCAGTAAGTTGGGTGATAAGGTCAAATCATCCCCGGCCATTGGCGATGGAATGCTGATTGTAGGCTGTGAGGACAAGAAGATTTATGGTTTGAACAATCGCGACGGAAAAGTTATCTGGTCATTCGAAACCAAAGATCGTGTTTCATCTTCGCCTGCCGTATATGATGGCGTCGCTTATGTGGGTGGATGGGACGGCAATCTCTATGCCCTCGATGCCAAATCAGGACAGTTGCGCTGGCAGTTTCCCCGTGCTGCAGAAAGCAGTAGCGCTGCTCAAGATGGTAGCGGCACCGCTGTCGGTGAAGGTGCAGGCGTCGGCAATGATCCGGCCGTCGCTAATGCTAATGCCGCCGGCAGCAACACCCAGGGTATTCCACAGTCCAGCCTGGGACGAATCACTTCATCGCCCTGCATTGCACCAGGTATGGTTATCGTCACCGCCCATAACGGCAATGTATATGCCTTATCTACCCGAGACGGCAAGCTGGTCTGGCAGTTTCGCACCGGCGGCAAGCTCATGGCATCTCCCATGGTGCTCGATCATCTTGTCTATTTTGGTAGCTGGGACCACGCCTTCTATGCTGTTGATCTGGCCACGGGCAAGCAGAAGTGGAAGACCGGGGCGGCGGAGTCATTCAGTATTGCCGCCACCGGCACGGGCGGTAAAATCTTTGCCGCCAACGATGATCTGAAGCTCTATTGTCTGGATGCCCATAGCGGCAAGGTGCTCTGGAAAACACCTATAAATTCGCCGGTACCGCTTTTGTCGTCTTCGCCGGCCATTGCCGGCAACATGCTCTATTGCGGTAGTCCCGATGCCAATGTTTACGCCATAGACATTCGCAACGGCGCTATTAAATGGAAGCTGAAGACTCAAAGGCCCATAGTCAGTTCACCGGCTCTCACCAATGGCGGTGTTTGTATAGGCAGCCAGGACGGCAATCTCTATCTTATAAATTAGAATCCTGACCCGGCTGCAGTTGCCGCCCTGATCCTGAGATTCAGGGTTCCATGCTGGCCGGGGGGTCCGCTTCTTTGCCTTTTTTCCCTTCCGGAAGATCTTCGGTGGTTTCCACATCAATCAATTTGGTGTCGATTTTGCGGAAACTTTTGAGATTTTGCGAGTAGGCAATTTGGGCCTGGGCGCTGCGCAGAGCTACTACATACTGAGGTACCTGGTTGATGAACTGCATGGGCTCGATGTACTCGTGGGTGTCTTCTTTCACTACCGTATAGTGCACGTGTACGCCCGTGGAGCGCCCTGTGGAACCGGCATAGCCTATCACCCTGCCCCTGCGAATCGGCATACCCGGCATGACCGAATAGGCGTTCAGGTGACCGACAATGGTGCGTACATTGGGATAAGGGTGGTAAACCTCCACTGCTACTCCCAGGTTGCCGCGCCAGCCTACCCTGGTCACGACGCCGTCCAGCAAACAGTAAACTCTATCGTTCAACTTGGCGCTCAAATCGACGCCGTTGTGAAAATCGCCCCGCCCGGTAACAGGATGTACGCGGAAGCCGGCTTTGGATGTGACAATACCCATGCCCACCGGCGTATAGGTGACATTGTCGACCATGGGCGACTCGAGAACGGCCGGCGCGTAATAGCCTTTGAAGTTATAGGCTGGAGCAGCACTGCCCAGGGATAGGGCGGCAAGCACAGTCAAAACTTTGAATCGCATAGCGAGCACGGCGAAACTCCAGGGTTTCCTATATTAATACCACTATTATGCCTTTTTCAAAGCAGGCTGCTTTAGTCTAATCGGCCGCAACCGGCGGCAGCATTTCGTCCAGCAGTTTATTTATCACCTGAGGATTGGCCTTGCCCTTGAGGGCTTTCATGGCTTCCCCGAAGAAATACTGTCTGAGCTTGACCTTGCCGGAGGCATAGTCGGCCAACTGAGTGGGACTTTTATCCAGTACTTCCTGCAGAATCGCCTTAATCGGGCCTTCGTCCGAGACCTGGGCCAGTCCCTTGCTTTCAATCAGCTTAGCGACGTCGCCGCCTTCGCTCATTAGGTCGAGGAGGAGTTGCTTGGCGATGGTGGAGCTGACTTTACCGGAGCTGACTGCCTGGCAGAGATCCGCCATGTTTTGAGGCGTGAGGGCGGTCTGGCAGAATTCCTTCTTGTTCTCTTTCAGGTAAGCGGTAGCAGGACCAATCAACCAGTTGGCCACGGCCTTAGCGGGAGCATTAAGGGCCAGTGAGCTTTCGAAGAAATCGCTCAGTTCTTTGGTTTCGGTGAGAACGGCAGCGTCCTCGCTTGAGAGACCGAGGTCGCTTTGATAGCGTTGTCGGCGCTGGGCCGGTAGTTCGGGCAGGGATTTTCTCACCTCTTCCACCCACTGGCGGCTGATGGTCAGGGGCATCAGATCAGGTTCGGGGAAGTAGCGGTAGTCGTGGGCTTCTTCCTTGGAGCGCATGGGATGGGTTTTGCCTTCCGCCTCGTTCCAGAGTCTGGTTTCCTGTACGATGCGCTCGCCTTTTTCGATGAGGGCGGTTTGCCTTTCAATTTCACTTTGAATGGCCCGTTGCACTGCCCGAAAGCTGTTCATGTTTTTGATTTCGGTCTTGGTGCCAAGTTCCTTCTGACCCACCGGTCTGAGGGAGACGTTGGCATCGCAACGGAAAGAACCTTCTTCCAGGTTGCCGTCGCATACTTCGATGTAGCGCAGAATGTTGCGCAGTTCCGTCAGGTAGAGGCGAGCTTCTTCGGGGCTGGTCAGATCCGGTTCACTGACAATTTCCAGAAGCGGCATGCTGGAGCGGTTGAAGTCTACTTTGCTGTAGTCGGAACCGTGCAGACCGGCAGCACCGGCGTGTACCAATTTGCCGGCGTCTTCTTCCAGGTGGGCTCTGTGGATCTGTACCTTTCTGCCGTTCACCTCAATATAACCACCCAGGCAGATGGGTTTTTCGTACTGGGAAATTTGATAGCCCTTGGGCAAGTCGGCATAAAAATAGTTCTTGCGGTCGAAGCGGCAGGTCTCGGCGATTTTGCTGTTCAAAGCCAGACCGGTGCGAATCCCGAATTCCACTGCTTTCTTGTTTAGAACCGGCAGAACACCAGGCATGCCCAGGCAAACAGGGCAAACTTGTTCGTTTTCAGAGGCAGCAAAGGCGGTGGGGCAACTGCAGAAAATCTTGGTATTCGTCTTGAGCTGCGCGTGCACCTCCAGACCTATGACGGCTTCCAGTGCCATTTATTCGCTCCTTGTGACTGCGTCTCTAGCGGGTTTTGTAGGTGTTGTTGCCGGCACTCTGGCTCTTGGGGGCTAGCTTGCCCGGTCTTCCAAACATCATGTGCATGAGCGGAGCCGGTTTGTCGAGCACTTGCTGAAGCTGCTGTGCGGCTGTGTCAACGTTGCCTGCGGCATCTTTGACTCTGGCGATTGTACCTTTCAGATCCGATTTGAAGTCCGGCTCGTTAACCAAGTTTTCTACCTTATCCATGGCCAGCCTGGCATCGGAAACTACCTTTTTGATGTCGGAGCGAAGCTCCTGGTCTTCAGCCAGCTTATCTACGGTTTTGACGGAGCGTTCGATGGAGTTGACGCTTTCATTGAGGCGGGTGAGCATGGTGATCAGGTCTTGGCGCAGAGGCTGATTAGCCAGGGTACCGTTCAGTTCGTGAATGGTCACGCCTATGGAATCGGCGGTTTGTTTGGCCAGATTGACGGTGTCCTTGAGGTCGGCAGAAAGCCCCGGGTTATCAAGAATCTTGCCTACCTTGCTATTGGTCACTTTTACATCTCTAGCCAGGCTGCCCATGGAGCCCAGGGCTTCCTCGCCTTTGTGGAAGAATCCGCTGGCGCCTTTGACGGCGCTCTTGGCTTCCTGTGCCACTTCCCCTACCTTCTTAGTAGTATCGGTGAAGCTGTCGGCTGCTTTCTCAAAGCGATCCATGTTCTTGTCAAGCTTCTTGGCGGCCTGGTTGAAGGCGCTCACCGCTTCTCCCGAATGCTTGAGGGCATCGGCCAGGCTCACTCCCACTTCTTCGGAGCCCACCGAGGTGACAATGTCGTTCAACTTGGTGGCGATTCTGTTGAGAACAAGCTCGGTGCGAATGGGGTCCTGACCGCGCACGGTCTCACCGGCGGAGATAGCGCGCACTTCCTTACCGGGGATAAACTCGGGCAGGGTGATTTCAATGTACTTGGCACCCACCAGACCCTGGGTCTGGATGGTGATCGTCGAACCCACGGGAATGGTCACCGCTTCGGTGTTGATTTTGAGCTGGCAATTGACCATGGCTCTTGAATTTTCTTCTTGAGTAGTAGCACTCTGCCGGCTCAGGTCGTCTTTGGGCAAATCCGAAGGCGGGCTTTTGCCGGCCAAATCCGGTTGCAAGAGTTCGATTTTTTCTACCGTTCCCACTCGTACGCCGTTGATGTTGACCGGTGCATTATTGTTGAGACCGGCAATGTCGCTGAACACCACGCTGAATCTCTGGGGCGGGTGGGCAATGGAAATGCCTTTCAGCCACGACCAACCGATCGTCAACATAAACATGGCGATGACGAAGAAGAGTCCGACTCTGATTTCTAAATTGGGTTTGGAGTTCATTAAATGTTCAGCCCTCAAACGCCCCTGCCAACATCGGTCCTTCACGAGTGGCATGAGCAAATTGTTTCATATATTGGTCTTCTGAGTTAATCCCTTCTTCGGGGGTACCTTCCCATACGATTTTGCCGGCGTGCATGAGCAAGATGCGGTCGGCGGCACGGGTCCAGGTGGAATACTGGTGCGTGACAACGATACAGGCTGCTTGCAATTTCTCTTCCAGCTCGATCATGTAATCTTCAATAATTGTCGACATAACCGGATCAAGACCGGTGGTCGGTTCGTCGTAAAGAATGATCTTGGGATCATTGACGATGGCCCGGGCAAAGCTGGTGCGCTTTTGTTGTCCACCGGAAAGCTTGGTGGGTGAGTAATCCTCATAGCCTTCCAGCCCAACCATTTTCAGTCTTTCGGAGATAATGCGATTCTCCTCGCCTTTGCCCAGTTTGCGTCTTTGCAAGGCGATGGCCAGGTTTTCTCGCACGGTAAGAGAGTTCAACAGGGCGGAACCCTGAAAGACCAGACCGATTTCGTCGGAACGCTTGATCACTTCGCCTTCATCGGGTTCCAGCAAACCGCAGATGATTTTCAAAATCGTAGACTTGCCGCAACCGGAGGGACCAATCAAGCCGAGCATTTCGCCGGCATAGACGTTGAAGCTCACCCCTTTGAGAATCTGGCGATCGCCAAAACTCTTGTGGATGTTTTTCAACTCCAGCACCGGCTGTTCATTCGGCTTTCGAGGGCTCATGGCGGCTCCTAGCGCGGTGCGTAAGTGAGGGAAGTAACGACGAAATTGAGAATGAAGATGGAGATCATCGTCCAGACGATAGTACGGGTTGTGGCGATGCCCACATCTTCAGCGCCGCCCCTGGTGTGCAGCCCGATGGCGCAACTGAACATAATGATGAGGGTGGCATTAATAATGGATTTGAGGAAGTGGACCGAGAAGTCGCGGTCCAGAATGGTTTGTTTGACGGAGTCCATGAAGGTGTCGGGCGGCACATTGGCGGCGCCCTGGGCAATGACGATACCGGCGATCAGACCGATGAACATGGCGTAAACGGAAAGGGTCGGGATCATGACAAGTGCGGCGGTGTAGCGCGGCACCACCAGGAATTTGACAGGGTCTACGCGCATCACCTTGAGGGCGTCGATTTGCTCGGTGATCATCATGGTGGTAAGTTCTGCCGCCACTGATGAGCCTACGCGACCGGCCACTATTACGCCGGCTGTGATCGGTCCGATTTCTCTCACCAGGGCTAGTGAAACAACGCCGCCGATGGCAGTGTCGGCCCCAAACTGCACAAGTTCTCTTGATATCTGCAGGGACATGGCAAAGCCGGTGAATAGTGCCGTAATGCCCACCACCACAAAGGAAAGGACGCCGATCATATAAGCCTGGCGCACAGTCTCTTTCAGATCAATTTGCCCGCGCACCATGTAAGAAAGGGTCTGAAACCACAGTATGAGTACCTGTCCCAGGAGTTGCACACCGATGGCAAATTGGTCCTCTACCATGCGGTAGGGGTTGGGAAGGCGCTTATCTCTTGGGGCACTGGTTGTCATCTTTGTAATTCTATTTGCTAATGGCTCCTAAATTAGCTCTTTGCACAACACTTAATGTGGTGTGTGGCGTTTATTGAGGTAAACGGCTTGCCACAAATATGTGATGACTGCAGCCTGGCCTAATAGTTTCCGGTATTTGGCGAGTTTGACGATATATCAATGAGATCGGTTATATGATGTGAAGAGTCCAGCTAAAGAGGTGTGTACTGATGGAAGAGGGCGGCCACGAGCCTGGCAAAGATTCCAGAGAAAAGAAGAACAAAGGCGCCATTTTAGGCAGTCTCGGAGTGCTTGGCATCGCGGCCTTCAAGTTCAAGAGTTTTCTTCTGGTTGGTCTGAGCTCTTTCAAGTTTGCCGTTTTCTTCAAGAGCTTCTTTTCGATGTTCTTGATGCTTGGTCTTTACACGGTCACCTTTGGTTGGACCTATGCCTTCATTGTGGTGGGAATTCTGCTGATTCACGAAATGGGGCATTATATCTGGATGAAACGCCACGGACTGGAGCCCCATGCCCCAATATTTGTGCCGTTCTTAGGCGCGGCCGTAGCCATGGGAAAGATGCCGGACAATCAGGCCGTAAACGCCTGGGTAGCCATGGCCGGTCCCATGCTGGGGGGCTATACCTCCATTCTTTTCTACTACATAGGCGCTCAGTACGGGCTGACTTATTTGATGGCTGCCGGTTGGACCGGTGTCATGCTCAATTTGTTCCAGCTTATTCCGGTGCGACCCTTTGACGGCGGCTTCATAACCGGGGCCATCAGCAAATGGTTCATGTTGCCAGGCGCCCTCATGATTTTCACCCTGGCCATGCTCTGGCAGACGCCATTGATGTTTATCATTGCCCTCCTGGCGGGTTTTTCCGTCTTCCGGGCTTTCACCGGAGGCGGTCTTGGCGATCTTGGTGTGAAACCGGCAACGGCCGGCCAGAAATTCGCCATCGGCGCCACTTACCTGGTGCTTGCTCTCAGTCTCGGTTATATCTATTCCATTGCCGATGCCAACCTGGTCAGCGTCTTGAGAAAGTAGTTGAGAAGGTGGTAATTCCACCATAGCCAAAGGGCAGTCGTTTCGCTTCAATAGAAGCCTGACGTTGATTTTGGCTTGTTGTTGGATTTTTCCTTTCACATGCACTGGAACAGGTAACCCATTTGAAAGCCCAGAACCCCTATGAAGGTTTTTTCGAGCGTTCCCTGGTTGATGCCGGGCCGGACCGCATTGCTGCCTCTCCCGAGCAG
>Ga0268298_10005395_pt1 | contig 11992 bp, 9 predicted proteins | sample WWTPWeurt_MetaG_FD_194462 | JGI IMG/M metagenome (GOLD analysis project Ga0268298, IMG submission 194462) | Activated sludge microbial communities from WWTP in Nijmegen, Gelderland, Netherland - WWTP Weurt | ecosystem: Engineered > WWTP > Aerobic digester > Activated sludge | place: Netherlands...
GGTCAACGGCACCTGATCGACGAATTCCCGGTAGAAGGGGTTTTGTGCGAGGTCGAGGTTGCCGGTATTGCCGGTGGTGAATTCGCCCAGGGCGCCGGTGGTGCCGTTGGTCCGGGTATAGGTGCCGGCGGCGCTCTGGACGTTGCCGCCGGTCAGCGGGATATTGGTGGCGGTGCTGCTCAGGCTGATGCTGGCGATGCCGGCGTCGGCCAGGCTTTGCAGTTCGCCGGTGTCGCTGATGCCGTCCTGGTCGAGGTCGCGCCACAGGCGGACGTTGGCGAATTGGGCATCGGCACTACTGAATTGGCCGTCGTGGTTGCTGTCGAGGTCGGCGAGCGCGGCAAAGCCACTGGTGGCCTTCTGGCCATTGGCAAGCACGGTATCGACACCGAAGAGTTCGTTGCCGTTGTCGATGGCGCCGTTGCCGTTCTTGTCCAGCGCCAGGAAGGCGTCGTCGCCCTTGAGCCAGCCAGTGCCGGTACGGATGCCGTCGCCGTCGTGGTCGAAAAGGACGGTGCTGGTGGCGGTGATGCCGACTGTTTCCAGACCGTCACCGTCCAAGTCTAAGGCCAGGGGGTCGATGCGCTGGGTAAAGGATTTGGAGCGAAGATAATAATCGCCGGTCAAAACATTAATCAAAGAGTTAACCCCATACGCAAATGCTGCACCGAAAGTCATGCCTTTAGCAAAATTAACTATTTTTGTCCTCATTACAGCCGACACCCCAAGCTGCTCTAGCATTTTTCCGAGTGCACTTTCGTTACCGTCGAAAGGGCTTGTTTTACGAATAGAATCAAATACCAGCCCCAACCCTTCTATTGGAATTTTAGTGGACCACCCCCAAAGGGTTCCTGCAACCCAAGCCGCTGAGACCGCAATAGACTGTGAAATAGCTTGCGCCGCCTCAATGCTATCCCCTCTATCTATTGCATCTATTGCTCGCGATATATGATCACCAACTATCTGTTCCACTGCAGATTTAATTTGAGACGATGGTGTTGGAATCGATGACGGCAATTCAGCAACAGCAGTACGCAATTCTTGGTATGTATTTTCCAAATTAATATCAGTCATTTTCCGCCCCAAAGGTAATTGATTGACTTATGCATTCCGAGTGAAATTACTACCCCTAACAATATTCCAGAGAACCACAAACCGATTGATGTAACTGGTGATCGCAGTGACGGGACTACGACCTCGTTGTTAGCGTTCATCCCATTCGAATATATTTCAAACATGTTGGCCAGGTACCAAACAAACAACAAAATGAGGCCAAGGTACTCCACCAATGAGTTACCAATAAAAATAAAATTAACCCGTAATTTCACTGATTTTGGCAAAAAAATAAAAAACATCACTCCAACAAATGGTAGAGATCCAAAATAACTTATGCTCATTGCCACATGGCCAAGATTCAAGCCGGAAAATGAGGAAATCCCTATTAAAATTAATGCAAATGGCGCATAGATAATTTCCGGAAAGAACATACTAACAACTGCACAAATAAGAATAGCCAAAGGGGTTAGAGCCATTACATTTCTGCCCTTCTTTTTCTGCCGACCACAGCCAATTTAGTTTTTCTTTTTCTCATGTCGTATCTCTCCAATTTCCCTTCATTGCGCACGCCCTTCGCTTTCATTTTTCCTCCTCAAACACTTCCATCTGCCGGTTTGAATTCGTTCCAAGCTCGATGACCTCATCCACCGCCAGTCCCCTCGGAATCTGGTGGGTGATAAACAGCATGGTGACCTTCCCCTTGAGCTTGTTGATCGTCCTGGCGAAGTGCTCCGCCGTCTGCTGATCGAGATTCGAAACCGCCTCATCGAACACCAGAATCTTCGGTCTTTTGAGCAGTGCCCGGGCAATGGCAATCCGCTGCCGCTGCCCACCCGACAGCCCGGTCCCCCGTTCTCCGATCTCCGTCTGATACCCGTCGTTCAGTTTCTCGATCACCTCATGAATCTCCGCCGCCTTGCACGCCTGGATCACATCCTCGAAACTGGCATGCGGATGCGCCATGACCAGATTGTCGTAGAGCGTGCCGGAGAAGAGGACGGTTTCCTGCGGCACCACCCCGAAGGTGGTTCGCAGTTCATTGGCCGCCAGATGCCGGATGTCCTTCCCGTCCAGGTTGATCTGCCCTTCGTTCGGCTGGTAGAAGCCCAGCAGCAGTTTGGCCAGCGTGCTCTTGCCCGAACCCGAGGGGCCCATCAGCACCGTCAGATGGCCAGGCTTCAGCGTCAGACTCAGGTTGCGGTAGAGCCAGGGGTGATGTTCCGAGTAGCGGAAGGCGAGATGGCTGAGATCGATTCTGCCCGGCCCCTGGTTCTCTCTCGTTGGCGTCAGGGTATGCGGTTCCTGCGGCATGTCGAGAATGTCGCCCAGGCGCTTGACGGCGATGTTGGCCTGCTGGAATTCCTGCCACAGGCCGACGAGTCTCAGCAGCGGTTGACTCATCCGGCTGGCGAACATCTGGAAGGCGACCAGCATGCCGACCGTGAAACCGTCGTTCTGCATGACCAATAGCGCACCGACGATCAGGATGGACAGGGTCATTACCTGTTCCAGCCCGTTGGCGATGACGTTGTAGGTATTGCCGACCTGCTTGGTGGAGAAGCCGGCAGCCAGGTACTGGGCGAGGAAGTCGCCGTACTTCCTGTCGATGTCGGGTTCCATCTGCAGGGATTTGACCGTCGCCATGCCCGAGACGTATTCGGTGAGGAAGGACTGGTTGCGGGCGCCGAGCATGAACTGCTGGTTGAGGCGGTCGCGGAAGAGCGGGGCGACGAGGAAGCTGAGAATGGAGATCAGCCCGAGCAGGCCGACGGCGATCAGGGAGAGCTGCCAGCTATAGGCGAACATGACCGCCAGGAAGATGAGCAGGAAGGGGAGATCGAGGATCAGCGTGACGGCGGCACCGGAGACAAATTCGCGGATGGTTTCGACGCCGTGCAGGCGGGCGACGAGGGTGCCGGTGGGGCGGAACTCGAAGTACGGCAAGGGCAAACGCAGCAGGTGGCGGAAGACCTGACTGCCGAGGACGGCATCGATACGGTTGCCGGTGTGCAGGATCAGGTACTGGCGCAGCCAGGTCATGACGCTGGTGAAGACCATGAACAGGACCAGGGCGACGCCGAGGACGATCAGGGTGCTGTGGGTCTGGTGGACGACGACCTTGTCGATGATGACCTGGGTGAACAGCGGGGTGGCGAGGGCGACGAGCTGGATCGAGAGGCTGGCGAGGAGGACGTCGCGCCAGATTTTCTTGTGCTTGAGGAGTTCGGGGATGAACCAGCGGAAGCCGAAGGGCTTCTTTTCCGTTGCGAAGCCGGGGATTTCCTCGTCCTTACCAGTGCCCGTCGCTTCCTTGGCGACGAGGATCAGTTGCGGTTCGAACTGGGCGACGGCTTCTTCGACGGTGAGGGTCTCGGGGGTTTGCGAGTTGGCCCGGAAGTAGAGGAGCTTGTGGCCGTCGGTCTTGAGGATGAGGACGGGGAGGGTTGGTGATGCTTCTTCAGCAACCTCCTCGGTCTTGGGTATGGGACGCAGGAAGGCGATGGCCGGGAGGGGCAGCTTGTGCCAGTCGGGGATGGCGGTGGTGCAGGTGCCGGTTTTGAAGCCGAGTGCACGGGCGGCTTCGTGGAAGGTGTCCAGGGTGTGAGGCGGCGGGAATTCCTGTTCGATCAGGTTGGGGTCGAAGGGGATGCGGTAGAGGCTGCATAGGCTGCCGAGCAGCCAGAGCAGTTCCTGAGACTTCAGCCCGCCCTCTGAAGTTTGCATCGCCCGGCATCTTTTTATGGAGATTAGGTATTCTCCGGTCAGCTTGATGCCAGGTCAATATTGCAAAGGTCATAGCCCGCAAAAAAGTTGGTCAACGCCTTTTACAAGGCAGAAAAACGCCCTCGCGCAATCCATTTGGAAATCGTAGACGGAGATATGCCCAATTCGTGAGCGATCTGACGGCTATTGAGGCCGCTTTTCGCCAAGGCTTCCGCCCGCGCAATTCTTTCTTGAGTCACCAGTCCGTAGCCCCTTTTCCCCGGTGATAGCTCTTCCTCCAGTGCAAACCACATTTCAGCCTGGAGAATAGCCCAGCCCCAAAGCATGGGATCCCAGCGGTAGGGGTCGAGTTGCTCCCGGAGAATCTCGGTCAGCGTTTCGAAATCGGCATCCAATGCGGTAGTGCCTATCTTCTTCATGACTCGCGGAGAGGCTGCCAAGGACGCCTGAAGCAATACCATCTCATCGTGGATGGACTCGGGTTCGTAGCCCCATTCGAAGATCACGTCGGAGAGCGCAAGCCGGCGGCGCATATCGCGCACAATAGTGTTACCGCGAAGAAAATCGAGTTGGCCGCGATGCTTTGCAAGCGCGTGCGCTTTCTTTCCCAGACGGTAACGTCGGTAAGCCAGCGAATGCCCCGTCCCACTCTGACCGCGCTGCGTATGTTCGTCGCAAAAGCGCGCCCCGGGATAAGTAAACCGAAAACAAAGTTCACAAATGGCAACCTCATGCCAATGGCGAGCCGACCAGCCGATGAGCGCCAAGCCCCAAATCAGCCGGGAGGCCGGATCGATCTGGTCATGTTCGCTTTGCCAGAGCAGTCGATAGCCGCGACGGGCTGCCAGTATCGGAGACAAGGGTCTGGCGGTTGCTTTGCCCTCCCGGCTGGCTTGCATGTGCCGATATTCCCGAGCGGGGTCGACACGTTGTGCGGGATCGGTCAACAGGCACCATAGATCCGGGCAATTCTTGCGCCCGAGGGTGCGCAATTTCCGCCATACCAAAATCCGCACGGGTTCGGCACGCATCGACGGGGCTTCAAGCTCCTTATCGAGCAATTCCGTCAGCGGTCCAAGCAGGGCCACGTACTGCCCGGTATCCGCAACGCTCCGGTTGTGCAGTTGCGGGTATTCCTGCGGGTCGTAGTCGATTCCGGCCCCGATATCGAGCGCTGCCCGATGCAAAGCCGTCCAGCCGGCCAGAACCCAGTTTGCCCCGCCGGCGCCGGAAATTGACATTTGCTGTTTTCACACCTCGTTCACTGGAGGCAGGGATTGTAACGAGAATGCAAGCCTCTGAAACGCCCTGCAGGGGAGGAATTATGGAATGCGAACCGCTGATGGATGCACGCAAAGTCGCCACCCTGTTGGGCATCAGCCTGCGCACGCTCGACACATTGGTCGCACGCGGCGAGGCTCCGGCCTTTATTCGTATCGGCCAGGCCCGCCGTTGGCGGATGGCGGAAATCAACGTCTGGATCGAGGCTCGACTCGGTGGAACAGGTCACTCCAGCGTAATGCCGATACAGCCACCTCTGGCGATGAACCCCGTGAACAGGCGGGTTAGCGCCGGTAACTGAGCCCAGATTTCTTCACTAATATTTGGCGACAAGGAGTAATCATGAACTAAGGACTGAACAAAACCTTCGGCCCAAAAAGCGCAAAACCCGAGGTGGCGACCTCGGGTTGCGTACTGCGGATTCAAGTTCTCGACTTGGAGTTCGCAGTATCAGCAACGTCTCAGGATAAGTCAAGTCCGGGACGGTGGGCTTTCTTATCTGTTCGTTTCGCGAGAACGAATATTCAACCTTTCGGCGCCAGTCGCCGGATACGGAGAGATCCATGCGGATACCTGTAGCACAGCAGCGTGAAATTGCACGCCTGCATTTTCATCAACCTCAATCAGCCCGGTCAATCAGTCGGATTACGAGTGTTTGCGCCAACTCGGTTGGCGAGATGCGCAAACTAATCCTGGCCAGCGGGAAGAACTGGCCGGATATCGTCGACCTTGACGATGATCAGTGGGAACTGGCGCTGGGCACCCAGAACCGCTCTATCGCTCAGCGCAAGGTTTCGCCGGATTGGGCTTGGGTCCACGAGCAGATGCAGCTGGAGGATGCGACCCGGGAACAGATTTGGCAGGAATGGCGGGAAGAACACCCGGACGGCATCGGCCAATCTCAGTTCAACGAAGGTTACCGAAAGTGGCTGGGACAGCAACGGGTCGTGATGCGCCAGATTTACCGTCCGGGAGACCGGATGTTTACCGATTTTGCCGGACGTAAGGTTGTCATTCAAGGCGGCCCCGGCGAACCGGCGCGCGAGGCCAATCTATTCGTCGCCGTCATGGGCTGTTCAAGTCACACTTATCTGGAACTCGTCTGGCAGCAGACGACAGCTTGCTGGCTGGCCGCACAGGCGAATGCCTTCGAGTATTTCGGCGGCGTGCCGAACTGGGTGGTCAGCGACAACCTGAAGGCGGCCGTGCTGCGCCGCGAAAAGGATCGCATCGTCCTCAATCCGCAATATCTGGAATGTCTGAAGCACTACGGCACTGCCCCCATGCCGACCAAGCAAAGGTCACCTCGGCAAAATGCCAAGGCGGAGGCCGGGGTGAAGTTGGCCCAGCGCTGGGTTTTGTTCCGACTGCGTAACCGGGCATTTTTCAGCCTGGAAGAGGCGAACGCCGAGATTCGCCGGCTCAACGAATTGTTGAACGACCGGAAGTTGACCAAAAGCGAAGATACTCGGCGCAGCCGCTTCCTTGCACTGGATGCACCGGCACTGCGTCCATTGCCGCCAACACGGTATGAGTTGTCGGAGTGGCGCCACAGCGTCCGGGTTGGCGACGACTATTTGATCGAGCATGGCAAATGCTATTACTCGGTTCCCTGGCAGCATCGGGGCGGTGTGGTCGATTTGCGTATCACCGGCACTTCGCTGGAAATTTTTCGGCGCAACAAGCGGCTTGCCACCCATACCCTCCTGACCGAACCTGGCAAGATGTCCCGTTACGAAGAGCACATGCCGGTTGCCCATCGCCGTGTCCAGGAAGGCGAACCGCATGCGTTGCTGACTTGGGCCAAAGCGCAAGACCCAGTTATCGAACAGCTTTTCACGCACCATCTCGTGGAACGCCATGATCTGACCAATGGGCTCAAAGCGGCTCGAATGTTGCGGACTTGGGCTCTGGAGTATGGTGACGATCGCTTCCTGGCAGCCTGTCGTTACGCGCAGTCCTGCAATATCACCACGCTGCGCAGTATCGAATCGATCTTGAAAAAGAAAGCAGACTTGATGGCTCAGCAAGCGGAGACATCCACTCATGTGGGCGCACGCGAAGCCCACGAAAACAATCGGGGTGCTGCGTACTTCGGAGGTGAAGCATGAGTACCGTGCAACAAACCCTGAGTGCGCTTCGCCAATTGAAATTGAGTGGCATGGCCGATGCTTACCAGCTTCAGTTGGAGCAGCCGAAACTCAACGCATCGTCCTTTGACGAGCGATTGGCCATGCTGGTGGATCGCGAGATGTCGAATCGCGATACTCGTCGCATTCAACGGTTGCTGAAAGGAACCGGGTTTCCGGAATCGGCGGTATTGGAGGATCTCGATGATCGGGCCGGTCGGGGGCTGGATAAGCCGTTATTGGCCACCTTGGCAGGGTGTCAGTGGATTCTGCGCCACCAGAATCTGAATATCCTGGGGCCAACGGGGGTTGGAAAAACCTGGCTGGCGTGCGCATTGGGCACCCAGGCCTGCCGACAAGGTATTTCGGTTCTTTACTACCGGTGCTCGCAGTTGTTCGCGGATATCGCGATGGCGTTGGCCGATGGCTCGATCTCGACCTTGAAATCCCGGCTGGTCAAACCGGCGTTGCTACTGGTTGACGACTTCGGGAACGGTGAGATGAATCTGGCCGTCGGGCATGTACTGCTAGATATCGTCGACCGGCGCATGCGCTATGGCTCGTTGCTGATTACCAGCCAGTATCCGCGGGCTCAATGGCATGGACTTTTCCCGGACCCGACGCTTGCCGATGCGGTACTGGATCGCATCGTTCATCAATCGCATCAGTTGCAGCTCAAGGGCGAATCGATGCGGAAGATTCGGGCGCAGGAACGGATGGCGGAGGAGTAATTCACTCGGATGGATGCTCATGTGCAGCAACGCTCGTGAGCATCATTTTTTTGTCAGGCGCGCGTGGTGCCGGGTTGTGGGTTTTGCTCATGACTATCGGACGGACTGCTCACGGGAAACTGGGCAGACTGCTCATGTCGAATCGGTCGGGGTGATTGCGAACATCCGCTGTCAACAGCGGTGGACTATTACAAGGAGCCCGGCAACGACATCACTACGCAGCATTTTGTCCCGGTAGAACCCGCCTGGGTTGATGCAAAGGGAATCTGGACATCGCTGCCCAACCCCGCGCTGGGAAGGTTCCGCATTTCTCCGACAGGCCATGTATTTCATCAGTCTCGCGGCATTCACGGTAACGGCTACGCACTTTGTCTCGAATGTGGTCGAGCCGAACCCATGACCAAAGACGGCCTGCTTCCAAAGACTTTTGAGAAGCAGCACCCGAAGCTTCGTTTTTCCAGCAAGGAAGGCATCTTCTGCAAGGGCAGCGATGATCCGTGGCGGATCAAGAGGGGCATCACTCTCGGTCACGAATCGTGGACAGATGTCTTCGAAATTCAATTCAAGCTCAGCAATGGCGTCTGGCTGGATGATGTCAGTGCTGCCAGGACATTGGCGGTGGCATTGCGCGATGCCTTGGCGGAACTCATCGGAGTTCAGGCGATGGAACTCGGCTGTGACGTGAAAGAAGCGCGTCCTGAACCCGGAATGCGTTGCCAGTCAATCCTGATCTACGACCGATTTGCCGCGGGCTATGCGTCCAGCGTCGAGCGTTACCTCGGTAGCCTATTTCACACAGCGCGAAAGCGCCTAGATTGTCCGACCGGCTGTGACAGCGCATGCCCGCACTGTGTTCTCGACTTTGATCAGCGGTTTGCCGCCGATACGCTCGATCGACATGCCGCGCTGGACGTGCTCACAGAACACTGGCTTGAGAGCCTTCGTTTGCCCGACAGATTCCGTTTCTTCGGCAACGACTCGTTCCCCGAATACCGCCAGCTCCCTGAAGCGATATGGAAGGCAGTGACTGGACAAAGCGCCAAAGCCGTCAGGCTATACACGGGTGGTAACGCAGCAGATTGGGACGTCGGCATTTCACCGCTACGCGAACTTGCCTATCGTTTGGGAGGTCATGGCATTGCCACCGAAATTGCGATACCCACCTCAACCTTCGGCAAACTGGATGATCTCGATCGATTCCTAATCGCCAGCCTGGCAGATCACCCGAACATTTCGATCAGTGAAATTCAGAACCCACCTCGATGTGGCGAAGGTTGGCTACTGGCCGAAGCCCTGACTCAGCCCTCATTCCGTTGGGCGCTGGGCATCGCCGACGCGATTGCCTTCAACGACAAGTGGGGCAACAACAGCAACGGTCCATTGGTCACGACTACCAGCGGAGCAGTCATGGGCGCACCGACGGTGCCCCTTTCAGCTGAATCCATTCGCCCCAAGCTGCTCGACACCGGTGACTGCGAAGTGGAGGTCCATCACGAACTCGATGGATCCTTGCAAGGATTTGGCACTCGCCTATGGAACTTCATTGCCCAATCGCACCCCGCAACGCAAGAGCGACTGGCAGACTCGAACGATGATGTCGCATCGGTAACCTACCGAGATCGCTACCTGTTCACCCCACTGTCCATAGCCTTGCTGGCAGACCTTGTTGCCGGCTTACGCGAACTCGTCGGGCCATCGCGTTGGGCAGCTAATCAGATTCACGTCGTCACGACGAATCGTCGCACCACCGGCGAGAATATATCCCGCAATAGCATCTGGTCCGACTGGATTGATTCTTCACTCAGAGACCAGGCACTAGATGCTACCTTCAATGACCTCGGCATCGATGCCACCGTTGAACTCGCAGACACTTCAACCACGGGACACAGCCGTTTACTCGAACTCGAATGGTCATCTGGGAAGAAAAACACGCTGCGCTTTGATCAAGGAGTCTCCTACTGGCGTGCATCCCACTCGAACAGCCGGCAAGCAACTTATTTCGACACCAGCGACGATAGTTTCGACGAAATCGGTAGGCATCTGGCAGAACTCTCGGTGCGTATCGAAGGAGCAATGCTCCCTACCCAGTTGTTTGCCAAGGTCAGATAGCCGCAATCAACGATTGTTGAGTGGCAAGTAATCGGATCATTGCCGACCAATACAAGCCAATAAGTCAAGGTCGGCAAAGACCGAGCAGTTCTCGCTCAACCTCTTCGTCGTACGACAGCTCCGCCCAGAAACCTGCCACAGGGCTACCGAGACGGCGAACGTCTCTTCAGGGTCGATTCTTGCCTGTCAGTCCTGATCTGAACTAGACCCTTGCCATATGAATTCTGGATTTCCAGAGCTGATCGGCGGCCACACCGGCGCTGCTGCGGTCAACGCCCCGGTCGGGCCGTTTTTCGCGATGGTTTTTCGTCGACCGGAACGAAGTCGATCTCTTGGCTTTCGAGGTCGGCGCGCACCCGCCTGACGCGCACGCGATCGCCAGGACGGAAGCGCTGACCGGTGCGTTCGCCTGGCATCTGGTACTGGATGTCGTCGCCTGCCGTGCAGCCTCGACGGCGCGCCAGCGCCAGGAAATTGCCAGATTTGCTCGGTCGTGCAAAGTCGCATTTCGCCCATGTTGATCACCGTCTCGGGAATGATCGACCGGCTGCCCCTTACCCATCCACCTTCTTGCATCAGGCCCGTGCTTCGCTTCAAGGACGCCTCCCCGCTCAGGCTCACAACGCATCAGACCAGGCTGGAGCGTGTCTTTTGGCATGCGGATTGTTACAATATCTCGCTTGAGCTTCCTCCAGCATCGGCCGGATACCCGCAGGGTAATTGGCCGTTTCCTTTGTTCCTTTACGCGAGATCAAGATGCAACCCACGGTCAAACCCAAGAATCCCAATTTCTCGTCCGGCCCTTGCAGCAAGCGTCCGGGCTACAACGTCTCGACCCTGCAACTCGACACCCTGGGGCGTTCGCATCGCTCGGCATTGGGCAAGAAGGTGCTGGGTCTGGCCTGTTCCGAGTCCGCGCGCATTCTGGGATTGCCCGAGGGCTACCGCGTGGCTGTCGTTCCCGGTTCGGACACGGGCGCGGTGGAAATGGCGATGTGGTCCCTCCTTGGGCAACGCGGCGTCGATGTGCTGACTTGGGAGTCCTTCGGTTCGGGCTGGGCGACGGACATCATCAAGCAGCTCAAACTGCCCAACGTCAACAAGCTCGAAGCCGGCTACGGCGAGATCGTCGACTTCTCCCGCGTGGATTTCAATAACGACGTGGTGTTCACCTGGAACGGCACGACCTCGGGTGTCAAGGTTCCCAACGGCGACTGGATTCCCGCAGACCGCGCTGGCCTGACCATTTGCGACGCGACCTCCGCCGTGTTCGCCATGGAGCTACCATGGGACAAGCTCGACGTGGTGACCTACTCTTGGCAGAAGGTGCTGGGTGGCGAAGGCGCTCACGGCATGCTGATCCTGGGCCCGCGCGCGGTGGCCCGCCTGGAGACCTATTCGCCGCCGTGGCCGCTGCCCAAGGTCTTCCGCATGACCTCGGGGGGCAAACTCAGCGAGGGTCTGTTCCGGGGTGAAACCATCAATACACCGTCGATGTTGTGCGTGGCCGACTACCTCGACGCCCTGGCCTGGGTCGACAGCATCGGTGGCGTGCCGGGCACGATCGCGCGCAGCGAAGCCAACCTGAAGGTCATCGCCGACTTTGTCGCCGCCAACGACTGGATTTCCTTCCTGGCCAGGGATCCGGCCACCCGCTCGAACACCAGCGTCTGCCTGAGCGTCGACGTCAGCGCGGATCAGGTCAAGCAAATGGTGAAGTTGCTGGACACCCACGGCGCGGCTCATGACATCGGCGCTTACAAGGACGCTCCCGCCGGAATTCGCATCTGGTGTGGCGCCACCGTGGAGAGCGGGGATTTGCAGGCCCTGCTGCCGTGGTTGACCTGGGCCTACAACGAAGTCAAGGCCTGATCCGGGACAAATCCACCGAAGGAAAAACAAAGATCATGTTCAAAGTACGTACCTACAACAAGATTTCAGTCAAGGGACTGGAACGGTTTT
>Ga0268298_10005396_pt1 | contig 11992 bp, 10 predicted proteins | sample WWTPWeurt_MetaG_FD_194462 | JGI IMG/M metagenome (GOLD analysis project Ga0268298, IMG submission 194462) | Activated sludge microbial communities from WWTP in Nijmegen, Gelderland, Netherland - WWTP Weurt | ecosystem: Engineered > WWTP > Aerobic digester > Activated sludge | place...
GCATTGTGACGATGAAAGCGGTCAGCGAGGTCGTTGGTGTGACCGATGTAAAAAATCTTAAACTTAACGGAAAAGAGAATGTAAACGAAGAATGGGGTGTCCATAAAAGTAGCGGAAGGTCAGGGATTCGAACCCTGGGTACCCTTTTGGGGTACACGCACTTTCCAGGCGCGCCAATTAAACCACTCTTGCAACCTTCCGGGCCTGCAAAATTATTAAAAAATCAGTCATTGATCTACGGTAATTGGAGATATTCCATTTTGGTTCTGTTGTTTTCTGGGATGATGCTTTTAGATTTTAAACAAATTTTGAGCATTTTGGCTCGTAGCATTGGCCACTTCCTCTAATGTACAATCGAGTGTTCTGGCCAGGAATTCTGCAACGATCGGGATATTAGCAGGTGTATTTCGTTGCCCTCGCAGGGGTTCTGGACTGAGGTACGGCGAGTCCGTTTCAAGAACGAGGTGAGATAATCCAATGCTTGGGATGATGTCTTTCAACGGATTCTTTTTGTAGGTGATGGTCCCCCCAATTCCAAGCATAAATCCAAGGTCTATGATGCTTTGTGCTTGCATCAAATCCCCGCCAAAACAATGGAAAACTCCCGTTAGGAATCCATCTTGTTCCTTTTGAATGATATCGATATTTTCTTGAAGGGAATTTCTCGAGTGAATGATGATGGGTTTTTTCAATTTTTTTGCCCAATCAATTTGTATGGAAAAGGATTCTATCTGTTCATTCCAATAAGTGGTATCCCAATAGGCATCGGTACCCGTTTCGCCAATTCCATAAAATTGAAATTGTGTCAGTTGTGCTTCCATTTCATGGAGCGTGTTTCTAAATTCGGGTTTTACATCGCAAGGATGAAGGCCTAAAGTTGGAAAACAATTTAAAGGATACCGCGATTGCAGACTCTTCATGGCGTCAATGGTGCTGAGGTCAATATTGGGCAGTACAAATTTGGTTACATTTGCAGCCAATGCTGATTGAATCATATCGTCCTGATCGTTTGAAAAGGCTTCGGTATACAGATGAGCATGTGAATCGATGAAATACATTTTTTCTACGAATGTGAAAAAGAAAAATAAATATTACGTTGTTTGGAATGGGCATCAACCTGGAATTTATCATTCATGGGAAGAATGTCAACTTCAAGTGAAAGCATTTCCGAATGCAAAATACAAATCTTTTGATTCCAAAACGGAAGCGATGGAAGCATTCCACCAGGGATATACTCAGCCCGTCATTTTGAAGAAAAAAAGTTCAAATGCAAATTGGAATGCTGTATTGCCTGAAGAGTGTGTTGTCGTCGATGCGGCATGCAGTGGGAATCCCGGACTGCTTGAATATCAAGGAGTGAATCCACATACCGGCGAAAAATTATTCCATGTAGGTCCTTTGAAAAAGGGGACTAATAATTTGGGAGAATTTCTTGCCATTGTTCACGCTTTGGCTTGGTTGAAAAACAGCGGAAAGTTTTATGTTCCGATATACTCAGATTCAAAAATAGCGATCAAGTGGGTTAACACGAAGCACCCTGCCACAAAGTTAGCATTTGATTCGGAGAATGCCCCGTTGAAGCAGTTGATTCAAAGAGCCGTTGATTGGTTGTATCAAAATAAATATGAAAACCCAGTGGTAAAATGGGAAACCGAGGACTGGGGAGAAAATCCAGCGGATTTTGGGCGAAAGTAAACCATGCTTATCGGATCTTCCATTTCAATTTGAATACCCCAAACAAAGCTTCTTTAATAATAAAAATATTCATTTTGGATTTTCCTTTGAGTCGATCGGGAAATAGAATCGGTATTTCTTTCAATTTGAATCCTTTTTTGAATGCAGTGTATTTCATTTCAATTTGAAAGCCATATCCTACAAATTGTATTTTATCCAATGCAATCGATTGCAATACATTATTGGTGTAACACACAAACCCAGCAGTAGGATCTTTCACAGGCATCCCTGTAACGATTCTTACATAGATTGAAGCTCCTCTGGACAAAAACAGCCTTGTCCAAGGCCAATTCACCACGCCGCCTCCACGAATGTATCGCGATCCAATGCAAACATCTGCTATGCCTTGAGAACAAACTTCAAACATTTCATTGAGCCGATCAGGAGGATGTGAAAAGTCGGCATCCATTTCAGCTATGCACTGATAGTTATTTTTCAATGCCCACAGGAAGCCTGCTATATATGCTTTTCCAAGACCTGATTTTTCTTTCCGTTCCAACAAATGTACCCTTTGAGGAAATCGCTCCTTCAACATTTTAACACGCTCGGCTGTGCCATCAGGCGAACCATCGTCAACAACCAAGACGTTGCAATTGCACTTTAGATCTAAGGTCGTAGACAAAATAGCGTCAATGTTTTCAATTTCATTGTACGTTGGAATGATTACTAAATAAGGACTCACGTGATTGGTTAATTCTTATTGAAAAAACTTTGGTTTCATGGGATATTTTGTAGGATCATATTCATGCATCATTTGAATTGCATGCATGACAACATCTTCAACATTTGGTTTTGTAAAATAATCTCCGGTACTTCCATAGGGAGGACGATTTTGTGTGGCAGACAATGTTTTTGGTTGTGCATCTAAAAATTGGAAGGCGTTTTGCACTTCGATTATTTGTTGCAACAAGTAAGCACTTGCCCCTCCCGGGACATCTTCATCCAAAACAAAAAGTTTGTGGGTTTTCATCAAGGATTTGGAAATGTCATGATCTGTGTCAAATGGCAACAAGGTTTGGGCATCAATCAATTCAACCGAAATTTGATGTGCACGCAACCGTTCCACTGCTGTTTCTGCAATCCGAACACAAGAACCATAAGTGACCAAGGTGATGTCAGTCCCTGGCACAATGACCTCCACCTTTCCAAGGGCTACGGTAAATTGATCAAGATTATCAGGGAGTTTCTCTTTAAGACGATATCCGTTTAAGCATTCAATAACCAATCCAGGGTCATCACTTTGGAGCAGGCTATTGTACATACCAGCGGCTTGGGTCATGTTACGAGGTACGCAAATGCAAATTCCTCTAAGAGCGTGAAGCAACATTCCAATGGGAGATCCTGAATGCCATATTCCTTCCAATCTGTGGCCGCGGGTTCGAATGATTGCAGGTGCCATTTGCCGGCCTCCAGAGCGGTATCGCACGGTCGCCAAATCATCCATTAATGCGGACAAAGCATACACTATGTAATCGAGGTATTGAATTTCGGCAATAGGTCTCAATCCTCGCATGGACAGGCCAATGGCTTGCCCTATAATCGTCCATTCACGGATTCCGCAATCAAATATTCGATCATCTCCGTATTTTTCTTGCAGACCGGCAAATCCTTGATTGACATCGCCAATTTTGCCCAAGTCTTCTCCAAATGCTAACAAACGTTCGTCTGCCTTGAATTTTATATCGAAGAATTGATTCAAGATCTGGTACCCATTCAATTCTGGAGAACTAGTCGAAAAAATAGGAGCAACGCTTTGAATCTTGTTTGCAGCCAATGAGGTTTCTGAATAAACGTCTGAATGATAGTATTGCTTGGCAAGTTGGTATTGCTGTTCAACCCAAGTGATCAAAGCAGGATTGTTTCCCCCTGCAAGCAGACAATTGCGCGCACATTCTACCAACTCTTGGGTGGATGGTTCCTTGATGGCATTCAATTGATGTATCTCATCTTCAAAACCAATTGAATTCAAGATGCGGATCAATTCCTCTTTCTGTTCTAAAATGGGTGTGAGGTATTTATTCCAGGCAATGGCTTTTTCTTCTCGTACGTATTGTTTAGACAAATCTTTAAATCGTGAAACAAGGGCTTCATCGGCAATGGAATTTTCCAACATCCACTTTTCCATTTGCCCAATGCAATCCATTTCAATTTCCCAATCAAGTCTTTTTTTTGACTTGTATCGTTCGTGCGAACCGGAAGTGGAGTGCCCTTGTGGTTGTGTTACTTCCTGTATGTGGAACATAACCGGTGTATGTTCGTTTCGGCATGCATCAATTCCCGTTTTATAAATGTTGACCAACTCCGGATAATTCCAGGCCTTTGCTTTGAAAATGGAGAGGCCCTTTGCTTGATCGGTTGATTGAAATCCACTCAATGCTTCAGAAATACTTTTTTTCACCGTCTGTAAATCGATGGGAACCGATATGCCATACCCATCATCCCATACAGATACTGCCAAAGGAACCTGAAGAACACACGCTGCATTGAGTGTTTCCCAAAATACACCTTCTGAAGTGGAGGCATCTCCAATAGTGCAAAAGCTCACTTCATTGCCTTTATTGGAAAAGTTATTCTGGTTATCATTTTTGCGGTAATGTTTGGAAGCCAAGGCCAATCCTAAAGCCCTGGCCATTTGTCCACCCGTACTCGAAATATCTGCAGAGACATTGTATAGTTTTGAGTGGTCCATCCATTGTCCGTTACGGTGGATCAACGGACTTGAAAAATGGGCATTCATTTGACGACCACCGCTGAAAGGGTCATTTTCAGGATCAGCGTACAGTTGCGCAAAATAATCTTGCACTGAACACAATCCTAAAGCCATCATAAAAGTTTGATCTCTGTAATAACCTGACCGAAAATCGCCTTTTTGGAAAGCGCGGGCCATGGCTACTTGAGGGACTTCCTTTCCATCACCCAAAATACCAAATTTTGCTTTACCAGTCAATACTTCCCGTCTGCCTAATAAAGAGCATTCCCGACTTACCAAGCAAATCCAATAATCTTTGAGTACTTCTTGCTTAAAGGATTGGTATTCACCCTCTATGTTGTTAAGATATTCAAGGATATTTTGATACATGTCTCAGAATTACGGATGATCCGCAAAAATAAGCGAATATTTTTTGCTGTTTTGATTCTAAATCCAAAAGCTAAATATGCGTTAAAATAACCATTTAACAGCGTGTTAACACACCTTTTTAATAATTTTGTCACTCGTAGGAAATTAGTTTTCCTTAAATTTGTTATTATTAAAAACATCCATGCAATGAAAAACACATTAAGCTTGATTGCTTTCGTTTTGTTTTTGGGTCAATTGTCAGCCCAAACTGCTCCTGCTTCAAACGCAGCTCCTGCTAAAACAGGTGGTCCACATTTGGAATGGGAAACAACCGTCATCGATTACGGTGAAATTAAGAAGGGTTCAGACCCTTTGCGCAAGGCAGTGTTTACAAACACTGGTACAGAGCCTTTGATCATTAAGAGCGCAAGAGGTTCTTGCGGTTGTACTGTTCCAACTTGGCCAAAAGAGCCAATTATGCCAGGCGAAAAGGGCGTGATTGAAATCCGTTATGACACCCAGCGCGTTGGACCTATCAATAAATCGGTAAGTGTTACAACAAACGAAAGTGAGACGGAAACCCGCGTTACCATCAAAGGAAACATTGCTGCAGATGAAGAGCAAACGTTACCAAAAAATGATGGCAATATTCTTACCCCTAAAGGGTAATTGAACTTAAGAAATACTGAGCCCGGTATATGTTATGTATACCGGGCTTTTTTATTTCCGATACCAAGCTTCAGACAATTTGTATGCGCTGTTGAACTCATTTGGACTCATATGCGCTTTGACGCATCTTCGATCTTTGTGATTTACTCACAAGAGCTAATGGGTTTTGAGAAGCTGGGAGAGATTGATAAATGCAAGTGCTAATCAACCTTTATTCTGAAGCAAACCGGCCAAAAATGGAAGTCAAATCTCAGAAGGCAGCATCCAATTTCAACTTTTAATGACTTGAAAATCATTCATTAGAGCTTGAGCTAAGCGTCAGAATGCCGTAGCTTATGTTTCACTCAGGATGCTCTTGTGTGTAGGCGATTTGCTTGAAGTGATTGCCGTTTAATGGAGGGAATGAACTCAACTTATTGGTTGGTTTCCGCAATATCCAAATTATAAAAGAGTCCTATTAAAGAAATTATTCCAATGACATGTGTTGTCCAATGGGTTTAATAAAAAGAGCCACTCCTCAGAATGGCTCCAGATAATTTTAATAAATCAAGAATTCCCTATTAGCGGGAAAAGCTATTCTTGATTACATGTTGGAAATGATTTCATCTCCAAACTCACTGCATTTCAATAGTGTAGCGTTTTCCATCAATCGGTGGAAATCATATGTCACCCGCTTATTTTTGATGGCTTGTTCCAGGCCTTTAAGAATTTTATCTGCGGCCTCATTCCACCCCATGTATTCGAACATCATAACGCCTGACAAGATTACGGAACTTGGATTTACTTTATCTAAACCTGCATATTTTGGTGCTGTTCCGTGGGTTGCTTCAAAAATTGCATGTCCTGTCATGTAATTGATGTTTGCTCCTGGTGCAATACCGATACCACCCACTTGAGCAGCGAGGGCATCGGAGATGTAATCCCCATTCAGGTTTAATGTGGCAATTACATCATATTCTTCAGGCCTTAACAAAATTTGTTGCAAAAACGCATCGGCAATGACATCTTTGATAATCAAGCCACCTGGAAGTTGCAACCAGGGACCTCCCTGGTAAGGAGTGGCTCCAAATTCTCGTGTTGCAAGCCCATAGCCCCAGTCCATGAAACTTCCTTCAGTGAATTTCATGATATTTCCTTTATGCACGAGGGTCAACGACTTAGCTTGGGTATTTATAGCATGTTCGATCGCAGCCCGCACAAGACGTTCTGTACCTTCTTTTGAAACGGGCTTAATGCCTATTCCTACTGAATCGGGAAATCTTATTTTTTTGTAGCGGTCAGGAAATTCTTGTTGAAGAAAATCCTTTAATTTCTTTAGATCGTCTGAACCGGCCTGAAACTCGATTCCAGCATAAATGTCTTCGGTGTTTTCCCGGAAAATGGTCATGTCAACTTTACCAGGCTCTTGGACAGGTGAAGGAACCCCTTCAAACCAGCGTACAGGTCGAATGCATGCGTACAGATCCAATTGTTGCCTCAATGCGACATTTAATGAGCGGATACCGCCCCCAACCGGTGTTGTAAGTGGACCTTTGATTGCCACCAAGCAATCTGAAATGATGTCCAGGGTTTCTTGAGGTAGCCAATTTTGTGTTTGATTATATGCCTTTTCACCAGCAAGCACCTCTTTCCATTCAATTTTTCGAGTACTTCCATACGCTTTATTCACTGCAGCGTCAAGAACGCGTACTGAAGCTGCCCAAATGTCTGGGCCGGTGCCGTCTCCTTCGATGAAAGGAATGATTGGGTGATCGGGGACGGTAAGTTTACCATTAGAACAAGTGATTTTTTGACCATTCATAATTTATTGATCTATGTTTTGCAATAATGTTACAAAATTAGGGCGGCAATGATTGGTTCAAACAAACAAAGAAGCCATTATCATTTTATTAAGTCTCCCGAATGCGGTATTTTTTAACAATGATTTACATTTGGGAAGAATTCTACAGTTGCCATGCGAAACCCTATGCTAGATACTGATCCAGAAAGCCAGAAGCCAGAAGACCGACAGGTTGAAAAGGCCTTGCGGCCAAAGGAACTCGGAGAGTTTCATGGCCAATCGGCAGTGGTGGAGAATTTGAAAATCTTCATTGCGGCAGCAAAATTGCGTCAAGAAGCATTGGATCATGTATTGTTGCATGGACCTCCTGGTTTAGGGAAAACCACCTTGTCTCACATCATTGCCCACGAACTAGGGTCGCAACTTAAATTGAGTTCTGGTCCCGTTCTGGAAAAGCCTGGTGATTTGGCAGGCTTATTAACCAGTTTACAAGATGGTGATGTATTGTTCATCGACGAAATTCATCGTTTGAATACAGTGGTAGAGGAATATTTGTACTCTGCTATGGAGGATTACCGAATTGACATCATGATCGATACGGGTCCGAATGCAAAAAGCATTCAAATCAAGGTCAATCCGTTTACGCTCGTGGGCGCTACAACACGCGTTGGACTTTTGACTGCTCCATTGCGATCCAGGTTTGGAATTTCTTGCCATTTAGACTATTACGATCAAAAAGTGTTGGAAAAAATCATCGCGCGGTCCAGTGAGCTGTTACTGGTAAAGGCGGACGTAGAAGGGATACAAGAAATAGCCAGGCGAAGCAGAGGAACCCCTCGCATTGCCAATGCATTATTGAGAAGGCTGAGGGATTTTGCACAAATCAAAGGCGATGGTACGATTTCTTTGGAAATAGCCCAATTTGGTTTGAATGCATTGAACGTTGATGGTTTGGGATTGGATGAAATGGATAACCGCATTCTTACGGCCATTATTGAAAAATTCGCAGGAGGTCCCGTAGGGTTAAACACCTTGGCTACGGCTGTAGGTGAAGAACCTGGAACCATTGAAGAAGTTCACGAGCCATTCTTGATCATGGAAGGCTTTATCCAGCGCACACCCAGAGGAAGGATAGCTACCGAAAAAGCATACAGGCATTTAGGTCTCCCCAGTGGAAACCCATCTCAACCATTACTGTTCTAGGAATTGTTATGCTTGTGCTGTTGGGGTGTTAAAGGCCATGGGAGGAAACATGGGTGGTTCAGGATCTTGAATGGTCCCAAATTGATTTTCATATTTCAAAACATTGTCTGAAAGTGCCTTTAAAAGTCGCTTTGCGTGCTGTGGAGTAAGGACAATACGCGACTTTACCTTTGCTTTTGGAACGTTTGGCATTAGTCTAATAAAGTCCAGAACAAATTCGGAATGCGAATGAGAAATGATGGCCAAATTTGAATATATCCCTTCAGCAATTTCTTCAGTCAATTCAATATTTAATTGGTTTTGTTGATTCTGATCACTCATGTTTATTTTTTTTCAAAGTTAAATCCAAATCTTACTTATCTACCATAAAACGGAAAATTAAGCTCCAGGGTTCATCTAAAGGTTCAATACATGAAAAATTGGAGGTTCAATTCAATTTGCCATCAAAGGATACAATAAATACAAAACCTGATATCGGCAATGATTGAGCAATTCTGTGCGTAATAAAATGAGCGTGTTACGGTTCGTTTGAAAACATAAGCATTTTGCTCTGAGAATCTTAACCGTGAGGAATGGAATGCAGAATGAATCGTTAGAAATTTTAGGACCAACATTTTGGTCCTAAGGTTGTTAGTGTCTCAGATTTATTTTATGGATTCCATTACACAAGTTGTTTTAGGTGCTGCATGTGGCGAGCTCGTGGCCGGCAAGAAAATGGGAAACCGAGCAATGATTTGGGGTGGTGTAGGGGGTACGATACCCGATTTAGACGTATTGGCTAATTTTTGGTTAGATCCTCTACATGCCATGGCCTTTCACCGAGGCCCCATGCATTCTTTGATTTTTGCAGTGGTAATGCCTTTTATTTTGGGTCCACTGGTCAAAAAATTATACGATGGAGATTGGCATACCAAAAGAAAATGGAAATGGATCGGTTATGGCTTGGGATTGTTGTTGTATGCGCTTGCGTCTTTTGTGATTTACCTCATAGCCAATCTGGTAGCAGGACATCAACCTTGGTTTGTCATCATGGCATTGATTTTACCGGGAGGTCTTTACTTTTATAAAAGGTATTTACAAGTTTCGATGTCAAATGAAAGGATTCCAAATGTTTCAACCTTAAGCTGGATAGGTTTGTTTTTTTGGGCAATTTTTACTCATCCTTTGTTGGATGCATTGACTACCTACGGAACACAACTGTTCTGGCCTTTCAGCAATGTACGCATTGCATTATCCACCGTTGCAATTGTTGATCCAATGTACACAGTGCCTTTTGCTGCCTGTTTGTTGGTGGCAAGTACAATGCACCGGCAGACTAAGTTCCGCCCAATCATTGTATGGTCAGGAACAATTTTTAGCACATTGTTTTTAGCGTTAACAGCATTCAACAAACAGCGCATCAACAGCATTTTTGAAAAGACCCTTCAAGAAAATCAAATGGATGTCACAGAGTACATGACTGTTCCAACCATTTTCAACAATGCACTTTGGTTTGCAATTGGTAAACAGGATTCTACTTATGTATGCGGATACTATTCCATATTTGATCGTGAAAGAAGTTTTGCACCACTGCAAGAGGTCACCGCACATCATGAATTAATGGAAGCATACAGCAATCAATACCCGGCAAAAGTGCTACCTTGGTTTAGCGACGGCTATTATGCCATAGAACCCATGAATGACAGCACGTTCCATTATTACGATTTGCGATTCGGCAGTACCAATGGCAATCTGGATCACAAGGAAGGAATCATTTTCAAAATGAAATTGGTCGATCGGTCAGGTGTTTTGGAAATGATCGATGAAAACAGACCCGACAATAAAAGAGAAGACATCGAGTGGTTTAAGAACCGAATTTTTGGAAAGTAATCTGTTGCGTTAATCCTCAGCGATTAAGCTCTTTGGTGGGGTGTTCCACTTCAGTCCATTGGTCACCATGCTTGGGAATGTTCAATTCATTTTCCCATTTTCCGATCACTGCAGTAGCTAAGCAATTGCCCAAGGTATTGACAGCAGTTCGTGCCATATCCATCAATGCATCGATACCCAAGATGGCAGCGATAGGCCAATCAGGCAGTCCAAAAGAAGATGCCATTCCGGCAAGGATAACCAAAGACGCTCGGGCAACTCCTGCAACTCCTTTACTTGTCAACATCAATGTGAGCAACATTACGATTTGCTGTCCTATACTTAATTGAATACCGGCAGCCTGTGCCACAAAAATGGTGGCGAGCGATAAGTACAGAGTGGTTCCATCCAAATTAAAACTGAGCCCAGTGGGCAATACAAATGCGGTGACCTCGCGGGATACCCCAAACTTTTCCATGTTCTCCATCGCTACGGGGAGTGCAGCTTCAGAACTTGCCGTTCCAAACGCAATGGTAACCGGCTGGGCAACATGTGAAAGAAATCTTTTCAATGGGATTTTGGCAAATAATGCAATGGGGAGCAAAACAACCAAAACGAAAACAATCAAAGCGATATACAAAGTGGCCAACAGAAGCAGCAAGTTTTTTAAAACTTCTATGCCCATATTGGAAATGGTATAGGCAATGGCGCCTGCCACTCCAAATGGTGCAAACCGCATCACCAAATCGGTGAATTTGAACATGATGGCCGAAAGCGATTCTGCAAAAAGTAGCATGGGCTTTCTCTTTTCCATGGGAATCATGAGCAGTGCCACCGCAAAGAGTACACAAAAAACAACAATTTGCAAGATTTGACCTTCTGCAACCGATTTAATGAAGTTCTCAGGAAAGCTGTGCAGGATGATGTCTTTCCAACCTTGAGCCTTGGCAACTTCCGGAATTTTTTCTGCACTTTCAAAGGCTTTGATTCCAACACCAGCTTCACTGATGTTGATGGCTATCAAACCAATGATTAAAGCGATGGTCGTTACCACTTCAAAGTATAAAAGTGACTTCCAACCCAAGCGTCCCAATTGTTTTGTATTTGAGTGCCCAGAGATGCCAATGATCAATGTTCCGAAAAGCAATGGCGCGATGATGCATTTGATCAATTTAATGAATACTTTGCTTAGCACATTCAATTCTTTCCCAACCATGGGAAAGTCATAACCAATTTCGGCACCTACCAGCATGCTGATGAATATCCAGGGAGTCAGTTTGTTTTTGCTAATCCCATACAAAAACAATGGGATCAATCCCACCCACCGTATAATGGCCGCTACGGCTGGGGAAAAGGAGAGCAAGTTCAGCATATACAGCGCTGACAAGCAAGCTGAAACTCCTGCAATGAAAAGCAATCGGTTTAATTGATGATCAAGAAATTGTTTGAACCTCATATCACATCTTTTTAGCATGCTTCATAGCAGTAAATATACCCCAAATCATGGGAAAAAGGCTAACGACCAAAATGGCTAAGATGATAATGGAAAAATTGTTTTTGACGATTGGAATATTGCCAAATAGGTATCCTATACCGATGACGGGAACAACCCACAATAATCCACCCAAAACATTGAAATAGGTGAATTTTCCAACGGGCATTTTTCCAACACCTGCTACAAAGGGCACAAACGTTCTGAT
>Ga0268298_10005397_pt1 | contig 11987 bp, 10 predicted proteins | sample WWTPWeurt_MetaG_FD_194462 | JGI IMG/M metagenome (GOLD analysis project Ga0268298, IMG submission 194462) | Activated sludge microbial communities from WWTP in Nijmegen, Gelderland, Netherland - WWTP Weurt | ecosystem: Engineered > WWTP > Aerobic digester > Activated sludge | place...
GGGACACGGCGTAGAGCCTCCCGTCTTTGGCGCCCACATAGATGGTCCCGTCGATGCCGATGGCCGGCGAAGACCACACCTCGCCTCCGAGCAGCGCTGTCCACGCCACGAACCCTGTGGCGTTCGGCGCGATGCTGTTCGTCCCGGAGTGCGACGCGTCGTGCCGAAACATGGGCCAGTGGGGCAGCGAGGCTCCCTTCATCCCGGGGCCGACGATGCGGGGATCATCGATGCTCCCGGCGCTCTCCTCGGTCGCGCACCCGGCGTCTCCGGGCGCGCACGCTGTGAGATCGTGCGCCCCGCACCCTGTCAGAAAGCACCCTGCCACGAAGGCGGGCACGGTCCAGATTCCCCTGCTCGAACAACGGATCATGGGTTGTCAACGACGCTTTCTGCGGCCGCTTGTCCAATGAGCGCGGCTCGCCATGGCTCCAGGAAGATCCCTGGGCGCACCAGATACGTTGCGTGGGGTGGCCGGTTCGTTCGAGCGATCTTTTGCGGGTCGTCGGCGGGGCCCGCGTTCGAGCCGGAGGGCCGGAGAGGGGAGGGGGCGCCGGAGTGGGGACGATTGGTTTTTCAGGCTCGCGGGGGCCGTGCGATTTCGATCTCTCGATGGATGATGTCCTTGTTGCTGACGAACACGAGCACGGCCGCCCGGAGCTCATGACGGCGCGTGAGGGCTCGGAGGAGGCCCGTGTCCGACGCATACTTGTGGATCTGCGCGGTCGCCTGCACGATCACCCGCTCTGTCTCTTCGGGCTTCGCCGAGGCGGGGAGGTATTTCAGCTCCAGCATCCACGCGAAGCGCGCGCCGGGCAGCACCGCTGTCGGCGACAGGAACAGATCGCAATATCCCTGCGCGAGCTCCTTCTCGCTCAGCGCGTGAAAGATGCTCGTGAGGACCATCGTCGTCATCAGCATCAACTTGAGCGTCTTCTCGCTGAACTGCCGCAGATCCTTCACGCCCATGGCCTTGACCACCTGGGAGTGGAAGGCGTCGAGGAACTGCTCCATGTCGCCCTCCACCGCCATGGCTCGGAGCCCCGCACGGATCGCGCGCTGATCGAGATCCACGCCGTCTTCTTGCTTGAGCAGCTCGCCGAAGTGCTCCCAGCCGAGCTCGCGGATGACCTGGTTGGGGATCTCGAAGCAGACCTCGTTGCCGCTGGGCGGCGCGTCGCTCAGGGTCAACATGCCTGTGTAATAGAGGAGCGAGATGGTCTGATCGAACGACGAGGGTCCGCTCCGGCCGAATTGCTCGATGAGACGAGCCCAGACATGGCCTGTCTCCAGGACCGTCTCCAGCGCTTCGCGCCTCTCTTCTGCGTCAAGGCCGGCCGCCACCCAGAGGCGGTGCAGCTTGCCGTAGTCCGTGCGCGCGTTCGAATCGAGCATCTGCCGCGGGATCGCGCGCCCCGACACCAGCTCACGGAGGAAGAAGAGCACCAGGTCCGCATTGAAGACCTTCTCGGTCGCCTGGAGCGAGAAGCGGTATCCGTTGTAATACCTCCCCAGGACTTCGAGGAGCGCGGCCCGCCCGGAGCGCAGAGCGGCGGAAGGATCCAGATCCCCCACGTCCGCCGCGAGACCCTGGAGGACCGCGAGATCCGGCCGATCGCGGAGCAGCGCGTCCACGGCTCGCTCCACGTCGGCGCGCGTGAAGCCCGCGAGCGTGGCGAGCTGCGCGTGCTGCGAGATGTTGGTGGCGATGTTGAAGCCGGTGTAGAGATCGTCGAGCAGGATGGGAGACGCGCCGGTGACGAAGATCCGCGCGATCGCGCCTGTTTCGGTGCCCGCTTTGAGGGTGCGATAGAAGCTGCGGACAAAGCCCATCTTGCCAGTCACCGTGGAATACAGGCTCTCCAGGCCCGAGGAGAGCAGATCGTTCGCGAACGTGTCGTACTCGTCGATCAGGAGATAGAGCTGGTCCTTGGTGCCAGCGACGATGCCAATCAGGTTGTTCATCAGCGCGGCGGGGTCGCGGTAGTCCTTGACCTCGTCGTACAGGGTGGCGAGCGGGGCGATCCGATGGCCGTAGCGCATCCCCAGCGTGCGGATCGCGCCCTTGATGACCTCCGAGAAGTGGAGGGTGAGCGCCTGCGGGTCCCCCTCCGCGGACACCGTCGAGAAGTTCAGGTGGAGGACGAGGTACCGGTTCTTCTCGGGCGTCGGGTGCTCGTGGATCCAGAGCCCGCCGAAGAGCGCGTCGAACTCATCGGCGCGGGCGAGGTCGTAGTAGTGCTCCATCATGCTGACGAGGGCGCTCTTGCCCATGCGCCGAGGCCGCAGAAAGAGGAGCGAGGAGTAGCCCGATTCGCGGCTCTCCAGGAGGGGGAGGAACGGCGTCTTGTCGACGTAGAAGTAGCCTTCTCGACGGATGGTGGCGAAGTTGGCGAGGCCGTAGGGGATCTTCATGGGAGCGGCGTGGCAGGGCGCGGCGAGGCTACCATGGCCCGCATCGGCGCGCATGACATGATCGGCTCACCAGAGCCTGTCTGGCGGTCGGGCGCCATCCCTTGCGGCGGCCCGCCAGGGGTGGCGGAGGCTCGCACCGTCTCCAACAAGGCTTTGGCACGTTCTGAGCCACTCACTGGTTCTCGCGAGATCCATGTGATCTCAATCGCCAGCCCATTCGAAGGCGATCCGGACGAAGGTGGGAATCGGCACGACGGTTGCCAAGAGTGAGCCTCGGAGGCTTATCCTCATGTTGATTTCCTTGTCGAGTGGACTTCGTTTCATGCTCTCGTCTTCTGGACTTCGTCTCAAGCTCTCGTCTTCTGGACCTCGTGTCTTGTTCGTGGCGGCGCTCGCGATGGGCGCGACGGCCTGCAACAGCGGCAGCGGAGGCGCCGGCGCGGGGGGCGGCGCGGGCTCCACGAATTCGGGCGGCACCGCCGGGGCAGGGACGGGGGGCAGCGAGGTGAAGGCGTGTGACTCGCCGACTCCCATCCTCCAGCCGGACGGGAACGACAGCGGCTATGTGAAGTGCGCGGACGGGGCGGTGAACCGCGTCGCGAAGACGGCCTGTGCGCTCCAGAACGTGGACACGTGCGAGGGGACCGAGAGCATCCTGGGGTGCACGACAGCCGCCGACTGCACCGACAAGCCCAACGGGGTGTGCGCGCACATCCTCGTGGAAGGGCCCGGCGGCGGCACTTGCGGGTGCCTCTATCAGTGCGAGACGGACGCCGACTGCGGGGGCAACGCGTGCGTGTGCGCGGGCGTCTCCCCGTGGGTGGGGACCAAGGAGAATTCGTTCTGTGCGCAGACCTCGGATTGCACCCAGCCTGCGGATTGCGCCTCCGGGCAGTGCGGTTATGGGGAGTGGCGAAAGAACTGCTTCGTGAGCGTGCACACGGCTTGTCGGACCGCCGAAGACGCGTGCCGCGCCGACCCCGACTGCGACGGGACGGGGAACAGCCCGCAGTGCGAGAAGACGGACGTGACGGCCACGTGGACGTGCACCGATCCCACGTGCACGATCTGACCCCGCTGCTGCTCACTTGGGCGCCCCGCGATGACCCGAACCATCGAATTTACCACACCCTCGCGGCCGGCTTGGCCTCGCCGTGCGGACGAAGTATAGGGGATGCATGGTGGCCACTCCTGGAGGTCAGATCGTCGCGATGGGCGGGGGCGGGTTCTTGATGGAGCCGGAGAATCTGCTCCTCGACGACTTCGTCCTCTCGCTCTCGCCCAAAGCGAAGCCGCGTGTTTGCTTCTTGCCGACGGCCGCCGGAGACGCGCCGGGGCACGTCGCCCGGTTCTACCGCGCTTTCAGCGGCCGATGCCTGCCGACCGATCTGACCCTCTTCGAGTCGGCGGTGCTCCCGCGAAGGCCGGCGTTCACGCGAGATCTGGAGTCCTTCGTGTCCGAACAGGACATCTTTTATGTGAGCGGCGGGAACACTGTCCACTTGCTCGCGCTGTGGCGCGCGCACGGGCTCGACCGCTTGCTTCGGCGAGCGTGGATGTCCGGGGCGATCTTGAGCGGCGTCAGCGCCGGGATGATCTGCTGGTTTCAGGCTTCGATGACCGACTCGTTCGGGGGAGTGGCGCGCCTCGACGACGGCCTGGGGCTGCTGGAAGGGAGCGCCTGTCCGCATTACGACGGGGAGAGTCTGCGGCGCCCTGCCTTTCATCGAGCGCTCGCGGAGGGCTTGCCTTCGGGGGTCGCGGCGGACGACGGGGCGGCGCTGCACTTCGTGGGTCGCGACTTCGCAGGAGCGGTGAGCTCGCGCCGGAATGCCCTGGTGTATCGGGTCGCGCTCCGGGACGGGGAGGTGGTCGAGGAGGCCATTGTCCCTCGGTTCCTTGGAGAGTGACAGGCGCTACACATTCTCCTCTCCCCGGTTTGCCCCGACCGGAGTAGAACGTCCGCGTGCGGTTCTTCAACATCACGGGCTCCTGCGATCCTGCTCGCCACTACATGATCCCTGCCGAGCGCCGCCTCCCTGAGTGCGAAGCGCTGATCGCCAAGCAAGCCTACTTTGTCGTCCACGCCCCACGGCAGACAGGCAAGACCACCGCGATGAAGGCCCTCGCCAGCCGGCTCACGGCCGAGGGGCGCTACGCGGCGTTGCGCTTCTCCTGCCAGGCGGCCCAGGTCTACTCGGAGGACGTCAGCGCCGCGGAGAGGACAGTCTGGTCCGAGATCGAGGCGTCCGCTCGCGCCGCGCTGCCCGAAGAGCTTCGACCCCCGGCGCTCGCCGACACGGTCACTGTCAACCTGATCCGGACACAGCTCGCTCGCTGGGCCGAGGTCTGTCCCCGCCCCCTGGTGCTGATCTTTGACGAGATCGACGCCATGGCGGGGAGCAGCCTCAAGTCCGTCCTGGGTCAGCTCCGGACAGGCTTCGACGGACGGCCCGCCGCTTTCCCCTGGTCGGTGATCCTCTGTGGAATGCGCGACGTCCGCGATTACAAGGCGGCGAGCGGCGGAGACCCCACCCGACTCGGCACGTCGAGCCCCTTCAACATCAAGGAGGAGTCTCTTCGAATCGTGAATTTCACGGAGGCCGACATTCGCGAGCTCTATGGCCAGCACACCGCCGAGACAGGACAGGCCTTCACCGAGAGAGCGCTGACGCGCGCCTGGGAGCTGACACAGGGGCAACCCTGGTTGTGCAACGCGCTGGCCCGCGAGGTCGTCGAGAAGCTCCGGGTGCCGCTTTCCGAGGAGATCACGGTGGACCACATGGATGAAGCCAAGGAGCGCCTGATCCTGGCGCGGGCTACGCACCTCGACTCGCTCCTCGCGCGCCTGCAAGAGAAGCCGGTGCGCCGCATCCTCGCGCCCGTGCTCGCCGGGACCGTCACGAAGAACCCCACGTTCGACGCCGATTTCGAGTACGTCATGGATCTCGGCCTGATCGCGCCGACCCGGCCCGTGCGCATCGCCAATCCCATCTATCAAGAGGTCATCGTCCGCGTGCTCGGCTCCCCCGTCGAAGGCATGATGAACGCCGATCCGAGGAGCTATGTCCTGCCGACTGGCATGTTCGACATGACTCGCCTGCTCCACGATTTCGCCGAGTTCTGGCGAGAGAACAGCGATGTGCTCATCGGGAGCGTTCATTACCGGGAGGTGGCGCCGCAGCTCGTGCTCATGGCCTATTTGCACCGCCTGGTGAACGGCGGCGGCCACATCAGCCGGGAGGTCGGCATCGGGAGAAAGCGGATCGATCTGCTCGTGCGGTGGCCTTATCGCGGCAGCGACGGTCAGCGAGAGGTGCAGCGCGAAGCGATCGAGCTCAAGGTGTGGCGAGATCGGGACAAGAAGGGCGATCCGCTCTCGCAGGGGCTCGTCCAGCTCGAGGAGTATCTGGCCAAGCTCGGTTTGTCTCGAGGGACGCTCGTGATCTTCGATGCCCGGACGGACGCGGCCCCCGTCGAGGATCGCACGCGATTTGAAGAGGCTGTGACGGCAACGGGAAGGAACGTGACGCTGCTCCGGGCCTGAGCGATCCCGCGCCGGAGGATGTCCCGTACGCGCAACCGGTCCGCGAGCATGGGCGGACGGGAGCGAAGCGGCGATGGGAAGTGCGCGGACGGGCGGTGAACCGCGTCGCGAAGGTGGCCTCCGGCGGTTGACGCCTCGGCCCGTGTTCGGCATGATCCCGGCTAGGAGCGATGGTGCTCCGCGCGGCGAGCCGCTCACAAGGGACGCTCCGAGTGCGACTGCGAAGCGGGATGGGTCAGCGCCTTTCGCGGATTCGCGACGTTGCCACGATCTACGCGCTGTGGGCCCTGCTCCTTGGCTCCCTGATCTGGTGGGGCTTCCTCGCGCTCCTCGGGCTCGGGATGGCGGTCAGCGTGGCGTTCATGACGCCCTATCCGCGGACGGTCCTGACGCTCTTCGGTCTGGCCGCCGTCACGTACAAGCTGTCTCAGCGCGTCCGCAGGCAGCGGAGAGAGGCCAGGTTCTGGCTCGCCCTCGCGGCCGTGGGGGATCGCTCCCCGGACGCCGCCGCGGCCGTGCAGGCGCTGCTCCTCGAACCGGATCCGACCGCCGACATGCTGCTGCTCGCCGCCGCGGAGGCTGCCTGGACCGGGCGCTACGCCGATGCGCTCGACGCCGTCGAGCGAGCGCGACCCTGGGCGGCGAGCCTGGGGATCGGGTCCGGGGGCCTGAAGCTCCGCTTCCCCGGGCTCCCCGGAGTCGTCTCCTTCGACGAGGGCTCGTCGCGGGAGGTTGCATTGGATACAGTGAGAGCCCATCTGCTCGTGCGCTCGGGCCGCGCAGCGGAGGTCCTCGCCGAGCAGCCACGAATACCCGATGTGCCGCTGTCCCCGCTGATGCTCGTCGTCGTCGGGGATGCGTGGATGTTCACCGGCCATTTCCGGGAGGCGGCGCGGGCGTACGGCGACGCGGCCGCGGCCTGTCCTCCCGGGACACCGGAGGAAAGCGAGATCCGTTTCCGCCTGGCCGAGGCGCAGGAGAAGACCGAACAGCTCCTGCAGGAAGCCGAGTCTCTCGTGGACATCGGCGACGACAGCGAGGCCGACGCGCTCGCGGAGGTGGGCTCATGACGAACACGTATCGGACCGCGCCGGCTCGTCCGGAAGAAAAGGCTGTCCAGCTCTCTCCGATTGCCAATCTCGACACGCTCTTTCCGCGGCCGCACCCGCTTGCATCGACGGTGCGCCTCCTGGGTGTCCTGGCGCTCGCGACAGGGCCGCTCGCTGGAGTCCCCGCGATCTTGCTCTGGCGAATCGTCGAGCGGGAGGCGGCGACATCGAACGGGAGAATCACCGGAGCACCGCGCCTGTTCGTTCGTCTCGGCTGGGCGGGGACCGTCGTCGGGGCGCTTCTGATGCTCGTTCTGTGCTGCTTGCGGCTGCTGCAGGGGGTGTGACGAAGCGAAAACCGGGCGCGGAAGGGGCGGTGAGCTGCAGAAGGGGTTCGTCGAATCGCCTGGCCGACTCAGGGTCGGGCGACCCGGATCGACGCCGACAGCTCCGCGGGAGTCTGCGCGGAGAACCTGCACGGCTTCACGCGGACCTCCACAAGCCAGTCGGCGTCCTCCTGGTCCACCCGAACCTGAAACTCCGTGAGCAGCGGGCCGCGGGGTCGCTCCATCGCGTCCGCACCGGGCTGGAGACAGCGCTCCAGCCAGTCGCGCAGGCCCTTCTCGACGTCGGCGAGACCCTGGGGCCGCAACCCGTTCTCGTCCGTGACGACCGCATGCGCGGTGTGCGCGATCCTCCCGGCCATCACCGCCGCGGACAGCCTCGGCCGATCGAGCCGCGCGTCCCACCCGTGCTGCGCGCGGTTCTTGGCGAGCGCACAGGCGAACGCGAAGCTCCCGGGGCCCTCCAGACCGGTTGGAAACAATCCGACGTTCGGCTGCTCACCGCCGTCGAGATCGGGAGTCGACGAGCAGGCCAGAAACACCGCCCCGTGCCGGCTCACCATGCCCGAGAGCGCCGCGAGGAGCGCCCTGTCCGCGTCGCCGACGCCGAGCTCCATGTCGGTCACGACCGCCGCGAATGGCTCGTTCTTTTGCAGGGCATCCCGAAGAAACCGCTCCAGATCGGAGGTCGTGGGCGACAGGGCGTCGGCGATGCTCCACTCCAGCTCCTCTCGCGTGCAGCACACGAGATCGATCCGCGTCCCGAAGGACTCCGTTTCAGCGCAGTCGCACAGGTGCTTCAGGGCTCGTCGGCGGTCTTCGGCCACGCCGGCCAGGATCTTGTCCGCGTTGCGGGGATGGATCCATGTCCCTTCGGCGCAGGCCAGCGAGCTCGGCAGAGCAGGCGTGAAGTCGGAGACGACAAGGAAGCGAGACCGCAGCTCGACGTCCTCCCGGCCGTGGCAGGAGCTTGGCCTGTAGGTGAGGGAGATCCGGGGATCTGCGCTGGAGGGCTCGGGGCTCATGACCCCATGTTTATCAGGGGTCTGACGTCCTGAGAACCGCCGCGCGCGACACCGCACCTCGGAGGCCCGGGGAGCCGGCGGCCGTCGGCCAGGCGCGCTGCGCCGGCTCATCTTCGTCCCGCTCGCCGTGGACCCCTCGCGCCCGTCGAGAGCTTCGGCGCCGAGCGCAGGGCGCCGAGCCCAACCGAGCTGCTCATCGCGATGATCGTGATGGCGGATATGGACAAAAGGTGCAGGAATCTGAGAGAAGGTATCCCACCGCTGCTGAGAGAGAAGACCGTCATGAAGCCCATGAAGCCCGCGAAGCCCGTGAAGCCCGTGAAGCTTATGACCCTCGACGATTGGGCTCGATCTCACCTGATCGTTCCGCTCCCTCGGGACTTCCGGGTGTGGCACTGGACCCGTTCGCCAGAACAGGCACTCACGATTCGCGCTGCCGTCGCCGCCGGGGGTGATCTCTCGGCGTTCGGCGCCGGCGCCACAGGGCACGGGCTCTATCTCTCGACGTCCGCTGTCGATCTCATCGATCGCGGGCAGGAGGTGGTCGCGGCGACGATCGTTCAGGGCACGCCCGCGCTCATGGTCGATCCGGATCTGTTCGGAGTGGGCTTTTCCGAGCTGCTCGAGCACGCGCAGCGCGTCCATGGTCTCTCGTGGAAGCCGCCGTCGTTCCGGCGCCGGGTCGATCCCGCGAAGGCGCAGCCGGCGCCGGAGGCCATTGACGGCTTGCTCGATCGCCTCGGACTTCCTTGCTGCGAGTACTCCCTCGGACTGCACCTCGCGTTCATGGTCCGGGACGCCCGGTGCCTGCGCCTCGCGCCCGAGGCCGAGCAGGCGCGGACGGTCGCGGACTACGTCGCCGCGCACCCGGAGGACCGACCGATGCTTGTCCCGAGCGGGACGGTGAGCCGCTGGATCGCCGCGCGGGTCCGCTGAGCGAAAGTCAGGTATAAGGGCTCCTGCCATGTTTCAGTCCCTCGACATCCAGAACTTCCGCGGCTTCTCCAAGCTCGCCCTCGGCGACCTCGGCCGCGTCAACCTGATCGTCGGCAAGAACAACACCGGCAAGACCTCTCTGCTCGAGGCCATCACCCTCCTCGCCGACCCCGCGCAGCTCGGGATTTTGCCCGAGCTCTTTTCGCGCCAGCTCCGGATCCGCAGTGGAAATGTTCTACCGCTGGCTGCCCAAAGACGGTTCGAAGGACGGCGAGACTCGCCTCTTGGCGACGACCGCCGGGGCAGAGCCGCGGAACCTGTTGCTCGCGAAAACAGCCGGGAAGCCGGCGTGGCCCGCAGAATGGCCGGAGGGGATGTCGTCAACCGCGCGCGGCAGCATCCAGCCCTGGATCGTCAAGGCCGCGACCTCGCTGGATCTTCGCGCGGTGTCGGTTCAGCACAAAGCGCCGGACGCCATGGTCGATGGCTTCGCGGAGGCCGTGCGCTCTCCTCGGGACGAGGAACAGATGGAGTCGCTGCTCGCTTCGGTCGATCCCCGCATTCGCACAGTGCGTCTCGACTCCGTGAATTCGAAGCCGTTCATTGTCGTGGACGTCGGTCTCGGCACGCGCGTCCCGCTCTCCCAGGCAGGGCAGGGCATCTATCGTCTCGTCGCCATTTTCTCCGATCTCCTCGGTCACAAGCCGAAGATCTGCTGCATCGACGAGATCGAGAACGGCATTCACTACAGCGCGCTCCCGAGCGTCTGGAGGGGCATCGCGGAGGTCGCTGCGCGCCTCGATATCCAGGTGTTCGCCAACACACACTCGTGGGAGTGCCTCGTCGCGGCCCACGAGGTCTTCGCGTCCCGCGACGCCTACGATCTCCGTGTCGTTCAGCTCTACCGGCTCGGCGAAGCCATCGAGGGGCGCGTGCTGGACCGGGACCACATCGAGGCCGCCATCGCGGGCGACATCGAGCTTCGCTGAGGTCCGATATGCCCGAGGAAACTTCCGGCGAGGGAAGCCGCAATTGACGTTGACACTGGAGACGTTCCTGTCCCCGCCGCTCCTCGCGCAGAAAGCCGTCATCGGCCTCATCGCGGACGCCGACACCGACCCTGCGGCGACGTGCCAATCCCTCGAAGGTGTGCTCTCAGCCATCACCCGCCAGACCGTCAAGGCAGGCGCGTGGACCGTGGGCTCCCCGCGCATCGGCCTGTTCATCGTCCCGGGCGCCGGCAGGAAGGGCGAAATCGAGACGCTGGTCTGGGAGTCTTGGTCGAACGATGCCAAGAACGTCGGCCCCAAACAGTGTGTCGAGACGTTCCTCGCGTGCATGGAAGGCCACGGTCATACCGCGCACAGTCCGGACAAGGGCCGCATCGGAGCCCTCCTCTCCGTCCTCAGCGACGAAGACCCCCGCCTGGGTCCCGGCGCGCGAGACGGCAAGTTCGACTTCACCCGGCCGGAGCTCCAACCGCTCATGGACTTCCTTCGCCCGCTGGTCGCGCCCTTCGGGACTTGATTGGACGCATCCGGAGTGCATGGCGCATCCCGCCTGAGCATCCCCCTCCGGGCACTCCGGGCACCCCGCGCCCGATCACCCCCAATGACCCGGCGAATCACGGTATCCTCGCGCGGTGGACAAGCCCGCCCGCGCCGCTGCGAACGATGGGGCCGAGGAGCACGCGCACCTCGCGCTCACTCGACTCTCGACGCGCTTCGTCGATCCCGCTGTCGAGCAGGCCTACCAGAGCTGGTTCTGGGCGCGGAGCCTGCGGCCAGTGCTCATCGCGCTCTCGGCGTGCATGCTCCTCTCCCTCCTGCTGCACGCGACGCTCCTCGTGCTGATGACCGACCGCATCCTGCGATGGACCTGGGCGTTCGTCGTCGGGTACGCGGTCCAGGTGCTCGCCGTGTGGGTCGTCGCCACGGGCCGGCTCCGGTGGACCCCGCGCGCCGTCGCGTTCGTCGGGTACGTCATGGGGCCCACGGGCATCGCGCTCGCCCTGGATTTTCAGGACATCGACGGAGGCGCTGCGCCGCTCGCGCTCGCGATCTTCGGGTGCCTCTTCATCCTGAGCGCTCCGAGCGATGGGCGCTTCGTGCTCAACGCGCCGCCCGCGCTCGCGCTCGTGGTGATCGTCCAGGTGAGCCGAGCGATCGCATGGAGCAAGGGCAACATCTCCGCCGCGGCGCTCGCGTTCGACTCGTGCCTCCTCTGGATGACAGGCGCCTCCGGCGTCCTGCTCCACATGAGCGCCGCCGCTTCCGCGCACGTCGCGTACAGGCAGGAGCGCATCATCGAGGCCCAGAAACAGACCATCGCCGAGGAGCGCGCGCGCCGCGAGGCGCTCCTCGAGCGCGAGGTGGCGTACCAGGTCGCGGAGCGCTCCCGCGAGCTCGGCGCGACGTTCGCGCGCTCGGACACCTCGCTCGACGTGCGGCACCTCGCAACCGGAGAGCGGTTCGCCGGGCGCTACCGCATCGTGTCCACGCTCGGCGCCGGTGGGATGGGCGCAGTCTACGAGGTGGAACGCCTGACGGACGGCGCGCGCCTCGCGCTCAAGGTCGTCGTCGGAGAGGTCTCGGGATCCGGCGCTGCACGCTTCGCGCGCGAGGCGGAGATCGGCGCGCGCGTGCGGCACCCGAACCTCGTCCCGATCCTG
>Ga0268298_10005398_pt1 | contig 11984 bp, 10 predicted proteins | sample WWTPWeurt_MetaG_FD_194462 | JGI IMG/M metagenome (GOLD analysis project Ga0268298, IMG submission 194462) | Activated sludge microbial communities from WWTP in Nijmegen, Gelderland, Netherland - WWTP Weurt | ecosystem: Engineered > WWTP > Aerobic digester > Activated sludge | place...
CTGGTTGGCAAGACCGAACACCAGCGGTCCGATCCAGGAGGTTCCGCGCTCGCTGATCTCGTAGAAGGCGAAGAACTCCGCCTCCTTGCCATTGGGGATCATCTGCGCGAACAGGCTGCGGCTGATCGCCTGCGAACCGCCCATTACCAATGCGATGAACACGCCAAGGATGAAGAATTGGGTGGTCACGTTGTCACCCTTCAAACCGCCATAGGCGAAGATGACCACCCCGGCCCAGATCACCAGACTGACTACAACGGATTGCTTGGCACCAATCCACTTGGCGAGTTTGCCCCAGAACAAAGCGCCAAAGAAAGCCATAAACTGGATCATCAGGATGACCGCGGTCAGGGTCGTTTGATCCTGTTCCAAGCCGCCTTGAGCGAGGGGCGCTGCCGCGAAAGTAGCCGATACGGCGATGACGGTTTGGATACCGTCGTTATAAAGGAAATAGGCCAGCAGAAAGCGCATCGTCTCGGGGAAATGACGCACTTCGCTGAATGTCTTTTTAAGTTGCTTGAAACCAATGCTGGCATACGTCTCACCGGCAGGCAGGGAGCGGGCGGCATGTCGCGGGCGCAGTCTGCCCCAGGTGATGAAGGAAAATCCCAGCCACCAGATTCCGGCTGAGGCGAGATTGATGCGAACTGCAAGAGAAGTCGGCACGCCGATATCTTCGCTAAATATAAAGAAGGCAAGATTGAGGGCGAGCAGAATCCCACCGCCCATATATCCCATGGCCCATCCATAAGAAGAGACCCGGTCGCGTTCTTCTTCGCTGGCAATATCCGGCAGGTAGGCATTATAGAAAACAATGGCTGCCCCAAAGGACAAGTTGGCAACAATGAACAATACGCCGCCCAGCCACCACAGTCCGCCGGTGATGAGGAACATCAGAAGAGTGGCCAATGCGCCAATGGTTGCAAAAATTTGCATCATGCGCTTGCGAAGGTGCGAGTAATCTGCAATAGCGCCGAGAATGGGCAGGAACAAAACTTGCATGCCCACGGAAAAAGAAATGCAATACGGTAAAAATGAATCCGGTGCAACAGGGATCCCAAAGAAGGGGACGGTGGTCGTCCCGGCTGCTTCTGCTGCAGCGCGTGCCAGACTTGCTACATACGGTCCTAAAAATACAGTTCCTACGGTGGTGCTGAAGGCGGAATTCGCCCAGTCGTACATTGCCCAGCCAAAGATCTCTTTCTTGTCGTTCATCATCGCTGTCTCTGCTGCCATAACTCCTCCAATTTTGTTGGTTCGTACTTAAGAAGAACACGCGAGAGTATAAGGAGTTTCGAAGGGGATGTAAAGCGATTCCTGTAAATGACGTGTTAACACCCCCGCTTCCTGCTTGACCCTCAACCTGCTCCGCGCTAAAATGCCTTTTCCTACGCTGTATCTTTCGTCATTGCGGGGAGCCCAAAGGGCGACGAAGTAATAAAAAATTGCTTCGGGCTATCGCCTTCGTAATGACAACCCAGACCTATGTTTGAAACTTTAACCGGACGACTCAACCAGATCTTTGATAACCTGCGCAAACGCGGAAAGCTTTCCGAAGCAGATGTGGATGCTGCCATGCGCGAAGTGCGCCTCGCCCTGCTGGAAGCGGACGTGCATTTCAGCGTGGTCAAATCCTTCATTGCAAAGGTGCGCGAACGTGCTGTTGGCGCAGAGGTGTCGAAAGCGCTTAATCCCGGTCAGCAGATCATCAAGATCGTCAACGATGAATTGATTGGCACCCTAGGCGAACCGGCTCCACTAAACCTGACCGGTCCCAAGCCACGTGTTGTAATGATGGCCGGTTTGCAAGGCGCTGGTAAGACCACTGCCGCCGGGAAACTTGCACGCCTGATGAAATCCAAAGGGGAGCGCATCCTGCTGGTGGCAGGCGACCCGTATCGCCCTGCTGCTGTCAAGCAATTGCAGCAACTCGGCGAGCGGCTGGACGTGGATGTTGAGGCCGATACGTCCATCACGCCGCCGCAACTTGCGAAGCGGGCCCTGGATAAAGCCGAAAAGGGTGGCTACAGCCTGGTGATCGTGGATACGGCTGGCCGGTCTCAAATGGATGCGCAGTTGATGGATGAGTTAAAAGCCATCCATGCCAATGTCAACCCGGTGGATACGCTGCTGGTCATCGACTCGATGATCGGCCAGGAAGCGTTAAACATCGCCCAGGGCTTCAAGGACGCCATTAATTTGACAGGCCTGATCCTCACCAAAATGGATGGCGATTCACGCGGTGGCGCGGCCATCTCGATCCGCTCGGTGACTGGCGTGCCGATCAAATTCATTGGTACTGGCGAAAAACTGGATGCGCTCGAAACTTATGACCCTTCACGTCTCTCGTCCCGCATTTTGGGTATGGGTGACATGATCGGGTTGATCGAAAAGGCCGAGGCGGCGTTCGATGCGCAGGTTGCCGAAAAGCAGGCCCAGAAAATGATGAAAGGCGAGTTCTCTCTGGAGGACTGGCTCGAACAGATGAAGCAGATGAAGAAAATGGGGCCGCTTTCTCAGATCATGGAAATGCTGCCCGGGCAGATGGGTCAGGCAGCGCGTGGCATTGACCCCAATCTGGTGGAAAAGCAGTTCAAGCAGTCTGAGGCCATCATTAACTCGATGACTGTAAAAGAGCGCCGCAACCCAGACCTCCTCAATGCTTCCCGCCGCCGCCGCATCGCTTCCGGGGCTGGTATGGAAGTGCAGGATGTCAACCGGCTCATCAAGCAGTTCCGCGAGGCGCAGAAATTGATGAAGACTCTCCAAAAAACGGGGGGCAAGGGGTTGGGGCGGTTGTTTGGATAGAAAATCCACTTTTCTCTGGTACAATACAGCCCGCGATTTCAGCCCGCCGTTCCTTTCCGGCCTGTCTGGAACGTAAATAAAACTAAAGGAGTAAGTTCAAGATGGTTCGTATTCGTTTACGTCGTATTGGTCTCAAAGGCCAACCCACGTACCGCATCGTTGCGGCGGAAAAGGAGGCCCCCCGCGATGGTCGCTTTTTGGAGATTTTGGGCGTGTATAACCCGCGCACCAATCCCGCCACGATCAAGTTGCAGGAAGACCGCATCTATCACTGGATGAAGAATGGCGCCCAGCCCTCCGAATCTGTGGAGAAGATCTTCAAGACCGCCGGTACCATGGAGCGCTTTGATCGCTTCAAGAAGGGCGAAGCCGTGGAAAACCTCGTTGCCGAGGCTGCCGCTGCCGAAGCCAAACGCGCTGCGCCTGTGAAGACCCGCAAGGATTAATCACGCACCCCCGGACCCTAAAGGTTTTTCAAGGCCTTTAGGGTCTCTTGTATAAAGGTAGAAAATGAAGGAACTTATCGAATATATTGCCAAATCCCTCGTAGACCACCCTGAAGATGTAGTGGTTACACAGGGCGGCGGGAATCGCCCCCGCATTGAGTTGAGCGTTGCCAAAGATGATATGGGACGCGTCATCGGCAAGGGCGGCAAAGTGGCAAACTCCATTCGCGCCTTGTTGCGTGTGGCAGCGGAACGACAAGGCAAGCAGGCCACGCTCGAAGTAACGGAACCCTAATGGCAGAACAGAAAACCTCAGGCTCGCCAAAAGGCGAGTCTATTTATTTGGCGATCGGTTTCCTCCGCCGCCCGCATGGGGTGCAGGGCGAGATCATCATGGATTTGCACACAGACTTTCCTGACCGCATCCGCTCTGGCCGGAAGGTGTATATTGGCGAGAAGCATGAGGCTGCCACATTGGGTGGTGCGCGTATCCACGGCGATGGAATGCTGGTACGCGTCAAAGGGTTTGATACACCTGAATCTGCAGGACGTTTTCGCAACCAGTGGGTATATGTCAAAGCCACGGAAGTTCCGCAACTCCCGGACGGTCAATTCTATAAATATGAGTTGATCGATGTCGCTGTTGTTACAGATGATGGCAGGGCCTTGGGGACCATTGTGGAGATCCTGGAGACCGGTGCGAACGATGTATACGTTGTAAAGAATGAGGCAGGGAAGGAAATTCTTCTACCCGCCATCCCTTCGGTCGTTTTGGAAACGGATATGCCGTCACGCCTGATGAAAGTGCATTTGCTGGAAGGGCTGATGGACGATTCGGGCAAGTGACCTGTAAAGCAGTAGCGGGGAGAGTGTTACAATTCCAAAAATTTATGAACGAGAAAAAATATTGGATCGGGTTCAATCTCATCAAAGGAATAGGCGCAGTCCGCATGCAGGGGCTGGTCGCCTATTTCGGCGATCTTGAAACCGCATGGAAAGCCGATACTGCCGAACTTGCCAAAGCGGGGCTGGGTGCTAAGTTAGTGGAGAAAGTTCTCGCGGCGAGAAAACAAGTGGACCTTGATCAAGTTTGGGCGAAGATCGAAGCGCAAGACATTCAAATCTTCACATGGATGGATGAATCCTATCCAGCGCGGTTACGAGAGATCGACCAGCCTCCGCCTGTGCTGTATGTGCGCGGTGAATACCTGCCTGATGATGTCTTTGCGGTTGCCATCGTAGGCACACGCAAAGTCACGCCGTATGGAAGGCAGATCACGGAAGAGATCGCTTCTTTCCTCGCTGCCAATGGGATCACCATCGTGAGCGGCCTCGCCCGCGGAGTGGATGCCATTGCGCATCAATCTGCGCTCAAAGCGGGTGGGCGGACGATAGCGATCCTCGGCTCGGGCGTGGATAAGATCTATCCACCGGAACATCGCGGCCTCGCCGAGCAGATGATGCAACGTGGTGCGATCATCAGTGATTATGCCGTGAGCACTCCTCCCGACGCATCTAATTTTCCGCCGCGTAATCGCATCATTTCAGGCTTGTCGTTGGCGGTGGTGGTCATCGAAGCAGCCGAGACAAGTGGAGCATTGATCACGGCGGAATTTGCCGCTGAACAAGGGCGTGAGGTCTTTGCCGTTCCTGGCAGCATCCTGGCTCCGCAGAGCAAGGGTACAAATAGACTTATCCAAAAAGGCGCCCAACCTTTGTTAACTCCTGCTGATCTCATGCAAGCCCTTGACCTAACCCGCGTTGGTGAACAAAAAGCGGCCCGAAAAATTATGCCCGCTGACGAAACTGAAGCACGGGTGTTGAGCGTTTTGGGCGGCGAACCCGTGCACGTGGATGAGATCCGCAATAAAGCAGACTTGCCAATTGAGCGGGTTTCCGCTACCCTTGCATTGATGGAACTAAAAGGAATGGTACGGCAGATCGGCGGTATGAATTATGTGGCTGTGCGCGAGGATCAAACTACTTATAAGGTGAACGAATAAAAATGTCGGAACATCGCTATGCTGTCATTATGGCCGGAGGCGGCGGGACCCGTTTGTGGCCGGTATCAAGAAAAGAAAGCCCCAAACAACTTTTACCTTTGCTTGGGCAGGAGACCCTGTTTCAGAGCACAGTGAAGCGCCTGGAGAATCTGTTTCCGCCGAAGAGAATATTAGTGGTTACGGTTGAGGAACAGGCGCGCGAGATGAAAGGGCAGGCTCCTGCGATCCCGGCTGAAAATTATCTGATCGAACCAGCTCCGCGTGGAACGGCCTCGGTGGTGGGTCTGGCTGCGATGGCGTTGAAAAAGCGCGACCCGGATGCAGCGATGGCGATCCTGCCATCGGACCATTTCATTCGTAATGTGGACCTCTTTCACTACCTTTTGAACGCCGCCTTTGATGTCGGGGAGCAGGGTTATCTAGTCACCTTGGGTATTACCCCCACCATGCCCTCCACGGGATATGGATATATTCAACAGGGGAAGGCCCTTGATGGAAGTTTTAAATATCCTGTTTACACGGTAAAGAGTTTCAAAGAAAAGCCAAATGAGTCGACCGCCCAACAATTGCTGAGAATGGGGGATCATTCCTGGAATAGCGGTATGTTCATCTGGCGGGCGGATGCGATCCTCAATGAGATTGATAAGCAAATGCCCGACTTGGGTAAGGCGTTAAACCTGATCGGCGCAGCTTGGGGTTCTTCAGCGCAAACGGAAGTCATTGGCAAATATTGGCCTGACCTGAAGACCGAGACCGTGGATTATGGCATTATGGAAAAAGCCGAACGCGTGGCTGTGTTGCCCGCGGGAGGGTTAGGATGGAGCGATGTTGGCTCATGGTCATCGCTCTTCGAAGTTTTGTTGCCGGATATGAATGGAAACATTGCCACCAATGCCGGCCTGCATCTTGCGCACGAGACTCATAACACCCTGGTGTATGGTGGCGGAACCGACCGACTGGTCGTCACGATCGGTGTGGATGACATGGTGATTGTTGATACGGGCGATGTGTTGTTGGTATGCAAAGCGGATCAATCTCAAAAGGTGAAAGAAGTGGTGGAGCATCTACGCAAGCACCGCCAGGAAAATTTCCTATAATCCGCATTTGTAAAAAATCGAAAAATTGCTTAGAATGTGCCCCCAACCCCGCATGGGGAAAGAAAATGTACTGTTCAAAACAGGGCGCATTTTGCGCTGGAGGATAGATGGAAGCATATTGCATGAAGTGCAAGGCAAAACGGGAGATCCAGAACCCCGTGGCAGGTTTTAATGCCAAGGGCTCTGCGGTCACAACTGGGACCTGCCCTGTTTGCGGCACAAAACTTTTTCGCATGGGCAAGACAGATGCCCACGCGGGTTTGATCCCACCGCCCAAGCCGGAGAAGGTGGAAATTCGCGAAGGTAAATTGGTGATCGTGGAATCGCCCGCGAAGGCAAAGACCGTCGGACGATTCCTTGGAAGAGGATACACCGTTCGCGCATCGGTGGGGCATGTGCGTGACCTCTTGAAGTCGCAACTCTCCGTGGATGTGGAGAATAATTTCGAGCCCAAGTACCGCGTGCCCAACGAGAAGAAGGAAGTCGTAAAAGAACTCAAGCAACTGGCTAAAAAAGCCGAAGAGATCTATCTCGCGACCGACCCTGACCGTGAAGGCGAGTCGATCTCCTGGCACCTGATGCAGGCAGCAGAGATAGACCCCGAGCGCACCAAGCGTGTGGTTTTTCACGAGATCACCGCTCCTGCCGTGGCTGATGCCTTCTCGCACCCCCGTAACATCGATATGAATCTCGTGGATGCCCAGCAGGCGCGACGTGTTTTGGATCGTCTGGTCGGGTATAGCATCAGCCCCATTTTGTGGGAGAAGGTGCGCGGGCGTTTGTCGGCCGGGCGCGTACAGTCTGTGGCGCTGCGCCTCATCGTAGACCGCGAGCGCGAGATCGAAGATTTCAAGCCGGTCGAATATTGGACCATCCACGCCGAGTTCAAGCCGGAAAAATTAAAATCCTCCTTCATTGCCAAACTCGTGCGCGTGGATGATAAGGAACCGGAACTGCCCAATGAAGAGACGGTCAAACCGCTTCTCTACGACCTCGAAACCGCCTCGTTTTCCATTACAAAGGTCAAACGCGGAGAGCGCCGTCGGAAACCCTCCGCGCCATTCACCACGTCCACGCTGCAGCAGGAAGCCTCGCGTAAACTGGGTTTCACGGCCAAGCGTACCATGGCTCTTGCGCAGGGACTCTACGAAGGCCAGGATGTGGGTGAGGGTGGTACAACCGGCCTCATTACCTATATGCGTACCGACTCGACCAATGTTTCATCCATTGCCCAGGGCGAAGCGCGTGACTACGTAACCGGAAAATATGGTGGAGATTTCCTGCCCCCTGAACCGCCAACCTATAAGACCAAATCCGCCAATGCTCAGGAGGCCCACGAGGCCATCCGTCCTACGTCTGTGATGCGTGAACCCGAGAAAGTCAAAGATTTCCTCGATCCGGCCATGTTCAAACTCTACCGTCTGATCTGGCAGCGCTTTATCGCTTCTCAGATGGAAGCGGCGGTATACGATACCCTTCAAGTGGAAGTGACCGGCAAGACCAACGAACATGAATATTTGTTGCGCGCTTCCGGTTCAGCAGTGAAATTCCCCGGCTTCCTGGTTGTCTATGAAGAATCCAAGAGCGAAGATACCAAGGCCGAAGAAGAAGAGGATGTGAAAATTCCAGCTGGAATTGAAGAGGGTCAAGTCCAGGAATTGGTGCATTTAATTCCCGAGCAGCATTTCACCCAGCCGCCTCCGCGTTTCTCAGAAGCGTCGCTGGTGCAGGCCCTTGAAGAGAATGGCATTGGGCGTCCGTCCACGTATGCTCCAACGATCTCCACAATTCAGCAGCGCGGATATGTTCTGCGGGAAGAGAAACGCCTGATTCCGACGGATACCGGCGTTCAGGTCAATGATCTGATGGTGCAATACTTTCCCGAGGTGGTGGATCTGAACTTCACTGCCCACATGGAAGAGGATCTCGATAAAATTGCCGAAGGTGATATGCCTTGGACGGATGCGATTCGCGAGTTCTATGCGCCCTTCTCCGAAGACGTAAAGAAGGCTCAGGCCGAGATGCCTGTTGCCAAGACCGAGCCGGAGCCCATTGGCCGTACCTGTCCGGATGATGGCGGGGAATTGGTCATCCGTTATGGGCGCTTTGGGAAGTTCATTTCTTGCGCAAATTTTCCGACCTGCCGCTATACCGAGCCATGGCTGGAGAAGATCGGAGTTAGTTGTCCAAAGGATGGCGGCGATCTTGTGGAGCGCAAGACCCGCAAGGGCCGCACCTTCTATGGCTGCGCCCATTATCCAAATTGCGATTTCACTTCCTGGAAGAGGCCGCTGGCCAAGCCTTGCCCAAAGTGTAACGGCCTGTTGGTGGTCGCGAACAAGCGCGAGGCCCAATGTACGAACTGCTCCGAATCGTTCCTATTGGAAGAGATCGTTCCCGAGAATGTTTGAGGCCAAGAGGCTGCCTGGGTTGGGGATGCAGGCAGCGGCGAAGTCTGAAGCGTCGTTCAAGCCTTCGAGGCAATTATTCTGCCATGCTGATGGCCGGGATTACGTTGTATAATCAGGCAAAAGCGTCCAAGAGAGAAGGAGTCGAGTATGCAGTTCATCGTTGCTTTATTGAAAAAAATTCCCATCCTCCCGGTTGCCCTTTTTATTGCAGGTCTGGTTTTGGGGCTTCTCTGGGGTTATGTGATTGATCCAGTCGATTTTAAGGATGCTACGCCTTCCTATTTGCGGGCCGACTTGCAGGAAGATTACCTGCGCATGGCCATCGACTCATACCTGGTTAATCAGAACCCGAATTTGGCTGTTGAGCGTTGGAAAGGCCTTGGTGTCAGCGCCCAGCAGGCATTTACGAATATTCAAAATAACCCCAATGGAATTAGCCCCATCGTGATCAAGTCATATGGCGATCTGGTGACGAGTGTGCTGACTGCCGAGAGCGCGCAACCTTCCGATGAGACTGCACAAACTTCCTCCTTGGGGCGAACGGCCCTGATCGCGATCGGCCTGCTTGTGGTGTTGGGTGTGATCGCTGCGAGTGGTATGTATCTCTTCCGTTTGCTTGGCAAGCGCGGCTCTGGCGAAGTGACCGCAGCCATGCAGGCTTCTGAGATCAATCGCAGCGCGGCCCGTACGAACTTTGAAGAACTTGGCCTTGCCACACCGATCACTCAGACGATGACCACGTATGTCTTGGGCGACGATCTGTATGACGAATCCTTCAGCATTGATACTCAGGCGGGTGAGTTCATGGGTGAGTATGGTGTGGGAGTGGCGGAGATCATCGGCGTGGGCGATCCAAAGAAGGTGACCGCGCTTGAGATCTGGCTATTCGACAAGAATGATATCAAGACTGCCACCAAGGTGTTGATGTCGCAGCATGCCTTTAGTGACCTTGGTATTCGTTCCCGCCTGGAGCCCAAAGGGGAATTAGTGGTAGTGGAACCCCGTTCGCAGGTCTTGTTGGAAACGGCGACGCTTCAACTGCTCGCCACGGTATCTGACTTGGAGTACGGCAAGGGGCCATTGCCGGATGGCAGTTACTTCGAACGCATCACCCTTGAATTGGCGGTCTGGCCGCGTCAGGGTTAATAAAAAAATCCCGCTCAATATGAGCGGGATTTTTTGTCATCTATTCGATTTTGACAATCTTGAATTTGATCTTGCCGCCAGGGGCGTCGGCTTCAATAATATCACCGACCTTCTTGTCCATCAGTGCGCGGCCGATGGGGGATTCGTTCGAGATCCTTCCTTTGCGTGGGTCGGCTTCGGTCGGTCCCACGAGGTGATAGGTCTCAGGATCGAACTCATCTTCTTGAATGGTCACATGGGAACCGATGGAGACAATATCCGCTCTGCCTGTTTTTTCGATGATGACCGAAATTCGGAGGATGGCTTCGATCTCCTTGATGCGGCCTTCGAGGAACCCCTGATCCTCCTTGGCCTTGTGGTAATCTGCATTTTCCGAAAGATCACCCATTTGAATAGCGGAGCGTAGCCGTGCGGCAAGTTCTTCACGGCGCGGACCCTTCAGGTCTTCGAGCTCGGCTTTGAGTTTGGCTTCACCTTCGGGGGTCAAGTAGTTGGTTTGGGACATGGCTTTCTCCTTTCGTAAGGGGTATGGAAATCCTGAAATATATTTTGGGGGTATTCATACTTCTGATGCCCCCTGTTCAAGCCAGTAAATTAAGGCTTTTCGAGGGGATTTAACAATTTTTGGTGTTCCTCAATGGCATACCGATCAGTCATCCCGGCAATGTAATCACAAATGGTGCGTTCAAGTCCGCGCTTCTCAACGAAGAATTGAACATGCTCAGGCAGCATGGCGGGTTCAGTTCGGTAGGCATGGAACAGGTCTGAGATGATACGCTCAGCCTTGACCTGCATGCGGACCACGCGAAAATGGCGGTAAAGTTTGGTATATAGCAGGTCTTTTAATTCACGATTGCGGCGCTGCATCTCTTCGCTGTATCCAACAACGTTGTGCTTTAATTTTTGAATATCAAGCGCGGAATTGACCTTGCTTTCCTTGATGCGCGCATCTGTGGCCTTTACCATGTCTGTGACCATGATGCCGACCAATTGTCGGATCATGCGGTGACGTTCCATGTCGTTTAGGGCGCCGCCCTGCCAATTATAGGTTTCCCGCAGGATCTCCCATAAAGATACGCCGCTCATGATACTGGTGGTCAGCATGCTGGAGCGCAAGCCATCATCAAGATCGTGCGTGGTGTATGCGAGTTCGTCAGCAACGTTGGCGATCTGAGTCTCCAGATTGCCGCGCAAATCAGGATTAAAGTCACGCGCGTCGGAGATATCATATTCCGATTCGTGCTTGACCATGCCTTCGCGAACCTCCCAGGTGAGATTCAGCCCCGGAAATTCCGGGTAGCGCTGCTCCAGTTCGGTCACGATGCGAAGCGATTGTTTGTTATGGTCAAAACCGCCGTAGTCTTTCATCAGCCGTGCGAGAGCCACTTCTCCTGAATGCCCAAAAGGCGAATGGCCAAGGTCGTGGGCAAGGCAAATGGCCTCAACCAGGTCTTCGTTGCCGCCAAGGCTGCGGGCAAGGGTTCGCCCGATCTGGGCCACTTCAAGAGTATGGGTGAGGCGCGTGCGGAAGTGATCTCCTTCAAAGTTGATGAAGACCTGGGTCTTGTATTCGAGGCGGCGAAAAGCGGTGGTATGCAGGATGCGATCACGGTCGCGCTGGAAGGAAGTGCGGTATTCAGGCTCTCCATCTAAATAGGCGCGGCCTTTGGTATCCTTGCTGCGCATGCCATAGGGCGCAAGGCTTTTGTCTTCGATTTCCTCAAGGTGCTGGCGTGTAAAGAACATGATCTGCCTTTAGACAAATATGTCACTGCGAGCGAAGCATGACAATTTCAGGTTGCCGCTTCGATGGGCTGGGGCCGCCTCGCAATGACAAGGGAAAAGTGGGGCGAGAGGGGGTCGAACCCTCACGTTGTTACCAACGACAGATTTTAAGTCTGTTGCGTCTGCCGATTCCGCCATCGCCCCGGCAATGGGTATTTTACTATAAGACCCTATCCGTAAATAGGGATGGACATTAACAAAAAGACACTCCTGATGCAGAATTGCAGGTGCGACCCAAACAACCTGCAAGGAGTGTCACATGAGTTATACCACGCTGTGGGAAGTCCC